>WNGB01002901.1_pt1 | contig 27349 bp, 27 predicted proteins | sample 5400681 | NCBI WGS metagenome assembly WNGB01 (sample SAMN13153367, study PRJNA577476) | soil metagenome | isolation source: 115 cm soil or saprolite under grassland replicate 2 | place: USA:California | collected 2016-06-15
CGACGGCAACCATCCCGAAGATCGTACGATCACCAAAGTCCTCTACGGCGGCGACACCGCTTACCGATTGAAACAGGAGCTCATCCTCGGCATCGGCGGTGTTCGTATCCTCGCCGCTTTGGGCATTTCACCGCGCAAGTTCCACATCAACGAGGGGCACGCCGCCTTCGCGGCCCTCGAGCTTTTGGCGGAGGCACCGGGCAAGACCATCGACGAGAAGCTCTCCGGGCTCGAGCACCGTCTGGTGTTCACGACGCACACCCCGGTCGCCGCCGGTCACGACCGATTTCCGTACGGGATGTTCGAGTATGTCATTCGCGACCCAACCGCGATCCTCGGCGCCAAGAAGCTTTGCGGGGACCAGGAGCTCAACATGACGGTGCTCGCGCTGAACAGCGCGTCGTACGTGAACGGCGTCGCCGCGCGGCACCAAAAGCTGTCGGCGCAAATGTTCCCCGGGCACCGGATCGCGTCCATCACCAATGGCGTCCACTCCCACGCCTGGACGGCGCCGAGCCTGCGCGAAGTCTTCAACGAGTACATCCCCGGCTGGGCGTCGGAGCCGACGCTGCTCGCCCGGGTCGATGTGATCCCCGCGCAGCGCATCTGGCAGGCGCATCGCGAGGCCAAGCGGGTCCTTCTCCGGCACGTCGCCGAGACGGTCGGAACGACGCTGGACGAAGAAGTGCTCACCATCGGTTTCGCTCGCCGATTCACGGCTTACAAGCGCCCCCTCTTGTTATTTTCGGATCTCGAGCGCATCAAACGAATCGGCAAGCGATATCGGTTTCAACTCGTCTTCGCCGGGAAGGCGCATCCCAACGACAGCGAAGGCAAGCGACTCATCGCTCAGGTCATCGAGCTGTCGCGCACACTCGGTGATGGCGTGCGGCACGTTTACCTTCCCGATTACGATCTTTCCACCGCCCAAAAACTCGTCGCCGGCGTCGATCTATGGCTCAACACGCCCAACCCACCCCTCGAAGCGTCGGGGACGAGCGGCATGAAAGCCGCCCACAATGGGGTCCTCAACTTCAGCGTCCTCGACGGGTGGTGGATCGAAGGTCACCAGGAGAACACGACGGGTTGGGCGATTGGTCCCGGACCGGACGAAGCGCTGGACACGCAGGCGCGGCTCGCGCGGGAGATCGAGGATCTCTATGGCAAGCTCGAGTACGTCATTCTCCCGAAGTATTACCAGGACCCCGACGCTTGGGTTCAAATGATGAAGGAATCGATTGATGACTTGGCATCGTATTTCAATACGCATCGGATGTTGCGTCACTACGTGACCGAGGCGTACTTCGGCACCGATTATTGACGAACGCAGCGGCGTCCCCCCCGGCGATTGGCGCCATCACAGTGAGGAAACCATGTGGCTCATTCGCAAGATTCTCGTCCCGGTCGACTTCAGCGACGGTTCCGAATTCGCGTTGGATCGGGCGCTCGACGTTGCGTCCCAGCTCGGAGCATCCGTCGTCGTGATGCACGCCATCGGAGTCCAATCCACCCAGGGCGTGGAGCCCGTACTGGAGTCCCTCGTCGGCGCGCGGCGCAATCGAGGCATCGACATTCGAACCGAAGTGCGCCACGGACCGACCGCTGATGCGGTGATGCAGGCGGCAGACGAGTTGGGTGCCGACTTGATCGTGGTAGGTAGTCACGGCAGGACCGGTGTCGCTCGACGCGTGCTCGGTAGCATCGCCGAAGAGATTACGAGATCGGCCAAGATTCCCGTCCTCATCGTGCATGCTCACGAGGACGTCGAGAAACCTGCCGCGCCGCCGTTCGGCGTCGGTCACGAAGCGGGTATTCGTCAGCCATAGCATTGCTGTGTCAGATCTTCGCGGTCGTGGCCGGCGGCGGCGGACGGGCCGAGCCTATGCGGCAGGCGAGCGCGCACGAGCGCAGAGTAAGATGAGCTCGCTCCGCTTCCTGCGGCGGGTGTTGCGTTCGCGTCCTTCGGGAACACAAGGTCAGCCTCGTCTGTTTTGAGTCCGAGTTCCGACGACGCGCTCAGCCAGACTCGCGACGCGCACGGTAGAGACATGAGGCGTCCGTCTCTTCCTCGAACACCGATGGGCCGAGCGAACTCGCGCAGGCGCCCGCCGAAGGGGCACCCGCCGCCGGTCGATCGAAATAATTGCCGACGACGAGCGCAAGCCTTGCAGCAGTATCGAGTGAAACGCATGACGAGACGCGAGATTTCCGATAGATCGCGACGTTCGCAGTGTGGAACGCCTCTTGCTCTAGCTGTCTCGCAGGAGGCAGAACGATGGCCAATCTAACGGTCAACAAGACCTCAGCGCCCGAATACCCGACGCGCTGGGATCCGTTCAGCATGTTTCGCGACTTGGTACGATGGGATCCATTCCGCGAAATCGCACCCATCACCACAGCGGAACGCTTGGCGCAGTTCGACGCCGCCTTCGAAGTGAAGGAGACGAAGGACGCCTATGCGTTCAAGGCAGACGTGCCGGGCATCAAGGAGAACGACATCTCGATCAACTTGACCGGCAATCGTCTTACCGTTTCCGGCAAGCGAGAGGAGGAGAAAAAACAAGAGAGCGAAACGTATTTCAGCTACGAGCGTTCTTACGGAAGCTTTACCCGTAGCTTCACGCTTCCTGAAGGAATCGATGCCGACAAGGTCAGCGCGAGCCTCAGGGACGGTGTTCTCGCGATCACCGTTCCCAAGACCCCCGAAGCGCAGCCCAAGAAGGTTTCGATCAAGGCTGGCTGACGGCCAGCGGAAGAGTGACTTACATCGGATATCCACGCAGGTCGGCTCCTCCCACCAGGAGCCGACACGGCGTGGATTGTGGCTGTAGACGCTGAGGGGAGGAGACCGTCATGCTGGTACGGGACGTCATGAGCCGGGTCGTCGCAACCATCGAACCCACGGAGTCCGCCGAGCACGCGCGCGTCATGATGCAGGCCCGCGCCATTCATCACCTCGTCGTCGCAGAAGGGGATCAGCTGCTCGGCGTCGTCTCGCATCGCGATCTCGGCGGAACGCACGGAGACGACGTCTGTGCGGGTCGGGTCGTTCGAGATCTCATGATCTCGGACGTCATCTGCGGGGCTCCCGAAATGACGCTTCCGCAAGCGGCTGCCCGGATGCGTGCGCGTTCGATCGGCTGCCTCCCGGTGCTGGAGGGGGGAAAGCTCGTTGGCATATTGACGAGGTTCGATCTCTTGGAGGCGATCGAACGCGCCGGCTGGCCCGAGTTCAGAACATAGCGCGAGCAGCTGTGCTCATCGATCGTCTCGGGCTGCCGGCCCTCCCCAGCTGGGAGCAGGCGCGGTATGAACGTCATGGACAGGCGTTTTGTCATGGACACGGCCCGCCACTCTTTTCGCGACCACGTCGGTGAGCTCGAGCTCGAAATCGAGGCGCCTTCTCTGGCGGAGCTCTATGCCGAAGCGGGTCGCGCGCTCGCCCGGATCATGGCCGGCGATGACGACAGCGCGCTGGCCGATCGCGACGCCGAAACCATCGAGGTACGAGGCTCGGACCCCGAAGCACTCCTGGCAGAATGGCTCAACGAGCTCATCTTCTTGAGCGAAACGCGCCACCGAGCCTACACGTACCTTCGCGTCGAGAGCGTGGGTCCGCACGCGTTGACGGCATCCGTTCGAGGCGTTCCGGTGGAACATGTCCATACCGCCGTCAAGGCGGCAACACTGCACGGAATCCGGATCGAGAAGACCGATCTTGGCTACCGCGCCTCGGTGGTGCTCGACGTATAGGGAGGCATCTTGAGCACGGCTCTACAGCAAATCGGCGAGGTTCTGTACGAGCTGCCGCGCGACAAACAGCGCGATATGCATGTGCCCGTGCGAGTGATCGCCGACGAGCAACTCCTCGATGCGATTCGTCGCGACCACAGCCTCGAGCAGCTTGCGAACGTGGCGACGTTGCCGAACGTCACCCGCTTCGCGGTCGGCATGCCAGACATGCACGAAGGCTACGGGTTTCCGGTGGGCGGAGTGGCCGCGACGCTGTTGCCCGATGGCGCGATTTCACCGGGTGGCATTGGATTCGACATCAACTGCGGGGTGCGGCTACTCGTGACCGGGTGCCCTCGCGATGCGACGCCCATCGAGCCGTTGGTCCACGAGCTCAGCCGGAGCGTTCCCACCGGGTATGGTCGCGCCGGTCGAATGTCGTTCGGCCCCGGAGAGCTCGATCGCGTGCTCAACGAGGGCTGCGCCTACATCGTTCGGGAACGTCGGATCGGGCGCCCCGAGGACCTCGATGCGATCGAATCGCGCGGCTCGCTCGGCGATGCCGACGCATCGCTCGTCTCCGCTCGCGCCAAGCAGCGGGGTGGCGATCAGCTCGGTACTCTCGGCGGGGGCAACCACTTTCTCGAGGTGCAGGTCATCGAAGAAGTGTTCGACGACGCGGCGGCCCGCGCGCTAGGGCTGGCTTCCGGTGAGCTCACGGTGCTGATCCACACGGGCTCGCGCGGCCTCGGGCACCAAGTCTGCACCGATTACGTGAAGAGCATGGACCAAGCGCTGGGACGATACGGCATCAAGCTGCCGGATCGACAGCTCGCTTGCGCGCCGTTTTCCTCCCGCGAAGGGGGCAACTACTTTCGTGCGATGTGCGCGGCAGCCAATTTCGCCTGGAGCAACCGGCAGGTGCTCACCGAGCGCGTGCGCGAAGTGTTCGAGCACGTCGTCGGCGCGGGCGCATCGAAAGAGGTCCGCGTCGTATACGACGTGGCGCACAACATCGCCAAGGTCGAAGAGCTCGACGGGCGGCGCGTTTGCGTGCATCGAAAGGGGGCAACGCGTGCGTTTGGTCCGTCGCACCCCGAACTGCCGCCGGCGTTGCGGGCGATCGGTCAGCCGATCTTCATCCCCGGCAGCATGGGTACCGCCTCCTTCGTGCTCCTCGGCAATGCCGACGCGCGTGACATTTCATTGGCCAGCTGCTGTCATGGTGCCGGTCGCGCGATGAGTCGCGGCGCCGCCAAGCGCAGCGTTTCCGGAGCGAATCTACGCCGCGAGCTCGCGCAGCGAGGCATCATCGTTCGCTGTGCCTCCACGCAAGAGCTGGCGGAAGAAGCACCCGTTGCCTACAAAGATGTCGAGCGCGTGGTCGACGTCGTCGTACGCGCCGGGATCGCCCGCCGAGTCGCCCGTCTGCGTCCCGTTGGTGTTTTGAAAGGCTAGCGCTCTCGCGGCGCCGCGCCCCCCGGCGGCAATGCGGCATGTGGGTTGCACGTGCGTTCGACCCGCGCCATCGCACGCGCATCGCGCTAGAGGACCACCATGGATGCCGCAACGCCAACACTCATCATCCCGATCGACGGCCATGCTTCGCCCCTCCAGCGAGCAAGCGTGCCCCGTCGCGTTGGGTCGAAGCTTTTCGCCATTCTGGAATTGCGGTTCTTTCCGTGGATATTCGAGCGATTGCCAGGCGCGACGTGGTACTTGCCGCTGGTGGAGTGCTGGCAGCTCGAAGATCGTAACGTGTACCGGCAGGTCCCGACTCCCGTGCGGGTGAGGCGAACTTGGTCGGGGGACCACTGGCTCGTGCTCGCGGCTCCGGTGGCGAACCCCATGGATATGGTGGTGACCGTTGGCAATGGCCACGTGAAGCTCGACATATCCAAGGGTCGGCGACGCACGTATTCGTTTCCCCTGCCGAAGGCATGCGACGACTCGAGCTTGGAGGCTCATATGGTCGACGGCACCCTCACGATCGTCGCGCGCAAGATTCGCGACGTAGTCATCGATGTTGCGCGCGTCGGCGGTCGGCGAGCAGCGCGCGTAATCGGCGTGGACTCCTAGAGCGTGACGCGCCAGGTCACGCGCCCTTTGCGCCCGGGCGCGCAAGTCTTGCGTGCGCGGGAGGTCACGGTAGTCGGGTCTCGCATGCGCTCATGCCGCGCCACTCACGGTCGCCGGCGCGGCGTGGATCGTCAGCACGGGAACGGGGGAAAGTCGCACCACTTTCTCGGCGACGCTTCCCAAGAGGGCTCGCGGAAGACCGTGCCGACCATGCGTCCCGACGACGATGAGGCCGGCGTCGAGCTCTTTGGCCGCTGAAAGTACTTCGGTCCAGGCGACACCCGCGCGAAGGACTGCGTTTACGTCCAGCGCCTTGCTGGCCAGGCGGGCGCGCTCTTCTTCGAGCGATTGGCGTGCCGCTTCTTCATAGGCGCGGACGTAATCGGCCGTCGCGGCGAGGGGTACGCCCGCGTAGACGTCCATCGGAACCTGGTACGAATGGACGAGGACGAGCGGGACGTGAAAAGTATGCGCGAGCTCGAGACCAGCGTCGGCAGCAGCCTTGGACGGCTCGTTGAAGTCGGTCGCCACGAGGATTTTCTTGGTCAGCCACATGGAAAACCTCCCTGGTGAGCGGAGACATCGACTCAGAGCGCGCCGCGGCCATCCCCCCGCGGCGCGGGACGAGACGACGTGGCGCGAGCTCGCCTCGCCCAATCGAGGCCGGAGAAGACGAACGCCCCTCCCGTGATGAACACCACGTGCAAGAGCCATCCAGGGTTGGTCGACACACGGCCGATCAAGCTTCCGACCAGTGCGCCAAACGTTGCGACCAGAACCTTTTCGAAGCGGACCTCGGGACGTGGCCAGAGGTACACAACGACCGTTGCGAGGAACAGCACGGCGAAGGCAGCGGCGATGACGGTGGACATGCCGGAATGACGAGCAACAAGCATGCCTCTGCCGGGGGAGTGAACGAGGGTGCGGGTATGCGCAGGAAGACCTGCTGACACCTGGAGATGCGTTCACGGTCCCGAGGTGATTCGGCGGGAAACAGGAGCAATGACGGCGACCTCGGCTGGCTGCGCGGCGGCGGCATCAGGCTCAGCTATGGGCGCCTCGATCCAGTCGACATTGAACCAAACCAGCTTGTCAGATGCGGCCCGGCGATCGCCGATGCGACGCACGTAATCGCGAAGCTCGCTCACGTAAGCCGAGCGCGAAGGCTGGCTAATGCTGGTGAAGTACGACACCAGCAGAGGATCGGGACGGCGGCGCGCACCCCCCGTCGATGGTGGCTGCACGGGCAAACCGGTAAAAGGATCGAGCCTCGCGCCGCTCGCCGTTTCGGCTTCGGCGACGAGCGTCCCCGGACGCTTGGGGGGATCCGGCGCGAAGATTCCCCACCGCTGGAACAAGCGAGGGTACGCGACGATCCTGTAGACGCCCGCTTCGAGACCCGAGGGGGTGCTTTCATCGTTCATGTCGCGAGCCAACGCGACTCCGCACACGACAATGAACAAGAGAGCGGCAACCTCGCGCGACACGGTGAGCGCTCGCGCGATCGAACGGCCCGCAGCGTCATCGAAAACCACGGCCGGGACGGTGCGTCGGCGCTCCTCGAGCGTCCTCAGGCCCAACCACGCTCCTATGACAATGCGCCGGCCCGCGACGAAATCGAGAGTGCGGTCGGCAAGCCACGAAACACCGGGAATACGAAGGATGAGAGCGAACGCACTGCCGAGCGGAAGGGAGCGGAGAATCGCGGCAAGCGCGCGAGCTCTGGTGCTCGTTCGATTCGTTGCTTCGCGAACGGCAAGCATCTCGGTACTCGAGGCGGCGACGAACGTGAAGCGGCCAAGAGCGTCGAGCCGCTTCAACAAACGGCAGACCGTGACCGCGAGGCCGGAGTTCGCGTCGAACCAGATGCCGAGCCCAGGCTTGCGCCTTTGGTACCAGACCTTCGTTACGTCCCAATCGCGCCCGGAAATGAGAAGGGGCGTCGCGCCAAGCATGACCCATTCGTAGGGACCGAAATTCCAGAGGGCTCGCGAACCGAGATGAAATGCGAGCAGAAGAGCGATGCAGGCCCGACGCGCATACGAGCTCGGCACCAGCACCAGGACGCCGATGAGGATCTCGAGCCATCGGTAGGTCACCGAAGCGACCCGGAGGTCGGCGATTGGAATGTTCTGGCCGAGCCAGACGCCAAGGTCAGTGACCCAGAGGTCCTGACGGAGCGCATAATAGAGTGCCGTCCCGTCCTGCCACAGGGGGCCGCCCTGACGGATGGCAGCGAAAACGTGCATCGCCGACAGCTGAAGCAGCATACCGAAAATCGCGATCGAGCTGATGGCGACCGGCGCTTCGGCGCCGGCGTTGAGGTCAGCGATCACTGCGTCCCGCCCCCGGATCAACGAACGCCGGATCGCATCGATCGAGAAACGAGCACCGAGAGGCAAAAAGAACGACCAGCCTACCCAGAGGTGGAGCGGGGCGTCGGAGGGGAGCTCGGCCATCAAGTTGCGGGAATGCAGGCTCGTCACGCAGACGAACGACAGAACGTGAAACAACCGGGTCCGGTACCCGACCGTGAAGAGCAGGTAGACGAGCAGGGTCACCGCGAAAGCGAAGATGACCTCGCGCGAGGACGAGGGCCCCACGTAGAGAGAAAACTGAAAGGGCGCGAGGGGGCGAAACAGCGAGAAGTGATTACTGAGCACCCCCTCGTTCGAATAGAGCGTATCGACGAGACCGAAACGGTCTTTGAGGTCGACGATGAGCAACGTGCCGAGCACCCAACGTAGCAACGCGAGGCTGCGCAGATCCGCCGAAAACAGGCGAGCTTTCAACGCAGGCAGCCCGAAGGGCGCGCCGAGTAACCCAAACATCGACATGCATGCCTCCTAGCAGCCGCGCCGATGGAAGCGCGGCCGCGCAGATATTTCGCTCGGAGCGCAGGCCGTGCGCCACCGATCTTCGAATCACGAGACCCCGATGGCCGCGGCGTCGCCGCAGTATCGACGTCGAACCTCGATGCAAAACCGCAGGCGGCCCGAAGGGCGCGCCGAGTAACACAAGCGGGGGCACGCCGTGTGCTTGTGACCTCCGCCTGGGCGAACAGCAAAGGGCCGGTGCTCATGACCGACGAGAAGCCAAGCAAACTGTCTGCCATCTCTCGAACCGCGAAGCGCTACTATCCACGCTTCGTCGAAACCTATTGCACGTTCGATCCCCGCAGCCTCGGTCTTGGCCGTATCGCTCTCGGAGCTCTTCTCCTTTACGACTTGCTGAGGCGCGTCCCTGGGATTGCCACCTGGTACTCCAACGAGGGACTCCTACCGAACCATACGATCCTGTGGCGGCCGAGTTCCGACTACGTTTTCTCGTTTCTGCTCGCGGCTTCGCGACCCCAAGAAGCTGCAGCCCTGTTCGCGCTCTTCGGGCTCATCTACTTCGCATTCACGATCGGCTGGCACACGCGTTTGTTCCACGTGCTCAGCTTCGTTTGCCTCGTCAGCCTGCACGATCGGGTGATCTTTCTCGAAAACGGAGGGGACGTCGCGCTGAATCTGTTGTGCGCCTGGACGCTCTTCCTCCCAATGGGCAGGCGATTCTCGATCGACGCCGTTCGTCGTGCTCTCCGCGCCCACAGAGAAGTGACCGTGGGCGCCCTGAACGAACGAGCGCCGAACGACACCCGCCCGATCGCCTCGATCGCGGTGCTCGCGATCCTTCTCGAGATCTCGGTCATCTACTACTTCAACGCGGTGAACAAGCACGGCTGGACGTGGCGCAGGGGGCTGGCCGTTTATTACGTCCTTTACCAAGAGCGCATGGTCACCTGGTTCGGGCTCGTCTTGCGGTCTCTCATGACGGTGAAGTTGTCGCGCGTGTTGTCCTACGCCGTTTTGGCAATCGAATACGCCGCACCCGTTCTATTGCTCAGCCCCTTCGGCCGCCTTCGCTTGCGCCGACTCGCCATCTTTCTGTTTCCGGCGCTCCACGTCGCGTTCGCGGCCGGTCTCAACCTCGGTCAATTCTCGTTCAATATGATCGGGTATTTCCCGCTGCTCCTTTCGGCAGAAGATTGGGCTCTGCTTGGCCAGCGCTTGGCGCCCAAGGCAAGTCGGTCGCGCACGGTCTACGTCAGTGAAGACAATGGGCTCGCCTGGGGAGGGGCGCGCCTTTTATCGCGTCTCGATGCTTTCGGTCGATTGCACTTCGTGTCGGCGCGTGAACTCGGCGGCGCGCCCCCCCTGTGGGCCGTCGACGATCCGATCACGGGCCGCCGGGTGACCGGGGCGGCCGCCTTGGCAGAATGTCTCGCTGCCTTACCGTGCGGTCTGCCGCTGGCTGTTGCCGTGCGCGCGCCGATCTCGAGAACGATCGTCGATCTAACGGGACGCCTGGTCGCCAAGAATCAAGGCTGGATCGCGGGGGCTCTGCACCTCGCGCCCCTTGGCGGTTCGCCGTCCGACGCCGAACCGCCGACGCCGGCGCGAAGATGGTTCGCCAAAAGAGCGAGGCAGCTCGGTGAGTTCGCGGCCGTGGTTCTACTGGTTGCGGTGACGAGTCAGCTCCTGGTGGAGAATCGCGCCATCCCGCAGCGGTATAAGCTTCCACAACCCAAGTGGATCACGGCCCTCGTCGTGTATCCGCGCTTGTTGCAGGGATGGCAGATGTTCTCGGCCGATGTCCCCACCAGTGAGCGCATGCTGTACGTCGATGCGGTGACGTTCGGAGGTCGGCACGTCGATCCGTTCAACGAAGCCGCCAGCCGCGTCGCCGATCTTCCGGTGCAAAAAATCCCGCCGCACATGGAGCAGAACGAGTTTTGGTGCGACTACACCAACCGCATTCCCGAAAACCAGTCCTACTGGCGCGCCTTCAAAGAATGGATCTTCGATTACCATCGCCGCACGGGCCGTCCCGAAGACCGCATCATTTCTTTCGAAGCACGCCTCCTGGAGCACGACGAGCCCGCGCCGGGCGAGGTTGGACCGAAGAACATCCGCAGCAAGGTCATCATGAATGAACGCGAGTAGCCGAGGGGGGCCAAGTGTCTAGCATTACTGCGTCAGATTCTCTGCCAGGAGATTGCAGGCAGGGCTACTGCTGGATGCAGAGGAGAGGACTCGACTGCGCGCACGTGCCGGCATTCCCGGGAGAGATGCACTGTATGCTCCAGCTATTCACCGTATTGTTGGTCGGCCCCCAAGAGGCATATTGGCCCGAGGAATCCGTCCAATTTCCGCACCCGTACCTGGAGTCCCCGTAGAGCAGCGTCCCGTTATCGTACGAAGTGGACCAGAAGAGATGCCCTTGGTGATCGGTCCCGCAGGGTCCGGTCGACGGCGTCGTGAGCGGTGGCGTGCCGCCGGTCTCGGTCGAGTCGAGCGCATGCTTGAGAGGGATGCTTCCGCTCGTCAGCTCGGTCCAGTTGTTCGCCACGGTGATGGCACGTTTCGCAAGAATATACGGTCCGCCCACCTTCGAGAACCGCGTCGATGGCGACCCCGTGCCGTCGCTGAGCCACGCCTTGTAGGTGCCGCCGAGCCCCGCATTGCTCGCCAGCGTTTGGCACTTGCTGTCCGCTCCCGCGAGGCCACCGATCGCGCCGCCGGTGTAGGCGACCGACGTGATGAACACATTCTTCGAATCGGTCGTACATCCGACGCCCGCCGTGCAGACGTACGTGCACGAGCTTGGATTTCCCCACTGACCGGTGCTGCCACACGTCTGCTCTTGACCGTTCACGCATTGCTTCGAACCCGGAGCGCACGCGCTGCACGTGCTGCCGGCGCAGGCGCCCGAGGAGCAGGTGACTGCTGTGCCCCATTGGCCGTTGGATCCGCAGGTCTGCAGCTGCGTGCCGTTCGCGCACATGGTCGCGCCAGGCCTGCAGACCCCACCACAGATCTTGCCCGAACAGACGTAAGGGCAGTTGGTGGCGGTTTGCCACTGGCCGTCGTTCCCACACGCTTGTTGCTGCGTACCGTTGGGGCACTGGGTGTCGCCCGGCTTGCAAATGCCGCCGCACGAGCCGCCCACGCAGGTGTAGTTGCAGGTCGAGCTCGCCCCCCACACTCCATCGGCGCCGCAAGTCTGTACTTGTGTGATCGAACTGCATTGTGTCTGGCCGGAGGTGCACGTCCCTGTGCAGACGCCAGCAGTGCAAACGCTATTGCACGGGGCGCCATCGTTCTGCCAAACGCCGCTATCGGAGCATCGTTGTGGCTGTTTGCCGCTGCACTGCCGCGTCCCGGGTACACACTGTCCGCTGCAGGCGCCATTGACGCAAACGAAAGGACAGGGGCCGTCGCTCGCAGCGTGCCAATCCCCCTCTGTGCAGGTCTGCGGGGTGGCACCCTCGCAGCGCTTGCTTCCCTCGGCACAACTGCCCGGCGCCCCGGCAGATCCGCCGGAGCCGATCGTCTCATTGCCCACGTCCATCGACGCGTCCTGCCATCCAGCCGCGCCGCCGGTCCCGGCGTCTGTCCTCGGGTTGGCTTTGGCGTCCGAACCGGCGTCGTTCCCCGGGCCGCCGGGCGTGAGGTTACGATTGTCGAGCGCACAAGCCGACGACGAACAACCCAAGACGGCGATCAACCCAAAAACGCGGCGTGTATTCATCTCGGCGTTTCCGGCGAAGGCAAAACGAGAATAACCATTATTGTCATGACAGGCCCGCTCCTCTCCTGTCGCACGAAGAAGTGAATTTTCTCTTCGTTTCTTGAGTGTCCACATCAGCATGGACCGGTCCACGTTTCTTCCTTGCCGGAAGGAAGAGCTTCGTCTCCGGTCTGGCTCGTTGACACGAATGGACGTTCGACACGCCGACAATTCGCGTTGACGGCTCGGCGCGACTTCCTCTATGGAAGGAGGCTGAGGACTGCTCGGTCGGGGGATTTCTTGCAAGCTGATCTGCGGAGAGCGGCGGTCGTTGTCGTCCTGGTGGGGTCGATCGGCTTCGCATGTGGTGATCGCGAAAGAAACTTCGAGTCCACGGGAACGGGCGGTTCCACCGGCTCCGGTGGCGCTGCACCCGACGGCGGTACACCGGGCGGCAAATGCGTGCTCGGCCAATCCAAGGTGGGGGGATGCACGCTCTAACGCGCGGGGCACGTCGTCTGTCGGTGAGGGAGGGTCGGTATGCGAATCAAGTTGTCGACGGACCGAATACCGTCGCGATCGTTCACACGAATCGGGTTGCTCGTGGGGGTGCCGTTTTCGTTCCTCGTGGGAGCTCGTGCGCTCAGTTGGGCGGCCGCGCAATGGAAGACCTGGACCGATGGCGAGACACTGACCGCGGCTGACTTGAACGCCAACTTCGCTGCCCTGCAAAACGCGATCACCTTGGGCACGAGCGCGGAGCGGGCGGGTGCCAGCTGCAGCGCATTGCGCAGCGCGGGGCTAACACTTTCAGGAGCGTATTGGGTCCTCAACCCAGCTGCGGCGGATGCGATGCAGGCCGGCAAGCCGGTGCTCCTCTTCTGCAATCAGGAGACGAACGGGGGCGGGTGGGCACTTCTCCAAAACTCGGTGCTCGGTCCGAACACGATGGACTTCTGGAACATCCCATATGCTGCTCGGTTGGGCCGTCGGGGGCGCCCGTCGCTCGACGCGAACTTCTATGATGGCAGCCTTTATCAAACATCCGCCGCGACCTACATGGACGTGATCGAAGACCTACGCGGCGCGAGCGTGATTGCCTTCGTTGCGACGAGCGACGGAATCAACAACACGACGATGCGCTTCAACAATCCAATGAAGACCATCGGCGACGACGCCGTCTACAGCATACACTTCGCAGCCGGATGGTCCGCGCCGGATTACGATGGCGACACGTCCGCCCTCAACTGCGCGGCGACTTTCAGCGTCACCCAGCACTACGGAGGGTGTTGGACTTACAACCTCGGCTCGGACGCCGACACCTCCGGGGGCGACACGACGGACACGCGGGTGGGGCCGCACGTCCACAAAGGCGCGATGATGTCGCTGATGCTGACCGCAGACGGACCCAACTCGGAGTACTCGCGCGTGCGACGGATCAGTCGATTCGTCAAGTGGTAGTCATCCCGACGCATCGACCGCCTCGCTCGCGCGCTTCGCGGTCGAGCCCATGAGTCGTCCCGGGGTCATGGCCTGGATCCCGCCCAGCAAACGCCGTGCCCCCCGTCGAATCCCCGCGTTCTTACTTCGCACGTATCTTCGCTGTTGAATTGAACGAGATTCAACAGTAAGAAATTCGGAGTGAAGATGTGCCGTGTCGTTCGCGTTGAGTCTTCTCGCTGCGAAAGGCTACCGTCCGCTCTACCTGTCAGCTCGCGCAGAATGGCTGACCGAGAGGTCGCGCGCGTTCTTGCGCAACGAAGGCTTTCCCCGGGGCATTCTACGCACGACGCAAAGTGCGCTCGGACTTATCGGCAGTGCGGCCATGACTTACAAAACCGACGAGCTTTCGGTCCTAGCAGCGAAGGGGCTGCGACCCGCCTTCGCCTTCGGCAACACCGATACCGATGCACAAGCCTACCACAGCGACGATATCTCCGATTGCATCTTCTATCGCTACTCGGACGCCATGTTCGACGGCCGGCGGATCGAGGGCTACTCGGAGACCCTCGCAGAATTCGGGAAACTCTCGCCAGCTTGTCCTTAGAGCTACGGACATAGGCTCCAAGATCGAGTGCTCAACCAGCCTGCTTGAACGTCGCGATCTGCCAGACATTGCCCCAGCGATCCTCGACCATTGCCCGGCGATCGCCGTACGGCGTGTCGGTGGGTTCCTCGAGTGAGCGGGCCCCCGCTTGCAAGGCTCGCCCGTAGATGGCGTCGGCATGATCGACGTAGACATACAGGAAAGCGGGGACCGCGGCCCTCGGCCCTACGCTGCTGATCATGAGCATCGAGTCGCCGATTCGCATGACCGCCGGCCGATCAGCTTGTACCTCGCCTGTGGCATCGAACACCAGCCGCAAAAAGTCGACCAGACCAGCCACGTCGTCAGCGACGATTCGCGGCGTCAGGCTGTGCCACCCATCCGGGAGTGTCATGGTTCACCGTAGGCTGCAGGTTACCGATCTGTGCTTCAAAAGTGAACCGCCGCACCGACGCCTGCGCTGAACCACCGCAGGTCGACATAGGGCGCGTCTTCGACCGTCGGTTCGGAGAGCGCATTGTAAGCAAACGACGCGTCGACCTCGAACGGGCCCGGGGGCCTCAGTAACAAGCCGGCACCCACTTCGTAAGCGAACCCGTCGCCGCTGATCGAGCGCAACACCTGCGGCTGCGTCGAGAAGGGAGCCGCCGTATGATAGTTGACCCATCCCCACCCTGCCCGAACCAGCGCAAAAGGCGAGACGAGCCCGGTTCCCTCGAGTCGTCCACCTACGAGCGCACGAATGATCGGGAACGACGTTTGCAGGTAACTGAACGCGGCCTCTGCGCGAAGAGCGGCCGGCCCGACCTCGCGCCGATATCCGGCTCGCCCCTCCAGGCCGAATCCCACCTCGAAGGGTTGATCGGCGGCGATGTCACTCGCCGACGTGAGCGGAACGGCGAGGTCGGTCGCTGCGCCGATGACCCACTCGGCTCGCGCTGGCGAGGGCCGAAGCAACGCTCCCGCCACGAACGAGACGGTAGCGAACAGGCGAGGCATCGAGGGAGCAAGACAAGCGTATTCCATATTCGAAGCATGACTCGCCGCAGCCGCTCGATCCATCCGTCGCTCCTACCAAGCCGTGGACGCCTGCGAAGCGCCGGTATCCATTCCTTGCTGCGAGCCGCCGTCGAACCCCTGCTGGGGCAAGGAACACCGCAACCGAAAGTGCCAACCGTGGGTTGGCGCAGCCGCCCTTTTTGCCGCAGCCGCCGAACGGATCGCGCGGGAAAGCAGGGACTCATGCTGCATTCCGTGCTGGCTTGCCCTGTGCATGGGCGACGGAAGGAGGAGCGCCGCTTGTTTCGATTCCCACGCCATTCGATTGCCTTCTGGGTCGTCGTGCTCGCGAGCACGCCCGCATGTAACGTCGTCCTCGGCAACGAAGACGGCGTCCTCGACGACGATGGAACGACACCCGAGCTCGACATCGACGCGGGCGCACGAACTCCGGATTCCGGAATCTCGATGGAGCCCGACACGAGCGTCGAAGATCCAACCGCCGATGCCGATGGAGCGACGCGCGACGGCGGAGTGACGGCCGACGTGAGCACCAAGGACGCGGCGAGGTCCGACGCGGCCGATGGATCACGCGGCGACGCGGGATCGCTTTGTGACACCGGCGCGTCGATTTGTGCCGAGGATCAGACGGCGACGGAAATGCAGGCGTGCGGCCCGTGCGGACGCGGCGTTCAATCGCGCAAACGAACCTGCGCGCCAGGCGGCTGCGGGTGGGGCGAGTGGTCGGCCTGGAGCACCTGTTCGGTGACGACGGCCGAGTGCATGCCCGGACAGACCGCCAACGAATCGCAGGCCTGCGGCCTGTGCAACACCGGCACTCAATCGCGCACGCGAACCTGCACGAACAGCTGCACCTGGGGAGCGTGGAGCGCGTTCGGCGCCTGCGGCAACGTCACCGCGGAGTGTCAGCCGGATCACTGGCGATGTTGCGGCGCCGGTAAATGGGAATGGTGTTACTACAATACGTGCAAGTGGACGCACGACTGCGCGCCATGCAACGGCTCTTGTAGCTGCTGAGCTCTCTGCGCGTCGCGTGAGAAGAAGGTCGGCTGACCGACCGCATCCTTTTTGGGAACTTCTCGCCGCGCCCTGATGTCGATAGCTGCAGAACTGCGACGGACCGCAACGCACGGCGAAGCTGGTCCTCCGCAGCAAGGCGAAGATTCGTGTCTGCCGAGGCGAAGGGCACACGACGCCTGATTCCCACCTTCGCAGAACCCCGGAGCAAGCGATGCTTGATCGAGCAAAGCCCAAGGTTTCCCTCACGTTCGGCCTTTATCGAGGAGGCGTTTTCGTTCACCGCGAGACGGTGACCGACGATGTCGTCAAGATTGGCCGCGACCCAAAGAGCCACGTCCATGTCGACGATGAGCTCGCGTCCCGCATGCATGCCGTCATCGAAGTGTCGTCCCACGAAGAGATGCTCCTCATCGATCTCGGCAACGAGGGAGGCACCCTCGTCAACGGAGCCCGCGTCGACAAGTGCAAGGTGACAAAGGGCGCCGAGATCCAAATCGGTCGAACGCTCGTCGTCCTGGAAGCTGTCGAAGTCGGACCAGCACCGGAGTATGGCTACGCGCTGCTCGGCAGCGGGCCCGGCTTGAGCCTCGAGGACGTCGAGCTCAGATACGTCACCTCGGTCGAGGTGATGATTCTGTGGGGAACGACCGTCTTGCACGTCCAACATTTGACGCCTCCGCGCTCGTTCTACGTAGGCGAAACCACCGGCAGAGGTTTGCATTGCGACTACTTCATCCCCGCCGAGAAGCTTGGAACATCGAGGGCGCCGATCGTGCTCGTCGAGGGTGGTTCGATCGAATTGATCCTGCTGCCGGGAGCGCGCGGAACGCTCACGTTGCCCGGGGAGCCGACCCGGACGCTCGAAGAGGTCGCGGGAAGCGGCCGCGCGCAGCCCGGCGCCGCATTTCCGAGCGCCGAACGAGTGGATCTGCCACTAGGCGGCAAGGCGCGCATCGAGATCGGTGGGTTGGTCTTCATGGTGGCGACCGTTCCGGCCGGCAAGCCCCTCGCGCACGATATTTTTGCCAACACCGACTTCGACACGCTCGCCTATCTGGGGCTGTCGCTCGCAGCACATGTCGGGCTCATCGGCGCGATGGCGTTCTTCGTTCCGCCCTTGGGCTTGACCGACGACGAAGGGCTCAGCCGTGATCGCATCTACTTGATTCAGCAGTATCTTCAAGCCGCCGCCAATCGGGAGACCGCGAACATGGTTACCGAACAACGCGCGGATACCGACCCCGACGAAAAGGAAGGCGGTGCGGGCGCTGCGTCGTCCGGCGAAGAAGGAGCAATGGGCCATCCCAATACCAGGCAGACAGGGCACCGCTACGTGGTCCGAGGTCCGGCCGATAACCCCGATCCGCACATCGCACGTGCGGAGGCGCGGAAGGGTGCTGCCGACTTCGGCATGATCGGCGTGTTGAGCCGCAGCAGCGGCGATCCGGAGGCACCGACGGCGCCGTGGGGGCGGCTGGACTCGCTCGGTCAGGATCGCATGAGTGCGATGGGCAACCTGTGGGGCGAAAAGCCGGGCGATTCATTCGGTGCCGGTGGGCTTCGTCTCACGGGTGTCGGTGAGGGGGGCGGACAGAGCGGGCAAGGGGTCGGCGTGGGCCCATTCGGCAACAGCATCGGACATGGACTCGGCAACGGGTTGGGCGACGGCTTCGGCTCGGGCCATGGACACTTGCGTCCAGAGCACCGCCCGCAGGGTCCACGCATGCGAATCGGCTCATCGACGGTGAACGGCCGGCTACCAAGCGAGATCATTCAACGGATCGTTCGGCAGAACTACGGCCGCTTCCGCCTCTGTTACGAGAACGGACTCCGCAGCAATCCCAGTCTGCAGGGACGCGTGTCGGCGCGCTTCGTGATCGGTCGCGACGGCGCGGTCTCGAACGTCACCAATGGAGATTCCGACCTGCCGAATGCGTCGGTCGTCGAGTGTGTGCTGAGCGCCTATTATACCCTTTCCTTTCCGCAACCGGAGAGCGGCATCGTGAGCGTCGTCTATCCGATCGTATTTTCGCCGGGAGAATGAGCTTCGTCGCTTGGGCGGAGCGCTTGTAGGGCAACCGAGCCGCGACCCTCTGCTCTGCCCACGCCAGCGGTGACCTGTCACCAATTTTTCGCGTCTCAAGCTGTCGCAGACCGTGCCGTAAGAAGAACAGGGAGCAAGCATTGGAATGACGGGAGCTTCGTCGGTAGACGATCATCGTGGCGATCCAGCATCACCATCCGATGCGCTACCGTCGAACGTCGACTTGACTTGTCGCGATCGCGCTCGCGCTCCAGTTGTACAGCGCGTGCTCACCCTTGCCGCATCCGCGCTGTGGCTCGTCTTGGTCGCGACAGGTATGACGCTGCTCTTTCGGTACGCGGGTACGCCCGGTGCTGCCGGCGAACCGCCGGGCTCCTGGCCGGTCGAGAGCACGATAGGGCCTACGCCGGGTCGCGCGACGATCGTCATGCTGGCGCATCCGCACTGCCCTTGCACGCGCGCGAGCATCGCCGAGCTCGCGGTTCTGATGAGCCGAATCGCCGACCGAGCAAGCGCGCACGTTCTGTTCATGCGACCGTCGCAGCTCGGCGAAGGTTGGGAAAAGAGCGAACTCTGGCAGGCGGCTGCGCGAATTCCGGGCGTCACCGTTCATAGCGACGTCGAAGGTGCCGAGGCGAAACGCTTCTCCGCCTCGACGTCGGGGCAGACGATTGTTTACGACGAAGCTGGCCGCTTGATTTTTCGCGGCGGGATCACGATCTCTCGAGGTCATCAGGGCGACAACGCCGGACTGCAGCGAATCATCTCGCTGGTGACACGCGACCGAGCAGACGGCCATGACAGTCCGGTGTACGGCTGTCCGCTCGGCGATCCGGGTGGGGCCGAGAGGATGCAGCTATGACGCGGGAGCGACTTTCGAGTCTGCCGATCGCGGAGCGGTTCGAGATACTCTTTCAGGAGCACCTCAACGGAGTTTGGCGGCGGACCGACCGTCTCATGGCCGGCCTGATGTTCGGCCAGTGGATCTTCGGAATCATCATCGCTCTGACATTTTCCCCGTACAGCTGGGAGGGGAAGGTCAAGACGCCGCACGTGCACCTGTACGCGGCGATTTTCCTCGGCGCCGCGATCAGCGCATTGCCGATCGCCCTTGCGCTGGTGCGACCGGCGCGTTTCAGCACCCGTTTCGTCATTGCAGTCGCTCAAATGTTGTGGTCCGCATTGCTCATTCATCTGACTGGCGGACGCATCGAAACACACTTTCACGTGTTCGGTTCTCTCGCGTTTTTGGCTTTCTATCGAGACTGGCGGGTGCTCGTTCCGGCGACGATCGTGGTGGCGGCCGACCATTTTTTCAGGGGACTCTTCTGGCCCGAGTCGGTCTACGGCATTGCCAACCCCGAGTGGTGGCGGTTTCTCGAACACGCCTTCTGGGTCGCATTCGAAGATGCGATCCTGGTGATTGGGTGTCTTGAGGGCGTCAAGGAAATGCGCGCGGTTTCCCTCCGTAGAGCCGAGGTCGAAGCGCTCTCGCACAGCGAAACAGCCAAATCCGCCGCCCTCGACAAGGCGCTGAACGATCTGCAAGATTCCCAAGACGCGCTGGTGCGCGCGGAGCGACTCGCCGCGGTCGGGCAGCTTGCGGCGAGTGTAGGCCACGAGCTACGCAATCCTCTCACGGCCGTTCGCAACGCGAACACCTTCATCGCCAAGCGGCTTGCGGGCCCCGATGCCAGCACCCATGCCAAAGATCCTCGTGTCGCTCAGTTTCTCGGAATGATCGAACGCGAAGTCGGCGGTTGCATGAAAATCATCGCCGACCTGCTGGACTTCGCCGGCCAGCGCGCGCCCACCTTGCAGCCGTGCCCGCTCCGGCCGCTCGTCGACGAAGCGATGGGAATTCTTCCCGAGTCGAAGGCGCGCATCGTCAATGCGGTGCCCGAGGACTTGCCGGTCCCCAGCGTCGACAAGGATTACTTCAAGCAGGTCATACTGAACCTTCTCCAGAACGGCCTCGAAGCCATACCGTCCGATCGTGATGGCGAAATCGTCATTCGCGCCGACGGAGGGGACGGTCAGCCTTGGCACATCGTGGTATCCGACAACGGTGTCGGTATTCCGGAAGACGTCATTCCCAAGATCTTCGAGCCACTCTTCACCACCAAAACGAAAGGGACGGGGCTCGGATTGGCGATCGTTGCGGGAAGAGTGAAAGCGCACGAAGGCAGCATTCGCGTCGAAAGCAAGGCCGGGGTGGGCACGCGTTTCGTCATCGAGATACCGGCGACTGCCACCCGAAGGGCTGCCTAGGACGCCCATGCGTGTGCTCATCGTCGACGACGAACGCTCGCTCCTCTTGACGCTCGTCGCCAATCTCGAATTGGAGGGCTTCGAAGTGGTGGCGGCATCGGATGGCGCTCGCGCCCTCGAGCTGGTGCGAGAGCAGCGCTTCGACCTTCTGCTCACCGACGTGCGAATGCCAGGGATGAACGGCGTCGATCTCTTTCGGCAGATACGGCGCGTATGCCCACAGATGCCGGTGATCTTGATGACGGCGTACGCCGTGGAAACGCTGATCGACGAGGCTATCCAGGAGGGCGTCTTCACCGTGCTGCCCAAACCATTCGATATCGAGCACGTGATCGCGGCACTCTGCCGCGCCATCGGCCACCCGATGGTCCTCGTCGTCGACCAAGCCGCTGAAGCCGAGGTTACCGCCGAAGCGCTGCAAGCCCGGGGCATTCAATGCGGCATCGCCGCCGATGAGCGTGAGACATTGGCGGCACTGGAGAGGCGCAACGTCGATGTCGTTCTGCTGAACGTAGGGATGGAGGGGGGCGGGAAAGGCCCCGAGCTGGTTCGACGGCTCTTGGCCCTCGATGCCTCGATCGCCGTGATCGCCATCTCGGGCGACCTTCTGCCCGACGTGTTCCGTCGAGTCGCGGCGCTGGGTGTGTATGCATGCCTGCTCAAGCCATTGGCCGACGCCCAGCTGGTCCGGGTCATTGTCAAAGCAAGGGCGCGCTGCGTAAGGCCGATTCCGGGTCGCGGTCACCCACCTTTACCCAATCTCGAGGTCTGAATGCCCGCTGCGCCGAATGCTCAAGTGAAACGCCCATCGTTGAACGTAATCGAAAGGTATTCGGTCTTGGTAGTCGACGACGACGCTTCCTTCTTGACGAGCATCCAACGCGTTCTCTCCGACGAGGTGGAAGTCACGACCGCTACATCGGCAGACGAGGCCTTGGAGCTGGTCAAGGACCACAGATTCCACGTCGTTCTTTCCGATTTGGCCATGCCCGGAATGGATGGAAAGGCGCTGCTGCGCCGCATCGGTCAGATGCCGTACCCGGTGAGCTGCCTCTTGCTGACCGGCTCCGACGAGTTCGATCGTTCGAAGGATGGCGAGCATCAGTACGTCCTTCTGAAGCCTTTCGATCCAGCGAGGCTCGTCACGCTGGTTCTCCAGCTCGCGCGCGTCGCTCAGATGCGGCGCTCGGTCGAGAACATGGACACGTCGTTCGAAAGGAAAAGGCGTTGATCAGTTCCGTCAGACCTCGGTTGTTGCCCGATCCGCTCGGCCCCGCCGAGCGGGCGGCCGTGGCAGAAGAACTAGCCTCGATGCTGCGTCACGATCTGCGCAACAAGTTTGCGGCCGTGCGTAATGCCGGTTTCTATATTCGACGCCGTCTTTCGGAGACCGACGTTTGGAAGGCCGATCCCCGGCTGGAGGAGCTCTCGGGAATCATTCAACAGGAGATGGCTCTCGCCAACGCCCTCCTCGAACAGCAGATGACCGTGCGACATCTGTTCGCACCCACTCCGACGCGGATCGATCCACGCCAATGCGTAGAGCACGCGGTCAGCTGTGCGCGTGTTCCACCCCAACCTGCCCTGCGCATCGAAGTCGACATGCCCCAAGCCTGGGTCAAGGCCGATCCCACCGAGCTCGAGCTGGGACTATGCTGTCTTTTGGAGAACGCGGCCGAGGCGATGGAGGGATCCGGGGTCGTTCGGGTTCGCGGCTTTTCCGACGATAACCATTACTTCATCGAGATTGCCGACGGCGGGCCGGGCATCCCGGAAACCAACGGCGAAACCGTCCTTCGGCCTTTGCACACCACCAAGCACGGGCACGCCGGTCTCGGCCTCAACATCGCGCGACGAATTGCCCAGCGTTACGGTGGGAGCCTACGCGTGCGACACCCTCCCGCCGGCGGGCTGGTCGCGATGAGCGTGCAGGTCTTACCGGGAGGAAGCGTCTGATGCCCCATCTTCTGCTGATTGACGACGACGAAAGCAATCGGATCACACTTTCGGCTCTTCTGGCCGATGAAGGTTTCGACGTACGAGAAGCTCGTTCTTGCACCGAGGCAACCCGCCTTTTGAGGGAGGGGGGGCCGGTCGACATCGTCTTGCTCGATCAACATCTGGGCGACGGGTTGGGGGCCAATCTCGTGCCCATCATCCGTTTGCGACACCCGCGCAGCAAGATCGCGTTGATGAGCGGTGGGTTCGAAGATGAAGACTTTCCCGCCGGGATCGATGCTTGCTTTCCGAAGGGGGAGGAATTCTCGACGCTGCTGCGGTCGATCGAGATGATGCTCTTGGATGCATGTTCACTTTGTTGAAAAGTTCTTCCGACTCCTGCGACGAGCAGCGACCGCCCCCGTCATAGGGGTATGAACGTCGACCTTCTCACTCGTTGCCTCGATAGAATCCCATCGCAAGTCATTCGCGCGACCACCGTCCGCGTCCTTTGGACGCTGGTGCTGCTTCTCGCCGCCGGATGCGGCGCCGCCGATGAACAGCCGTCGGACGTCGCGCAGAGCGCGGCCGCACTGGAAGCCGAGATTACCCCCTCCGCCGCAGCCGTAAGCGCGAGCTCCGACGATGGAAATGTCCCTTCGAACACCGTCGACAACAACGTCGCCACGCGCTGGTCCGCGACCGGCGACGGCCAATGGATTCGATATGACCTCGGCGAGCCCAGGCGCATCGCCTTCCTGACCGTCGCCTTCTATCGGGGAACGGCTCGGCGGTTCACGTTCGACATTCAAGTCTCCAGCGATGCCACGTCCTGGACGACCGTCTTTTCGGGCAGCAGCAGCGGAGCGACCGACGCTCCCGAGACGTTCGACTTCATCGACCAGGTCGGACGGTGGGTGAGAATCGTCGGCCACGGCAATACTTCGAGCTCGTGGAACAGCTATACCGAGGTGGACATTTTCGGTGGGGCTCCCATCTCCGACGCGAAGTTTCCGATTGCGGGCGCCGTCGTCGCGAGCACCGACGATGGGAACGTAGCGGCGAACACCGTCGACGGGTCCTTGGCTACCCGCTGGTCGGGGTTTGGGGACGGCGCCTGGATTCGCTACGATCTCGGCTCGACGAAGCGTGTCGCTTTCGTTCGCATCGCCTTTTTCAACGGTGCCTCTCGCATCGCCCGATTCGATGTGCAGGTCTCGCCCGACGCCGCCACCTGGGTGACGGTGCTGAGCAACGCAACGAGCTCTGGAACCACCCTCGAGCGGGAGACATTCGACTTCGTCGATGCGAGTGCGCGCTTCGTGCGAATCGTCGGCCACGGCAACTCGACCAGCGCCTGGAACAGCTACACCGAGGTCGAGGTCTGGGGTGGAAGCTGACATCGCCCCATCCTTGCGCACACGTTCTTCCCATTGGAGATAGGCCGGTTGGTCTTCGCCTGATAAGCTCAATGGATGGACTGGCGCCGGGGGATGGGGGGCGCGGCGACCTTCGTCGCCGTGGTCGTGTTCGTCGATTGTCACGCCGAATTGCACGTCGGCGAATGCGAGCGGCTGCAGCATTACAGCTGCGATTGCTTCGGGGGTTGTCAGAACGGCGATCTCGACGCGATCAGAGCCGGCGATCCCGACAGGTGCAACGCCCAGCTACGCGAAGACTTCCAATTTTGGCAGGTGTGCGCGTCGGGAATTCGAGCCACCGGGGAGCGCTGCGACGCCAACTGCATGGTCGGATGGGGCGCCTGCGCATTCGAGGCCTACCAGGAGGTGGGCATGGCGCCGAGCAACATGTGTCCATCCGACGGCGGTGAGTGACCTCATCCCTATTTCATCGAGACCTGCCGGGGCGAACGACGAGGCTCACGCACGAACGAGGTCGAGCGCGCAGCTTCGATCCGTTTGAGGAGCGCCGCATGCTCTCGCAACACAGCGTCGGGCAATCGCGGACCGAACTCGCTCAGGAATCGGCGATGTTCTTCGGCTTCGCTCGCCCAGGCGTCGCGATCGACCTCGAAGAGCTCGTCGTAGGCTCCGTCGCCCAACCCGAGACCGGACAAATCGATGCTCGCCGGCGCGGGGACGCGGCCGAGGACGGTCGCACGCGCGTCGGCATCTCCATGGATGCGACCGATCATCCATTCGAGTACGCGAATGTTCTCGCCATATCCCGGCCAGAGGAAGTGGCCGTCCTGGTCGGTTCGAAACCAGTTGACATGGAAGATCTTGGGCGGGCGAGAAAGCCGCTTGCAGATATCCAGCCAGTGCCGGAAGTAATCACCCATGTTGTATCCACAAAAGGGAAGCATCGCCATCGGGTCGTGGCGCGCAACACCCGTCTTCCCCGTCGCGGCGGCCGTCGTCTCCGACACCAGCGTGGCTCCGAGATAGACGCCATGCGCGAAGCTCATTGCTTCGAACACCAGCGGTGCCAGGCGAGCTCGCCGCCCTCCGAAAATGATGCCGGATATCGGCACCCCGGCCGGATTTTCGATCCCCAGGCCCACGCTGGGGCAGTGCCGGGCCGAAGCGGTGTAGCGCGCGTTGGGATGTGCGAGCGGCTCTTTGCGATCGGGTCCGCTCACCTGACCGCGCCAATCCACGGTGCCCTCCGCGCATGCTTCTCCGATACCTTCCCACCAGGGCGTCATGTCGGGTTGGAGCGCGACGTTGGTGAAAATCGTGTCGCGGCTCACGGCGGACATCGCGCTCGGATTCGTCTTCATGTTCGTTCCGACCGCGATTCCGAACATCCCTGCTTCGGGGTTGATGGCCCAAAGCCTGCCGTCGCTGCCGACCCGCATCCAAGCAATGTCGTCGCCGATGGTTTCGACCTGGTAGCCGGGCAGGCTCGGAACCAGCATCGCAAGATTCGTTTTGCCGCAACCGCTCGGAAATGCCGCCGCGAAGTAGGTCGTCCGGCCTCGCGGGTCGGTGATGCCGACGATCAGCATGTGCTCGGCGAGCCACCCTTCGTTGCGAGCTTGAACGCTCGCCAGCCGAAGCGCGTGGCATTTTTTGGAAAGGAGCGCGTTGCCACCATATCCGGAACCAATGCTCCAGATGGTGGCCGCTTCCGGAAAATGGCAGATGAAGCGACGATCCGGAGATAGGTCGCCGAGCGAGTGCACGCCTCGAACGAAGTCGGACGAATCACCCAATTTGCGGAGGGCGATTTCGCCCATGCGCGTCATGATGCGCAGGTTGGCCACGACGTAGGGGCTATCGGTGATTTCGACACCCACCCGGCTGAACGGTGAGGCTACCGGCCCCATGACGTAGGGCACCACGTACATCGTCCTTCCGGCCATACACCGGGAGAAGAGCGGCCATACCCGCGAGCGGGCCTCGGCAGGGCTCATCCAATTGTTCGTCGGCCCGGCGTCTTCGCGCGATTCCGAGCAAATGAACGTCAGCTGTTCGGTACGTGCGACGTCGCTCGGATGCGATCGGTGCAAAAAGCAGTGCGGAAATCGCTCGGGGTTCAACGCGATGAGCGCCCCATCCGCCAGCATTTTCGACTCGAGATCCGCCAATTCCTCGGCCGACCCATCACATACGACGATCCGCGACGGAGTGGTTACGCAAGCAATCGATTCGATCCACTGGGAAAGAGCCTCGTTCGACAGCAAGCCCATCGTTTTTTACGTATTGACCCACCGCGTACGCTTCTCCAGGGATCGAATGAACCAGAAAGCCGGTCGAAGAGCCGAGGACGCCGGGTGATTTCGAGCGCGAATGATGGGGCGACAGACCGGGCCCGCGCGGGTCGCGGCGCGCGTTCTCGTGCAAAAGGCCGCACTCGTTTGCCCGGCGCGCCGGTTTCTAGGGTGCGTCTTCAAAGTATCGAGACCGGGCGGCGGAGGGTGCCCCCCTTCGGCGAGCGCCTGCGCTTTCGCTCGTCCTTCGGTGCGGGGCGAAGGTACGCACGCCTCATGCCTCTACTGTGGGCATCGCGAGCAGGACTCGCGATCGACGCGCGGCGGAACGGTGCTTTGCCGGCTCGATGCGGCGCTGCCTCGCTCTGTGCTCGGCGCCCGCCTACGGGGGGGGCACCCTCCGTCGGCCTGTGCGCGCCTTTGCTGGCAGCCGGGGGCGCAATCGCAAGGGGCGCCGGTCCGCTGGCAGTTCACTACCGCTGACGCCAGGATCAAGCTCCGACGACTCTACCCCATCATCTCAAACGAAACGAAGCACTAGTTCGTCGGCTCGCACGGTCGTGCGGCCGTAATCTGCCAGGAGGATCTTTTTCCGCTCGGGAGCGTCACGCTGCCCGTGATTGGTGAAGGCGTCTTCCTGGATGCGTTCGTGTCAGAGGATCGGAAAGTAGGGTGGAGTACTGTCACGGTGTGAAATCGTGGTGGGAGGACACTGGTCGCAAGCCGGCACAGGAGGCTCAGCGGGTCCATGTCGACGGCGAAGGTTTCGTCGGCGTAGGCGCGTTTGAGGGCGATGCGCACCAGGCCGTTGCTCTGCGGTTGGACGCGCTCTTGCCCGATCGGAGGACGAAGCACGTAACGAAGAAGCGCCTCGCGTCCGACGTCGTCGAGGGCGCCAGCGCGCGTTGCGGCGTGCAGTGTGAAGCCGTCCATCGAGGCGGCGCAGCGACGGCCGTCCTGTCACGCA
>WNGB01002903.1_pt1 | contig 27344 bp, 21 predicted proteins | sample 5400681 | NCBI WGS metagenome assembly WNGB01 (sample SAMN13153367, study PRJNA577476) | soil metagenome | isolation source: 115 cm soil or saprolite under grassland replicate 2 | place: USA:California | collected 2016-06-15
GATGACCGCAGGCCCGATGTTCTTGCCGCCCGAGGTGATGATCAGCTCCTTCTTGCGGTCGGTGATCTTGAGGAAGCCTTCGTCATCGATCTCGCCGATGTCGCCCGAGTGGAGCCAGCCGTCGGCATCGAGCGTCTCGCGGGTGGCCTCCTCGCTCTTGAAATAGCCCAGGAAGATGTGAGAGCCGCGCATCAGGACCTCGCCATCGGCGGCGGTGACCAACTCGGTCCCTAGGATGGCGCGGCCCACTTTGCCGAAATGGTAGTGGTCCGGCAGCGAGAGGGTCGCCGGGCCGGTGCACTCGCTCATCCCGTAGACCTCCAGGATCGGGAGGCCGAGGCTGGAGAAGAATTCCAGCGTCTCCGTCGAGATGGGCGCCGTCGACGTGGAGCAGACGCGCGCCCGGTCGAGACCGAGCTTCTCGCGGACCTTGGAGAAGACGAGTTGGTTCGCGACCGGATAGAGGATCGGCCGGGGCCGGCCCTCCTGGTCGGCGCGCCCCCCGGCCAGGCCCACTCCGCGCGCCCAGGCGGCGATCTTTTTCTTGAGCCCGGTGTTCTGCGCTCCCGCCGCCTGGATCGCCGCCTGCATCTTCTCCCAGACCCGCGGCACGGCGAAGAAGAAGCTCGGCCGCGCCTCGCGGAGATTCTCCCCCAGCTTCTCGATGCTCTCGGCGAACCACGCGCAGCCACCCACCGCCATGGAGCAGTGCAGGGAGACCACCTGTTCGGCGATGTGAGAGAGGGGCAGGTAGCTGATCATTGCGTCCTCGGCGTTCACGCCGTAGGCCTCGACGACCCGCTGCGTCGTCCAGGTGACGTTGTGGTGGCTGAGCATGACCGCCTTCGGCGGGCCGGTCGTGCCCGAGGTGTAGATGAGGGTGCAGAGATCCTCGGGCTTCTGGTCCTCGATGCGCCGGCGCAGCTCCTCCTCGGGGACCTGGGCGCCCAGGTCGAGGAGCTGCTGCCAGGTGTAGACCCCCTCCTCCGAAGCCGAGCCTGTCATCAGCACGATGGCTTTCAGGTGGGGCAGGCGGTCGCGGATCTGCCGGAAGACGTCCAGATAGTGGGTGTTCTCGACGACGGCGACGGCGGCCTCCGCATGGTCTGCGATGTACTGGCACTGCTCGGGCGAGTTGGTGATGTAGATGCCGGCCGGGATGCCGCCGGCGGCGATGGCGCCGACGTCGGCGAGGAACCATTCGGGCCGGTTGAAGCCCATGATCGCCACGCCCTGGCCGGGAGCGAGGCCGAGGCGCAGGAAACCGCGGGCGGCGAGCCAGGCCTGCTCGCGGTACTCCTTCCACGTGGTGGTCCGCCACTGGCCGCCGTCCTTGACCCGCATCGCGGGCCGCTCTCCGTGGTCCCGGGCGGTGCGTTCCAGAACGCTCATGATGGTCTCGGGCGTCTCGGGCATGGTCTCCTCCGAATCTCAGGTCGAGTGAGAGACATACCCGTAGCACCCGCGCGGCGCGGTGTCAAATGCAGCCCTCACCCCCGGCCCCTCTCCCACAAGTGGGAGAGGGGTGTAGGTTAGAAGAACTGGCGGTTTGGGAAGACGCTTTGCTTGTTTCTTGGGTAACCTGCACCCCTCTCCCGCTCGCGGGAGAGGGGCCGGGGGTGAGGGTTTTCACCGGTTCGACAGCGGCGGCAGGGTGGTCGGCTTGCGGTCGAAGTAGGAGAAGAACTGCTGGACCTGCTGCGGGGTGCCCTTGAGGAGCCGTACCCGCTTGTCGCCGATGGCCTTGGCCAGGGCGTCCTGGGCGGTGCCGTCTCCGGCTTCGGCGGTGATGAGCTGGTCGAGGACGTCCTTGGGGAGCGAGACGGCCACGTCCGCCTGCTTCACCTCGTCCTCGGACGAGCCGGTCTCGATGAGCTCGGCGACGGCGCCGCGCAGGTTGAGCACGTACCCCTCGCCGTCGTAGCCCTGGTCGGGGGCCGGGAACCAGAAACCGAAGGACATCTGCACTCCCTTGCCGTCGGGCGTGGCCGGCATGGTCTTCTCGGCCTGGAGGCGCATCGTCCAGGAGTTGACCCAGATGCCGGCGGGGAGCGAGGCCACGATGTCCGGCGAGGTGAGGCCCCCCTGGATCGCCTTCTTGGGGGTCAGGCCGCGCAGCTCGCGGGCGGAGGTCAGGTACCAGTTGCGCCAGTTCGGATTGGTCTGCGGCGTGGCCAGCAGGTCGTAGGCGGACGCTTTGATCTCTTTGGCCCGCGGATTGTCCGGCTCGGCGCGCAGGACCAGCGTGGCCAGCTCGGCGGCCCACTGCTGCTCTGCCATGGCGCCGGACTCCACCGCCTTCTGGGCCTTGTCGAGCACGGCTCCGGAGCCGCCCATCATCTCGACCGTCCGCCGGGCGGCTTCGGGTCCCGGCGTCGGCGCGAGAGCCACCGGATCGCCCTGGTACCAGCCGAGATAGCCGAAGTAGAGCTCGCGGACGGCTTGCGACACGGAGCCGTAGAAGGAGCGCAGGTAGTCCTTCGGATCGGTGTCCGCGGGCTTGGCCGGGACCACGTCCGCCAGGTCCTCGATCAGGTACTCGGGCATGGTGATCTGCTGCGGCAGCTCCTCCATGGTGTAGCCCTTGTTCATGAAGCGGATCGCCTGGTCATGGGTGAACTGGACGGCGTCGCGGAAGTTGCGGAGCACCTTCTGGATGTTCTTCTGCCCGCACAGCGGCGTGCCGTGGGAGGGCAGCATGCACCAGGAGTCCCACTTGCGCAGCACGTCGACGCTCCGGAACCACTGGGCCGGGTTGCGGTAGCTGGTGCCGCGCAGGCTGTAGAGGTTGGGGAACGAGGGACCCTGGATGACCTCGGCGGAGAGGAGGAGCCCGGGTCCATCGCCCGGACCCTGGGCGGCTGTGGCCTGGGCGCCCGTCGTGTTCAGCCGGTCCGGAACGAACACCGCGAGCTCGTCGTCGGTCTCGCTCGGCACGTAGACGAGCTTCATGTGGATGCCCGCGGCTGCGAGGTCCATCTGGTTGGAGAAGGTGCGGGAGGGCATGTGGAAGCCGGAGGTCCCTTCCTTCACCTCGGGGCCGATGCCGTCGTTGACCACGCCGTTGGGGATCAGGAAGCTGCCGTACATGTAGGCCGAGCGGACGTTGATCATGGTGCCGATCACCGTGGCCGTGTTGGCGATCGAGTCGACGATGTTCTCCTGGCCGATGACGGTGACGCAGCGCGGCGCCTCGCGGTCGGCGTCGAACGGGGTGTCCTTGCCGGCGTCGGCCTTCTTCTCGGGCGGGCAGGCCGGGTGGTCGGCCTCCTGCAGGAAGGCCTCGACGCCCGCTGTGTGATCGATGTGGTTGTGGGTGTAGATGATGGCCCGGATCGGCAGCTTGCCGGTGGCGGGCAGGTAGCCGGTCTTGCGGGCGTCGGCGAGGACCTGGTGGGCGGTCTCCACGTCGCCCAGGGTGTCGACGACTACGATCCCTTGCGGTCCCACCAGCAGGATGGTGTTCGCGAGGTTGTAGCCGACGGCCGTGTAGGACTTGTAGGTCAGGCCGGCGGGCAGGTGGGCTTTCGAGTAGGCGTCGGTCTGGGTGTCCCAGATCTTGATCGGCTCGAACCAGTTGCTGTGCTGCTCGAGGAGCCGATTGACCGGCGGCCAACCGACGGCGGCGGCGGGGGCGGCGAGGGACAGGGTCAGGAGCACCAGGACCAGGCACGCGAGCGCTCTCTGCGAGAACATGGGGATCTCCTCCTTCCGGCGATTTCAGGAAATTCGGCGTACGTTCCGGTCAGGGGACAGGGCAACGGCCGTGCCAGGCCGCGGGAGGGGCTGTTTCGAGGGGAAAGGGTCGGGGGGAGGGGGACGAGTCTCGCAGAATTGCGAGACCGTCACGCGGTTGTGCGGGACCTCACGTGCGGACGGTGGGGTGAAAATGCTAGCACAGCCTGGGGAAGGGTCAGGTCCCTTCTCGGCAGGGTCGGCCTTCTCGGGATCGTACTTTCCCTCATGCCAGAGCCCGTGCTAGCCTATGCTTCGACATAGGCCGCTCCACCGGCCAGGAGGACGCTGTGCAGACCGAACGGATTGTGCGTTTGTTTCGGAACGGGAGGAACCAGGCATTGCGGATTCCGCGGGACCTCGAGCTGCCCGGCAATGAAGCTCTTCTCCGCAAAGAAGGAAATCGTCTGGTTGTAGAGCCGGTCCAGAAACCATCCGTGCTGGAGCTTCTGGCCTCCTGGGAACCTCTCGACGAAGAATTCCCCGACATTGATGAGGACCTCCCGCCGCTCAGAGACGTGGATCTGTGAGATGGCCGATTTTCGTTATCTGCTCGATACCAACAGCATGTCGGACCTGGTCCGGCACCCTGGTGGGCGGGTGGCACGCAGGTTTGCCGTGGTGGGTGAGCCTGTCGTGTGTACGAGCATCATTGTCGCGTGCGAGCTCCGCTTCGGAGCGGCGAAGCGAGGCTCACCCTCGCTCTCGGTCCGCATCGACCAGCTGCTCGCGAGCTTCGAGGTGCTTCCGCTGGACCGAGAGGCGGATCGTCATTACGCCGAGATCCGGGCACACCTCAGCCGTACGGGCCGAACGATTGGGCCGAACGACCTGCTGATCGCGGCCCACGCGCTGGCGCTCGACCTCACCCTGGTCACCAACAACGTCGACGAGTTCGCCCGCGTGCCAGGCCTTTCGATTGAAAACTGGCTCGCTGGCTAGCCAGCCCCGCCTCCTCTCCCCGGAGCTACAATGCCCCTGCACCCGTGGCTGACTCACCTGCAGAACACATCGGTCCGTACCGCGTCGTCCGCCGCTTGGGGGCCGGCGGGATGGGGGAGGTGTTCCTGGCCTACGACGACCGGCTGGACCGCCTCGTGGCCATCAAGCGGATGCGGCCGGACGCGTTGCGCGATCCGTCGCGCCGGGAGCGGCTGCGGCGTGAGGCAAAGGCGGCGGCGCGGCTCTCCCATCCGAATGTGGTCCAGGTCTATGACATCGAGGAGGATGAGGGGCAGGGCGACGCCATCGTCCTGGAGTACATCCAGGGACAGACGATCGCGGAGCTGCTGCGCGGCGGTCCGCTTCCCATGGATGAGGCGGTGGAGCTGGCGGTCCAGGTGGCGGAGGGCCTCGCCGCGGCGCATGCCGCCGGGCTGGTGCATCGCGACCTCAAGGCCGAGAACGTCGTGGTCACCGCCGAGGGTCGGGCCAAGATCCTCGATTTCGGCCTGGTGAAGCCGCTCGATTCCGGTGCGGACAGCACACTGACCGAGCATGGGGCGGTCCTCGGCACCTACCGCGCCATGGCGCCCGAGCAGGCCGAGGGCGCGGAGGTGGACGCCCGCGCGGATCTCTTCTCGCTCGGGGTGCTCCTTTACGAGATGCTCGCCGGCCGGTCGCCGTTCCAGGGCGCGACGCCGGTCGCGACGCTACGCAACCTGACCGGCGCCGCGCCCCGGCCTCTGGAAGAGGCGCAGCCGGACCTGCCGGGCGAGCTCACCGGGTTGGTCCACGAACTGCTGGAGAAGGATCCGGAGAGGCGGCCGGCAGGGGCACGGGAGGTGGCGGCACGCCTGCGGACTCCCGCCACTTCGATCCCCCTCTCCTCCCAGGTCTCCGTCCGTCCTGGTTCGCTCGCTCCAGGAGCGGACGAAGAAACGTCCGCCCTGAGCGTGCTGCGCCGGCCGCGGAGCTCGTGGATGGCCACGGTGGGGGTGCTGGCTCTCCTGGCCGTTGCGAGCGCCTGGATCGTCACGGAGACCGGGTTCGGCCGGCGGGCGACGTTGCGGGTGGCGGTCCCGAAGCCGGTGATCGCGGTGGGCGCCGAGAAGCTCGATCTGGTCGCGTCGGGCGCTCTGATGTCGGCGCTCCGGACCCTCGTCTCCCTGGAGGGCGTGACCCCGATCGAGCCTTCGCAGATCGGCGACGTCCGAGGGGCGGTGCCGGACGTGGCCCGGGCGGTGGCCGCGGACGAGGTCCTGAGCCTGGCCATCGAGCCAAGCCGGCCGAACCAGGCGTTCGTTTCCTTGCGGCGCGTACGTGCTGCGGATGGGAGCGTTCTCTGGGCCGAGAGGCTCGCGGTCCCGGCCTCGCGCGACGAGGCCCTGCTGCTGGCGGAAGGGATCTCCGGGGCCGTGCGCCGCGCCTATCCCCAGCAGCGAACGCGGCCCGGCATCCCGGATCTGGACGTCCGGGCTGCCGACTACGCGGAGTTCCTGGAGATCTGGCAGCGGCTGCAGGCGGGAAGGGGCGCCTGGGCTCCGGAGGCGGCCCGCCTCGAAGCGCTCACGGCACGCTCTCCGCGCTTCCTCGAAGCCCAGATCCAGATGGCCACCCTGGCCGCGAACCTTTTCCTCGATACGCGCGACGCCTCGTATCTGAAGCGAGCGCGCGCCGCCCAGGAACGAGCTCACGCGCTGGCTCCTGGCTATCCGCGAGTCCTCTTCACCGAGAGCTTCCTGGCTCTCGTCGAGCGGCGGTTCGACCAGGCCGGGAAGGCACTCGCGTCCCTGGAACGGGCCCTGCCCGGAGATCCGGCCGTCGCGGCCCAGCGAGCCCGTCTGGCCGATGCGCAGGGCGATCTCGCCACCGCTGTCCGGCTTCTCCGTGCGGTCGTGGAGCGCTACCCGTCCTGGCGGTATCTGGTGGAGCTCGCCGGGCTGGAGCTGCGGGCCGGCGAGGTCAAGTCGGCGCGAAGCCATCTGGAGCAGGCTGCCGCCCTGGTTCCGGGAAACACCTGGCCCCTCGCCAAGCTCGGAGAGCTGGAGCTCGCCTACGGCAGCCTGCGGCGTGCCGAGCAGACCTATCGACAGCTCGTGGCCGACCGCCCCCAGCGCAGCGATCTCACCAATCTGGGCACGGTCCGCCTCCTGCTCAAGGATTACGACGGGGCGGTGGAGAGCTATCGCCAGGCTCTGGAGGTGGAGCCCGGCCATGTCGCCGTCATGTTCAATCTGGCCGACGCCGAGCTGGCCCGCGGGCGGACGAACGAGGCCCTGGCGTTGTACCGGGAGGTCGCCGGAGGCCTCGAGGGCCGCGACGGCCCCTCCCCGCTGGACCGCTGCCTCCTGGCCCAGTGCCTGGTGCATCTGGGAGAGAGCCGGAGGGCCGTGGGGATGGCCCTGGAGGCTCTTCAGAGCGCGGGGCAGGATGCCGAGGTGACGTTCCAGGTGGCCGTGGTCTTCGCTCTCGCGGGCGAGGATGCCTCCGCCCTCGCCCAAGCCGGCAAGGCCCGGAGTCTCGGTATTCAGGCGCGCTGGCTGACGATCCCGGCTTTCGACCGGCTGCGGGACGATCCGGCCTTCCGGACGCTGCTCGCGGAGAGCCGGTAGGGCATCAATCCGGGGGGGCGACCACTCCGCCCCGGTTGTCGATCACCGGGTCGCCGCTGCTCATCCATCCGATCTCGCCGGTGGAGACCGACACCAGCGCCACCTCGAAGTGATAGAGCCCGTTGACCCTGTTGTTGCCCATGCCGCGGATCTGGCCCGGCAGGATGGTCAGCGCGGCGAAGGGGCCGAGCTGCAGGTTGGGCACGGTGCCCTCCCCCTCGTAGAGATGGAACTTGATGCGCGGGCGCCAGGCGTCCACACCGTTGGGGAGATCGCTCGGGAACTGCAAGACGATGGCGTCGCCCGGCCCGAGGATCTGGTGCGGGGGCTCGATGTCGAGCGATGTGCCCGTACCCAGGCTGACCTCATAGCTGAGCTCCTCGCCGATCGCGGTCGGCTGGACCTCGAGATGGGCGGGCGCGCTCCAGACCATCGAGCCCTCGGTGTCCCAGCCGGCGGCGAACCCTGTCTGCACGACGGCGCGGTATTCGAAAGGGATCGGCTCGGTTCCCGTCCAGCCGCTCGATCGGCAGACGCCCCAGATCCCGCCCGTGGCCTGGGTCAGGCCGCTCAGCGGTCCGACGAAGGCGTTGTTGCCGGACCTCCGGAACTCGATCCACGGAGTCCAGCCGGCAGGAATCCCGAGAAAGTTCCAGACGACCGTGTCTCCGGGATTGAGGGACATGCTCGGGTACGAGACGGCCAGCGAGAGAGTCGAGGGATCGTACTGCACCTGGATCAGGTGGGTGACTGCACCGGGGCCGGTCGCAGGAGTCGTGATGGGATCGGACATGAGCGCTCCTGAGGAAAGGTTGTGTGCGCTAGAGTACCGCACCGAGGATCTCCACCGGTGCCCCCTTCTCTCGTTGCCTTGAGCGGCCGCCTCCAGGGCCAGACGTTCGACCTGACCGGCGATGGCCTCGCCATCGGCCGGCATCCGTCGAACGATCTGGCGATCCCGGACGCCACCGTCTCCCGCCACCACTCCGTCCTGAGACGGACCCCGTCCGGCTGGCGGGTCGCCGACCTCGACAGCCGCCACGGGACGTTCCTCAACAGCCGGCCGGTCCGCGAGGAGGAGCTTCGCCATGGGGATGTCCTGGGGATCGGCGAATCGACCTTCCTCGTCCTCCTGGAAACGCCTTCCGGGGAGGACGTGCGGACGGACGAAGAGATCGAGCTCGAGGAGGGGACCGAGATCCGCCTGCCTGCCGGCGAATCCGTGTACCTGCGGCCGCAGCCGGAACGGCTCGCGGAGGGGGAGGCCGCCCGGGCGCTCGCGGCCCTGCTCGAGCTGGCCGCCGCCTGCGGTGCTCCCCGCGATCCCGCCGCTCTCGCACGGGCCTCCCTGGAGCGGGTCCTCGCCGCGATTCCTGGCGAGAGAGCTGCGTTCTTCCTCGCCGGGAGCGGCGATCCGGAGCCCCTCGCGTTCCGACACCGCCGCCAGGGAGGAGGGGGGAGACCGTTCGCGCCGAGCCGCTCGCTGGCCGATCGGGCGCTGCGCGAGCGGACGGCGATCCTCTACAAGGCAGGGAGCGGAACGGTTGCGTCCGCGAGCGTGGCCGGCGTCCGGGCCGCCGCCTGCGTGCCGCTCCTCGACGGCGGCGCGCCGCTCGGCTTCCTCTATATAGATACCCGTGAGCCCGGGGAGGAGCTGCGAGAGGAGCACCTGCAGTGGCTCACCGCGGCCGGGACCCTGATCTCGCCTGCCCTGGCGGCGCTGCTCCGGCTCGAAAGGGCCGAGTCGGAGAGCCGCCGGCTCCAGGAGTCGATTCTCGGCCGCGGGCTGGTCGGCGAGAGCCCGGCCCTGCGCCGGGCCGCCGGCGTCCTGGCTCGCGCGGCGCCCACCGCTTCGACGGTGCTGATCCTGGGCGAGAGCGGCACGGGCAAGGAGATGGCGGCCCGGGCGCTCCATACAGCGAGCCCCCGGGTGGGGCGGCCGTTCATGGCGATCAACTGCGCGAGTCTCTCGGAGAACCTGCTCGAAAGCGAGCTCTTCGGCCACGAGCAGGGGGCCTTCACCGGCGCCGTGACGAAGAAGACCGGCAAGCTGGAAGTGGCCCACGGCGGCACGCTCTTCCTCGACGAGGTCGGCGAGATCCCGCTGGCGCTCCAGGCCAAGCTCCTGCGCGTGCTCCAGGAGCGCACCTTCGAGCGGGTCGGCGGCACGCGGCCGATCACGGTCGACATCCGGCTGGTGGCCGCCACCAACCGCGACCTCAGGAAGGCGGCCGCCGAGGGGACGTTCCGCGACGACCTCTTCTACCGGCTGAACGTGATCACCCTGACCATGCCGCCCCTGCGCGAGAGGCGGGAGGACATTCCACTGCTCGCGAGCCACTTCGCCGCCCTGCACGGCAGCGCCGTGCGCGGCCGGCCGGTGGGGATCGCGCCGGCCGCCCGGACGCTGCTCGTCCGTTACGACTGGCCGGGCAACGTCCGCGAGCTGTCGAATGCCATCGAGCGGGCGGTGGTCCTCGGCCTGGAGGACGAGATCCGGCCGGAGGACCTCCCCGAGACCCTCCTGGAGACCGCGGCCCCGCAATCCTCCTCCGGTCCGCCGGACTACCACGAGGCCTTGAACGAGGCCAAGCGCCGGATCATCCAGGACGCCCTGGCGGCGAACGGCGGCAACGTGACCCGCGCCGCCGAATCTCTCGGCCTCCACCCCAACCACCTGCACCGGCTGATCACGTCGCTCGGATTGCGGTAGGGGGGAAGAGCAGGTGCGGAGTTGTCCTTTCGCGGTGGACTGTGCTGTACTGTAATTCCGAGGTGTGCTGGACCTGAACGCAATACCGACGCTGAGGAAATTATGCTGACTCGCCTCAAGGTCAACAGCTTCAAGAATCTGGTCGATGTCGACGTATCCTTCGGTCCGTTCACCTGTATCGCCGGTGTGAACGGAGTCGGCAAGTCCAATCTTTTTGACGCAATCGCGTTTCTGGGAGCACTCGCCGAGAAACCTTTGATGGATGCCGCTCTCTCGGTGCGCAGCGAGGGAGGACGAACCTCCGATCTACGGAGCATTTTCTATCGAACGGGTGATCGGCACGATCGTGCAATGACCTTCGAGGCGGAGATGCTTATCCCACCTGCGGGAGTCGACGACCTCGGCCAGGAGGCAAAGGCGGCGATTACCTTTCTCCGCTACAAGCTTGTTCTCGGCTTGGCCGACTCCGGCCTGTGCATCAAAAGCGAAGACCTCACCCATATTACGCTGGGCCAGGCTCGAAGCCATCTCTCCTTTCCCCACAGCCCCGCATGGCGAAAGAAGGTGGTAGAGGGGCGGAGAACAAGTCCATTCATCTCGACCGATGTCAAGGACGGCACAACCTACATCAAGCTGCATCAGGATTTGGGAAGTGAGTACAAAGGTGGAGGCCGACCGCGTTATCACATTGCTGGGAAGCTCCCGCGCACCGTCCTGTCGAATGTCAACGCGGCAGAGAGCGCGACGGCGGTCCTGGCTCGGCGCGAGATGCAGTCCTGGCAACTGTTGCAGTTGGAACCCTCAGCTTTGCGGTCCCCCGATCCTTACACCTCTCCACGGTCGATTGCAACAAATGGTGCCCATATTCCAGCAACACTTGCCCGGCTCGCCAAACTGGACCTCAACCCAGCCCGCCTGCCCGGTGCGGAGCGATCCTTGGGAGGCGAGGCGGCTGCTGTCTACGCTAGAGTCGCGAATCGGCTTTCCGAGCTTATTGAAGGTGTGCGCTTGATACGCGTAGATGTCGATGATCGCCGAGAGCTACTGACTCTTCTGTTGGCGGATCGCGACGGCACTGAGCATGAGGCACGGTCGCTTTCCGACGGAACCCTGAGGTTCCTGGCTCTCGCTGTCCTCGAAAGTGATTCCGAGGTCCGAGGAGTCCTTTGTATGGAGGAGCCGGAGAACGGAATTCACCCCCAGAGGGTCCCCGCCATGCTCCGCCTTCTGGGGGACCTCGCCGTTGATCCCTCCATGGCGGTCGGGGAGGGCAACCCTCTCCGCCAAGTCATCGTAAATACGCACTCCCCCGCGGTGGCCGCCCAGGTTCCCGAGGATGCACTCCTGGTCGCCATTCCCCAGAGCATTCAGCGAGAGGGACAGGGAGGGACCGTTCCTGCTTTCCGCTGGCTCCCGGGCACTTGGCGCGCGACGGCGTTCCCGGATGTTCCCACGGTCCCTCTCGGGCAGGTGGTGTCTTATTTGAATCCTCTCGAGCCTTTTCCTGAGAGGGTCAGAGAAACCCCGACGCCGGCAGGTTCGAAGCAAAAGCCCCCAACGCGGCGTGTCATCGATCGTGAAGACCTGCAGAAATGGCTTCCCTTCGGGGAGGCCCCGGTGGACCGGTGACTGCTCTCCGATTCACATTCGTCACCGACGGGGCGTCGGATCGGGCCCTGCTCCCTGTTTTGACCTGGCTTCTCCGTCAACATTCGCAACGCCCTTTCCAGCCGCAATGGGCTGATTTGCGATATCTCCGGCAGCCGCCAAGGACTCTCGAAGACAAAATTATCACCGCACTGGAGCTTTATCCTTGCGATCTCCTGTTCGTGCACAGGGACGCCGAGCGCGCGCCTCGCGAAGCTAGAGTCGCCGAGATTCGGCGGTGTTTGGCAGATCGCGCCGAGCCGCCGACAGTCTGTGTTATCCCGGTTCGCATGCAGGAGGCATGGCTTCTCTTTGACGAGGCGGCCCTTCGCCTCGCCGCGGACAACCCACATGGAACCATGGCTCTTTCTCTGCCACCGCTCCACCGGCTCGAAGAGATTCCAGATCCCAAGGAGCTCCTCTTCAAGATGCTGTACTCGGCGAGCGGCTTGCGTCCGGGGAGACTGAATCGGTTCCACCCCTCCGTGCGAATTCATCGATTGGCCGAGCTGATCGAAGACTTTTCCCCTTTGCGGGGGTTGACGGCCTTCCAGGCTTTGGAGGCCGACCTGAAAGCTTTAGTCACGGAACAGCGCTGGGCATGACGAAACCTGGGTTCGAGCCTTCGGATTTGGTCACTATGAGCCGGCCCCTCCTTCCCACAGATCTCCTGGAGCGCGATCCCGCCGCCCAGGTCGTCCCTCTCCCCGAGGACCGGGTGCTGGTCCGGCATGCCGCAGGGATCACCCTGCTGCGCGGCGTCGCCGAGGACGATCTGCGGCGGATCCTGGACCTGGTCGACGGCTCGCGGACCGTGCAGAAAATCTGCGCTGCTCTGGCGGACGAGCTCGATCCCGAGGCGGTCCGGCGGCTTCTCTCCAGCCTCGTCGGCGATCTTTTGCGGATCATCCCGTCGGCCGAGACCGAGCCGGCACCGCGCGTCTTCCTGATGGCGGACGCGGCGGTCCGTGATCGCTTCGCGGCGAGCCTCTCTCTTACTCCGGACCTCGCCGGTGCACGGCTCGCGGTGGCGGCTCTCGCGGAGACCGCCTACCGCGACCTGCTGGATCTCCAGGCCCGCTGGCTCGCCGCGGGCGTTCCGAGCCTCTTCGTGACGGCCGATCCGGACGGCCTGCGGATCGGTCCGCTCACCATCCCGGGAGCAAGCCCCTGCTTCGCCTGCTCCCAACTCGCCGCGCTCGGCGCCCTCAGGCTCTCGCCGGACGAGACGTTGGCTGCCGCTGCCGGATTTCGGACCGGGGCTCTGGACGGTCCTACCCTCGACCGCGCTGTGGAGCGCCTCGCGGCCGAGATCCGGGCCTTCCTCGATCCCCAGGGCACACCCGAGCTCCTGAGCACCGTCCTTCATATCCTCCCTCTCCCGTTCCGCGGGGGAGGGGGCCAGGGGGAGGGGGTCCGCCGCCTGCCGGTGAGCCGGCGGCCGGACTGTCCGGTCTGCGGTGCCGTCCCCTCCCGGGAGGAGGCGCCCGCCGTCCAGCGGGCCGAGCGCGTCCGGATCGAGATCGAGGAGCGGCGCCCGCCTCGCGTCCGGCCGGAGGACAACGAGGGCCTCGTCACCTCTGTCGGCATCCTCGGCGGCGGCACGGCCGGGTACCTGGCGGCTCTCGCCCTGCGGCGGAAGGCCCCGGGGCTCGCCGTGACCCTGATCGAATCACCCGACCTGCCGATCATCGGGGTGGGAGAAGCCACGACGCCGCTCATGCCCCAGTTCCTTCACGTCGACCTCGGATTGGACGTCCACCGTCTCTTCCGCGAGGTGCAGCCCACCTTCAAGCTGGGCATCCGCTTCCTCTGGGGCCGCGAAGAGACCGGCGACTTCCACTATCCCTTCGGGCCGGTCCGCTTCCTGGAGCCGGTGGTCTACGGCGGAGAGATCAAGGCCGTCTCCCTCCAGTCCCTGCTGATGGCCTCCGACGCCCTCCCCATCTACCGGGAGGACGGCGGCTGGTCCTGCCGGCTCGGCACCGAGGCCGCCTATCACCTGGACAACGAGCGGTTCGTGGCCTACCTGAAGCAGAGAGCGGTCGAGGCGGGCGTCGAGCGGATCGAGGCCACGGTGGCCGAGGTCGAGCGCTCCGAAGATGGCGAGGAAGTCCGCGCGCTCCGTACGACCGACGGCCAGCGGCTGGCCTTCGACCTGTTCGTCGACTGCACGGGCTTCCGCTCCCTCCTCCTGGAGCGCACGTTGGGTTCCCCCTGGCTCGGCTTCGACAGCAGCTTGTGGACCGACCGGGCGGTGGTGGGACCGGTGCCGCACGGTGGCAAGGTGCGGCCCTACACCACGGCGGAGACGATGAGCAGCGGCTGGTGCTGGAGCACGCCGCAGCAGGACTGCGACCACCGCGGCTACGTCTTCGCCTCGGCCTTCCAGACCCCGGAGGACGCCGAGGCCGAAATGCGCCGCCTCTGTCCCGACATGGGGACCGCGCGTCTGGTCCGCTTCCGGGCCGGCCGGCATGCCGACTTCTGGAAAGGGAACGTCGTCGCCCTGGGGAACTCGTACGGCTTCGTGGAGCCGCTCGAATCCACCGCGCTCCACATGCTGATCCGGCAGATCGGCCTCCTCGTGCGCGTGTTCCCGCTGCGCAAGGGAGAGCGGGGGCTGCCGGAGGAGCTGAGCCGCAAGGTGGGCGCCTGGTGGGACTACCTGCGCTGGTTCCTGGCCCTCCACTACAAGTTCAACCGCCGGGTGGACAGCCCCTTCTGGCGCGCCTGCCGGGAGGACGTGGACGTCTCGCACCACGCCGGGCTCCTCGCCGCCTTCCGGGAGAGAGGCCCCCTCACCTACGACCCGGCGGCGCGGACCTTCGACTATCCCGATCCGCTGTGGGGACCGGAAGGGATCGACGCCATCCTCCTGGGACAGGGCGTCGAGGGCCACCGTCCGCGTCCCCTGCTCGACCGCGAGACCTGGGTCGAGAGGATGCGCCGCGTCCGTGCGGTCGTCGCGCATGCCGCACCTCACGAACGGGCGCTGGAGCTCCTGGCCGGGCATCCCGAGCTGCTCGACCAGATGGTCGCGGCGTTCCGCGAGGCCGGGCCGGCGTTCCCCGTCGACGGCCGGATCGGGTAGAGTGCATCCATTGGAAAACCTCGAACCGAACGCGGTCCGCTTCCTGGTCAATCCGGGAGCGCGAAGCGGGGCCGCCCGCGCCTCCGTGGACCGGGTGCGCGTCCTGGCCGGACGGATCGGCGCCGGGCTCGTCGTGAGCCGCCGAGTCGGAGACCTGGCAGAGCAGGCGCGTCGGGCCGCGGAAGACGGCGTCGAGCGCCTGCTGGTGGCGGGAGGCGACGGCACCATGCACCATGCTGTGCAGGGGCTGGCCGGCACCACGACCGCCCTCGGGGTGATCCCGCTGGGCACCGGCAACGACCTCGCCCTGGCCTTGGGCACACCGCGGGATCTGGAGGAAGCGGTCCGCCATGCGCTCGCCGCGCCGGTGCGGCGGATCGACCTGATCCGGGCCGGCGACACCTTCTGCGTCGGCTACGCCGGGGCGGGCTTCGACTCCGAGGTCACCCGCCGGGCCAACCAGGTGCGCTGGGGCCGCGGGCGCTGGATCTATCCCTGGTCGGCGCTGCGCACCCTGGTGAGCTTCGCGCCGCCCTTGGCGAAAGTCGTCTGGGACGGCGGCACCTTCGAAGGGAGGGTGATGTTCGTCGACGCGGCGAACCTCCCGACCTACGGAGGCGGCATGCGCATCGCCCCCTCGGCCCGGATCGACGACGGCCTGCTCGACCTCCTGATCCTCAAGGAGGTCTCCCGTCTCACCTTCCTGTCGGTCTTCCCCAAGGTCTACAAGGGAGAGCACGTCGGGCATCCCGCCCTGCTGCTGGAAACCGCCCGGCGGGTCGAGATCGAAATCGACCGTCCGGTGGACCTCTACGGCGGAGGAGAGCCGATCCGCCCCGTGGCTGCCGGGGAGAAGATCGTGCTGGAAGTGATGGCCGGGGGGCTGGCGGTGGCGGGGTAGGAGGATGCTTTTCAAGCGGCGGCGGAGAGGCGCTGGTTCATCACGCGCCAGAAGGTGGCTACCGCCTCGGGCTTGCCGTCGAAGTAGTCCTCGAAAAAGCCGGTGCTGCTGAGGGGAGGCGGATAGGCGTAGCGCTCGTTGTCCTCGCCGCGCTCGTTCACCCAGTCGGCCGGCTCGCGGGCATCGACCACGGTGAAGAGCTCGCGCGGGTAAAGGTAGGGGCGCCCCTGATCGTTCAAGATCCGGAAATCATCCGCCTCGATTCCAAGGACCAGATAAGGCTGATCGGACGTCAGGTCCGGGTAACGGGAATCCTGTTCGCGCAGCTTGATGATCATCGCTCGGTGACCTGTTTCCGCTTCAGCTCCACGCGGCCGATACCGGGATGCTCATACCAGTGAAGCTCGTAAGGTCCTTCGTCGTCCTCAAGTCGTGGGCTGCTCTTCTTCACCCACCGAGAGGCATATCCGCCGTAGCTTGCCACGAGGCGCTCTACATCTCGGATACGTTGCCCCTTCGCGATGACTCGCGACTGGGAGATCATCGCTGGGCTCAGGGTCGGAATGGTTCGAGTCCTCCGGCCTTTTCGCCCAGTCGAGGCTAGCACGCGACCCCTTCATGGGACAAGGAGCCTTTGACACCAGCTCTCCTCCTGGGCGAAACTGTTTGACGAACCCTTGGAGGAAGACGGAATGAAGATCGCAGCCCTCCTTCTCGTCATCTTCTTCGCTCCCATCGCCTTGTGTCTGTCGGCGCCGGACCGGCCCGCGCGCACCGTGGACCCCTGTGTGGAGGCCCGGAGCATCGCCGAAGCGCCGCCGTGCCTCGAGCCTCACGACTGCAAGGCGGTCGGTCTCTGGAACCAGGCTTTCGGGGCGCCGAAGTATGTCCCCACGAAGCCCGGCCAGGTGGGGAGGCTCCCCCAGGAGCTGCTGTCCCGGCTCCCGAAGAGCGACTTCACGCTCCGGAAGGATGAGTCTCTGCAGTCCCTCCTGAAGCGGCTCACCGAGGCGTCGACCGGCGTCGACTTCATGGTGGATCAAGGTATTGAGGGGACGTACCGCGGCGAGCCGGGGACGATTTCCCTCCCCGAAGCCTGGCGGCGGGTGGCGACGTCTGGAGGCCTCCTGGTGGGGGCCGAGGGAGGTGTCGTCTCCGTCACGACGCCTGAGCGCGCCGCCCAGCTCTCTCTGAGCCGTCCGCGAACCTTCAACTGCCCGGCTCACTGACAGGCACTCGCGGCCTGGGTGGCACATGTCTTGCCCTTCTTATTAGAAGGCGGGTGGGAGCGTTGCAGCTCCGGCGCTCGCCGTACGAGAAGGGAGTTACCGATGATCTCGAGAACCGTCACCCTACCCGAGTTGGGATTGATCGCTGGAACCCGCGCTGCCCTGGGCGCGGGAATCGCCCTGCTGCTGGGCGAGCGGCTCGACCGCAAACCGAGGCGCGCGGTCGGCTGGACCCTCTTTGCCGTGGGCGCCCTGACCACGCTGCCGCTCCTCGCCGAAGTGCTCCATCACAAACCAGGCGCAGAGCCGGCAGCATGATCAGGAAGCTCAAGTCCGGCGAGTACCGCCTGTACTCCAGGAAGAAGGACGCAAAGACGGGGAAGCGGAGGAACCTGGGGACCTTCCCCACCCTGGACGCCGCCCGCCAGCACGAGCGCGAAGTCCAGTTCTTCAAGCGCCAGGGCGGAGCCTGAGCCATTCGGCCCGGGAGACGAGTCACTGGGCTCGGGAGGAGAGGGACCGGGCCCGCGAGGAGATAGCCTCGTCTGGGGAGACAAGTGACTGGGCTCGCGAGGAGCGGTACCCTTCCCCGCGAGACGAACGGCCGGGCCCGCGAGGAGGGTGGCCTGTCTCGGGAGCTGAGTCATCGTGCTCCCGAGGAGATGATCCCGTCCCGGGAGGAGAGGTTACCTTTCCCGCGAGCCCAATGACCCGGCTCGCGGGACGAACGGCTCGGCGGTGGAGCCCACCCCTCGAAAGACGGGGCGAGGAAAACCGTCCTCTCTCCCTCTCAGCGTAGAATCCCCCAGTGTTCACCGCGATCGGTCGCGGTCCCGTCCGCAAGCTCCGCCTGCTGCGCCCTCCGGCGCCGCGAGCCGCGATGCTCGGAAATCATCCTGCCGCGCTCCCTTCCCCTGGCGAGGGGACGACGCGGTGAGCATCTAAGGATCTCATCCGACGCCGACGCCCTACGCTGTTGCCGCCTCGAGAAAGTCAGGGACGGAGATCGTCCATTCGGGGAACTTGCTCATGAGCGGTCCGTCAAAGGTAATCACCTTCTGCCTGCTTTGAATCGCCAAGGCGACGAAGAGCGTGTCATAGGCCGGGTGTTCTCGGGCTATGGCAAGATCCAGGGCCTGATCCCAAAGCAGCTCCGTCGGGACGAAGTGAGTCACCAGTTTCGGGACATCCTGCAAGACTTCATGGGCCAGCTCCGGAGAGACTTTACGAGAACGCACTGACATCCAGAGCACATTGACCATTTCGGCGCGCAAAGAGTCCGGTGCCCAGATCTCGGGGGCGGAGCTGATCGCGAGAGCTGAAGATTCGTAGAAGCCCGCGGTCTTCAGCAGGGCGTAGGCCAAGACCATGGTGTCGAAGACCACGTCAGGGGCGTCCCATCTCGATCCAGGCAGAAATCTCTTCGGGCGAAGTTTCCGCAATCTCCTGCCACCGAGAACGGATGCGCTCCAGAACCTGAAGTTTCCTCTCGCGGAGCTCCTGAGAGTAGCGCTCTCGAAGGATTTGCTGGATCTCCTCGTCCAGGGAGCGGCCGTGACTCGATGCGTCGACTTTGAGCCGCTCCAACAGCTCGTCGGGAAGGTCTCGGATCGTCAGAGTGCCCATGGTGTCCTCCAAGTCGGTGAACGGGGGGACCGCCGCCGGTCCCTCTCTCCGATTTTACGCCCCGACCTTGAACTCCACTCCCTGCGCGAGCGGCAGCTCGGTGCCCCAGTTGATGGTGCAGGTCTGGCGGCGCATGTAGGCCTTCCAGGAGTCGGAGCCGGCTTCGCGGCCTCCGCCCGTCTCCTTCTCTCCTCCGAAGGCTCCGCCGATCTCGGCTCCCGAGGTGCCGATGTTCACGTTGGCGATGCCGCAGTCGCTGCCGGTCGACGCCAGGAAGCGCTCGGCGCTCCGCATGTTGAGCGTGAAGATGGCCGAGGAGAGGCCCTGCGGCACGCTGTTGTGCACGTGGATCGCCTCATCGAGGTCGTCGAACTCGAAGACGTAGAGGATCGGCGCGAAGGTCTCCTCGCAAGTGATCGGCATGTGGGCCGTGGCCTCGACCAGGGTCGGCTCGACGAAGAAGCCCGGCCGGTCGATCCGGTGGCCGCCCGCGAGGACCTTGCCTCCTTCGGCCTTCACGCGGTCCAGCGCCTGCATCATGTTGAACACCGCGGTCTCGTCGATCAGCGGTCCCATCAGTGTGCCCGGCTCCAGCGGATCGCCGACGGGGATCGACTTGTAGGCGTTGACCAGACGGCGCTTCATCTCCTCGGCGATCCCCCGCTGCAGGAAGAGGCGGCGGGTCGTGGTGCAGCGCTGACCGGCGGTGCCCACGGCGGCGAAGAGGACGGCGCGGTGGGCGAGGTCCAAATCGGCGTCGTCCGTCACCAGGATGCCGTTGTTGCCGCCGAGCTCCAGGAGCGCACGGCCGAGGCGGTCGGCCAGGACCTTGCCGATCTCGCGGCCCATGCGCACCGAGCCGGTGGCCGAGATGAGCGGCAGGCGCCGGTCGGCGACCATCCGCTCGCCGACTCCGGTGCGTCCGCCGAAGGCCAGGTTGAAGATCGGCGGAGCGTTGTTGGCCTTGAGAACCCGGTCGGCGATGCGAGTGACGGCGAGAGCGGTCAGCGGCGCCTGGTGCGAAGGCTTCCAGATCATCGAATCGCCGCAGACGGCGGCCACCATGGCGTTCCAGGCCCAGACCGCGACGGGGAAGTTGAAGGCGGTAATGATGCCGACCGGTCCGAGCGGCTGCCACTGCTCGTACATCCGGTGCTTCGGCCGCTCGGAGTTCATGGAGAGGCCGTAGAGCTGGCGCGACATGCCGACCGCGAGATCCGCCATGTCGATCATCTCCTGGACCTCGCCGAGCCCTTCGGAGGTGACCTTGCCGACCTCCAGGCTGACCAGATGGCCCAGCTCGGCCTTGTGGTGCCGCAGCTCCTCGCCGAGCTGGCGCACGATCTCGCCCCGCTTCGGCGCCGGCCAGGTCTGCCACTCGCGGAAGGCCTCCAGGGTGACGGCGGACACGCGCTCGTAGTCGTCGACGCTCGCCATGTTGACGGCGGCGATCGGCTCGCCGGTGGCGGGGTTGAGCGATTCGACGCGCTCGCCGTGGGTCGGGATCCACTCGCCGGCAAAGGCGCCGGGATTTTCAGCCTCCAGCCCGAGGGAGTCGAGGAGGCGCGAATTGGTGCTGAGAGTATCGACGGTCATGATTTGGAATCTCCTGGGGTGCCCCGCGGACGGGGAGGATAAGCATATCGTAGATGGATGGCCCGCTTCGCCCCCGCCCTGCTCCTCACCCTGTCCGCGGCCTGGTGCGGGACGCTCAGCGGCGGAGCGACGTTCGCGGGGAGCGCGGCCACGGTCCTCTCTCTCCTCGGTCTCCTCGCCTGGATCGGCACGCCCTGGCGCGATCCCCTCCGGCTGGGGCGGGCCGGACGCTGGCTGCCGGTGATCCTCTGGGGCTGGGCGCTGGTGAGCGCGGCGGCCTCCCCGGTCCCGCGGGCCGGCTTCGTCGGGCTCGTCCTGCTGCCGGCGTTCTTCGGTTTGCCCGGAGCGGTGGCGCGCTGCTGGCGGGAGGAGGCAGGCCGGAGGCAGGGGCTGCGCGCCCTGTCCGTCGTGGTGGCGGGAGTCGCGCTCTGGTCGCTCCTCGACCGCTTCCTCCTGGGAGCCCCGCGCGCCGCCATGCCCCTCGGTCATCACAACTTCCTCGCCTTCTGGCTGGCCACCCTGCTGCCGTTGGCGGTCCTGCCGGTCCGGGAGAGTGGCCTCTGGCGGCTCCTGGGCCTCGGAGCCGGTCTCCTGGCCGTCCTCGCGATCCTCGCGAGCCGGTCGCTCCTGGGTACGGCGGCCGTGCTGGTGGCGGGCGGCCTCTCTTTGCTGTTCTCCCCTCGCCCGCTCGCGGGAGAGGGGCCGGGGGTGAGGGCCGGGCGGCGGGCAGGTGCCATCATTCTGGCTGCCCTGGTCGCCTTGGCGCTCGCCCTCCAGGCCCCCCGCCTCCTCCACATCCTCAGCGGGAGCGACCCCTCCGCCCGCGCCCGCGCGGTCTACTTCGCGGCCGGGGTCCGCGGCTTCCTCGCCCGCCCCCTCCTCGGACAGGGACCGGGGGCGGCGGCGTGGACGTTTTCCCTCTTCCTGCATCCGGAGCCGGGTGTGAACCCGTGGGGGGAGACCGTGAGCGAGCTCCACTCCCTGCCCCTCCAGATGGCGTATGAGCTGGGCGCCCCGGGCTTCCTGCTGGCCCTCGCGACCGCCGGCCTGTTCGCCGTCCGGAGACTGCGCGAGCGAAGCCGTGCGGTCGATCCGGGGCTCCTGCGCGCGGCGCTCTGCGGTCTGGCCGGTGCCACCGTGGCGTTCCTGGGGACCGCTTCCCTGGCCGTCACCGCCCTGCCGCTCGCCGTCGCGTTGGTGGTTGGAGCGGCCCTCGCAGGCGGCGGCAGATCGGACGGATCGGTCCGATCGGTCCGATGGTATGCCGCCCTGGCTGCCGTGGCCCTCGCGCCGTTCCTCATGGCCCAGGCTCTCTACGACCGGGCTCTCGCCGCGGATCAGGCCGGGTTGCGGCCGTTGGCGCGGCAGCGGCTGGAGCGGGCGATCGCGCTCGATCCCTCCTTTCCGCTCTATCGCCTGCGTCTCGCGCTCCTCCAGGAGACCACCGAGAGGAGCGGTGCTGCCGAAATTGCCCTGCACGCCGCGGAGGACGGTCAGGGGCTGGCGGCTCTGTGGACCGTGGCCGGGGTGCTCGGCCAGGCGGCGCGGCGGCCGTGGGCTCCGGCGGCTCTCGAAACCGCCTGCTCGCTCGACCCGCTGAGCCCCTTCCCCCCCTGGTTCGCGATGCTCGCCGACCCCGCGGGCCCGCGGGCGGCCCGCCGGGGCGCTCACGCGCTCCTCGCCGAGCCCCGCCTTGCGGCGGCTCCCTTCTGGGAGCGCCACCCCGATCTCCTCGCCCGGACCCTCGGCGAGGTGCGGGCCTGGCCGGGGCTCGATGCCGCCTGGACCCGGGCGCTGCTCGGCGCCGTGCCTCCTCCTGCTGGATGGACGGGAGAGCGGCAGTGGGTCGCCCTCACCCTCGACGGCGATCCGAGCGCTTCGCTCTCCGTCTTCGCCTTCCGCCGCCGTCCGTGGCCGGCCGAGTGGCCGGTCGTCCCCCTCGCGGCCGGACCCCTCCAGAGGCTTCAGGGGATCGTCCCCGCGACCTCCCGCCCGGAGACTCCGGCGGCCGCTTTCGCCCCCTCCCTCTGCGCGAAGTCAGCAATGCAGCGGTCAGCTCCTGGGCGCGATCCGCTCACTCCCTGAGCGTCTCCCGGGGGCTCCGCCGATCTCCACAACGCCTGTGGAAAATCCTGTGGGAAAGTGGGGTGTGACAGCTCGGAAAACACGGTGTGACCGCGGTTTGGTCCACTTTGCCCAAATTTTTGTGCAGTTCCGATAACTTCTTTGCTGTCAGCAGGTTGAAAAAAGAGCCCAGGGATTCGGGGGAGCCTTTGGTGGGCGGGAGGCGGGACGGGTTGTCGATTTTTCCACAATCCGGGAGGGCGGATTTCCGGCGCAAGTTTAACGGGGGCGGCCGGGGAGGTAGAGGATGTCGCCGCTGGCCTCGATGCGGGCGAGATAGGTGAGGACCGGGCCACCGGTCACGACCTCGGTCTCGAGGCCCCAGCTCTCGTCGGTGCCGCTCCCCGGAAAGAGGCCGGCGACGTTGCGCTCGAGGTGCTGGCGCGGCTTGAGCGCGATCTGGGTGGTGGCGAGCGAGTGGCCCGCGGCGTCCTGGAGGGTCAGCCGCAGGGTGGTGTTGTCGGAGGCGAGATTGACGATCCCGCAGTTGGAGCGGGAGTCCGCGGTCTGTGCCGTGCCGAGCAGGGTCCCGCGGCTGCGGATCGCTCCGGCTGCGGTGGCGGCGTCCACCAGGGCCCCGAACCGCTTCCCCTGGCCGCCCGCTGTCCCGGTGAAGGTCAGGCTGACCACGCGAGGGGCGGGGCCGGCTGGTCCGCTCCAGGTGACGCGCAGGGCGCCGATCCCTTCGTCCACGCCAAAGAGGTCGGGCAGGATATCGCCGACGACCAGCGTCTTTCCGGCCTCGACGAAGCGGTACGCCGAGCGTGGGGCCGTGTTGTCCTGCCCGCGCTCCCAGAATTCGAGGGTGAGCAGACGGCCCTCGGCGGCCGGATTGAAGGCGGTGAGCCGGCTGGCCAGGAAGGTGTCGAACGGCCCGTGGCCGCGCACGACACGCGGGAAGAACATCTCTCCGGCGGTCGCGGTGGCGCCGGCCGCGACCGGCGTGGCTGGAATGAAGATCTCGTCCTCGGATTCGATCTCCAGGAGGAGGGCCGAAGCGGTGTAGAGGATGCCGTTCGACAGGATCTCGGCAGTGAAGGGTCCGCGGTGGCCCACCACGTCGGGAAACATCTTGGAGAGAGGCAGGAGGCGGAGGACGCGCGGTGCGAGAGTGAGAACGACCGGGTCTCCCACCGGCTCCCCGTCCAGGTCTTTCAACGCGACGGTGACCCTCCCTCCGACCCCCTCGAGGCTCAGGATGGCCAGTGTGCTGACGAAGCCGTTGCCTTCGAGGATGCCGGTGACGATCTCCTCGCCGGCCGCCGCGCCGGCCACCGGCTCCTCCTCGGCGAGCCCGGTGAAGCTGGCCTCCGCCGGACCGATCGGCTCCTCGGCGAGCCCGGTGACCGCCATCGCCACCGCCGATACCGGCTGCGTCGCATCGCCGGGCGCGCCGCTCGCGATCTCGCGGAGCACGCGCCGGAGGTGGAACGAGCCGTCGTGCGCCGGCGTCAGAGAGAGCACGGCGCGGTCCCCGGCCTGGAGCCCGGAAGCCGGCCGGCCGGCCGGCACACGGACGATCAGGCTGGTCCCGGGAATGCTCCCCTGGAGCACGCGCTCGACCGTCACCAGATGATCGATGGCCGGGAGCCCCTCCGGAGCGCTCTCGACATCCTCCACGACCACCTCGACGACCGCTGCCGGCTCTGCCGGTCCGGCGGCGCTCTCGGGGGAGGCGGCACGCGCGGCAGGCGCGAGGATCGTCAGGAGTACAGGGAGGGCGAGCGCGGCGGCAGGTCGGAAGGGGTGGCTCATGGGGCTCCTCGTCCTGGATCCGGCATTGGACGGCGAGGTTGATTATACCGTATCAGCATAGGTAGAGCCTATCCCCCTCTCTCCGTGTTTCCGGCCGCGGGAGGCGGAGCGTCAACGCGGGGCGTCGAAGTCTGGCGCCCGTCGGCGGATCGGCTGGCCGGCGATGGCGGTCCGGTTGCGGCCGGTCTCCTTGGCCACGTACATCGCCGTGTCGGCCAGGCGGAGCAGGGCGCTCTTCTTGTCTTCCAGGCAGAGATCGTCGGTCAGATGGCGCTTCATGGTGGCCACGCCGACCGAGCAGGTCAGGCCGCGCAGGGAGAGGGGCTCGGGCTGGATCTCCCCCGGCTGGGCGCAGAAGGTGCTGCTGATCACCTTCTCGCGGATCTCCTCCGCCACGTCGATCGCCTCGTCGAGGTCGCACTCGGGCATCAGGATCACGAACTCGTCGCCGCCGTAGCGCGCCGGGATGCCGCTCCTCCGGGCCACCATGCCGCGCAGCAGGTGGCCGACCTCGCGCAGCACCTGGCTGCCGGCCAGGTGGCCATGGGTGTCGTTGACGCGTTTGAAGTAGTCGAGGTCCATGAACACCACGGCGAGATCCTTTTCCTCGGCGGTGCAGCGCCGGATGGTCTCGGCCAGGGCGATGTGAAGGAAGCGGTCGTTGTACAGGCCGGTCAGGTTGTCGCGCTTGGCGATCTCCTGGGCCTGCCGGCCGTCGAGGACGTTCTGGATCGAGATCGAGATGTAGCCGGCGAAGACCTCCAGGAGGTTCCGGTCCTGCTGGCTGTAGCCGAGGGCGTCCTTGCGGTTGATCAGCTCGAGGACGCCGCAGACCTCCTGCTCGATGCGGATGGGGACGGCGATCAGCGAGTGGGTCTGGTACCGCGTCTCCTCGTCGACCCGGGGATAGAAGAAGCGGTCGGTGGGAGCGTGGGGGGTGACGTAGGTCTCGCCCGTCATGTAGACCCGGCCGGCGATCCCCTGGTCGCCCGGGATGGTCTTGCCCACCAGGACCTCCGACTTATCGCCGAACGCCGCGATGAAGGTGAGCAGGTTCTTCCTCCGGTCTTCCTGCTTGGCCTGCGGATCGTCGAGCAGGATCGAGCCGGCGGCGGACGGCACGAAGCCGTTGGCGCGGCGCAGCACCTCCGTCAGGTTCTCCGCCAGGCTGAGCTCCAGCGGGAACAGGGGATTGGCCCGCCGCCTCTCCAGAAAACGGACCAGATGGACGTGGTCCAGGCTGTGGCACTCGATGCTCACCTGGAGTCCCCCCGCCGTGATCGGTTTCCTCAATACATCGGTCATGCGGCAGCGTCCAGAAGGATCGTAGCGCCACCGATGTCACTCTGCGTTCCCATCGTCCTCCTCCAGGAACGGCTTCCTGATGTGGGCCGACTCTGTGGACGATAGCAGAGATTCCGCCAACGCGGAAAGCAGGGGGAGCTCAGCGCAGCCGGCGGAGCAGCTGGCGCGAGCGGTCCACGGTGTCGTTGACGAGATCGCCGGTCTCCGAAAGCTGGGGTGCGTAGCGCAGATAGTGGAGGTCCTCGGAGAGCCGGAGGAGCTCTGCCGCGGCGGCCGGCTCGGCGCCGCGCGCCGCCAGCGCCTCGCCCCAGCGGCTCGGCGGAGTTCCCGAGGGGATTTCCCAGCGCGCCGCCAGCAGCTCGCGCCAGGCCTCCTCGATGCGCGCCGCCGCCTGGCGCGGGCGGGGCTCGGTCTCCGCCTCGCGAAGCCGCCGCTCCACGTCTTCCTGCGTCGAGGAGGGCACCGCGGCTCCGTTCGCCGCCGGACGCCGGCGGCGCGCCAGCAGCACGACGAAGGCGACGCCGAGGGGCAGGGCGAACAGCCACGGTGCCCAGCTCCTCCAGCCGGCGAGAGCCCCCGCCGGGTCGAGCGCGGCGGTGCGGGCCGGATGCGGCGGACCGGTCTTCGTCGCCGCGAGCTGGGGCAGCGCGCGCATCTCCAGAGCCGGCGCCGCGGCCACGCGATAGGCCCCGTTCCAGGGATCGAAGTAGGGGACCTCGGGGACGCTCAGCTGGTAGCGGCCCGCCCGCTCCGGCACCACCACATAGCTCCAGGAGCGCTCGCCGGAGACGGTGGTCCCGGAGGTCTGGTCCTCCGACTGCTGCTGCGGGGGATAGAGGGTGAGGCCTGCCGGCAGCGCGACCTTGGGCTCGGCCAGACTCTGGAGGTTGCCCCGGCCCGAGAGGGTCACGGTCAGGGTCGCGGCCTCCCCGATCCGGAGCTGGGCGGGCTCGAGCCGGGCCGTGAGACCGAGCTGGCCGACCGCCCCGGAGAACCCTGGGGGAGCCGAGGGCAGGGGCAGGACGTCGATCGTCTGCGGCGAGGTCGAGAGCCGGACCTGCTCGGCGTGGGACAGCGGCGGGCCGAAGAAGCGCGGCTCGATCACCCGGGCGATCAGGTCGACCTGCGCGGGCTCGATCTGGTGGCGTCCGGGCCGCAGGGGGAAGAGCGCCTTCTGCAGGAGAGCCACCCGCGCGTAGCGCGTGCCGCCCACGTCCACCATCTCGGGCGTGGCGCTGGGCGGGAGCGGGATGTCGCGCACCCAGAAGCCGCGGAAGGTCGGCAGCTCGCGCGGCATGATCGAGTTGATGTCGTCCCGCGTGTAGAGGTGGACCGTGTAGAGCGCCTGCTGCCCCGCGTAGGGGTGCTCCGGCGTGACCTCGGAGCGCAGGAACACGGCCGGCCCGCGCGGGCGCCGGAAGGGCAGGAACGGCCGTCCGAAGAAGCGCTCGAGGGGGTCCTCGAAGCCCGCCTCGTCGTCGGGCTCGGGCTCGGCCGGCGCGGTCGGCTCGGTCTGGACGGTGATCTCCCGGTCGTGCATCTCGATCGTCTGGTTCGGGAAGTACAGGACGATCGAATGGACGCGGGCGCGCCCCTTGGCGAGCGGCCGCACCCGGTACGAGATGCGGAGCGAGCGCGAGATGGCGCCATTGTCGTAGCGCAGGTCCTCGGAACGGAAGGGGCCGGCGATGATCTGCAGGTTCTCGAACTCGAAGTCCGGACGGAAGCTGGGGCTCTCCATGCCGTTCGCCTGCGCCTCGAAGGTGACGGTGGCGGTCTCGTCCACGCCGATCACCGCCGGCTCCAGCCGCACGTCGACGCGGATACGGTCGTCCGCCGCCGCGCGATGGGTGGCGAGGAGGAGGACGAGGAGGGGGAGGATGGCCTTCTTCACCAGTCCTTCTCCTGCGTGCCGCGCCGCTGCGCCCTCTCGGCGGCCTGCTTGCGCCGCTGCTGGCGCTCCAGGTTCTCGACCGCCTGGAGCAGGGCGGCCGCCTCCTGGGCGGACATGTCCGGCTGGTTGCGGAACTGCGGCAGCGGCTGCCCCTGCTCGCCCGGCTGGGCG
>WNGB01003196.1_pt1 | contig 27340 bp, 25 predicted proteins | sample 5400681 | NCBI WGS metagenome assembly WNGB01 (sample SAMN13153367, study PRJNA577476) | soil metagenome | isolation source: 115 cm soil or saprolite under grassland replicate 2 | place: USA:California | collected 2016-06-15
AGAGGACTTGATTCGGCTGGACCGTGTCGCGTTCCTTGACCTTCAGTTCGGCCCCGTAAGGCACCGGGTGCGTCTCCAGGATAGTGCCCTTGGGGCTGAGCAGTTGCAGCTCGCCCTTCCGCGCCAGCGACACCATGCCGCGCTGCTCGTTATCGACGACCTTGAGCTGCTCGAACTTGACGATACCGGCCCGGCGTGCCTTCGTCTCCTGGTCGATGATGCGCCGGCCAGCGGTGCCGCCGATGTGGAACGTCCGCATCGTCAGCTGCGTGCCGGGCTCGCCGATCGACTGGGCGGCGATGATGCCGACCGCCATGCCCTCCTCGACGAGATTGTTCGTCGCCAGGTCCATGCCGTAACACAGCCGGCACACGCCCAGGGGCGCCTGGCACGTCATCGGGCTGCGGACGAGGATCTTGTCCATGCCCATCAACTCGATCTTGCGCGCCATGTCGTAGGTGATCATCTCGTTCTCATGCACGATCTCCTCGCCGGTGATCTCGGTGATCGTGTTGCGCGCCACACGGCCGCGGATCGAGTCGGACAGCGGCCGCTCGATCTCCTCGCCCTTGAGGATCGCGCCCTTGCTGATGCCGCGCGGCGTCTCGCAGTCGTGCATCGTGATGACCACGTTCTGCGCCACGTCGGCGAGTTTGCGCGTCAGGTAGCCGGAGTCGGCCGTCTTGAGGGCCGTGTCGGCGAGTCCCTTGCGGGCGCGCCGTGTCGGCGAGTCCCTTGCGGGCACCGTGCGTCGAGCTGAAATACTCCAGCACGGAGAGGCCCTCGCGGAAGTTCGCCTTGATCGGCGTCTCGATGATCTGCCCCGACGGCTTGGCCATGAGGCCGCGCATGCCGGCCAGCTGGCGAATCTGCTCGACGCCGCCGCGGGCGCCGGAGTTGGCCATCAGGAAGATCGGGTTGAGGTACGGTACGCCGTCGCGAACGTCGTACTGCAACTCCTGCATCATCTGCTTGGTGATCTGATCGCGGGCATGAGTCCACAGGTCGATCACCTTGTTGTAGCGCTCCAGGTCGGTGATGTGGCCGCGCTGGAACAGCTTCTGCACCTTTTCGACTTCCTTTTCGGTCAGACCGAGCACGGTTTCCTTGTTCGCCGGCGTGCGCAGGTCGTCGGTCGAGAAGGACAGGCCGCTGCGGGTCGATTCGCGGAAGCCGAGTTCCTTCATACGATCGAGCAGGTCGATGGTCTCGCGCCGGCCGAGGAGTTGGTAGCAGTCGGCAATGATGCGGGCGAGGTACTTGTTCGACAGCGACAGATCGTAGAAGGCCATCGGCGGCTTGAGGATGTCGTTGAAAATCACGCGGCCGACGGTGGTCCTGACCAGGCCGTGCTGCTTCTTGTCGGTCTCGCTGGGCCGGCGCGACAGTTCGGTCAGGCGCACCTTGTCCTTGATCGGCAGCCGCACCTGAACGCGGGCATGGACGCCAACCTTCTTCTGGGCGAAGGCCATGAAGACCTCGTCCGGCGAGGCGAAGATCATGCCCTCGCCCTTGAGATCGTCCGGCCGCACCGCGTCCTTCTTGAATTTGGCCCGGTCCTCGTCGCTGACGTGGCGGGTGTCAAATGCCGCCAGCGGATCGGCGGTGAGGTAGTAGCAACCCATCACGATATCCTGCGACGGGCTGATAATCGGCTGGCCGTTCGCCGGGCTGAAGATGTTGTTGGTGGACATCATCAGCACGGTGGCCTCGACCTGGGCCTCGATCGACAGCGGCAGGTGGACGGCCATTTGATCCCCGTCGAAGTCGGCGTTGAAGCCCTTGCAGACCAGCGGGTGGATGCGGATCGCGTTGCCCTCGATCAGCACCGGCTCGAATGCCTGGATGCCCATGCGGTGCAGCGTCGGCGCCCGGTTGAGCAGCACCGGGTGGTTCTTGATGACCTCTTCGAGGATATCCCAGACCTCGTCGGCCTTGCGTTCGAGCATCTTCTTGGCCGACTTGATCGTATCGGCGTGGCCCAGCTCCTTGAGGCGGCGGATGATGAACGGCTGGAACAACTCCAGGGCGATCTTCTTGGGCAGACCGCACTGGTGCAGTTTCAACTCGGGGCCGACGACGATCACCGATCGGGCCGAGTAATCGACGCGCTTGCCGAGCAGGTTCTCGCGGAAGCGGCCCTGCTTGCCCTTGATCATGTCGGTCAAGGACTTCAGCGGGCGATTGCTGGACCCAAGCACGGGCCGCTTGCAGCGGTTGTTGTCGAAGAGGGCATCGACGGACTGCTGCAACATGCGCTTCTCGTTGCGGATGATGACCTCGGGAGCGTTGAGGTCCACCAGCTTCTTGAGGCGGTTGTTGCGGTTGATAATGCGCCGATAGAGATCATTAAGATCGCTTGTGGCGAAATTGCCCGAGTCGAGCAGCACGAGCGGGCGCAGGTCGGGCGGGATGACCGGGATGCACTCCAGGACCATCCACTCCGGCTTGTTCTGCGGTCCGCCGAGGCCCGAATCGCGCAGCGATTCGACCACTTTCAGGCGCTTGGTCAGGTCGCGCTGCTTCTGCCGCGACGGCTTGGTCTTCTCGCTCTCGGCCTTGAGGCGGTCGCGCAAGTCGTGCGACAGTTCGACGAGATCGAGGTTTACGAGGAGTTTCTTGACCGCCTCGGCGCCCATGTCGGCCTCGAAGTTTTCGCCGTACTCTTCGCGAGCCTTGCGGTAGTCGTCCTCGGTCAGGAGCTGGCGTTCCTTGAGCTTGGGGCACTCGCCGGGTTTGCCCGCGTTGACGACGACGTAATCCTGGAAGTAGATGATCTTCTCCAGGCTGGTCGTCTTCATGTCGAGCAGCGTGCCGAGGCGCGACGGCATCGCCTTGAAGAACCAGATATGGACGACCGGCGCGGCCAGTTCGATGTGGCCCATGCGTTTGCGACGGACGCGGCTATGGGTCACCTTGACGCCGCAGCGATCGCAGATCATCCCTTTATATTTCATCCCGCGGTACTTGCCGCAGGCGCACTCCCAGTCTTTTTCCGGCCCGAAGATGCGTTCGCAGAACAGGCCGTCCTTCTCCGGGCGGTAGGTGCGGTAGTTGATGGTCTCGGGTTTCTTGACCTCGCCGAACGACCAGCTGCGGATATCGTGGGGGCTGGCCAGGCTGATGCGGACCGCCCCATAATCGTTGATCCGGTCGTAATTGGCTTCACCCGTACTCATCGTCGCCCTCCCTTCAAGAAAACTCTGTTTCGAGTTTTTGGAATCAAATCAAGCAGTGGCTTGCAACGCCACAACAGCGTCGCTAAACGGCCCCGGAGACCTGCCCCGTCTGCCGTTCCCTGCCGGGCAAGACGCCTTCCAAGAGCCGCTGTCGGTTGTAGTGTGCGACCATGGTCCACATGGACTCCTCGTCATAAAAAATGATCGTGGCGTACCCCTCATCACCTGTGGGGTCCGGAAGCCACGCGGCAAACAGGTCATTTTTCAGGTTCCCGACATCCAGCCCGGCGTGGAGGCAGAGTTCCCGAACACGAACCCATTCGCCGGTACCCTTGCTGATCAGCAAATGCACGGGAAATGCCTCCCATTGCTTCAGGCTGACCAGGTCCGCGCAGCAATTGTTCAAATGCGTGAGTTCTTCGTCTTCCATTGCAGCCACCCGCGCGGGCTCGGCAGACGGCGGGGATAAACCCCGCCGCTCGTTTAGGGTCTGACGAGCCGCCGGGTTTATCCCGGCGGTTTTGTTCGGTAACTCTGAGGCCCATCGTTCCCGCAGTGAGCCGGTCAAATCCGTTTCTTCTCCAGCTGCATGTTCAGGCCCAGGCCGCGGATCTCGTTGGTCAACACGTCGAAGCTCGCCGGCGTGCCGGCCTCCAGCGTGTTCTCGCCCTTGACCATCGATTCATAGATCTTGGTACGGCCCTCCACATCGTCCGACTTGACGGTCAGCAATTCCTGCAAGACGTAGGCGGCGCCGTAGGCTTCCAGCGCCCACACTTCCATTTCGCCGAAGCGCTGCCCGCCGAACCGCGCCTTGCCGCCGAGCGGTTGCTGCGTGATCAGCGAGTACGGGCCGGTCGCCCGCGCATGCACCTTGTCATCGACGAGGTGATGCAACTTCAGCATGTAGATGTAACCGACCGTCACCGGCTGCTCGAAGCGCTCGCCGGTGCGGCCGTCGTACAGATAGGTCTTGCCGCTCTCCGGAATGCCCGCCTCCTTGAGCGACGCCCGCAGTTCCTCCTCACTTGCACCGTCGAAGACGGGCGTGATGGCCTTGAAGCCGAGGCGCTGCGCCGCCCAGCCCAGGTGCGTCTCCAGAATCTGGCCGACGTTCATACGGCTCGGCACACCCAGCGGGTTGAGCAAGATATCAACCGGCGTCCCGTCGGCAAGGAACGGCATGTCCTCCTCGGGCAGCACCTTCGAGATCACGCCCTTGTTGCCGTGCCGACCGGCCATCTTGTCGCCGACCGAGATGACGCGCTTCGTGGCAACGTAGACTTTCACCATCTGCTGCACGCCGCTGGGCAGCTCGTCGCCGCGCTTCAGCGAGTTCAGCTTGCGCTCCTTCTCATCGACCAGGAACAGGATGCGCTCGTGGTGCTTGCCGTAGATTTCGCGGACCTTTTCGAGCTTGTCCGGCGAGCGCACGTCCAGGTTTTCGAGCCGGAACGCGGACGCCGTCTCCGCCAGCGCGCGATCGTCCTTATCGACGTTGGCGCTCTTGAGTTCGCGCTTCTCCAGCACGGTGCCGAGTTCGCCGATCATCGAGCGGTACTGGTCGGCGATCTGCTTGTTAAAGCGATTTTCGACCTCTTTTTGCTCCTTATCAAAAGCCTTGCGCTCCTCCTCCGTCATCGACGCCCGGCGGCTGAAACGCTGCGTGTCGATGACGATGCCTTCGACGCCCGACGGCACTTCCAGGCTGTCGTTCTTGACGTCCTCGCCGGCGCGGCCGAAGATCGCGTGCAGCAGCTTTTCCTCGGGCGTCAGTTCGCTCTTGGACTTGGGCGAAACCTTGCCCACGAGGATGTCGCCGGGGTTGACGAACGTGCCGATGCGGACGATGCCGTTGTCGTCGAGGTTGTTCAGCGCCTTGGGCGAGACGTTCGGAATGTCGCGCGTGAACTCCTCCTTGCCGAGCTTCGTCTCGCGAATTTCGATCTCGAACTCCTCGATGTGGATCGAGGTGTAGGTGTCCTCCTTGACGAGCTTCTCGCTGATGATGATGGCGTCCTCGAAGTTGTAACCGTCCCACGCCATGAACGCGACGAGGACGTTGCGGCCGAGGGCCAGTTCGCCCTGCTTCGTCGCGGCGCCGTCGGCGAGGATCTGCCCCTTCTTGACCTTCTGGCCCATCTTGATGATTGGCCGCTGATTGAGGCAGGTCCGCTCGTTCAGGCCGACGAACTTGCGCAGCAGGTACTCGCGCTCATCGACCTTGATGCGCTCGGCATCGACATAGGTGATGGTGCCTTCCTTCTCGGCGCGGACCACCATGCCGCTGTTCCTGGCGACCTCCCGCTCCAACCCGGTCGAGACCAGCGGCGGCTCGGTGATCAGCAGCGGCACCGCCTGGCGCTGCATGTTCGAGCCCATCAGGGCGCGGTTGGCGTCGTCGTGCTCCAGGAACGGGATCAGCCCTGCCGACACACCGACCATCTGCTTCGGCGAGATGTCGATGTACTGCAGCTTGTCGGTGTTCACGCTCGTGAAGTCGCCGCCGAAGCGGGCGATGACGCGATCGTGGCTGAGCTTGCCGTTCTCCGACGGCGTATCGGCCGGCGCCAGGTACGCCTGCGATTCCTCATCGGCGCGGAGCTGATGCACCTCCTCGGTCAGCTTGCGGTTGTTGATCTTGCGATACGGCGTGATGAGGAAGCCGTATTCATCGACACCCGCATAGATCGACAAACTCGAAATCAGGCCGATGTTCGTGCCCTCGGGCGTCTCGATGGGGCAGATGCGGCCGTAGTGCGAGATATGGACGTCGCGCACCTCGAAGCCAGCCCGCTTGCGGTTCAGACCGCCGGGACCAAGCGCCGACAGCCGCCGCTCGTGCGTCAGCTGCGCCAGCGGATTCGTCTGATCGACGACCTGGCTCAACTCGCCGCGGCCGAAGAAATACTCGATGGCGGCGCTGATGCTCTTCGGGTTGATAAGCGTGCGCGGCGTCATGTCCTGCTGGTCGCGCAGGCTCATGCGCTCCTGCACCGTGCGGCGCAACTTGAGGAAACCTTTCCTCAGTTCGTCGGCGGCGAGTTCGTCGATCGTGCGCAGCCGGCGGTTGCCCAGGTGGTCGATGTCGTCAACGTGGGCCTTGCCTTCGGGATCGCGGAGTTTCAGGATGTAGCGGATCGCGTTAAGGTAATCCAACGAACGCAGCGTCATTTCCGTCTCGGGAATCTCCTGATTGAACTTCCGGTTGATGCGGAAGCGGCCAACCTTGCCGAGACGGTAGCGGTTCGGATCCTGGAACTTCTCGCGGAAGAGTTCGCGCGCCTTCTCCAGCTGCGGCGGATTGCCGGGGCGGAGGCGCTGGTAGATCTTGAGCAGCGCTGCCTCGTGGGTCGGCTCCTGGTCCCGATAGCTGGCCCGCTCCTCGCGGAGGGAGGCGATGATCAGTGGGTCAGCGCCCTTGCTCTGCGGGTCGGTCTTGATGCGCAGCAGGGTGACCTCGCGAATGCTGCTGGCCAGAATCTTGTCCACGTGCTCGCGGCTGAACGTGTCGCCGCTATCGACGTAGATTTCGCCCGTTTCCGGATCGATCACATCGCCGACAGCGAGGGCGCCCTCGATCTGCTCGCGGTGCTCCGGCGTCACGGAGATGGTCTGCGCTGGATAGAAGGCTTGCAGGATCTCGGCGTCGCTGGAGTAAGCAGGGTCCATCGCCCGCAGCAGAGTCATCGCGGAGAACTTGCCGCTCTGGTCGATGCGGACGCCGAGCGTGTCCTTCTTGGTGACGTTGATCTCGATCCAGCTGCCGCGCTCGGGGATGATGCGGCAGCTGTGCAGTTTGCGCTCACCCGCCTCGGTTTCGACGACGTAATCGACGCCGGGCGAGCGGTGGAGCTGGCTGACGACGACGCGCTCAGCGCCGTTGATGATGAACTCGCCGCCGCCGATCATGATGGGCATATCGCCGAGGTAGACTTCTTCCTCGACGGGCTGCTCCTTGTTGAGGCGCAGCCAGACGCGGAAGGGGCGGCCGTAGGTCAGGCGCAGCTGCCGGCACTCGTCGGGGCCGTAGCGCGGCTTGCCGAGTTCGTAGCGGATGTACTGCAGGCTGAGCGACTTGTCGTAGCTCTCGATCGGGAAGATCTCGCGCAGCACGCCTTCCAGGCCGGTGGGCGAGCGCTGTTCGGGCGGCACGTCCAGTTGCAGGAAGCGGTCGTAGGAACGGGTCTGCACGTCGGTCAACGGCGGCACGCCAGCGAGGCGGTCGTCGCCGTAACGGCCGAAGTTGCGTTCCTTTTCCGGGATGATCGTCCGGTTGGCCGGGATGGGCATGGTCAAGCTCCTCCCTTCAAGAGAGTGAACAGGGCGCAGTGATCAGCGGACAGTGAAGACAGCACAATTCGTTGTCTTCACTGTCCACTGGTCACTGGTCACTGTCCGCTGCGCAAGGGTTGCACACGAATGATTCGAGATCGCGAATAGCGGATCGCGGAAAGCAGATTGTTGCAGGGGCCAGGCCGCCGGTTCCGGTACGGCGCCGCCCTGATGGTTACCCCTCGGTCGTCCCTCCAGGGCCCTTCGGACCGGGCGCTGGGAGGACGCGAGGGTCAAACGCAGTAGAGTTGCGTTCTGGTTGCTGTTTGGCACGCTGGTTCCACCTCGGAAGGATGAAGGATGAAGGATGAAGGATGAACAGAAGACGCCGACTATCTGCTTCTGTTCATCCTTCATCCTTCATCCTTCATCCTTCCGCACGTCGAGGGCGCGTCCGATCACCCCCGAGCAGACTGCCACGGCGCCTCAACTCCACGGGAGAGGGGAAAACTTCCCATTGCAGGGCGAGTCGAAAACCCCTCCCCCAACCCCTCCCCGCAACGGAGAGGGGAGCAAGACAAAGTGTTCTTCTCCCCTCTCCGTTGCGGGGAGGGGTTGGGGGAGGGGTTTTCGCAATGTCGCTTACTTGATCGACACCTTGGCGCCGACGTCTTCCAGCTGCTTCTTGATCTTGTCCGCCTCGGCCGCGGTGGTCAGACCTTCCTTGACCATCTTGGGGGCGCCTTCGACGAGATCCTTGGCCTCCTTGAGGCCCAGGCCAGTCAGTTCGCGCACCACCTTGATGACCTTGATCTTGTCCGCGCCGAAGCTGTCGAGTTGGATCGCCCACTGATCCTTCTCGACCTGAACCACCGGCGCGGGGCCGACAGCTGGGCCAGCCGCGGCGGCGACCGCACCGGCGGCGGGCTTGATCTTGTGGACTTCTTCGAGATAATCGCCGAGTTCGACAGCCTTCGAGACGGTCAGGGCGGCGATCTTGTCGCCGATGTCCTTGATGTCCGCCGACCACTGGCGGCCATTGCCTTCAGCCATGTCGTGTTGTCCTTTCGTGATTCAATTGCTATGCCCGGCTCAGGCGGCCGGGTCCGGGTCAGTACGTTGCTGTCTGAAGCGTGACAGCGGCATGCGTAATAGCCTTGAACAAGCCACACGAGGGAGGTTCCGTAACGTGAGGGTATTCTGGTGGACACAACTCCCCCCGGTCGTGTTCGCCTGTTCTCAAGAACCTCTACCGGCGAGCAGCCCGAGGCGCAAGCGAGAGCCGTCCCTCGCTGGCGCTTCGGGCTGGTAGGTTTTTTGTCGCGCTCAGGCGGTCGGTGCGGCCGGCTCTGCCGCGGCCTCCTCCTTCTTCTCACGCAACGTCTTGATCTGGCCAGCGACGTGAGCCGCCGGGCCGAGGATTTGGCTGGCGAGTCGGCTCGCGGGCGCCAGGGCCAGGCCGATGACCCGGCCGAGGGCCTCCGGGCGCGTGGGCCTCCTGAGCGCCGCCTCAATGGTGATCTCCTCACCGTCGGCGATCGCGCCCTTGAACTTCATGACCTTTTCGTTCTTCTGCTGGACCGTCTGGAGTTCACGGGCCAGTTCGGCGATGCTGCCGGCCCCCCAGGCGATGGTGGTCGGCCCTTCCCAGAAACCGGTCGCGTTCAGTCCCATCGCCGTGAAGACCTTCCGGGCCAGGCTGTTCTTGACGACCTGGAGCCGGATGTTCTTCTTGCGCAGCGCCAGCCGGAGGTGATTGTCCGTTGTGGCGTTCAGCCCGGTGACGGTCAGCGCGACCACATCGCGGACGCCCTTGAAGGTCTGGTTCAGGGCGTCCATCTCCATCTGTTTGATTTGCTTGCTCATGTCTCGCTCGCAGCGCCCGCTGGAAGCCCACGGGGCGCGCCCCGTGGGCTTTGGGGCGGAAAGTTTATTATAGCGTAACGGGAATCCCCGGGCTCATGGTGGCGGACAAGGTGATCGACTTGACGTAGTTCCCCTTGACGCCGCTCGGCTTGGCGGCACGGATCTGATCGACAAAGGTCTGAATGTTCGCACTCAGTTTATCCTCGTCGAAACTCAGCTTGCCGACGCCAGCGTGGACGTTGCCGCCCTTGTCGGTGCGATACTCGACCTTGCCGGCCTTGAACTCGCGCACAGAGTTGGTCACGTCGCCGGTGATGACGGTGCCGGCCTTGGGCGTCGGCATCAGGCCGCGCGGACCGAGGATCTTACCCAGCCGGGCCACAGGCCCCATCATATCCTGCGTGGCGAGCGCGACGTCAAAGTCGGTCCAGCCTTCCGACTGAATCTTCTTGATCAGCTCGTCACTGCCGGCATAATCGGCGCCAGCTTCCTTGGCCTTGGCGACGTTGTCGCCCTGGCAAAAGACCAGCACGCGCGTCGCCTTGCCGATGCCATGCGGCAGCGACACGGTGCCGCGCACCAGCTGATCGCTCTGTGTGGTATCGACGCCGAGCGACATGTGGACCTCGACCGTCTCGTCGAACTTGGCGCGCTTCATTTGCTTGAGCAGACCAAGGGCGCGCTTGACGGTAGTTGGGCCTTCCTTGCCGAGCTTTTGCCGCTGGTTCTTCAGGTGGTTGCGCAGTTTCTTGCCGCGCGCCGGGGTAATGCCGGGCCGCTTGCCCTTCTTCTTGGTCGACTCGCCGGCACCGGGCGCCTGCGCGGCAGGAACCGGGGCCGCGGGCGAGGCGCCCGCGGCGGGTGGTGTGACGGCGGGGGCCGCCGTGGCAGGAGCGGCGGGCGCAGTTTTGGCTTTGCCCTCTTTCGCCTTCGGCTCCTTCGCGGGTTTGCCTTCCTTGCCCTTGCCCTTTTCGGCGGGCTTGTCCCCGGCCGCCGGCGCCGTCTCTGGTTTGGGGGCCTCAGCAGCGTCCGCAGACTGTTTCTTTGCCATGATTGATTCTCGCGTCTCTCAATTGCCACCTTTCCCGCTTGCGGGTTAGCGATTCCCAAACCGCTAACCCGCAAGCGGGAAGAACAAACGAGCGTTACTCGATGGTGATCCCCATACTGCGGGCGGTGCCTTCGACGATCCGCATCGCGTGATCCTCGTCGCGGGCGTTGAGGTCGTTGAACTTCTTCTTGGCGATCTCGCGGACCTGCGTGGCGCTCACCTTGAAGCCCTTGTACTTGCCGCTCTTCTTGGTCTTCTCCTCGCCAGGGATGACCTCGCCGCCCTTTTTCTTTTCGAGCGGGATGCCGGCGGCCTGCTTGAGCAGCACTGCGGCGGGGGGGCTCTTGAGCTCGAAAGTAAAACTGCGATCCGAATACACCGTAATGACGACCGGCACGGTGATGCCGCGCTGATCCTTGCTGCGGTCGTTGAACTGGGTGACGAACTGCCCGATGTTGACACCATGCTGGCCCAGGGCGGGGCCGACGGGGGGCGCGGGCGTTGCCTGTCCTCCCGGCACCTGCAGCCGAATCTGGGCCGTTACTGCTTTGGCCATTGCTTCCTCCGGCGGTGGATGGTGGATGGTGGATGGTGGATGGTGCAGAAGGAGCGTTCCTCTGCACCATCCACCACCCACCATCCACCATCCACCGGATTTATGACGTTTGCTCCGCCTGCCAGTGTTCGAGTTCGACCGAGGTCGGCCGCCCGAAGATTGTCAATTCGATCTTGATCGTGCCCTTCTCCAGGTTCACTTCCTTGACTTCCCCTTCCATCGTCGCGAAGATGCCGTCGCGGACACGGACGCGGTCGCCCTTGTCGAACTTCATCTTGGGCATGACCTCGCCGCTGTCCTTGATGGGGCCGATCATCCGTTCGACTTCGTTGGGCTTCATCGGCTGCGGTGGATGGTTCAGGCCGCCGCCAACAAAGTCGCCGACGCCGGATGTCTCCCGAAAGAGATACAAAATCTGGTCGTTGTACTCCACCTCGACCATGAGATAGCCGGGATAGAGCTTTCTCTCCTTGACGACGCGCTTGCCGTTCTTCACCTCCGTGACGCGCTCGACCGGAATGATGATCCGGCCGAAGAACTCTTCGAGGCCCTCGATCTTGACGCGGCGCTCGATGGCTTCCTTGATCGACTCCTCGCGGCCGCTCTGCACCTTGACGACATACCAGTGCTTGTTATTTTCCACCGGCGGTGGTGCTGGTGCCGTCTCCGGCTGCGTCGGCTGCTCCGCCTGGGTCTGGGCCTGGGCGGCGGGTGGCTCGGGTGCCGCGGTTTCGGCTGCGGGGGCCGGCGCCTGCGCTGGGGCCTGGGCGACCTCCTGGAACTCCTCCGCGGGCGGCGGGGCGGGGGTTGCGGGAAGCGGCGTCCCGTTCTCCGCCGGGTGCTCCGTCTCGGCGGCCGGGGCGTGGACTTCGCCCGCCGGAGCGTCCTGGGTAGCGACGGCCGCGGCGGGCTCGGGGGCGACCGGCTGGGGCGGAACGGGCGCAGGGGCCTCGCTCAGATCATGCGTGGCGGTCAGGGGTTGTTCGACCATGGGAATGGCTCCAGAGGGCAAACAGCGATACGGGGCGCTACCACTGAGTTCCTGAAGACTGTTGCTTTTGGCGTTCTTCCATGGTGTCGATGTTCAACACTTCCACGACCCGGAGGGCCTTGATCCAGAAGATGTCGACGAGGAACAGGAATACGGTCATCAGAAACACAGTGACGAGCACGACAACTGTGTCCTGCACCAGTCGCTTGCGGGTGGTCCACGAAACCTTGTTGACCTCGGCCTCGGTGGCGATCAGGAAGTCGGCGAAGGCCGGCCAGTTGACGACGCGCCAGGAGAACCAGCCAAGGGCGACCAGGAGCGTGACCACCAGGGTCATGTTCACCTTGAACATGATCGGCACCATCAGGTTTGTCCCCGGGATGTCTACCTGCCAGTGGCCGCTGCTGAGCGCATGGTGCTGGATCATGGTAATGATACCAAAGACCCCGGTGAGCAGCAGACCGATCGCCGTGCCGCGGCGGACGCGCAGGCCCTGGTTCGGCTTGAACGCGACGGCATGGAACCAACCCGCCTCTTCCAGGTGGACCAGCCAGCGGCCGAAGCCGGGCTTGACGGCGATCCAGCCGAAGAAGAACAGCAGGCCGCCGCCGACGATCGCGGTGAACAGGCCCGCGGCAACGTTGCTCATGCGCGGGCTGCGCACATCGCCGATAAACCAGTTATTCCCGATCCCCAATGTGGTTAGCAGGATCAGGACCAAGGTGAACGCACCGACGAACGCCCCGGCGCGGGAACCGGGCAGCGGGTGGGGGCCTTCGAGCTTCTTGCCGAGAACGAACAGCCCGGCAATGGTCGGCAGGGTCACCAGGATCAGAAGCGAATCGGCCAGAAACTCGTTGAAGACCTTGTCGAGTTCCAGGATCCGCCACAGCATGGGCAGTCCTGCGAAGACCAGGCCGAAACTGAACAGCACGTAGAGCATCCCGCGCGCACTGCTCAGGAGCAGCTGTTGGTGCGGGCTGCGGGTGATCGTTTCCGCGGTGGTTTTGACGGCCGTGGCCATGGCTCTTCCTTCCAAAGCGATTTTCGACTTCCATCAGGCCCAGCCGGCAGCGTCCTTCTGCCGCACCGAAGCCCGACGACAACACCGATCGAAAATCAGAACAGGGGCGGAGCGACTCGAACGCTCAACCGCTGGTTTTGGAGACCAGTGCTCTACCAATTGAGCTACACCCCTTCGAGTGGTGGATGGTGGATGGTGGGTGGTGGATGGTGAAGAGAGAAGTGTCCTCTCTTCACCATCCACCACCCACCATCCACCATCCACTATTTCTTCCTCGATTCCTTATGCGGGGTGTGCTTGCGTTCCTTGCGGCAGAACTTCTTCAACTCAAGCCGCTCGGCGCCACGGGTTTCCTTGTTCGTGCGGTAGTTGCGGGCGCCGCAGAGGGTGCATTCCAGCCAGACGTACTCGCGCATGACAACTATCTCCAAGGCAGCAGTCAGGAATCCTGGAGGGCGAGGCTCCTGCCGAGCCCCTCTCCTTCGCGGCTCGGCAGGAGCCTCGCCCTCCAGGATTCCTGACCCTCTGATTCCTACTTCAGAATCTTGGTGACCAGGCCGGAGCCGACGGTGCGGCCGCCCTCGCGGATGGCGAAACGCAGGCCCTCGTCCATCGCGATCGGCGACTCTTCGAGCAGTTCGACCGTCATCTTGATGTTGTCGCCCGGCATGCACATCTCGACGCCCTCGGGCAACGTCGCCGTGCCGGTCACGTCGGTGGTGCGGAAGTAGAACTGCGGACGGTAGCCGGTGAAGAACGGCGTGTGCCGGCCGCCCTCTTCCTTCGTCAGCACGTACACCTCGGCCTCGAACTTGGTATGCGGCGTGATCGAGCCCGGCTTGGCGAGCACCTGACCGCGTTCGAGGTCGGTGCGCTCAATACCGCGGAGCAGCACGCCGACGTTGTCGCCCGCCGTCCCGAACTCCAGCGATTTGTTGAACATCTCGACGCCGGTGACGACGGTCTTGCGCGAATCCTTCATCAGGCCGACGATCTCGACCTCGTCGCCCACCTTGCACTTGCCGCGCTCGATGCGACCCGTGCCGACCGTGCCGCGACCCTTGATCGAGAAGACGTCCTCGATCGACATCAGGAACGGCTTGTCCTCGAGACGCACCGGCGGCGGAATGTAGGTGTCGAGGGCGGCCATCAGGTCGTCGATGCACTTGCAGGCCGCGTCGTCCTTGCCGCCCGACTGCATGGCGGCCAGGGCGTTGCCGCGGATGATCGGCACGTCGTCGCCGGGGAACTTGTATTTGTTGAGCAGGTCGCGCAGCTCCATCTCCACCAGTTCGATCAACTCGGGGTCGTCAACGGTGTCCACCTTGTTGAGGAAGATGACGACATGCGGCACGTTGACCTGGCGGGCGAGGAGGATGTGCTCGCGCGTCTGCGGCATGGGGCCGTCGTTCGCGGCGACGACGAGAATCGCGCCGTCCATCTGGGCCGCGCCGGTGATCATGTTCTTGATGTAGTCGGCGTGGCCGGGGCAGTCGATGTGCGCATAGTGCCGGTTGGGCGTCTCGTACTCGACGTGGGCCACCGCGATGGTCACCGTCTTCAGCTCGTCGCGTTCCGTACCACCGATGGCGATTGCCTTGTAGACGTCCTTCGCCGGATCATCGATTTTCTTGCCCTTGAAGGTGGTGATCTTGTTCTTGAATGCCGAGCGCATCACCAGCGCGGCCGTCAACGTCGTTTTACCGTGGTCGATGTGGCCGATGGTTCCGACGTTGACGTGCGGCTTGGTCCGCTGAAAGACTTCCTTAGCCATCGTTCCTCCGCTTAGATGTCTGAAAAGGCGATCCTCCGGCCACGGGCCGGGATCAAGGGTGGTGATAAACGGGTGTCATTCCTCGGTCGCTTCTCGGGCCTGCCTGGGGTGGGCCAGCGCGACGATAGTACGGGAGAGCTGCTGCTGGGGATTGGACCCAGGACCTCCACATTACCAATGTGGCGCTCTACCACTGAGCTACAGCAGCGATCGTTAAATCTGTTTTGCCCCGGCGTCGCAAGGGTCGGATACGGTGACACTGAGGCTCCCTGCCTTCTTGATTTTCCGCTGCTTCCGCTGGTAAGTGCGTTCGCTGTGGCAATTCGCACAAACCACATCGCACTTGGCTATTTCGGCAACCAAGCGCGCCTTGCTGACTGTCCGGTAGTTGCTCATCCTCCCAATGCAGAAGAGCTTTTCCTCGCCTTCGCGATGATCAAACTGCATCACGTAAAACGGGAAACATTGACCGCAATCGGCACAGGGCCGATCCTTCGCAGCACGAACCAGTGCCCGAACCGTTGCTGTCCTGCGCTTCGCCCGTTGTTGGTGGCCTTTTTTGTCTTTGGAGTAATACTCCCGCCAGTAAACAGTGTAACAGGTACGGCAGTAAGGACGCACTGTTTGCTTGCCGCGATTCACCCGCGGTGGGAACGCATCCAGAGGCTTCACCTCACCGCATCGCAGGCAACGCTTCATGCGACCCCCAAGAAAGCGGGTGAGGAGGCTCGAACTCCCAACAGCTAGCTTGGAAGGCTAGCGCTCTGCCAATTGAGCTACACCCGCACACGAAGGGAACAGGAAAGCGAGACGCCCTAATCTCGCGACTCATTTCCCCTTCCCTGTCCGAGTGGGTAGGGCAGGATTCGAACCTGCGAAGACGTTAAGTCGTCAGATTTACAGTCTGATGCCTTTGGCCACTCGGCCACCTACCCGCTTGCCGCTCTCCTCGCCCAGGAGCTACCGGAGGGACTTGAACCCACAGCCTGCTGATTACAAATCAGCTGCTCTGCCATTGAGCTACGGTAGCGCGACCGCTCGTTGGGAAAAAGTAAGTATAGGGAAACGGCACAGCCGTTGCAAGCGGATTTTCCCACCGTGCCGCTACAACCCTTCTCTTCCTCATCTTACGACAATCGCCGGCCGGCGGACACCGCTCCTGTCTCTTCCTCAAGACACCGTCCCATCCGGGGAGGTTCATCCGCGAGCCGGCTGCCCTCGCCGTGCGCGATCTATACAAATCTCCATGCCCCACAAGACGAATCTACTAGTAGAGGGGCTTCCTCTGGACGTTGGCGGAGACCGCCACGAACCCGGGTCGAGGGAGGGAGTGTCAACTTGTTGTAACATACCGTCAGTGCGTCGCCTCAAAGACTGTAGGCCATCCTTCGGGTCCGTTCGGGACCAGTGAGGTTCTCCATGAGCGGCTCTACTCCCCTGATTCTCGCGACCCTCAGCAGCCTGTTCTTCGCGGGCACCCTCCTGGCGTTGTTGCGGAGCGTCAAGGGCCCTCTCGCAATGCACCTCGACGCCACCGCGACGCAGACGGCTCGTCTGGGAACGGTATTCACTCTGTTCCTGGTTCCGATGATGTTAGTGGGCGGTCTCCTCATCGACAAGTGGGGAGCGCAGCCGGTCCTGATCGCGGGGGCGCTGTCCGCCGGGCTCGGGCTTTCCGGCCTGGCGAAAAGTCGCGCGCCGCGGGCCGCCGTGCCCGGCGTGTTGCTGCTCAGCGCTGGCGCCGCGGCCCTGTTGCTGGCCGGCTTCACCTTGCTGCCGCGGGCGCTGCCTCTCCGGACGGAAATCGCCTCGGCCAGTGTCGGGAGCGTCTGCTTCGCCCTCGGTGTCCTGCTGGCGCCCACCCTGACGGGCTGGCTGGAGCGGCGCTCCGGCTTCCGCGGCGGACTGCTGTACCTGGCGCTGACCTGCCTCACCCCTGCCGTGTTCGCTGCCGTCCTCTCGACGAGCGACCTTGCCACCCCGCCCGCTCATGGTGTCGATTGGGTGCTGCACCAGCCGGCGCTGTGGCTTGCGGCGGCGGCTCTGTTCCTGTACCTGCCGCTTGACCGCGCCCTCGGCGTCTGGGCGAACGGCTACCTCAAGGACGTCGGGATCACGGCGCGAATGGCGATCGTATGGCTCGGCATGTTGTGGCTGCTGTTCCTGGGGTCGCGGATCCTGGCCGGTGCCCTGATTCCGCGCACCGATGAGGCCTGGTGGATTGTGTTCCTGGCGGGATTCACGACCGTCTGCCTCGGCAACCTCGTCGGCAACTACGGCCCGACGGGCGGCGGGTTGGGACTGCTGCTGCTGGGTGCCTGCCTGGCGCCGATCTTTCCGGCGCTGCTGGGTCTGGTGCTGCGGCTATTCTCAGGAGATGCGGGGACGGCCTGCGGGGTTGTGTTCGCCGTGGCGATTGCGGGGAACGCCATCTTGCCGTCGCTGCTGAGTCCGGCCAGCGAGCGCCATGCGCCGCGCACCGCGATGCGTCTGTCTCTGGGCTTCACACTGCCGCTCGCCGCGGCGGGGCTGGTCCTCGCTCTGTGGCATTACTAAAGACAGGAAGCCCACGGGCCGCGGCCCGTGGGCTTGTCATGGTTGATGATATTCCGCCTTGATTTCCTCAAGCTGGCGCCGTGTCTGTGACGTGGCGGGATAGATGCGACCCGGCACGAACGACGTCCGCCAATCGGCCGCTGGGCCCCAGAAACCGGGAGTGCGCTGGAGCGGCGTGATCTCGTAGTGATCACCCACTTTTGAGACCGCGAGAATGTACTCGCCCGGTCCGGCCCAGCCAAACTTCTGCCCGACGGCCCGCAGGCCGCGCACCACAAGTTTGTCCTGCCCCGGTTCCGTCCCGTTCTTCGCCCAGACCACTTGCCGCACGGTCACCAACTCCGACGGGGTGTCCCACGGGACGCCCGTGAGGCCGACGTGCTGCCACGGAACACTCACCGGAAAGGCGGCCTGGGGGGCCAGGCCGAGCAACCCGACGCGCTCGGCGACCACGGTCGGATCGGGGACAGCCGCGCCGTCCCGCAGTTCGGCGATGACGTACAGGTCCGCGGCGAGGAACTGCGGCCGCGACAGCACCACCGGCCGCGTCGCCGTCGCCGCCAGGTAGACCAGGTAGCCAATCCAGGCCAGGAACAGGGAGGCGGTGACCGCCAGGCGCACTCGGGCGCGCTTCATCATTTGACCTCGTCGAGCTGGAAGCGGAATCCTTCCACCAGCGCCCGATCGAGGTCGTAGACGTCGTGGAAGTCGCGGCGATTGTCTTCCGTCGTCTTGCTCATCATGCCCGACTCGATCAGGTTGAAGACGATCTCGCCAAAGTCGGCGGTGCGCTCGATGCCCCACAGGTGAAAGACGGTCCGGGCCATGCGGCCGAACTCGCGCAGGGCCAGGTCGCGGATGCCTTCGAGCAGTTCCGGCCCGCTGACGTGGTGCTGCGGCTCGGCCTCGTTGTCGGAGGCGGGCGGCTCGCGATCGAGCAGTTTCTGGGTGTGGTGCAGAGCGTAGAAGACGAACTCGTACGCCTCGTAAGCGTAGCGCGGATCGTCACGGACGACTTCGGCGAGCGCGGGGTGGAAAACCGTCATTTGGTCCTTGTCCTTCGCAACCAGCGTGAGCCTCCCGGAACAAGCCGGGCATCCACTTTGGTCCTTTGTGAGCGGTCCCTGGCAAGAGTCACCAACACGGGCGGGGACCGGCGCCCGAGTCGGTTTGTGGTAGGGCACGCTCGCCGCGCCCACGGGGGAGACGAGCGGGGTCGGGTGCCGCGTGGCCCACGGCACCTACCTATAGCATAAGTCATCAAAGCCGCGTAAGAAGTTCCTCAATCGCAACAACAATCCGGCGACCGTCTTCAAACTCGACGAGGAGCTTGCGGGCCAGGATCTCCTGCGCCAGCACACGGCCCTGACCCTTGGCGGTAAGGATGCGCGTGCCCGGTGGGGGCAACTCCTTCTGAAATTCCTCGTAAACGTCCTGTTCAAAGCGCAGGCAGCACTTGAGCCGGCCGCAGCGGCCGGAGATTTTTGTGGGGTCGAGCGTCGATTTCTGCAACTTGGCCATGCGCATCGACACAGGCGGCATGACGGCCATGTGGGTGTTGCAACAAACCGGCTTGCCGCAGTCGCCGTAGTCGGCGAGCAACTTGGCCTCATCGCGGACGCCGATCTGTCGCATCTCGATACGCGTGCGATACTCCCGGGCCAGATCCTTGACCAGCTCGCGAAAATCGACGCGCTTCTCGGCGAGGAAGTAGAAGACGATCCGCTCGCCGCCGAAAAGATGCTCGACGTCAACCAGTTCCATCTGCAGTTTGCGTTGGCCGATGAAGCGATTGCAGGTGTCGAATTCGGTGAGTTCGACCTGGCGGATGCGTTCGCGCTCGACGTGGTCCTCCGCGGTCATGCGGCGAACGACTTGACCGTGCGTCGCCTCGACAATCAGCTCGACGGCGCGCTGCGAGCCTTCGCACAGGATTTCGCCGACCTCCAGCCCCCGGTCGGAGCGAATCACGACGGCATCGCCGCGCAGGTACAGGGCATCCTCGGCGGCGGTGAATTCGCCCAGGAAGCGCATGGCGCCGTGGCGCGTGATGTACCTGCCCGGCATCGAAAACAACCCTCTTGCCCGCTGCGGGGTATCACATAGCTGAATGAATTATTGTAAGACGTTCGGACCAACAAGGGAATAGCAGTGCGCCGATCATTGAACCACAGAGACACAGAGACACAGAGAAGATAAGAAGAGAGAAGACGAATGAAGAATGAAGAATGAAGAATGAAAAGACAGGTCCACTCCTCATTCTTCATTCTTCATTCTTCATTCTTCATCTCGGTGGGGCAATCCAGCATGAAATACGCGATCATCATCCCCGACGGCTGCGCGGACGAGCCGCAGGAGGCGCTCGGCGGCAAGACTCCCCTGCAAGCGGCTCAACTCCCGAACATGGACCGCGTGGCCCGTGCCGGCGTGGTTGGCCTGTCGAACAACGTGCCGCCGACGCTCACGCCGGCGAGCGATGTCGCCACGCTCAGTCTGTTTGGCTACGACCCCCTGGCCGTCTATACGGGCAGGGCGCCCCTGGAGGCCGCCGCGATGGGCATTGCGCTCGGCCCGGAGGACTGGGCCGTCCGCTGCAACCTGGTCACCGTCGAGCGGGAGGAGATGCGCGACTTCACCGCCGGCCACATTAGCAACGACGACGGCGTGGCGCTGATGGCCGCTATCGCGGAATCTCTTGGCGGCACCTTCACCCCGGCGGAAGGGCCGCAGGGGGCCAGGGTCACGCTGGAGTTCCGCCCCGGCGTCAGTTATCGCAACTTGCTGATCGTTCGCCCCCGAGGGCTACCCGCACCCTTCACGGACGAGACCCGCACCGAACCGCCGCACGACGTCCCTGATCGCCCCATCGCCGACCACTTGCCCACAGGGCCGGGGGCCGAGTTGCTACAAGAACTGATGCGGCGCAGTCGCGAGGTGCTGAGCGACCATCCGGTCAATCGTGCTCGCGTCGCGGCGGGCAAGCGACCAGCGACCCAAATCTGGCTGTGGGGCCAGGGACAGGCACCGACTTTGCGGACGTTCGCGGACGTTTACGGCAAGCGCGGGGCGATCCTCAGCGCCGTCGATCTGGTTCGCGGCGTCGGTGTGCTCCTCGGCTGGGACCGCATCGACGTGCCGGGGGCGACCGGTTATCTCGACACCGACTACGCCGCGAAGGGCCGCTACGGGGTGGAGGCGCTCAAAACGCACGACCTCGTCTGTGTCCATGTCGAGGCGCCCGATGAAGCCTCGCACGAGGGCCGCGCCGACGCCAAGGTCAAGGCTTTGGAGGAAATCGACCGGCACATCGTCGGCCCGCTGCTGGAGGCGCTGCCGCAGCACGGCGACTGGCGCATCCTGGTCGAACCCGACCACCGCACGACGCTCAGGACGCGAGCGCACGCTCATGGGCCAGTGCCGTTCGCCGTCGCCGGTACGGGCATCGACCCGCACGGACAGGCGACCTACGACGAGGCCGTCGCGGCGGCCAGTCCGCTGACCTTCGCCCACGGACACGACCTGATGCGCTGGTTCCTCGGCCTTCCACGCTGACGCGCAAGCGGCTATGATCAATTCATCGTCCTAGTGAACGTGCAGGAGTTCCCCCCATGATCCGCTCTCTTGTTGCCCTGGCCACAATCGCCGTTGCAAGCCTCGCGGTCAATGCCGGTGATGCCGGCAAGGTCACCATCAGCTGGCATGGGCAGTCGTTCTTCCTCATCAAGTCCACGAAGGGCACGATCCCCACCACCCTTGCCATCGACCCGCACGACATCCCGGAATACGGCCGTGTCGAGAAACTGCGGGCCGACTGTGTGCTGTTCAGCCACCTCCACAACGATCACACGCAGAAGGAGGTGTTCATCAATTACAAGGACAAGAACTTCAAGGTCATCCCCGGCCTGGTCGGCAAGGGCAAGGATATCAAATGGAATGAGGTCAAGGAGCAGTTCAAGGAATTTCGCATTCGCTCGGTCGGCGCTTACCACGATGACGTCGAGGGTATGAAGAACGGTCTGAATACTATTTTTATCATCGAAGTCGATGGCTGGCGCATCGTCCATCTGGGCGACCTCGGCCATACGCTGACAGAAGAGCAGATTAAGAAGATCGGCGAGGTGGACGTGCTGCTCATCCCGGTGGGCGGCGTGTACACGCTCAACGGCAGCGAGGCGAAGAAGGTGCAGGCCCAACTCAAGCCGCGCGAGTACATCATCCCGATGCACTACGGCAACATTCGCTACGACGATCTGCTGACGGTGGACGAGTTCCTCGACGGCAACCCGGCGACGGTCGCGCTCTCCAAGGATGGGGGACTGATCATCAACAAGGACAAGTCGATGAACGCGCGCTTCGTGCGCAAGAGCATCATCACGACGGACAATACCATCGTGCTCGACCGCGACCCGAACCGGCCGCGGCCGCTGCTCACCGTGCTGCACTGGTGGCCACAGCCCCGGATTGGCAAGAAGAAAACGGAGAAGTAGCCGTTGCGGCTCGACTGCTGTCTGAAAGAGTAGACAAAATCATGAAGCACAAAATCATGGAAGACAAAAAAGAGAGGAGAAGTCCAGCCCTTTTTTGTCTTCCATGATTTTGTGTTTCATGATTTTGTCTACTGCTTTAGCGGCGCAGACTGGTGCGGATGGTCTCCACGGCGAACTGGGCGCTGTGGCGCACTTCGCGGTCGCTGTCGGCCTGGGCAGCGTACGTCAGCGCGGTCAACGACCGCGTCGAGGCGATCAGGCCCAGGGCGCGGGCGGCCGCCTCACGCACCATCGGGCTGCGATCGCCGGCAAGGGTCGCATTCAGCGAATCGACCGCTCGCTCCGCTTTCAGCCGGCCCAGCTGCATGACCGCGTCGGCGCGGACGCGCTCGTCGGCGTTGGTCAGGAGTTGCAGGTTGCGGCTCACTTCCGCGTCATTTACCGCCGGCAACGGCTCAGCCTGAGAAGCGGCCCGGAAAACCGTCGGCGCCGGTGCGGCGACGGGCGGCTCGGACTGGGCGGTGACCGGGGTGGACGGGACCGCCACCGGCACCGCCTGAACAGCGACCGGGGCGGGCTGCACCACCACGGCAGGCGGGGCGTAGACAACCGGCGGTGGGGCCACGTACAGGCCGACGCCGTAAGGTCGGTAGTAGGGATAGTACCCGTAGGGGCGGTAGTAGGGTCGGTACACCGGGCCGCCAAACCCCACCCCGACGTAAATGCCGGCGTTCGCGGTGATCGCGGACGTCAGCGTCAAGGCGACGGCAAGCAGAGCGACCGCGACGGATCGCGGGGATCTCATGTCAACCTCCTCAGGTTTGCTTCGAGTGATGCATCGTGAGTAACGAGTGAAGGGTCATGAGTGAAAGGTGAGGACAGGGCTTGCCTATCTTCACTCAGCACACAATCCTCCTTCCTCATCACTCGGCACTCGGGACTGGTTCCCAGCAACTTTACCCGAAGCGGCGAAGTATGCCGGGACGCCAAGCACTGTCAAGGCCAGACGTCCCGCGCCCGTTGCGGCGGCGATTTTGGCGAACGGCCGGCTTATGCTGGCCGTTCGCCAATGCACAGGCATTTTGTCCGTTTGCTCTTAGCTTCGCCTTTACTTGTTGTCGCCGGTTCGCCGACCGTGATCCCGAAGCACGCCTGCCGGTTGCGGAAGTCGATCTCGTGAAAGCCCGTCGCGCCGACGGCTCGATCGGTCTCGCGCAGGACGATCAACAGTACCAGGTCGTGTTCGCTGTGGGTCACGTGGTCGATGTACTTCTCTTCGGCCTGCAGGTTGATCGGCGGCCGACCCAGAAGGGTCCGCGCGATCTCGGGATTGTTGATCCAGGATTGCAACAGTGGCGCGTCGGCGCGCTCCACGGGGCGCAGGTACACGGTGGGACCGATCAGGTAGGCATTCTTCATGACATCCCTCCGCAGAGCAGACACGACCCATCAAGTTCCGGTTCGAGGAACTCGCGCTGTTGGGTCGGTCTACTTTGCGCAGCCGGCAATCTCCTCCGCATTCCCTGCCTATTTTGCCAACGATGCGCTTGTGAGGGGTGTCGCGCGTCGTTACACTCCTCCATACTCGGGAGGGGCGGTGCGCCCCGCTCTCAGTCGACAGGCAAGGCCCAGCGTGCGGAGGCATCCATGAAGTATCCCCAAAGGGGATCGTTGCTGTTCTTGATCCTGGCCCTGTCGCTGTTGGGGGCCGCCCGCGCTGATGAGGCAAAACACGAGGCCCTGCTCGGCAAGCCGGCCCCAGATTTCAAGGCCGAGTACGCGGTCAACGGTACGTTCAAAGGGCTCGCCGATCTCAAGGGCAAGGTCGTTCTGCTCGTCTTCGGCCACCTCTCGAAAAGCCCTACCTGGAATGTACTATCGACGGCCGATGGGTGGTATGCGAGACACAAGAGCGACGGCTTCGAGGTGTTCGTGATTCCCGTCTACGACTACAAGGCCGCGGAGCAGTGGCGCTGGTCGCGCTTCGAGCCGACGTCGGGCAAGGCGTTCAAGGCGAAGAATGCGACGCGCGAGCAGGAGGAAATGGCGCTCAAGGCGTTCGCGACGGATCGCCAGCTGACGTACCCGCTGCTGCGGCTCGCTCCCGAGGAGGCGAGCAAAATCTTCGGCGATACCTACGGGGTGACGAGCGTCCCCCAGTCGGTGCTGATCGATCGAAAAGGCATCGTACGGCTGATTCGCGTGGGCGACGGCGACGAGAAACTCCGCAGCCTCGAAATGACGATCGACAAACTCGCGAAATAGGGTGGTAAGGGTAGTGGGCGATGAGGGAATCGAACCCCCGACTCCAGAATGTAAGTCTGGCATTTTGCCGTTAAACTAATCGCCCCTGAATGTTGCGCTCAGATATTCAATTCCTCCCATAACAAGATTGAAGAGCCTTCGACTCTTGCGAACGTAGATGGCACACGTGCCATACGGGCATTTTCCGATCAATTTGGTCTGGGAAGGCTCTTTTGCTTCCACGCCTCTACATTTCGTAAGGACGCACTCCTAGTAGGATACCTCGGTTACCCAGTGATCGACAATCTCTTGTTCGGAGAAGCCGTTTGCCGAGTGATACTGGACCCTGAATGTGACAGTGGAAGGCTCCACGCCCACAGCCTTCAACCAGGAGCAAATCACAGCGAGGAATCGAGGATCGGAGTTGGAAATCTGGAACAGGTGATTCCTCTTCGATCCCTCTCCCCAGTACATCCCACAGATCAACCGGAACATAGGATCACAGACGGCTCGGTGGTATCCCTCCTCTTGCTCCTTCTGATCCAGCGCTCGGTAGCCAGCCGCCCTTGCACGTCCCACGTCTGCACCATTTTGCCTCACCCTCTGGATCAGTCCGTTCAAGTGCTCCTCGCTCACAGGAATGTTCCGAACCCAAACAGAGACGGAGCCCTTCGAGACCTCCAGCGACCTCGCGATCTCCTTGATCGAACATCCTTCCGCCCTGAGCCGGCGAGCTTCTTGTTGCTTGGCGAGTTTCATCCCGTTCTTCCCTGAAAGCCAAAGTCGATCACGTCGTGCGGGTGGGGAGAACTCCCCTCTCCCACGAAGAGAGAGGGGAGAAAGAGCATGACTCACATCGAGTACGAACTGCCGCAGCCGCAATGGCTCTTGGCGTTCGGGTTGCTGATGCTGAAGCCAGGCCGGGTCAGGTCATCGTGGTAATCGACCTGGGCGCCATCCAGGTACATCAGGCTGCGCCGATCGACGACCACGGGGATGCCGTGGAACTCGAAGACCTCATCCAGCTTCTCGTTGACGACCGGATCGAGGTCGAGTTTGTTCTGGAAGCCGCTGCAGCCGCCGCCGACGACCCGCATGCGCAGGTGAATCTTGCCGAAGGCGGTCGCGGTTGGGCCGAGCTTCTCTTTCATCTCCTCCTCGGAGATACCCATCTTGGCCGCCATCTCGTCTAGCAGCGGCGCCCGGCCGAGATCGGCGTAGAGGGCATTGTAGACGTCACGGGCCTCGGGCGGCAGGCCCGCCTGCTGCAAGCCGCTCTGCTGCTGCTCGGTAATAATCCGCTTGACGGCTCGCGCCGCCTTTTCCGTCACGATAATCCCCATCTTCTTTTCCTCTCCTTCTTGGTGTTACAGAACCAGAACCCTGTCGGTCAGGCGGAAACGCCTGACCTGCGGCCCGCCTGGGCCATTTCATAATCCGGGCTTAGCGCCCGGAGTCGCTCAACGTGGCGGACAACCTCCGCAATCACAAAATCGACTTCTTCCGCGGTATTGAAACGCCCCAGGCCGAAGCGGATGCTGCTGTGGGCCAGGTCGTCGCTGACGCCAAGGGCCCGCAGGACGTAGCTCGGCTCAACGCTGGCCGACGTACATGCCGACCCGGAGCTGACAGCGACATTTCGCATCGCCATCATCAGCGCCTCGCCCTGGACGTAGGCGAAGCTAAGGTTCAGATTGCCCGGCAACCGCTCGGTGGCGTGGCCGTTCAGGAGCGTATCGCTCAGCCGTTCCTGAATGCTGCGGCGCAGCCGCTCGCGCAGGGCGAACAGCCGTTCGCTCTCGGCCGACATTTCGGCCTGACACAACTCACACGCCTTGCCGAAGCCGACGACGCTGGGCACCGGCAGGGTGCCGCTGCGCATGCCGCGCTCGTGGCCGCCGCCGTCGAACAGCGGTTCGAGCCGCACGTGCGGCCCTTGCCGCCGGACGTACAGAGCACCGACACCCTTCGGGCCGTACATCTTGTGAGCGCTGAGGCTCATCAAATCGACGCCCAGCGCTTCCACGTCGAGCGGAATCTTGCCCCCCGCCTGAGCCGCGTCCGTGTGGAAAAGTACGCCGCGCTCCTTGCACAACCGGCCGATGGCGGCGATCGGCTGCAACGTGCCGATCTCGTTGTTGGCCGCCATGACGCTGACGAGGATGGTTTTCTCCGTCAGGGCATCGGCGACCTGTTCGGGGCTGATCCGGCCATCGCGATCCACCGGCAGGAACGTCACCTCGAAGCCTTCGCGCTGCAGGCGCTTGCACGGATCGAGGACGGCCTTGTGCTCGGTGCAAACGGTGATCAGGTGATTGCCCTTGCGCCGGTACATCGCGGCGACGCCCTTGAGGGCGAGATTGTCGCTCTCGGTGGCGCCGCTGGTAAACACGATTAACTTGGGGCTGGCGCCGATCAGGGTCGCGATCTGTTGTCGTGCCTGCTCGACGGCCTCCTCGGCCTTGTGCCCGAAACTGTGCGTGCGGCTGGCGGCGTTGCCGTAGTATTCGGTGAAGAATGGCAACATCGCCTCGACCACACGCGGGTCGGTGCGCGTGGTCGAGTTGTTATCGAAGTAAATCGGCAAGTTCACCATGAAGCCGTTCACTCGCGCAACACCAATGCCCCACCACAGCGCGACGTCTCCAGTTCGACGCGCTCTTTCGCCTCGCCCGTCTGGCCGAACAACTCGCCCAGTGCCACCTTGGCGAGTACCTCGCGAATCCGGGCGTGGACCTCGGCGATCGGCGCTCGCACCGGGCAGACGGCTAGGAACGAGCAGCACTCGTCGGGCGATTCCCGGTTGCACTCCGCAAGATGGAAAGCCTCGTCCAGCGCGTCCATCAGGTCGGCGAGCGTCTTGTCGGAGGCCCCGGACTGCAGCCAATAGCCGCCGCGCACACCGCGATGGCTGGCGACGAACCCCTTCTGGCACAACGCTTTGAGGATATTCGCGACGAACGCCCGGCTTAGCCCGAACTGCTCAGCGACCGCACGGGCACAACCTCCCTGCTGCCTCTGGTGCAGGTACGAGAGGATCAGCAGGGCGTAATCGACCTTGCGGTTGAGGAGGGTCATGAAAGAGTATCGCGTCAGTGCTAATTATCCACAACTCCATCGTAGGGCGAACGCAGAGCGCTTTCAAGAGGAGAAACTGCCCGGCGGTGCCCCTCTCGACTTTGGCGAACGGCCGGCGTAAGCCCAATACCGTCAAATGGAAGGAGGGTCCGAGCGGTCAGGCGGTGCGGTGGCGGTGCGGTTCGCTTACCCTTTGTTCATGGGCGGCCGTCGTTGGCGCCATCACCGTCCGGCCAAGGGGCCGTGCGGCCGCCGTGGC
>WNGB01003246.1_pt1 | contig 27324 bp, 23 predicted proteins | sample 5400681 | NCBI WGS metagenome assembly WNGB01 (sample SAMN13153367, study PRJNA577476) | soil metagenome | isolation source: 115 cm soil or saprolite under grassland replicate 2 | place: USA:California | collected 2016-06-15
GTCCCAGGTCAGGAGCACTTTTCCATTCAGGCGCGCCGCCCTCAGTCACCGACCCCGTGAAAAGCCAGGGCTAGGGCCACGGCTTGGTGTGACCTAAATCACATTGATAAGCGGTACGATAGGTTCGATTGTGATCCAGCTCACACACCATTCCGGGAGACACAAGCGCGCTCGACCCGACACACTACTTCGGCTAATACGCGCGACAGCCCGGCGCAAACGGCCAAGTCAGCAACCGGGCTGCCGCCACCTCCCGAGGTGGAAGGGGCTTCATGATGGCAGTGAGACGACGCTACCGCAAGGGTGCCCGTGATCTACGGCAGTGGTTCCCGCTGGTGGGCATGATTCTTAAGGCTGGAGTCGCCATCGTGCGAGCCATCATGGATTCACACGGCCAGAGGTAGGGCAACGAGCGAGCGGCCGGACCCCAGCAAGGTCCGGCCGCTCTACGCCTACGAAGCGCGACACTCAGGTGTTAGCCCAACGTTTGGAGACCAACGCCTTAGTCCTGGAGGTCGGTAATTTCCTTGGCCTCCCGAAGGGCCACCACCAGTTGCTCAAGGTCTGGCGTAACGAGATCGGTCGCTGCGTCCGCGCCGAGCCCGCGCGGCAAAGGCTGTATGTAATCGCGGATCATCATCAGCATCGCGGCAGCGTGTACGCCCCGCTCGGTTGGGATCCAGCCTGCTTGGGTTGCCTCATCGATAACGGCGGCGAGTTGGATAACAGCGTCAAGCGCAGCCTGAAGGGTCACGACGCCGCGCGCCGACGGAATCTCGGGCGGCATCTGATGCACTGTACGCACCATTAGGTGCTGCATCATGCCGTACAGCCGACCCTCAGCACCGACGTCTGGTTGAGTCATGCGGGCCATTCTAGTGGTCCACAGAGCCGCGTTCGGGGGCCGAGACATAGCCGCGCCGTCCGCCCCTGGGACAGCCGGGCGCTTCCCAGGGCGTTACTGGATTGCTCACCCGTGGCCGTTGGCTTCGCAGTCGTTCATTTTGACCGGCGTCATGGTCGGCGTGTCCGACGCCTCGGACAGAACGCCCCACACCGTGACCGTGAGACCGTCCACGCTGCCGGTCGCCTCTAGCTCCGTCTGTAGCTCGTGCGCGTTGACCTGTGGCGTACCGCCGATGACGGCGGCCAGATCGTGAACGATCGCGGTCACCTCGCGTGGATTGAAACCGGCGCCGATCTGGCCTGTGAGCGTGTCAGGGTCGTAGGTCCACAACACCTCGGCCGTGCGAGCCAGTCTGGCCGACCTGGCGAGCTTGTTACCGGCCGCGCGTGCAGCGTTGGCGGTTGCCTTGGCTATGGCCGCATCTATGTCGGCGCGTAAGGTACGTGTTGGCATCGAAGTACCCTTCGGTGTCCGTGCCCTGGGCCGACTTCCACTCGGCGCCAGGGCCTTTGCTTGATCGCTACGACGATACAGGTCAGGGAAAAGTCAGGTCAAGGATGCTCAAAGTGAACTATCGATGCTCACAGATGATCAGATGGATGGTTCGCTCAGGTGTCGGAATTAGGCTCGTGACCTCGCACTACTAGTCACAACCTGGCACGACAGCGCACGCAACCATCGCCCTAGTCATAGAACAACCTCTCCATCACTGCCCTGGCGCGCCGCGCGGCGCGCCGCTGATCGTCCAGCAACCGGCCGCTCTCCCCCGGCCGGTAGCCGAGCACGCGCGCGACAGCGGCAAGCTCGCGCAACGCGGTCGGCAGCGTGTCCCCAGGCCGCCCGCGGACCAGCATCAGCGCGTTCCTCACCCGGGTGGCTAGCTGCCAGGCGGTGGCGAGCACGTCCGCGTCCGCGTGCGCGATGAGCCCTGCGTCGGCCGCCGCCGTGAGCGCCGAGAGCGTTCGCGTGGTCCGCAGTCCCGCCGTCGCATGCGCGTGCCGCAGCTGCAGCAGCTGAACGACCCACTCGACATCGGCCAAGCCGCCCCTGCCGAGCTTCAGGTGCCGGGCCGGGTCGGCACCGCGCGGCAGCCGTTCGGCTTCCATACGGGCTTTAATCCGCCTAATCTCCCTGACGGCTGCGCGGTCTATTCCACCGTCTGGATAGCGCAACCGGTCAGCTAGCGCAGCAAAACGCGCTCCAAGGTCTGCGTCTCCCGCGACGGGTTCGGCGCGTAGCAGGGCCTGGCTCTCCCAGGGCGCGGACCAGCGCCGGTAGTACGCGGCGTAGGACGCCAGGGTGCGCACCAGGGGCCCCTGCCGCCCCTCCGGGCGGAGGTCGGGATCGATGGTGAGCGGCGGGTCAGGCGCGGGTATCGCGAGCAGCCGGCGCAGCTCCTCCACGACCGCGTGCGCGATCCTCGTGGCATCGCCCTCGTCCGCCTCTGGCAGTGGTTCATGCACGAACATGATGTCGGCATCGCTCGCATAACCGAGCTCGTGACCTCCGAACCGGCCCATGGCAACGACGCACAACCGCGTTGGCAGGGGACCGCGCAGCTCAAGTTCGATCTTCTTGATGGCGGCCTCGAGCGCCGCGATCAGCGTGACGGCGGTGATCGCAGTAAGGGCTTCACCCGTTTCTTCCACGCCGATCTGGCCGAGGAGGCTCGCCACGGCCGTGCGCAGCAGTTCCCGGCGCCGGATGGCGCGCACCGCAGCGACGGCGTCCTCGGCACCGCCATGCCGGCGCACGGCGGCCAGTGTCTCGGCCGTCAGCGCTCGGCTCCGCCGCGGTCGCAGTTCAGCGTCGCCCGCGAGCAGCGTGACCGCCTCGGGAGCCCGCAACAGGAGCCCAGTGGCGTATCTGCTCGCGGCCAGCACGAATGCCATCCGCTCGGCGACCTGGGCCTGATCCCGCAGCAACCGCAGGTACCAAGGGGTCTCCCCGAGCGCGTCGCTCACCTGGCGGAAGGCCAGCAGGCCGGCGTCGGGCTGCGGCGCGTCCGCGAACCAGCCGAGCATGACGGGCAGCAGTGTGCGCTGGATGGCCGCGCGCCGGGACACTCCCGCGGTGAGCGCCTCGAGGTGGCGGAGGGCACCCGCGGGATCTTCGTAGCCAAGCGCCTCGAGCCGCGCCCGCGCGGCGTCCGGTGTCAGACGTGCCGCGTCGCCAGGAAGGCGCGCCACGGCGTGCAGCAGCGGCCGATAGAACAGCTTCTCGTGCAGGCGGCGGGCTACCTTCGCGTGCCTGCGCCACCGGATGCCGAACTCGGCCACCGGGTCCGCGGTGCCGAAAACCTCGTAGCCGCGAAGCGCCCGGCCGAGCCTGCGCCGGCCTGCCGTGTCGCTCTCGGGTGGTACGACGTGCGTGCGGCGCAGGTGCTCAAGCTGCAAGAGATGCTCCACCCGGCGCAGGAACCGGTACGCGGCCGCGAGATCGGCCGCGTCGCTACGGCCCACGTAGCCCCCCGCGGACAGCGCGGTCAGCGCGGCCAGGGTGGATGGACTGCGCAGGGCCTCGTCGGACCGGCCATGGACGAGCTGGAGCAGCTGCACCGCGAACTCGATGTCGCGAAGGCCACCCGGGCCGAGCTTGAGTTGCCGGCCGACCTGCTCACGTGGGATGGCTTCCTCAACCCGGCGACGCATGGCCTGCACGTCCTCGACGAAGTGGTCGCGACGGGCCACCTGCCAGACTAGCGGCGCCATGGCCTCGACATACGCCGTGCCGAGGTCGAGGTCACCGGCGATTGGGCGTGCCTTGAGCAGCGCCTGGAACTCCCACGTCTTGGCCCACCGCTCGTAGTAGGCCCGGTGGCTCGCGAGGGTGCGCACCAACGGGCCGCTGCGGCCCTCCGGCCGCAGGTTCGCGTCCACCTGCCAGAGCGGGGCCTCCGGCGCGCTCTGCGAGCACACCCGCATCATGGCCGTGGCCAGCTTCGTTGCCGCGGCCAAGGCCTCGCCCTCGTCAGCGCCGGGGGCGGGTTCGGCGACGAAGATCACGTCTACGTCGCTCACGTAGTTGAGTTCGCGCCCGCCGCACTTTCCCATCCCGATCACGGCAAGCCGTGCTGGTATGCCGTCGGCTGCGGCCCGCAACAGCTGAGCGCGCGCAATGGCGAGGGCGCCCTCCAGGGCAGCGGCGGCAAGGGCAGCCAGTTCCGCGGTGACGTCCTCGATCGTGGCCGCCCCAGCGAGATCCCGCGCGGTCAGGTGCAACAGGCGCCGCCGGTACGCGACCCGCAAGGCCGTCACCGGGTCGTCGCCCCGCCGCGACTCGACCGGCTGCGCGGCGAAGACATCCGCATCCACGGCGTTCAGCAGCGCGGCGCGAAGCTCGTCGGCCGACGGGCGGCGCAGCGCGTCAGGCCCGCGCAGCACACGCCAGTCGCCAGGGTGGCGCCGCAGGTGATCGCCCAGCGCGGCGCTTGCGCCAAGCACCGCCGTGAGACGGTCCCTGAAGCCCCGCTCGTGCCGCAGCCCGTTCCGCAGTTCGGCGGCCTGGCCCTGGCCGGCCCGCTGCGTCAGGGCGGCGAGTGCCGAAAGCGCGAGATCTGGATCGGCTGCCGCGGCGAGGGCCGCAAGCAGGTCTGCGTCCGCGCCCGCGACGGTGTCCCTGGCGTCGAGGCCGAGCTCGAACCCGAGCTCGGCCGTGATGAGATGCGCCGCCCGCATGGGGTTACCGAAACCCATGCGGGCGAGCGTGCCCTCCAGGCTGCCCGTACGCGCCACGCTCACCCTTGAACCGTAATGCGAACTTGCCGCAAGCAGCACGGGCTGGGCCGCGGGATCACCGCGAGCGGCGCACCCCAGCAGCGGCGATACAGGCAGCGCTAACCCGGGGGGCGACCCCCCGGACCCCCCGCAGGCGCCGCGAGCGGCGCAGCCCAGCAGCGGCGATACGGGCCCCTTCAGAGGGCAGGCAGGTAGCGGTCCAGCTCAAATGCGGTGACCTGGCGGCGGTACTCATGCCATTCCGCGCGCTTGTTCCTGAGGAAGAAGTCGAACACCTGCTCACCGAGGGTTTCGGCGGCAAGCTCGCTGCCTTCCATGGCGCGGATGGCCTCGTCCAGGTTTTGCGGCAGCGGCCTGATGCCAAGAGCGCGCCGTTCGGCCGGGGTCAGTGCCCACACGTCGTCCTCGGCGTCGGGCGCAAGCTCGTAGTCCTCCTCGATTCCCTTCAGCCCGGCCGCCAGAATCAGGGCGAACGCTAGGTATGGATTGCATGCCGAGTCGAGCGCGCGGAGCTCGACCCGGGTCGCGTTCCCCTTCTGCGGCTTGTACATGGGCACCCGGACAAGCGCCGACCGGTTGTTGTGGCCCCAGCAGACATAGGCGGGCGCCTCCCCGCCCGCCCCGGCGGTGCTCTCGGCCTCACCCCACAGCCGCTTGTAGGAGTTGACCCACTGGTTGCAGACGGCCGTGATCTCTGTCGCATGGCGGAGCACCCCGGCGATGAACGCGCGGCCGATCTTGGAGAGCTGGTACTGACCACTCGGCTCGTAGAAAACGTTGCGGTCGCCTTCGAACAGCGACACGTGCGTGTGCATACCAGAGCCGGGATGATCGGTGAACGGCTTGGGCATGAACGTCGCGTACACGTCCTGCTCTATCGCCACCTCCTTGATCACCAGGCGGAAGGTCATGACGTTGTCCGCGGTAGTCAGCGCGTCGGCGTAACGCAGGTCGATCTCCTGCTGGCCGGGCGCGCCCTCATGGTGGCTGAACTCCACCGAGATTCCCATCGACTCCAGCATCGTGATCGCGGTGCGGCGGAAGTCATGCGCGGTGCTATGCGGGGTGTGGTCGAAGTACCCGCCCAAGTCAATCGGGCGCGGCTTGACGCCGGGCTCCGGCCTCTCCTTGAGCAGGAAGAACTCGATCTCAGGGTGGGTGTAGAAGGTGAAGCCCTTGTCCGATGCCCGGCTCAGCGCGCGCTTGAGCACCCACCGGGGATCGGCATAGGACGGCGAGCCGTCCGGCATCAGGATGTCGCAGAACATTCGGGCGACGCCCGGCGACTCGCCGCGCCACGGCAGCAACTGGAAGGTGGCGGGGTCTGGCTTGGCCAGCATGTCCGCCTCGTATATCCGTGCGAACCCCTCGATCGCCGACCCGTCGAAGCCAATGCCCTCTGCGAACGCGCCCTCGAGCTCGGCCGGGGCCACCGCGACGGACTTGAGGTAGCCGAGCACGTCGGTGAACCACAGCCGGACAAAACGGATATCTCGCTCTTCGAGCGTGCGGAGCACGAACTCGACCTGTCTGTCCACGGCCATCACCTCGACGGTGGGGCGCTGATCCCGGCCTTGCCTCTGCTCGGCGTACGGGACCACGCCTGTGTGCGCTGTGTGTAACCAGTCTGCCTGCAGGTTGTTTCTGGCAGGTTACCGTCCTACAGGGAACGCCGACACCGGCGCGACTGCTACCCCGGCATCGAGGGCAAGCACCGATCCGGCCAGCGGCTGGCTGTCGCGGGCGGCCAGGCTCTCCCACGCGGTCGCTCGATCATCTCCTCATGATCCGCTACGTCGGAGACATTTCAGCTAAATCGCCTGAGAAGGCTCCGACGGAAGGGATCATTACCGGGTTTGCTCCTCATCAGCCACGCCGAGGGCCTTCAGCAGGCCCTGGAGATAGCCGATGGCGTAGGCCCGGCCGCGCGAGCAGTAGGCGGCCGTGGACACATCGCCCCACGTGCCAGGATCCCCCACCATCGACGGCACATGATCGTCGATGAGAAACCCGTCGAAACCGGCGGCGGCCAGCCGGCGGATCACCGCGGCGGGGTCGAAGTTGCCCTCACCGAGAAAACACTCACGAAAGCTCGGCACCACGCCCTGCACGTCACGAAAGTGCACGTAACAGATCCGGCCCTTCGGCCCGAAGAAGTCGATCACCTCGTTGATGGCCTTCTCCCCGCCCATTTCAGACACGGTGCCAAGGCACAGATCAACGCCCCACGCCGGGCTGCCGGCCGCCTGGCGGTAGGCACCGACAAGGGAGGCGGGCGACGTGAAGATGCGCGCCGCGCCACCGAGCGGGGTATCCACGGGCGGGTCGTCGGGGTGCAGGGCCAGCCGCACACCCACCTCTTCCGCGACCGGAAGCACGGCATCGAGGAAGTACTTGTGGTTGGCCCACATCTGGCCGGCGTCGATCGGCCCAGAAAGCTCGCCGCCCGGGGTCAGCTTGTAGCCGGCCAGGGCGTTCCCGCCCCCGGCCGCGGTGAGGTCGAATGCGGTGACGTCGGCTCCGCCGCGCCCGGCGGCATTCATATCCGTACGCCACACATAGGTGGGCAAGAAGTTGTAGCCGAGCAGGAAGATCCCGGCCTGCGCCATGTGGCGCAGAGTCCGGCGGTAGTTCTCGATCTGCTCGTCTCGGCCAGGCTCACCCCGCTGGACCTTGCTGAAATTCGACGCAGGCACGTTCTCCAGGCCGTCGACCGTCAGGCCGGCGGACTCACAGCGCGCACGCAGCGACCGCAGCTCCGCCACGCTCCAGTAGCCTTCCTCGCCGGGCAGATCCGCGGGCGCGTGCAGCTGAACGCCGCCTATCCCGAGCTGATGGGCGAACGTGGCGATGGTGTCGTCGAACCGCTCCACATGGCCAAGAGACAAGCGGATTCCCAACCGTCACTCCTTGCTGGTCGTTGCTTGACGCGCTGGGATGGCGACACCCACTGCAGCCAGCAACCCGCCGTCCACCCGGATGTCTTCGCCCGTCACGAAACTGGCGCGCGGGCTGGCGAGGAAGCTGACAACGTGGGCCACCTCACGCGGATCGGCGACCCGGCCGAGCGGGTGCGAGCGTCCCCAGGCATCGATGGTCCGCTGTATCCCGTCCTTGCTGCCGTCGCTGAAAAGCCCCGCCGACCGGCGGAGCATGGGTGTGTCGACAGAACCCGGGCAGACCGTGTTAACCCGGACGCCGTGCGGGGCCTCGTCGATTGCCATCGAGCGAGCCAAGGCGTTCAGCGCCCCCTTGCTTGCCGCATAGGCGGCGACGCCGACCTGGCTCACATAGGCCTGCACCGACGACACCACCACGATCGCCGCCCTGGCGCTGCGCCGCAGGTACGGCAATGCCGCCTTGGCCGCGAAGAAGACGCCTTTCACGTTGACCGCGAAGACCTCGTCCCACGTGGCGTCGTCGGTATCGCTGACGCTGCCGTAGCGCTGGATGCCGGCGCACGCCACGAGGGTGTCAAGGGTGCCGCCAAGCCCGCTGACCACGCTATCCACCGCCGTGCCAATCGCGGCAGAGTCAGAAACGTCGGCCACAACCGGCACCGCAGAACCCCCGCTCGCGGTTATCGCCTCCGCGACCAAGCGAGCCTGCTCGGCGTCCACCGAGTTCACCGCGACCATGGCGCCCGCGGCGGCAAGCACCTCCGCGACCGCCCGCCCGATGCCACTCGATCCGCCGGTAACCAGCGCCACGGTGCCGGCGTGATCTTCCACAGAATCAGCCTCCGCCCAGCCCGTTGCGCTTACTGGACTCCAGTGTCTCGTGCACGCCACATAGCTGCCACATAGGCTGACGGCGTGGCCCGGCTACGGATTGCCCTCGCCCAGGTGAACCCCACTGTCGGTGATTTGAGCGGCAACGCGGAACTAATCGTCAGCTGGTCGCGACGGGCGGCGGAGGCCGGGGCTCGCGTCGCGGTTTTCCCCGAGATGATGCTCACCGGCTACCCCGCCGAGGACCTCGTACTGCGGGCCTCCTTCGTAGACGCCTCACTGAACACCCTTCACGCCACCGCGGGACGCCTGGCTGCGGAGGGCCTGGGTGACCTGGCGGTCGTCACCGGTTACGTGGACCGCCACACCGGCATCGCGCCGCGCACCGGCCTGCCCGCAGGTGCGCCACTCGACGCGGTGGCGCTCGTCTACCAGGGCCGGGTTGCCGCCCGTACCGCCAAACATCACCTGCCGAACTACGGTGTGTTCGATGAGTACCGGTATTTCGTGCCCGGCGACACGCTGCCGGTGTTCCGGCTGCAGGGCGCGAGTACCGATGCTGCGTCCCTGGATATCGCGATCGCGGTCTGTGAGGACCTGTGGCAGGACGGCGGCCCCGTCGCGGTAACCCGGCAGGCCGGGGCGGCGCTGCTCGTGGTCCCGAACGGCTCCCCGTATGAGCGGGGCAAGGACGACGTACGCCTTGATCTGTGCGTCCGCAGGGCCCGCGAGGCAGGCGCCGTGCTCGCTTATGTGAACATGACCGGCGGCCAGGACGAGCTCGTGTTCGACGGTGACTCCATCGTCGTGGACGCGGCCGGTGAGGTGATCGCGCGAGGGCCGCAGTTCGAGGATGCGCTCGTTCTCGCCGACCTGGAACTGCCGGCCGCCGACCTCACGCTGACCGACGGCGAGGTGGCGGCCGACGCCCGGGACGGGACCGTCATCACGATTCGCCGGTTGACGCTGCCGCCTGCGGACGGTGCACACCGAGCAGGTCCCGAACGGCTGCCGCAGGATGCGCAGCTTGCGGAGCATGCGGAGGGTTCCGGGGGGTCACAGGCCTCGCGCCCGCGGGCTAACCCGGCTGGCGCTCCCCAGCTGAACGAGATCGTGCCCCGGCTCGGCGACCTGGAAGAGGTGTATGCAGCCCTGGTCACAGGAACCCGCGACTATGCGCGCAAGAATGGGTTCGCCTCCGTGGTCCTCGGCCTGTCGGGCGGGATCGATTCGGCCTTGACGGCGAGTATCGCCGCCGACGCACTTGGCCCTGATCACGTACACGTCGCTCTCATGCCGAGCCGGTACTCGAGCCAACATTCGGTCACCGGCGCCGAGGAACTGGTCAAACGCCAGGGCCTGCACGCCATGACGGTACCGATTAACGACATCGTGACCGCATTCGACGGCGAACTCGACCTGCACAGCCTCGCCGCGGAGAACTTGCAGGCACGGATCCGCGGCACGACCTTGATGGCGTTGTCCAACGAGCACGGGCACCTGGTGCTTACCACGGGTAACAAGAGTGAGCTTGCGACCGGGTACTCAACCCTGTATGGCGACTCAGCGGGCGGGTTCGCACCGATCAAGGACGTGCCAAAGACGCTGGTATGGGAGCTGTCTCGCTGGCGAAACAGCCGGGCGCGCGAGCGCGGCGAGACGCCCCCGATCCCGGAGAACATCATCGTCAAGCCACCGAGCGCGGAGCTGGCACCCGGCCAGCTCGACATCGACACACTGCCCGATTACGCGATCCTCGACCGGCTGCTCGACGACTACGTGGTCCGGGATATGGGCGCCGAGGCACTTGTGGCGGCCGGGCACGAGCCGGAGCTTGTGGAGCGGGTGATCCGCATGGTGGACCTTGCCGAATACAAGCGGCGCCAGTACCCGCCTGGCCCCAAGATCACGCCGAAGAACTTCGGCCGCGACCGGCGGCTGCCCATCACCAACCGTTGGCGGGAGCAGCGACCCGGCACCTGACCAAACGCATCAGGCCCAGCAGGTACCGGAAGGTCGGTGCCGACCCGATACGCTTGACCATGATCCGGGTCCTCGGCCCCCTTCGCCGTCACTGGCTGTTGGCCATCATCGGGGTAGCCGGCCTGGCGCTGCGCGCCCTGACGCAGATCGCCTACCACCCGGCGTTGCTCTACATCGACTCGGACAAGTACCTGCACCGCTCATTTGGTGCCGATCCCGTCGGCTACCGGGTCATGCTGCGGCCGCTGCAGCTCGGCCACGGCCTCACGCTTGTCGCCGCGGCGCAGCACATCCTGGGCCTGGCGATGGCGGTCGCTCTCTACGCCGTGCTGTGCCGACGCGGCGTTCCCCGATGGGCGGCGGCCATCGCCGGCGCGCCTGTCCTGCTCGACGCCTATCAGCTTGAGGCGGAGCAGACGATCATGCCGGACGTGATGTTCGAAGCGCTCATCGTGGCGGGACTGGCCGTCTTGCTGTGGCGGCCGAAACCGGGACCACGGCTCGTCGCCGTGGCCGGGCTGGCGCTCGGGGCGGCCACCGATGTTCGCCAGGTGGGCGAGGTGCTCATCCTGCCCGCCGTCGTGTTCGTGCTGGTTGTCGCGGTGGGGTGGCGCTGCAGGCTCAGTCAGGGCGCGCTGATGGTGGTCAGCTTCGCCGTGCCTGTCGTCGCCTACATGAGCGCCGCCGAGGCCGTTACCGGGCACTTCGGTTTGACCAAGCGAGGCGTCGACGTCCTTTACGGGCGCTCCGCATTCGCCGCCGATTGCAGCACGCTCAAGCTCCCAGCCTACGAGCGGGCACTCTGCCCGCCACGTTCTGTTGCTGTCACTTTGGGGATCGACGGCATCATCAACAAGCCGCAAGGGTCTCTCCAGACCTACACGCCACCGGCCGGAATGGCGATACGCAGCGCCAAAACCGACTTCGAGGCGGCCGTGTTCAAGCAGCAGCCGCTCGCGGTTCCACTCTCGGTCACCCGCGACTTCGTGAAGCTTTTCGCGCTCACCAGGGGGCAGAGCCCGGGAGACACACCGATCAGCCGCTGGCAGTTTCAAACCGCTTATCCTACCTACCCGCCAGGGATCACCCTGCAGTTCCTTGACCGGATGACTCACGGCCGCGAGAAACCGGGGGTTGCCGTGCCGCTCGCCGTCATGCTCCGTGACTACCAGCTCTATGGCGGCTACACCCCGGGGCCGTTCCTCGCCCTCGCGGGAGTGATTGGCCTGACCGGCGCGTTCGGGCTCACCGGCCGTCACCGCCGTGCAACCCAGGCACTGGCCGGCGCCTGTCTGCTGGCCAGTGCGACCGCGCTCGCGGTGCTGCTCGGCTCCGACTTCTTCCAATTCTCCTGGCGCTACCAGCTTCCCGGCCTGGTCACGCTGCCTCCCGCCGGTGCGCTCGGCGTAGCCGCTGTCGCAACCCGCGTCAAGCTCGCCCGGCAGGCCAGGCAGAACTCGGCTTCGGCTCCGCAGGAGTCTGCCGAACCTGAGCTTGCGACCGGCCCCGGCCTAGGAACCTGAGGCCGGGCATCCAGATGAGCACGACAACCGCGCCGACGAACGCGATCGCCGCCGAGATCGCGGAGGCCACATGCATGCCCTGTACGAACGCGGCGTTCGCCGGCGCGAGCAGATGGCGTCCGGCCGGGCCCAGCTGGTGCGCGACCGCCTGGGTACCCGCGATTGAGGCTGTCGCGGCGTCGCGCGCGGCCGAAGGCACACCGCTGAGGTGCGGTTCAAGCTGGCCGCGGTAGACCGAAGCGATAACCGAGCCGAGGACGGCGACGCCAAGCGCGACCGCGACCTGCCGTGCCGTGTTGGTCAGCGCCGAGCCCGCTCCGGCCCGTTCACGTGGCAGGACCTCCATCACGGCGGTCGTGGCCGGGGGCATCACACTGCCCATCGCCGCACCCTGGGCGAGCAAGAGCGCCTCAAGCACCCAGATCGGGGTGTCTGTGCCGAGGAAGCCGTAACCCGCCAGGGCGGCTGCCATCACCAGCATCCCGGTGACGCAGACCGCTTTCGCCCCGAAGGTTCTGACCAGAGCCGCGCTGCGCGGTGAGGTCAGCAGCTGCCCAACCGCGAACGGCACCATGAGCAGCCCGGTGTGCAACGGGCTGTAGCCACGCACGTTCTGCAAGTAGAAGCTGGTGAAGAAGAAGACCCCAGCCATGCCGAAGAACAAAAGCGCGATCGCGCCGACCGAAGCGGAAAGGCGTGGGTCGCGGAACAGCCGCACGTCGAGAGACGGATGGCTGAAACGCGTTTCGTGCCACGCGAACAGCGCCAACACGGCGATGCCGACGGCGAGTGGACCAACCACGTGCCACGCCAGCCATGAGCCCTTGTCCCCGCCCTGGATGATGCCGTATACGACCAGCACAAGCCCGGCAATGGATAGCAGCACGCCGATGACGTCAACCTTGCCTGGCTCGGGGTTGCGTGACTCGGGGACGATGAGCAGCGCCGCGGCGGCACCGAGGGTCACGATGGGTACGTTGATCAGGAAGACCGAGCCCCACCAGAAATGGTCGAGGAGCAGCCCGCCAAGAACCGGGCCGATCGCGATCCCGATGCCGACCGCGATCGACCAGATGCCGATCGCCCGACCCCGCTCACGCGGTTCGAAGACGTTCGCAATGATCGACAAAGTCTGCGGCATGACCGCCGCGCCGCCGAGCCCCATCGCTGCGCGTGCGAAGATCAGCTGATCCGGGCTCTGGGCGTAGGCCGAAAGCAGCGAGGCGAGACCGAACAGGAGCAGCCCGATCACGAGCATCCGCTTGCGCCCAATGCGGTCGCCGATCACCCCGAACGTGAACAGCAGCCCAGCGAAGACAAGCGTGTAGGAGTTGATCGCCCACTCGAGCTGGCTCTGGGTGGCGCCGAGGCCGCCGCGAGGTTCGGCGATCGTCTTGACCGCAATGTTGAGAACGGTGTTATCGAGAACGATGACGAGCAGGCCAACGACGAGGACGCTCAGGACGTACCAGCGACGGCTCTGTATCGTTCGCCGATCCACCGTGCTTCGATTCATGGTGCCTTTCGGGTCGGAACAGCGCCGTATCGAGGTCGATACCGGCACGAATCGCCCCCGTGTCGATGCCACGGCGCAGGACGGACCGAGCCAGTTCGCAGCGTGGCCCCACCACCGTCTCGCAGCATGGATACGGAACAGGCCCGTTTCGGAACATATTCCCGTGGCTGCTGGGGATCGGGTGGACTTGCCGGACTGGTGGCATGATCGCCACAGCCTGGGTAGGGTCTTTCGGCGGGTTCACGGCAGCGCCGAGTACGTGTCATGATCCATGTATGTCCGGGGACGCCACAACGGGCGCCTCGAGGCCAGGAGGTTCAGCCATGACTGCACACAGTGCTTCCCCTGCTGCTGCGCCGCGCCAGCCCACCGCGCTTTATGGGGGCCAGGCGACCAGGCGCGTCACGGTGCGCGACATCGCAGCCGCCAAGGTCCGTAGCGAGAAGTGGCCGATGCTTACCGCGTACGACGCCCTCACCGCTCGCGTCTTCGACCAAGCAGGAATCCCCGTCCTGCTGGTGGGCGACTCGGCCGCGATGGTCGTCTACGGCCACGACTCCACCATTCCCGTCACTGTTGACGACCTCATCCCGCTGACCGCCGCCGTTGTGCGTGCCACCGCGCGAGTAATGGTGGTCGCAGATCTGCCGTTCGGGTCCTATCAAGTGTCCGTGGACGCGGCGCTGGCCGCGGGCATCAGGTTCATGAAGGAGTCCGGCGCCCACGCGGTCAAGCTCGAGGGCGGTCGCCGCGTACTTGCACAGGTCGAAGGTCTCGTCGCGGCGGGCATTCCGGTGATGGCCCACCTGGGCCTTACCCCGCAGTCGGTGCACGCCTTTGGCGGGTACCGAGTTCAAGGCCGCGGCGAAGATGGCGAGCAACTGCTGGCCGATGCCAAGTCGGTCGAAGCCGCCGGAGCCTTTTCTGTCGTGCTCGAATGCGTGCCCGCCGAGCTTGCCAGCCGCGTGACAGCGTCGCTTTCCATTCCCACCATCGGTATCGGCGCCGGGCCCGACTGCGACGCGCAGGTGCTGGTATGGCAGGACATGGCCGGGCTCTCGCCGCGCACGCCGAGGTTCGTCAAAAAGTACGCCGATATGACCAGCGTGCTGCGGACAGCGGCACAGTCCTACGCCGAGGATGTCGTCTCCGGAGCGTTCCCCACTGCGGAGCACTCCTACCGCTGACGGGCGGCGTACTTTCCGCCCTGGAGGACGACCCCCGGACCCCCGCATGCGCCGCGAGTGGCGCAGCCCGCGGGAGCCGTTCGGGCCGCTCAGACGTCCGTGATGCGCAGGCCTGCGTGGGCCTTGTACCGGCGGTTAATCGCGACGAGGTTGGCGGTGAACGCCTCCACCTGGCCACAGTTGCGGAGGCGGCCGGCGTAGATGCCGCGCATGCCAGGGATGCGGGCCACAAGCGCCTGAACCAGGTCGGTGGCCTCGCGGTCGTCGCCGAGCACAAGCACGTCCATGTCCACCTCGGTCACCTCATTGTCGAGCAGCAGGACCGAGGACACGTGGTGAAACGCACCGACCACGCGGCTTTGCGGGAGCAGTGCCGCCGCCTGCTGTGCGGCGCTGCCTTCCGCCACCGGCAGCACGAACGCGCCACGGGAGTCGAAACCCAGCGGATTTACACAGTCAACGACGATCTTGCCGACCAATTCCGCAGCTACTGACGCGAGCAATGCGCCGTGACCATCCCACGGCACCGCGACGACGACGAGGTCGGTCGCGCGCGCGGCCGCGGCATTGCCCATACCGCGGATGCCGAGTTGTGCGCCCAGGTCGGCGGCCGCGGCCTCGGCACGCTCCTCGCTGCGGGATCCGATGATGACCGAAAGTCCGGCCAGCGCAAACCGCCGGGCCAGGCCGCGGCCCTCATGTCCGGTCCCGCCGAGGATGCCGATGACGAGATTCGCGGTGGGGTCCTGCCGCTGGCCCGTGTCATCGTGCTGCCGGTGCGTCATGCACCGATCCTGTCATCCCGGGTTGGCGTTGCCGCCATCCCGTGTGCCTTCTGCCAGTAAGGGTGCGCTGAACTGGGACGTTAGGCACCATGGAGCGATGGACGCGAACCAGGTCGCCGCGCTTCGCGAAATACTCGCGTCGACCGGGTGGCTGGAACGAACCCGCGTGCTCGGCCGGGCGCTGCGGGGCTGGCCCACGCGGAGCCAGCCCACGCGGAGCCAGGGCGGGCTCCTGGTGGTCGGCACGCCCGGCGAGGATCCCTGGCACGTGACCGCTCACCTGGAAGAAGAGGCCAGGTTTGGCGGCATGCCTGAACTGATGCCGACTCTGGTCCGCTGGTCACCGCCACCGGATGCGCCACCGCACCTGCGGATCGGCCTGGACAGGCTCAAGGACGCGCGGCGTGGTGAGAGGCTGTTCGTGGTCGCCGCACAGGCCGCGCCGGCGGGGCTCCTGGAACGGCTGAACGACGTCCGGCGGATCGGCGCCACCATCGTGGCCCTGGATCAGGGCGACACTGATCTCGAAGGCCTCGCGCATGAGGCGCTCGTGGTGTCGCCCGCGACCTGTCCCGTGTCGTTCGACGCGGTCCAGCACCTCGTCAGCGCCGCCGCGGGTGAGGACGATGGCCGTGGCACGCGCGGGTGGCGGGAGCGGCTGGCACGCCTGCTCGATGCGATCAGCGGCCCGGTCGGCGAAACCCGTTAGCAGCGTGACTCTAGCCGCCTCCAGCCGGCACAGCTCAAACAGGCTCCTAAGCGTCCAGGCTGAGCACCATGGTGGGGCGCTCGATCACGTGATCCGCACGAAGCGGCCGCACGGCCGTTCCAATGGCGAAGAACTCCGTGGTGTGCGCACCCCAGGCATGGCTGTGCTGACGCAGCTGAACGCCGACGATCCCCTCCGCCTCCAGCGCCTCGGCCTCGGCCTGCATCCGGGTCATCGCCAGTTCTCGCGCGTCGTACAGGGCCTGGGTGAACTGCTCGATTTCCACGTTGCGGCCCAGATTGCTCAGCACACCGCCGAGCCGCTGATGCGCGATGTGGTACACACACGATCCCATCACCATGCCGAGCGGCGCGTACCCGGCCCGGATCAGTGTCCAGAAATCCTGGCCGGACAGGTCGGAGGTGAAGGGCTGGTTCTTGTTGTTGCGCCAGTTAGCCACTCCGCCGCCGCCCGCGCCTTCGGCCCCCTTGACCGCCGTGCCGATCGCGATGAACTCCGCGATGTCCTTGCCGAACTCCTTCATCTCGACGTCCAGCCGTACGCCGACGATTCCGTCCGCGCCGAGCGCATCTGCCTCGGCCTCCATCCGGGTCATCGCCAGCTCCCTGGCGTGGTACATGGCCTGGGACAACGTGTCGAGTTCCTGGTTACGGCCCCACCGGCCGAACTGCAGGCCAACGTGGTAGATCGAGCTGCCCAGGACCAGGCCGAGCGGGCGGAAACCGGCCTCACGTACCAGCAGGAACTCGTTCACCGACAGGTCGGAGGTGAAGATGGCACCTGCCTTGCCCGGCTGCAGCTCGGCGAGGCGGCGCATCGCATCCTGCGGCACCCCCTGCGCAGCCAGATCCGCACCCTGCTGATCGGTCATCGCCTCTCCCTCTCCGTAGCATCAGCGCCCAAGCCGGACCCGCGAGGCCTGCCGCCGCTGCGGATCGAGCGAAAGCACCGCCAGCGGTGCCGACGCGGCCGACGTCAGGTCGAAATGGGCGATGGCCGTGCCGACAAAGGTGGCCTCCGCGATGTGGTCGCTGCTGCCCTCCTGAGCCGGGCAGTCGCGCTCCCGCATCCGCAGCTCCATCCGCGATGTCACGACCGCGTCCGCGCCGTGTCCCTTGGCGTCCTGCTCGAGCTGCACGCGCGCGTCGTGCCTTGAGGCGTTGACCAGCTCGGTGTACCCGGTCACCTCGGCGTTGCCAGCGGCCCAGCTGCGCTGCCCCATGGTCTGCCAGTCGTCATGCCGTGCCCCGATCGAAATGCCGAGGACAAGCGCGGCCGGAACCCAGCCGCTCATGAGCAGCTTGGCGAAGTCCTGGCCGGACAGGTGGGAGGTGAACGGGGCCCTCGGATACCTCGCGCCGGGAGCTCGCACCGCCGTGCCGATCGCCTTGAACTCCAGCCCACCGGCAGGAAAGCTCCCGATCTCGAGCGACACGCCGACCACGCCGTGCCCGCCGAGCTGCGTGCATTCGCTGGCCATGCGGCCGATCGCGGTGCGCCGCGCCTCGTACATTGTCTGCACCAACGGGCGAAACGATGCCCAGCCACCTCGCCCGGACACCTCGGTGGCAGATCGCCATGGGGTTCCGCCCCAGCCCCAGCCACCAGCCCATGCACCCGGGCAGTAGTAGCCGCCGGTGTAGCCGACGTTGTAGACGGCGGCGCCGAGCACCTGACCTACCGGCTCGAAGCCAACCGAGCGAATGGCCGCGAACTCGGCCGTTGACAGCGCGGACCCCCAGGTGCCGCTGCCGCGGATCTCGGCCATCCTGGCCCGCGCCGCAGGCGGCAGGTCGTCTCCGGGATTGTGGCCCGCCACCCGCCACCCCCTCTCCGCAGACCCGCCCACATTACCGGCCAGGCCGACTAGTCGCGGTCCTGCGCCTCCCATTCCTCGTTCCTGCGGCGCGCGATCTCGAGCGCGTGTGCTGCCTCTTCCTTGCTGGCGTAAGGGCCGAGCCTGTCCTTGGCGGGACAGCCGGCGTCCGGCTCCACGGTCTTGTGGCGGAGGCAGTAGTACCACGAGCGCTGTGATTCACTCATGTCAACTAGACTCGCAGCCCATGACGACCGTACTCCAGCCAGGCCGGGTTTCGCCGATGCGTCAGGTGCCCGAAGCCATCCCACGGCCAGAGTACGTGGGGCGCAGGCGCCCCCGCACGGGTGAGCCGAACGTCAAATCCCCGCAAACCATCGAGCGCATGCGGACCGCTGGGCGGCTCGCCGCCCAAGCGCTCGAGGCGGTCGGCCGCGCCGTCACACCCGGCGTTACCACTGACGAGCTCGACAGGATCGGGCATGAGTTCCTCTGTGACCACGGCGCATACCCCAGCACGCTCGGCTACCGCGGCTACCCGAAGTCGCTGTGCACCTCGATCAACGAGGTGATATGCCACGGCATACCGGACGACACCGTCCTTCGCGACGGCGACATCGTCAACGTGGACATCACCGCGTTCATCGGCGGGGTGCACGGCGACACCAACGCGACGTTCATCGTCGGCCACGCGGACGAGGAGTCCCGGCTGCTGGTGGAACGCACCAGGGAAGCGATGTTCCGCGGCATCCGCGCGGTGGCGCCCGGGCGCCAGCTGAACGCCATTGGCCGGGTCATCGAGTCATACGCCCGCAGGTTCGGCTACGGGGTGGTCAGGGACTTTACCGGGCATGGCATCGGCACGACGTTTCATTCGGGCCTGATCGTGCCGCACTTCGACGATCCGTCGGTACCGGTGATCATGGAGACGGGAATGACGTTCACGATCGAGCCGATGCTCACGCTCGGCACGATCGACTACGACATCTGGCCTGATGGCTGGACCGCCGTCACCAAGGACCGCAAGCGCACCGCCCAGTTCGAGCACACCATCCTGGTCACCGACTCCGGCCACGACATTCTCACCCTGCCGTAACATCGATAAGCACCCCGGGGTTGAGGATGCCCTTGGGGTCCACGGCCGCCTTGGCGCCGCGCAGTGCCGCGGCGAAAGGATCAGGGCGCTGGCGGTCGTACCACGGCCGGTGGTCGCGGCCGACGGCGTGGTGGTGAGTGATCGTTCCGCCCGCCGCGAGCACGGCGTCGGACGCCGCTGTTTTGATGGCGTCCCACTGGCCGACCTCCTCACCGCGGCGCCCCGCGGCAAGAACCGTGTAGTAGGGTGCCGGGCCGTCCGCGTAGGCGAAGGCGAACCTGCAGGTGAGGACGGCCGCGGACCCGCACACCCGGCGGGCCGCCTCGTGCACCGCGCCGGTCACCGCCTCGTGAAAGGCAGCAAAGCAGTCCCAGGTCACCGCGCTCTCGAAGGTCTCGGTAATCAAGCCCATGGCGGGGAACGCGTTGCGCAGATAGGGCATGCGCAGGAACGAGTCACGCCACCGCTGCGTCGCCCGGCCAGGCCCACGAACCCGGACCTCGTCCCAGCTCCCGCCGTGGGCCGCGGCCAGCTTGAGCGCGGCCGACAGGCAGGGCGCCATCTCATGGTCCGCCGACTCGAAGCCCAGCATGAGCAGCGCGCTCTTCCCGTCCCCCGCCGTGGCCAGGGCCGCCTCCGCTGGATCGAGCAGTCGGCAGTTGCTTGGCCGCAACCCCGATCCGCAGATCGCCCGGACAGCATCCGCGCCTTCCATAAGCGAGCCGAACCGCACCGCCACGTTCGCCCGGTACACGGGCGGGCGCTGCACCCGCACCCACGCCTCGGTGATCACGCCCAAGATGCCCTCCGAGCCGAGCAGCATCCGGTCGGCGGACACACCGGCGCCGGAGCCTGGCAGCCGCCGCGACTGCCACGTCCCGGTCGGGGTGATCGCCCGAACCGATTCGACCAGGTCGTCGATGTGGGTGGCGCCCGTCGCGTAGTGCCCGCCGGCCCGTGTTGCGATCCAGCCGCCCAGCGTGGAGAACTCATACGACTGCGGGAAGTGCCGCAGCGTGAGCCCGTGCGAGGCGAGTTGCGCGTTCAGCACCGGACCTGTCGCGCCGGCCTGGATCCTGGCCGCGCCGGAGACCGGGTCCGCCTCGAGTACCTGGGCCAGCCGGGACAGATTGGCGCAGACGGTGCCCGCGTACCGCGGGCCAACCCGCGGCTCCACCCCGCCGACGACGCTCGTCCCACCCCCGAACGGGATCAGGGCGAGATCTTCCGCATCGCACCAGGCGAGAAGCTCCTCCAGATCGTGTTCATGGCCTGGCCGCGCCACCACGTCGGGAACGTGCTCGAACTGGCCGCGGAACGCCCGGATGAGGTCGCGGTAGGCCATGCCGTGCGCGTGGGCGGCACGGTCGCGTGGCTGCTGCGAGCAGATTCCTGCCAGGCCCGGCGGCACCGCGACGCGTGGTTCCGGGAGCCGTACCCGCGCCATGGGGACCGGTTCTTCCAGCTCGCCGTCCACCGCGATCCCGGTGGACGTGGACACGAGCTGCGCGATCCCCCGTAGTTGCGCTGCCGATGCCAGCTCGTCCTCGTATCCCCACGCCCAGTAGCTTCGGCGCCTTTGCCCGCCCATGACCGCTATGTTTCTCCTCATGGCAACATCGGTCCAAGTCGCGTTCGATTGTGCCGACCCCCCGCTGATGGCGAGCTTTTGGGCCACCGCCCTCGGCTACAAGCTGGAGGGTCCGCCCGCGCCCACACCGTCCTGGGAGGAGTGGCTGCAGGAGAACCAGATCCCAGCGGAGCACCGCGACGATGCGAGTGCCATCTCCGACCCGGACGGAAAGGGCCCACGAACCTACTTCCAGCGGGTGCCCGAGCAGAAGGTCGTCAAGAACCGCGTGCACCTGGACCTGAACGTCGGTGGCGGCGCCGACGTTCCGCTGATTCAACGCCGTACGCGGGTGGATAACGAAGCCGAACGGCTTGCGCGGGCTGGCGCGACCTTCGTGCGGGCCGTATCGCAGCACGGTGAGTACTGGATCACTATGGCCGACCCGGAAGGCAACGAGTTCGACATTCAATGATCGCGCCACGAAGCGCCAGCCGTTAGGGAGACATCTAGGGCGCGCCAAAACCCCCGGTGCCACCGGGGTCTTCGGTACCGCCGGTGCCTGCGACGCCGCCGGTGCCTTCGGTGCCACCGGTGAGCGGTGAGCGATAACCTGGCCAGCCATGCTCGCCCGCCCGGGGAGGCAGGTGACCTGGCCAGCCAGACTCAGGAAACCGCGCCGCAGGATCCGCGTAGAAGGGGATGGGCGTGGTCGCAGCGGTGAGAGCGGCCGGAGCGGTGAGAGCGGTCGCGATGGCAAGCGCGCGGCGGCGCCGGCGGCGGAACACGAGCACACCGGCGAGCATCAGGCAGGCGAACCCGGCCACGGTGACAGCGGCGAAAGCCGCAAGCCGCGGTGCGTTGTGGCGCACGGCATCGATATCAGCCGGCGGTCCGCCTCCAAAGTGGCGCGACGGAGAGACAGCCCCCTGGTTCGACTGCGCGGCGGCGGTCAGCTTGGCCAGCGTGTCCGCTTTGGCCAGCGCCCCACCCGGATTAATGATGCCGAAGCCAACTGCCCGGTTGTATCCGCCCGGTGGATGCCGGCGGGCCGAGGATGCGATCGCGCGGGCCACGAGGGCGGGAGAAAGATGGGGAAACCGCGACTTGATCAGGGCGGCGGCCGACGCAACCCATGTGGTCGCAACGGGGTCGCCCCACCACACGTACGGCTGGTTTCCCGGGCCAATGCCGGGGATCTTGACACCTGGCGCCGATACAAGCACCGCGGTGCGGCCGGAATACTGTTTCATCCGATGGCCGTTCAGGTCGACAGCACCGACCCCGATGACGCCAGGAATGCCAGCCGGGTAGGGGGGTCCAAAGCTGAAACCACGGGCGGCCGGGCCCACGGAGGCAACGAGAACCACACCCTTCGACAGCGCATACGTGACTGCCGCGTCCAGATAATCATCGGTGCCATGAGTCCATTCATCGATGTAGATAACATCAGCACCGTGGCGCGTGGCATAACGGATCCCTTTGCCAAGCGCCTTTTCCATCTTCACCGATGCGAAGAACTGTTTGCTTCCCTGGTCCCGCAGATCGGGGTAGACGCGCACCGCGAGGATGCGCGTTCCTGGCGCAAGGCCGCGTATCCCGAATGGCGAGCCGTAGCTCGGGCCGCTTCCCGCGATCATTGACGCGACCAGCGTGCCCTCGAGCTTGTGCGGCGTACCGAACCTGGCGAAGTCTGGGCCTTGGGTCACCGTTCCATGAAGCGATGAAACGCCGCTGTCCACGCCGCTGCTGAGCACGGCCACCGTGGCGCCGTTGCCGCGGGTGATTCGCCAGGCGGACTGGAAGTCGCGCGCCAGTTGAGCCGCCATCGACCGGTGCGCGGCCTCAGCGGCCACCGTCGATCGGTACGCAGGCTCACCAGCCGCCATCGACCGGTACGCAGGCTCACCAGCGCGCGCCAGTTGAGCCGCCATCAACCGGTGCGCACGCTCACCAGCCGCCATCGGCCCTACCGCTGCTGATCCGAGAATGAGCCCGGCGACGACCGCGAGCGAGCGTATTAGCATCGCACATCCCTCGCCTCGCACGGCGGAACCTTTTTCGTCAACCGATCGAGTACCGCCGCGGCGATATTGTCGGCGAAGTCTAATTCCGTCCCTGACCCGGCGGATACAACGCTGATGTGCCTGCCGTCCGCGAAACCGCTGGCATCCATGACGACGTACGGGCCAGTGCTTGTGACGTTGGTGTAGGCAACTGCAGAGTCTTTGAAGCCACGCCCAATCGTGCCACTGAAGCCGACCGGGTGAACCCCTTTCTCCAGCCCTGCGAGGTCGCCCAACAGCGCCCGCGCGGCCGCGGCACTTGGCATCACCGCCACCCCAACGGTCGCGAGCTGCGAGCCCGACTGATCGGTGTAAGTGGCCCGGAGCACCGCCTCGCAACGATGCCTGCGTAACAGCGACGCAACCGCGGAACTTGCGGCCGCCGCGCACGTGGACTGCGGCGCGATTCCTACCAGGTGAGCTGACTTGCTGACGAACCCACCGGAGGCTGGATACCTGACGCTGACCGGGAAGATCTTTCCGGCGGTAAGCTCGCGCCAACGCTGTGCGACCTCGGCCGTGCTCGCGCTGCGTAACTCGGCGTTCGTCGGACCTCTGGTCAATTCGTGGACTAGCTCGAAACCGCCGGCACCCGCGCCGCCAAGCCCGACGACCACGAGCGAGACGATGATCATTACCCGGAGCACACGGAGCGATCGGCGTGGCGTGCCATGGCGGACCGCCCGGTGGTTCGCGACCGGCGGGTAGTCGCCGAAACCCCCGAAGGATGTCACGCCAGGCATAGTAAGGAGATATGGCCGCAAATGTGTCACATTGGGAAAAACGGTCGGCCCGTAGGGGGGGTCCCGGCCGCCGAGGCTGATGGCCGCCTCTCCCGGGTCCCGCGGCGGATCATTATGGCCAGCACCGCGAGAGCAGCTACGAAACCTAGCGCACCGATCAGGGCGGCTGCGCCCCAGGAAACGATAAGACCACGGTCACGGTGAACGATCTTTATTGGCGCCCGGGCCATCGCGCCGCCGACTCTTACCGCGGGGTCGGCACCGCCCGCCCGCAGCCTCGGCGCCAGGCTGGCCGCGGCACGGAGCGCCGAATCGGCATTTGCCTCGCCGAAGCCCGTGTACGTACTGTAACCGCCGGGCGGCCGGTGTGTCGTGCCCTCGATGATGGCGCGCGCCACAAGCTCAGGTGGCAGGGCAGGGTACCTGGCACGGATGAGTGCGGCCACGCCTGAAACTAGGGCGGACGCCTGACTCGTCCCGTCACCCTGGAGGTAGTCTCCGTCCGGCCCCGCGCCAACGACCCCCACGCCAGGCGCAGATACGACCACAGATGCGTTATGGTCCGAGAATGACGCGTGGCGGCCACCCACGGTGACAGCCGCTACCGAAATGACGCCGGGTACCGATGCTGGATACGAGTACGGTGTGAAGCGCCGTCCGCTAGTGCCATTGTTTCCGGCCGCCGCGACGAGGATCACGCCATGGGAAATCGCGTATCCAATCGCCTCTTCCTCCTCTCTCGTGGGTCCGGATTCGCCAAGCGACATATTAATTACACTTGCGCCGTGCGCGACCGCGTAACGGATTCCCCGCGTTACCGTGTCCGCATAGTGAGCATTCTCGTTGAACAAAACAAAACCCGGTTCCGACTGCTCAAGCAACACCCGGATGGAAAGAATGTGGGCGTGCGGTGCGATCCCGATCGCCCCGTCCGCAGCTCCCGGACCGCTGCCGTGACCCGCGATGAGCGAGGCGATATAGGTTCCGTGCAGGCGAGGCGGATGGAAACCTGGCGGGTTCGCACCCGCGGCGTAGTCCGGGCCGATGGTCACCGAACCTGAAAGGTCGGCTACGCGGCCGTCGACGCCTGAGTCAAGCACAGCGACCGTCACGCCACGGCCCGTGCTGAGGTGCCACGCGCGCTGCGCACCAAGCGCGCGCAGGACCGGCTGCTGGGCGTTGCGCACCGTGTCAGCCCGCACGGTTGCGGTGAGCCCAGTGACGCCGAGCACGACAGCAGGCGCGAGCGCGGCTAGCACCGCTAGCCGGGCTTGCCGGGCTCGCTGGGCTCGCACCGCTAGCCGGGATCGCTGGGCTCGCACCGCTAGCCGGGCTAGCCGTATGCGGACGGATCCGTGGCCGCGGCCTAGCATGTCCATCCTGGGGCACCGCACCGCGGGACCGCGGGAGCGGTCAGCGGTGTGAGGATGTCTCGTGCTAGCTGCTTCGCTGGCGCGAAAACCGCCGGTCGCCGCTGCCCGGTCAGGGCCGCGGGCCGACCGTCCGCGTAGCCAGCCGTGGTGAGCACGAGGTATGGCCCGCGGACCGTCAGGGTCGCTGCCTGCCGCGCACTGTCGGAGAACCATGCCGATGCGGACTTGGGAATGGCGAGAGCCTTCAGCCCGGACCTCGAGTGCGGCCTGATCTGTGCACGGGCCGCGGCCGCGTCACGCTCGCTCGGGAAGGCGACGACGCCGACCGTGAATACGACCGCCTGCCGCTGGTCGAGATAGGTCGCCCGCAAGACGCCGCGGCAGCCGTGCTTTGAAAGGACCGGACGCAGCCGTCGGTCCACCGCCGTGCCGCAGCCGGCCGGGCGATCGATGCCGACGCGGGTGGCACGCTCGCTCACCTCGAGGTCGGCTGTGAATGGCAGCGTGGCAGGGAAGATCCGGCCGACCGGCCACACCTCCCATCGGCCGACGACCGCCGCGGCCGCCGCACGTGACAGCTCGGCGGCGGTCGGCTTACGAACCAGCTCCCTGTGCACCTTTGTACCGCCGACGACGGCGGCGACCAGGCCAGCGAGCGCAGCCACGGCCGTGATCGCCATGGCGATCCACCGTCGGCGCGTGCGCCGCGACCTCCCTGGCGGGGGGCTGGTAGCAGGCCAGCCAGCGGAGCCCGGTGGCTCTGCAGGCCATCCGGGGAACCCAGGTGGCGGAGAGCCCGGCGGCGGCGAACCCACCGGCCACCCACCAGGGCCAGGCGGCGGCGGACCCACCGGCCACCCACCAGAGCCAGGCGGCCCAGAACCCCGCGGCCCAGAACCCGGCGACCCAGAACCCGGCGGCCCAGAACCGGGCGGCCCAGAGCCCCGCGGCGCAGAGCCCGTGCGGTCGCCAGAACCCCGCGGCCCAGAACCCCGCGGCCCAGAGCCCCGCGGCGGAGAGCCCGTGCGGTCGGGCGGCCGCTCCGGGCTGTTCGGAAGCACGCCCGAATGCTAGAGCCGATTCCCGATATGTGCGACATACCTGGCGCAGGAGTTCGCGTCGTACCGTGGGTTGGTGAACGCGTGGCGGTGGCCACCCAAGAGCGTTGTCCGGGGCCAGGCATGCAGACGATGGTGCCTGGTGGCGGGCGGGGTTGCCATCACCTGCGCGGTCCCTGTCATCGTCGCCGCGCTGCCCGCTACCGCTCCCGCGATGAGCGCGGCGGAGTTGCGTGCGCGGATTCTCGCCGCGGCGAGCGGACCATACGAGGGATACGCGCAAAGCGACGGGTTCCTCGGGATTCCCAGCCTGCCAGGATTGAGCGACGTCACTGGGCTGCTGGACGGCACGACCCGGATGCGCGTGTGGCAGGCGTCGGCGTCCAAGTGGCGGGTTGACGTGCTGTCCGACGCTGGCGAACGGGACACCTATGCGATGCCGGCCAGAACGTTTGTCTGGGACTCCGGGAGCGGGCTGCTCACTGAGATATTCGGCACGCCCGCTTTCCGGCTTCCCCGGGCAGCAGACCTCACTCCTCCCGCGCTCGCGGCACGGCTGTTGCGCGGGGCGGGCGCGGGTAGCCGTATCACCGGCATTGGCGCGAAGCGAGTTGCCGGCCGGGATACCGTGGGCATTCGTCTGGTCCCTGGGGACCCGGCGACCACGATCGGCGAGGTGAAGATCTGGGCTGACCCGCGCAGCGGCTTGCCGCTGCAGGTCGAGCTCGCCGGCCGAGACGGCGGCAAGCCCACGCTCGTAAGCCAGTTCCTGCAGGCGAGCACCGACCCGCCGGGGCGCCTGGCGCTGACGCCATTGCCTGGACCAGGCACCCGCTTCACCCTGGCAAATCCCGCCGACATCGTCGAAGCCCTGCGTAACCTGAAGCTGGAGCAGCTGCCTGAACGCCTCGCTGGGCGGTCGCGCATCCGCCTGCCTTACGGTTTCGAGGAGATCGGCGCCTACGGCCATGGCATGTCGACGTTCGCGGTACTGCCGCTCTCCCATCGGGTCGGTTCGCGCGCCCTAGACGCCGGGCGCAAGGCGGACGGCGTCCCGGCACGATTCCCGCATGGTTTCGGCGTCGTGATCAGCACGCCCCTGCTGACCGTCACGATCGCGCACTCCTTCATGTCACGCGACACGTTCCTGCTTGCCGGCCTGGTCAACGCGAAACTGCTCCGGGCAGCCGCAGCCCAGCTGACAGCCCGGCCCGACGCGGATCCCCAAATTCCATGATCCGCACAAGATCTCTTACCAAGCGCTTCGGCCACATTCTGGCGGTTGACTCGGTTGATCTCGCCGTCCCTGAGCCTGAATCCACCGGCGAATTGCGGTAGATCATTTTCCGGCCTCATTTCTGCCGGCGGAGTTTGACCAGGTGAGTGCGGGCATGGTGGCCTGGCCGCGCGCCTCGGCTACGGCCTGTTCGTGATCTTCCTGGTTGGGGGGCGGGGGGCAGGGTGGCCGGCCGGCCATTCGCGGGCGCGGGACCGGTGTCCGGG
>WNGB01003670.1_pt1 | contig 27317 bp, 34 predicted proteins | sample 5400681 | NCBI WGS metagenome assembly WNGB01 (sample SAMN13153367, study PRJNA577476) | soil metagenome | isolation source: 115 cm soil or saprolite under grassland replicate 2 | place: USA:California | collected 2016-06-15
CTCACCTATCGCGTCAGCATTCCGATGCAGTACCGGGAGAACAGTTACACGGTACCGCTAGTTAAGAACAACAAGCTCGCCGGATTGCTGCTGCGTTACGATTCACGCTCGCAACTACTCGATGCTATCCCGGCGCCGGTCATCACGCATTTCTTAAGGGAAGCCGAAGGTCAGAATTATCGTGGTTTCCCATCGGCCGGCTTCTCATTTTTCCCGACCCGGGATCCCGCGCTGCGCGAGTTCGCGGCTGAAAATGGCAAGCGTGGCGTTTACATAACCAATGTTGAGGCGGGCACTCCTGCAAATAAGGCAGGAATGAAGGAGGGCGACATCGTGACCGCAGTCGGAAATCACGACATTGATGAGAACGGCAACTACGTGGATCAGCTGTACGGCAAGATCGAGTTCACGAATCTGCTCACAGCGCACGCTTACGCCGGCGACGTTGTTCCTTTCCACGTTCAGCGTGACGGCAAGGCAATGCAGCTGAACGTGGCTCTGGAACATCGTGACGCGAAGGATTATGTGAGTCCGCCGTATTATCTCGATCAACCGCCGCGATACTACGTTCTCGGCGGCCTGATTTTTCAGGAGCTGTCCCGTCAGTATCTCAAAGAATGGGGACCGAACTGGCAACGCGAAGCGCCACAACGTTTTGTTTACATGGACCATTTTCAATCCGAACTTTTTCCGGAGAGAAATCGACGCGTCGTAATTCTCAGCCAGGTGCTCCCTGCGAATAGCACAATCGGGTACGACGATCTCGCATATCTGACAGTGACAAAGGTCAATGGCAAAGAGATCAAATCGTTGGACGACCTGGCCGAAGCCGTGAAACAACCAGTCGAAGGTTTCATCAAAATCGAGACGGAAGAAGATCCCAAGCAGATCGAGCTCGACGCATCGCAGGTCGCCGCCGAAGCCCCGGCGCTTCAGGAAAACTACGGCATTTCTTCACTGCAAAGATTGCAGTGAAGACTGGAGAAGCTCTCTCGAATTTTCTGTAGCGGCGGTCTCCGACCGCCGAGAGTGCGACGCTCAGAGACCGCCGCTAGAACTCATTGATCAGCCTGCCGACTGATCCAAGGGTGGGACATCACCTCTGAAAAACCTAGTATCGCCGTCTACCCAACGCCACATACGCCAGGACCGCTGTCAAAACTAGCAAGGGGCTCAGGACCAAAAAGAAACCATACGGGTGTTGATTCAGCGGGATGCCACCCACGTTCATGCCGAACAAGCCCGCGACCAAGTTGATCGGCAAGGCCAGCACAGTTACCATCGTCAACACAAACAGCGTGCGATTGGTCTGTTCACTGACAAGGGCGGCCAATTCTTCCTGAAGCTGTTTAACGCGCTCAACCACGGCCGCTGTGTCGCTGATGGCGGTGGAGAATTTCTCTGCGGCTTGCTGCAGGTTCTGAAGCTCGTCCTGTGAAATCCAATCAGGAGGCCGATTAAGAAGGCGAAAGAATGCAGCCGGTTCCGGCGCCAAAAGCCGTTGAAGTCGAACCAACATTCGCCGCAGGGTACCTAATTCGCTGCGACTGACAGAAATGCGCTTGGCCAGCAATTGCTCTTCCATTGGGCCCACCCGCCTTTTGGACTTTCGCACAATGTCAACCAACACAGTGGCCTGATCTCGCAACAAGCGCGCCAGAATTTCAATCGGCGAGCGAAAGACTTGGCCCGCTGCCACCGCTGCACGGAGTTGGTCAATCGAGCGCCAGGGCCGGACGTGCGCGCTTACCAGCACGCGCGGCTTTACGCAAAGAGTGGTGGTCGCAACTGGAACGTCAAATGTGAAATCGAAAAGCACATCATGGATACGCGCCACCAGCGAGTCTCCGTCCTGCTCCAAATGGGTGGCGTCTACATCGCTATGCAACGATTCGTAAAAGGTATCTGGCAAGGTCAGATACCGCCGTAGCCAGGGCTCAGAAGCCACATTGGAAAGCGAAAAATGCAACCACAGAAATTCATTCGGCGTGCCGGGACCCGGTGCCCTCAAAAACTCAACCGCCGCCTCCGAAGTGATTGACCGTGCTGGTTGGTTGGGGACAAAATGATAGCCCCAGATCGGCCCATCCTGATCTGAACCGGACGTCGGTTCAACATTTTGCCCTATCGTTTGATCAGCCATCAGATCATTGGTCAGCTGGTTCCCACCGGTCGAAATCGCCTAACGAGATCAAGATGAGCTGCCGCGAGCGAGGGCGCGTGCAGCAGCAGGTTGCGGGTTTGAACCGCTGGAGAGCTGGGTAGTATGGCGGCTCGCGGTCGGCTCTCTCGCTTGGTTAGGCCGCATGATGTCAATGAAACTCATGAATCGCAATGATCGCGGGGCCTGTGCTGACTGTCTCTGGAACAATCATCCATCGTCCACTTTGCTTGCGGACCTCGAAGGTGGTTAGCGGATCGCCTTGGTTTTGCGGGTTACCACTTTTCACCCGCGCGTGATCCGCTCGGTAAACCTCGATCTGGTCTATCGGCTTCTTTATGTCCGGTCGCGATCCCGCGAGTTCGACGATCTGCTGAACATCGGCGATCAGCCAGTCCTTCGCGTACGATCCATAAATGTCGATGTTCGGATAACGTAACCTGATCGTCGTTTGCACGCGATGTGGCCCTGATGTGCAGGATGCAAACGCTGCTGTGACTGCGCACATGGCCACCGCATGAGCAAGCACTTTCATCGGCCTAACCATGATTAGACGAAAGTTCGTAAAACATCGTGAATTATTCTTCGTTTAATTCGGCGGTTACAGCTGTTGCTCTGTCGCGCTGGTTATTGTCCGCGGCTTTGACAGGAAACGGTCGACTTCGTCGTTGTAAGTCTCGAAGGGATTACCCATGACGAGAAAGTCGCGGCTGTCGCAGGCGATGGAATCCCAGTTGATCACGTAGGGGAAATTGCAGTTCTGGAAAAAAGTAACGGCGCGAGCGCGGCCTGATGCGCGCGTGTTTGCGGGGGGAACATGCATCGCGCTGGGACGGCGAACACCGTTGTTCCAGTCTGAGATTCGTTTGCCGGGTGTGATGCTGAAGAATAATCCGCGGCGGGGATCGATGTTGTGGTATTCGAGATCGATGCTTTGCAGCCATGGATCGTCCCAGCTCAGTCCTTCGGCTTGCACAAAAGTTTCCAGCAACCATTTCTTGGTAATCCAGTCAACGCCGCCGATCAGCGCCTGCCGGTTATGCGGAATTGCTTCGAGAACGAATCCCCAGTTTTCCAGTAACCAGTTGGTTTCGGCGCTGCTGTGTCGCAGATGTTTCTGCGCCAAATGATGAAATTCCCATTGCACGTCAAGCGCGCTTACCGTTTTGCCGTTCTCGAGGCGGACGATCCATTGCTCGCTCGTATCGCGAGAGATATCGCGCGTGCTTTGCACGGCATCAGCCAAAACAAGGTTTCGCGGCAAACGGCCTTCCTCTAGCAAGGACAAAACGCACGCGGTCGTCCCAATCTTTAGCGCCGCATATGGACTCATGTTCGAATCGCCGATGAGCAAATGCAGCCGCCGATATTTCCGGTAATCGGCCAGCGGCTCGTCGCGCGCATTGATGATGGCGCGATTGAATTGCACCCATTGATAAATGTCGTTGACGATGTGATCGGCGCGTTGGCTCAGCTGGAAGTTCACCTGGCTCTCTGGTTGCGGCGGCTCGAAATCGAACGCCAGCGGATTCGACTGCCCGACGCGTCCGGCACCGGTAAAAATCTGACGCGTCGCTAAAAAAGTCAGCAGCGTTCCGAGAATCGGCGGCGTGAACTGCGCCTCGCGTCGCATCAAATAATTCTCGTGGCAACCAAACGTCGCCCCGGTGTGATGGTCCACGTTGTTCTTGATGAACGAGACGCGGTCTTCCGCGCCGAGAGCAATGAGCGCCGATTGCAACAGGTCGTCTCCGGCCAGCTCGTACGTGACAAGATCGTGCAGATGCAAGCATTCCGGCGATGCGTACTCGATGTGCCCCATGTCGAGATAGAGCCGCCCGCCGTTCAGGAGAAATCCGCCATTGCCCGGCGGTTCCTCGTAATCGCGGTAATGAAGATCGATCGTGCCGGCGTCGGCCTTGCGGAACAGATAATTTTTGACCTTCGCCGGCCAAAGCTCGGAATTCACGTGCGGCTCGTCTTCGCTGAGAAGACAACCGTACTCGGTTTCGATTCCAACCACTCGATCCATTCCAACCAGATTACGCGCCGAATGGCGACTTGGCTAAGCCAAAAAGATGTCCCTCACCTTCATCCTCTCCCCAAAATGGGGAGCAGCGGATCGCATGATTTCAGGGGAGCGCGGGCGCCTCGCCCGCTACGTCACGCGCCTCGCGGGATACGCCTTCGTGCTTTTCGGCGAGGGCGCCGAAAAAAGCGGGCGGGGCGCCCGCGCTCCCCAACAAAAAAAGGCGCAGAGAGCAAAGCACACAAGCGACCCATTCTTCCCCGCGCCTGGCACTTTGCTCTCTACCGCCTTGTCCAGGGGGACCTGCAATTCTACGTAAATTTCATTGTAGCTCAGGGGATGCGTCTGCCCCGCCACCCGAAAATCAAAGAGATCACGAACAGTACAAGGAATATAAAGAACAGAAGTTTCGCGATGCCCGCTGATGCTGCTGCGATACCGCCAAATCCAAAGACCGCTGCCACAAGTGCGATGATTAGAAAAACTACAGCCCAACCTAACATATCTTCACCTCCTCAGAGACTGAATCGTATCTGCAGATTAATACGCGCGCCTCAGTTTGGCTGTTCACGTTGACACTCGGAACAGCCTAACGAGCTGCCCCAGCCGGAAACATTACCTTCTCGGGAGCAGCATTGAGCGCCGCAAGAAGCTTTTTGATCAAACGAGTTTTGACGCGCCCTGCTTCACGCGGCGCAACCAGATAACGCACGATCGCTTCCAACCAGGTATTCTCGCCGACGCGAAAAATCACACGTGGATGCTCATGCACGTCCAATTCGTCCACCGGGGTGCGGGCGAGCAACTCGCGAAAAGTTTGCACGCGTTCGAGCATTTCCTTTCCTAGCTCTTCCTCCGTGATCTTCTGCATCGTGCTGGCGATGAATTCCAGGTCAGCATTGTAACCGATCTGGAATTTTACCTCGTTCCAGATATACGGGAAAAGAGGCCACGAATAATTGTAAACGAGTTCGTCGAGCACCTTTTCATTCGGGAACTTGATCAGGCGCCCGCTGGGATGATCGCTAGAGAGATATTGGCCGCCGAATTCCCACAAGGTGGTGTCGAGGTAGCCGACATCGATCACGTCGCCGGTGGCATCGGCTATTTTGATGCGGTCGCCCACGCGAAAAGGCTGGCGCACCAGGATGTAAATCCAGGCGATGAAGCTTTTCATCGGAGTTTGTACAGCTAACCCAATAATGATCGACCCGACGCCAAACGCAGCGACCGCCGCGTACCAATTAACAAAAATAATCGAGATAACAATAATCGCGACGGCCAGCGCAACGGCCAGCCGCTCGACGCGCTGGAGAGTAAAACGGGTGGAAGCATCTTCGATCCGGCCAATGCCATAGAATGAAATCGCCCGCGCGACGGCCAGCACCACCGTGATCAGCGCTATGCCCCGGAGAATTCGCTGCGCTATACCAATCCCGACGTCCGGCAACGGAATGAGTTTCGCGCCAATCAGAAAGTAAACAGCAGCGCAGACGGCAAGAACAACCACGTATATGACGAACCAAAATCTGTCGCGACCGTGAGTTTCAACCTTTTCGTGACGTTCTTCTCCCCTCGCCCGCTCCAATTCTTTGCGAATTTCGGGTCGCTTACGAAGTTCCTCTGTCGTTTCGGCCATCAACATTGGATTCGAAGCAGGCGCAGAAACAGGTCGCACTGGTTGAGGCACTTCCCATCGTCCAAGCCACAGAATTTCCCTCCGGAAACGAATTCACAGTGTGCTATCTAACACTGACATTGCGGAGTTGCTCGCTCAGCAGGCAGAAACCGAGACAGGAATTCTTTCGCGCGCGTTTCGTCGAGCGGCGCGCAGCGCATTTCTGTGGCCGGACGAAGTATCTGATCTCGTCGTGCAGAACCGGTCATTGACCGAGCTGCGCAGCATCGGCCCGTTTATCGAGAAACAAATTCGGCAGTGGATCGAGGAACCGCGTCGCCCGAAAACGGTACCCGCAATTCGCCGGGATTTTCTCTCCCTCGCAGAGGCCCGACGCCTCCTCTCGGCGCGACCTGCCTGGCCTAGGAAGTTGCGCGGCGATCTACAGATGCACACTCGCTGGAGCGACGGATCCGGCACGGTCGCGGAAATGGCCGATGCCGCTGCGAACCGTTCCTACGAGTACATGGCCATTACCGATCACTCCAAAACATTGAAGATTGCGGGCGGAATCGACGAGCTCGCGATGAAACGCCAGGGAGTGGAAATAGCAAAGCTCAACGCGGCACTATCAAAATCGGCCGTACCCTTGACTGTTCTTCGCTCGATCGAAATGAATCTGAACCCGCGCGGTGAAGGCGACATGTCGCCGGACTCGCTGCGATCTTTGGATCTTGTTCTCGGCTCGTTCCATTCGGCTTTACGTACCACCGAAGATCAAACCGAACGTTATCTCGCAGCATTGCGCAATCCACACGTTCACATCCTCGGTCACCCGCGCGGTCGTATTTACAACTTTCGTATCGGCTTGAAGGCAGATTGGCCCCGTGTCTTTGCAGAAGCCGCCCGGCTCGATAAGGCGCTGGAAATTGACAGCTATCCGGACCGGCAGGACTTGAACGTTGCGCTACTCAAAATCACGCGCGAGCACGGAACGCATATTTCGCTCGGCACAGATGCTCATCACGGCTGGCAGCTAGAGTTTATTGATCTGGGGCTGGCCGCGGCACTCCGCGCAAAAATTCCGGCCGACCGCATCCTCAATTTCATGCCCATTCTCGAGCTAAAGACTTGGGCGAAATGCGTACGTGATCGCGGTATGTCCAAAAGATAACTTTTGGGAATAGCATCATTTTCTCTCGTCGCGACCGTGCCGTCGCCGAGGCTGCCAAATCAGAAGCGCGGCCCGTTTCACCGTGATTTCAACTCCGCCGCGCGTTTTTCCATTGTTCTTCTTCTTGGCCGGCCACGGTTCGCCATCAAGATGCATCGCGCCGGGCGGCGACGTAATTTTGAGCTCACGAAATTTGCGCGGCGTTAGCGGGACCCGCTTCTTTCGTCCGGCCAGGTGCGTATTGACATGCTTAATGAAGTCCTTCCGCTGATGCTCGCGCACCGCGACAAAGTCCAGCCGGCCATCGTCCGTTTTCGCTTTTGGAGCGAGATGTAGCCCAGGGCCAGCCGAACGGATATTCATTGCTCCCCAAAGGATGTAGCGACCGGAAATATCTCTGCCATCGACACTCATCCTCCAGAGGCGCGTCTGATAATCGAGCGACAACTGGCGCAGAAGCGATAGGTGCGCATTCAGTTCTTCCTCCGGCGAAGCATCCTTTTTTGCGTTCGCCCTGGCGGCGGGAAAGTAGTCAGCGAACAGCCCGCCGCCCGCGGCTTCAAAAAAGTAATCGGTCTGCGATCCGTTGTGCGCCACGCCGATGTCGAACGGCTGGCTTTTTCCGCAGTGAAGCGATTGAAGGATTTCGTCAACAGATCCGGTGAAGCCGAGGTTGCGCGCCAGATTGTTCGCCGTGCCGAGCGGCAAAATCGACAGCGGAATCCCGCTATCCAGGAGTTGCCACGCAGTTTTGTGCACCGTGCCGTCTCCTCCCGCTGCGATGACGAGATCCACTGGCTTTTTGAATGCCTTTTTCCAGCCACGCACCTTTGCCGATTGATAGAACGCCTGATGTCCGCACCTGGTCAGGCTCGCCATCAATTGTTTCTTGCTGTGTTTACGGTCTCCGGCTTTCGGGTTATGAATCAACAGGACTCGCATGATTTGCTCGCTATTTGAATCATTCTTACCACCTAATCGGCCAAAACCATTTCGATACGCGTTTTGTTTGTGAAGATGCGGATTCTGATCTCAAACGATGATGGTGTTTACAGTCCGGGAATCCTGGCTCTGGCGAAAGCAGCAAAGCAGCTCGGAGAGGTGCGCATCGTCGCCCCCGATGTGGAGCAATCTTCAATGGGACATGCGATCACGGCGTCGCGACCACTGCGCCTTAAACGTATTCAGCTCGACAGCCTCGACGCGTATCGGGTCAACGGCACGCCGGCCGATTGCGTTGCACTCGGCATGCATCGCTGGGGCCATGTTGATGTCGTTCTTTCGGGAATCAATCTTGGGTTAAACCTCGGCAACTCGTGCTGGCATTCCGGCACGCTCGCAGCGGCAAAGCAGGCAGCACTGCTCGGTTCGCGCGGCATCGCGTTCAGCACAAATGTGAGCGACAGTCGCGAACCGGATTTCGCAACGCTCGAACCCTACGTTGTGCGTGTGTTCGAGTTGCTGTTGCCGATCAAAACGCTTTCGCTGGTCAATGTAAATCTGCCGGAAAAGCCGAAGGGCATCCGTTGGACGCGACAGTCTGTACGGCATTACGACGGCAAAGTTGTTCCCGACAAAGACCCGGCCGGCCGGCCGATTTTTTGGTTCACAGTGACGCCGCTCGAAGGCGCTGCGGAAGGGACGGATCGCTGGGCAATCGAGCACGGTTGGGTATCGATTACTCCGCTGCGTCTCGATCTCACAGATGAAGCAGATCTTGCTCGCGCGTTGGCGCTTTCAAATACTCCGGCCGCGAAGGTCCCCGGCAAACGCGCTCGTTCTGGACGGTCTCGCGCAAAGAAGCAATGATAACGCGCAGCCACGAACCTGTAGCCACCGGCCTGTGGCCGGTTAATGACAGCGCGGCGTGATCTCTTCAGATTGGACGGCCCACAAGGCCGTGGCTACAGGGTTTGGGTTCAAAGACATCGGGTGACTGCAGCTGCCACTGGCGCCGGCGAGTAATTCTTCAATAAAATTATTTTTGTCCAGGGGGAACCAGATCAGAGGAAAAGTTCGAATCGTATTCGAGATTTGCCGCCGCAGCCGATGTCTAAGAAGTTGCCCAGCAGCGTCGCACTGCACGAGACCGTCGAACAATTCCACATTCTGGTGGATAGCGTCGAGGAGTACGCCATTTACCTGCTGGATCCCAACGGCAACGTGATCACCTGGAACACAGGCGCGGAGAAAATCAAAGGTTACTCCACGGACGAAATCATCGGAAAAAACTTCGCCTCTTTCTATACAGCAGACGATGTTGCCGCCGGCAAACCGCAACGCAATCTACGCGAAGCGGGCCGTCGCGGATACATTCGTGATCAGGGTCTGCGAGTCCGAAAAGACGGATCAACTTTCGAAGCGGAGGTTGTCATCACTGCCCTTCGTGATGATTCCGGGGAAATTCGTGGTTTCTCCAAAGTCACACGTGACATCACCGACCAAGTACGGAGCCGGGAGTTTGAAGCGGAAAAAATTGCGGCGCAAAAAGCAAACAAGGCAAAGGACGATTTTCTGGCGGCGCTCAGCCATGAATTGCGCACGCCACTGACCCCGGCTTTGGCAGCAGCCACATACCTTCAAGATAACACCGAGAAATTTCCGCGAGAGTTCGCGGAAGATGTTGAGATCATAAAGCGCAACGTGCAACTGCAGGCCCGATTGATCGACGACCTTCTCGATCTCACCCGGATTGCCCGCGGCAAGCTTCATCTTGAACTGGAAGATTGCGACGCGCACAAAATTGTCGAAAACGCGCTCGAGATGGCACACTCCGCCATCGCGGCGAAGCAGTTGAACGTCTTAACCGGGCTTGAGGCAAAACAGTATCACATCCTGGCTGATTGCATCCGGCTTCAGCAGGTGTTCTGGAACTTGATCAACAACGCTGTGAAATTCACCCCCAAAAGCGGACAGATCACGATCCGCACATTGAACGACAAGGCTGGACGCTTTCATTTCGAAATAGCCGACACAGGGATTGGAATTGAGCCGCAGCGGTTGGCTTCGTTGTTTCAGCCATTTGAGCAGGCTGATCCTTCTGTAACCCGTCAGTTTGGCGGACTTGGTCTCGGACTCGCGATTTCCAAACGTCTCATCGATCTCCACCATGGCAAAATTGAAGCGGAGAGCCGTGGCCGAAGTTTCGGCGCGACGTTCAAGGTTACGTTGGACACTGTGCCACAGGGAGCCACAGCGATCGGCCTTAACCATCGCCCCGGCGGCAAAACATCAAAACCGCTGCGTATACTGCTTGTGGAAGATCACCAGGACACCCGGCGCACATTGTCGCGTCTACTTACCCATTTTGGTCACAACGTTGTAACTGCAGATAATGTGGAAGGCGCGATGGCCATCATGGCCTCGAACAACATCGACGCGGTGTTGTGTGACATCGGCCTGCCTGATGGGAGTGGTTACGAGGTGGCCGCACAAGCGCGGGTAAACGGGGGAATCAAGGCAATCGCGCTCACCGGCTTCGGCACCGAGCGAGACGTGCAACGTTCTAAAGAAGCCGGATTCGATTTTCACCTGGTCAAGCCCATTAACTTCAAAGAGCTGCAAACAGTTCTCGACCAATCAGGCGCCTAGCCTTCAGAGAACAAAGGGAAACGGACCGCGCGCGATCATTAACGTCCACTCGAGCGAAGCTGATTGCGTAATCGAGTGTTCTGATATGCGCGAATTACGCCACGCGTTCCAGTAGCCTTTGGAAGTAATTGTGGAGGTGCTGGATGCGAAAACTATTGCGACAGCTTAAGCGCGAGCTGAAGACGGCAAAACACTGCGCTGTTTACGAGGAAGAACTCAGCCGCGTCTGGCCCGACGGAAATCAGCGCGAACCAAAAATCGCGCGATTTGCGGAGGACCATGGCTTTCGCCTCCACTTTTATCGCGACGGCTTATGCGCCATTTTCGATAAAGAGCATGGCACGTGCAACGAAAAGTAACCTATCACCACCCGTTCAACCATAGGGTTAAAACCAGATGGGGAGCGGGTCCTCTGCACGCCGCGGCGCTGATGAATTACTTGCGCCCGACGCTGCGTAGCGGCACGAGCTGCAAGCAATGCATCCCAGTCAGTGGTCGCCAAACTGGTGAAGAATTACCGCGCTGAAGAAGCCGACGCCAGCTCCGGCTCCATCAAAGCCTCTGGGTTTACGATGTCTTCGGCGAGCTTGTTCAAAAGCTCGTTTGCCTCAGATTCCTCATCCAAAGTTTGTTGGAGAAGCTCGGCGGATTTATCTTGCCCGAGCAGTTGCGCAAAGGTGCGCACACTACCGTAGCTGGCGATCTCGTAGTGCTCGACTTTCTGCGCTGCTACGATGATGCCTGCATCGATAACGGAATCGTCGCCATCTGCCTTAAGAACCTCCGATCCCTCTTCGATCAAGCCTTTCATGGCCTGGCAGGTTTTGCCCTTTGTCTTCTCGCCGAGTTCTTCGAAGACTTGCTCAATCCTCTGCACGTGACCCTTCGTCTGTTCGAGATGCTTTTCGAAAGCTTCCCTCAATTCGTCTGATGAAGCCCCTTTCGCCATCTTCGGCAACGCTTTGATTAGTTGGTTCTCGGCATTGTACAAATCCCGAAGTTCGTTCACGTAAAGCTCTTTTAGTGTGTCTAAATTCATTCCCTTTTTTCCTTTCTGTTTCTGGTTTGGTTACGAGTTGTTGTACGCGCGGTACGCTTGCACCGGCTACAAAAAGGAAACGTGGCAAGACATCGAAGTGCGCGTCTTTGATCTTGAAAATTGTGGAACCGAGAGAGGAGCCGGCAATTCCGATAGATCCGGCCATCAACAGTCCGAAAGGATGCCGAAACAAATGCGGGTTCGATTTTCAGATTAATGCTTACGAGTTGAAAACGGTTTTGCCTTAGGGAGTCGTTTTTTTGTTCGATTCTGGAAACGGTAGCTGACGACGGCGACCCTCGACGTGTATGTTACTGAGGATGAGCCGTCCTTTGTTAGATGTCTTGTCAGCGCAAGGCTGCTCAGCTGGCAACGAGTTAAGCGTTTTACTCGCAGTGGAACACGCAAAAGCCCTGCCAATTCGATTTACTGGAAAGGACACGTTATGAAGTTCAATAAAACAATGCAGCAGGCGGGTGCGACCGGCTACATCTTATTGTGGCTCCTCGGCATACCAATTCCGATTTTGCTCCTCATCTTTCTATTGCGTGGCTGCACGTAAGAGCAGCGGTGACATTGTCCCTAGCCGGATTGAATTAGTTGGGGCGAGGTTTGCGTTTTGCAGCGATGCCTTTCCGGATTCGCGGCATGCCGGGGACGTAACACCATGCGAGAAGCCGCGCGTGTATCAGCTTTCAAGAACTTCTTCATTAGCCGAAGCGCTGAGTCATTCTCCCTCTGTGTATTGGAGACCGTGCAATCCGAGGGCACAAACAAATTAAAGTCGCGCATGTACGCGTCGTTTGCGGTGAAAAGAACGCAAAAGTTCCCAGCAATCCCAGTGAGAATCAAAGTTTGAGTCTGCAGGTAGCGGAGCAGAGTGTCGAGAGCGCTGGAAAAAAATCCGGAATGCTTTGGTTTGAGTACAAAGTAATCATTGTCTTCCGGTCGCAATAATTTCACCAAATCCCGGCCGCGGCCATATCGTGCACAATGGCCAAGAGTTCGTCGAAAGTCAGATTTCCATCGGCCAAAATTATCATTTACATAAATTACCGGGACTCCCGCTTTGTAAGCGCGTCGCTTCAAGCGTAAAAGGTTTCTGGCCATCGGACGCGTGTACCTCAGTAGTTGATCCGCGTCTGGAAAATCAAAGTCGTTGATCACGTCGATCAAAAGGAGGGTGATCTCGTGTTTGTCTGGTGCGCTGCCGTGGAGATCGATGTTTTTCTCTGGTATGGAAACGCTCATTTCTGAGCCCGTCGCTTCAAGCGCAGGAGATTTCTCAGCATTGGATGTATATATTTCAGTAGCTGTTCCTTTTCGGAAAAATCAAATCATCGATGCTGTTCGTTTATGCGCTTATGAGAGCACGCGGTGACGTTGATAGGTCGGTTCGAGTTCTCTCCACATCGCTATCAATCAGCCGCTTGTAAACGTCGACATAGTCGCTGGCCATCCGGTCCGCCGCGAAGCGTTTCTCAAACACTTCCCTGCAACGCGATCGACTAAGATTGCGAATCCGGTTAACCCCTTTCGCTGCATCGTCCAGATCTCGTACGATGAAACCTGTTACTCCGTGTTCCATCACCTCAGGAACAGATCCACAGTCGTAAGCGATTATGGGCGTGCCGCACGCCATCGCCTCAATCATCACAAGGCCAAACGGTTCCGGCCAATCAATGGGAAACAGCAGAGCGTAGGCGTTCCCGAGAAATTCGTTCTTCTGTTGATCGCTGATTTCGCCAACCCATTCCACGTGCGACTGTGTCAGCAGCGCTTCGATGTCCCGCTTGAAATACCGCCTGTCAGCGCGATCGACTTTCGCTGCGACCTTAAGCGGCATTGACACGCGCTTTGCGATTTCGATTGCCCGGTCCACTCTCTTTTCTGGCGAGATCCGTCCTAAGAAAGCCAGGTAATCTCCCTGGTTCGGCCGAAACACAAACAGGTCTTTCGGTAAACCATGGTAGATGGTCCCTTGCCAGTTAGCCCAGGGCAGAGGTTGTCGTTGAGCGTTCGAGATGGATGTAAGGGGCTCATTTCGAAACCGGTCGAAGACAGGAACCAAGTCAGGAAGGTCGAGGCGTCCGTGTAACGTGGTGACATGTGGAACCGGCAGATAGCGACACACAGGAAAATGAAGGTATCCAGTGTGAAAATGGATCAGATCGAACTCGTTAACGTACTCAATGACGTGATCTACCAGAAGGACTTCCCGCGCCACGGGATCTTTGCACCGTTCATTTTTCCGCAGCGACCTCTCGCACGACGCAACAAGCCGCGCATTTGTAACAGAATCGCCGCTGGCAAACAAAGTCACGTCGTGACCGGCGCGAACCAATTCCTCAGTGAGGTACGAGACGATCCGTTCCGTTCCTCCATAGTGTTTCGGAGGAACGCTCTCGATGAGTGGCGCAACCTGAGCAATTCGCATTCTACCTTTTTTCCCTGGAGTGCTGGTTCGAATAATTGAGATCCATCTGTGGATATTCGAACTGGACGCCAGCTTTGGTTTTGTCGCGTTCGGCACGAAATGAACGCGGAGAACAATGTTACATCCGTTGCTCACAGCGTTCTCGAAACACTTAGACAAACGCGGCAAGAAACTTGGAACTAGGACATTGCTTGCTCATGAGAATAGGTCTCACAACTAGCTACGAAATTTTATATGCAGAACTTCGAAACCATAGCGTTGGTACTTAGCTGCATCGGAATGCTGTGCTGGATCGTATGCTTTTGGTGGATGCATCGCATCTCATCCCGTCAGGCTGCGACGTTGGAAGAACTCCATGAAATGACAACCCGCATTGAAAAGCTTTCTCGGGCCGAGCACGATTTGATTAGTGACGTGCATCCGCAGGTAAGCGAAATCAAGGAGCAGGTCGAAAACGTTAAAGAAGTTGTTGCGTCCGAAAAGAGCTGATCGCGTGTCGTTTGATCCCTCGGACGCTCAGGATTTGTCACCGGCTACCGAATTGCGGGGGGTCTCTGCCTTGATGGGTCAAGTTTTTGCTTGATTGCTTCACGAGACTCTGTCGGAATACAACGCTTAAACCAACTTAACGGAAAGGCATATCCATGCTCTGGACCATAATAGTCATCCTGATCGTTCTTTGGCTTCTTGGCTTCATCGGCCACGTTGGCGGCAGTCTAATTCATCTCCTGCTCGTGATTGCCGTTGTCGTCCTGATCATTAACCTGCTCAGAGGCAGGCGAGGTCTCTGAACGAACGCCCTTCAGAATTGCTGCAGGGGGGGTCAGCGGAACGCGCCACCGTTCACAGGTGTCCCGTTAAAGCGAGAATTATTAAGATCAAAACAATCAAGCCGAGACCTCCGCTCGGCCAATAGCCCCAGCCCGAGCTATAGGGCCAGGCCGGCAAAGCGCCGATCAGCAGCAAGATTAGTATGATTAGTAGAATTGTGCCCATGGCTACTCCTTTCCGAAGTATGTTCGGCGCAGCGAGGCACTTTGGACGTTGTCATATCTCCGATGGCAGAAGCTAAAGAGTCCGCGTAGGAAGGAAAGATGACGGACGTTGCGGCTAAGCATCCTAAAAATTTGGTCTAGCCGCTGTACGTGTACGCAAAACACGCCCTTCCTATTCGCCATCGGCGAAACAGGAAAGGCGCGCTGGTAGATTTGCTCTTCTACTCTTAATCTTCGTCGAGAATCACTCGATCAACCATCACGTTGTCGCCTGTGCCAACGTAGTGAACCCGGACTGGAGCGCCAACTTTCACTCTCGTCCTTACGACATCTTCATCGAGCACCTTACCGCTTCGCGTCAAGTAAGTGACTGTCTTACCAAAATGGTATGTCCGCGGTCCGCTGCTTTCCTTGAGCACGATAACGCTGCCCGGAGTGTACTCGGTGATCGTGCCGCTGCCCTCGGTAGTGGTCGTTGTTGTAGTTGTCTCTGAGACCTGCGCCCATGCGAACGGAGCTGCAATCGCGAGGGCCATACTAATTACTGTTTTTTCCATTTGTTTTCTCTTTCTATTACGCGGCGGGTAAACACTTCCGCGAACGAGCTTTCGTCGGTCACGGAAGCGCCTCCCGCTGTTCTTCTGCAGTAATCGGGCGCCGCGCTTGGTTCGGATGCAAGAGCGCCACGCTCCCCATCCGATTGACACAAGCGACCATGCTTTAACGTCTTTCTACTTCTTTTTGTTTCAATGCGCACCGCGTATTCATCCGGTTTGACTTCGCGCCTCGCTTGATCAGCATACACCTGAGTAAACTCAGCGCCGAACAACAGGATCTGTGATGAGTAATAAACCCAGAGTAACAGTGTGATTAGAGAACTGGCCGGTCCATAAGCTGATCCGGCTGCGCCGCTGCCCAGATACAAACCGAGCAGCCATTTGCCGATACCGAAAAGAATCGCCGTCATGACTGCGCCAATCCAAACGTCTCGCCACTGAATCTCGGCATCAGGCAGAAACTTAAAAATCATCGCGAAGAGCAGAACAATGACCGCAAAATCGAATATGAGATAAACGCTCATCGCGACCACAAGGCCACCCGGCAAGACAGATTGTACGTCGTGGCTGAAGGCTTTGAGCAGACTTTCGAGCGTCAGTGAGACGAGTAACAGAAAACAGACGCCCGCCACCATTGCAAACGAAAGGAATCGGTTCCGCAGAAATCCCCAAATACCGCGAGTGGGTTTTGCTTTCACATCCCAAATTGTGTTTAACGCGTCCTGAAGTTGACCAAACACCCCGCTTGCGCCGAAAAGCGCGAGGGCAACGCCGATGATCGTAGCACCGCCGCTTTTACCCGGCTGCGATGCTTGTTGCGCGATGTTTTGCACGACCTGCACAGCACTCGGGTCGAGAAAGTAGCTCATTTGCTGCGTGATCTTCTCCCAGGCTCCCGCAGGATCATCCCGGAAAATGATTCCGACGACTGCGAGCAAAACGAGAATCAGCGGCGCGAGTGAAAAGACTGTGTAATATGCAAGCGCCGCGCCTAACTGTGGCGCTTTGTCCTCCAGAAATTCCTGTCCCGTTTGCTTGAGCAGGCCAAAAGCGTTGGCGAAGAACGATAGGTTTGATGTCGATGATTTATTTCCTTTCATCACGAAACTCTTTCAAACAGATCGCTGATAGGTATGTCTTTGGCTGTTGAATAGAAGCTCTGTTAAGCCTTTGCTGGTCGGACGCCCCACCGCGGCGTGGCTACAGTGCGTCCAGGAATGCTCGCGCTGCGAAACTTAGTTTAAGATGGTGCTGAAACCGCCCATACCACCGATGGAAGCACGCTCGGTCGAAGAAATTCCGACCGGTGACGGATGGCAGTATGAGCCGAAATGGGACGGGTTTCGCTGTCTCGCGTTCCGCAATGGTGACAAGATTTTTTTGCAATCAAAGAACGGACAGCCGCTTGCGCGTTACTTTCCCGACGTTGCGGAGGCTGTCGCTCGGTTGCCCGCGAAATACCTCGTTCTGGATGGCGAACTTGTTGTCCGCATTAGGAGCGCACTTTCATTTGATGAGTTGCAACTGCGTCTGCACCCTGCCGCGAGTCGCGTTGCGAAACTCGCCAAAGCGCATCCGGCGATATACATCGTGTTTGATCTTCTCGCGGAGAGTGAACGATTGTACTTGAAGCAGCCCTTACGCAAACGGCGCGAACGTCTCGCAAAGTTCGCGCGTTCAAATTTCAAGTTGGCTACGAATCTTCGGCTTTCTCCAGCGACGACTGATCTCAGCCTCGCCAACAAATGGTTCAAAAGAACCGGCGGCGACCTTGACGGGATCATCGCTAAACGTCTCGACGCTGCGTATGCTTCCGGTGAGCGCACTGCGGCGGTTAAGGTAAAACAAATTCGGAGCGCTGATTGTGTCGTTGGCGGATTTCGTTATGCCACCGGGGCGCGCATCATTGGATCATTGTTGCTCGGTCTCTACGCAGACGACGGTTTGCTCCATCACGTCGGATTCACCTCTGCTTTCACAAGAGAACAACGACGTGAGCTAACGAAAAAATTTGAAGCGCTAAGAAAATCTCCGGGATTCACGGGCAACGCACCCGGCGGACCGAGCCGTTGGAGCACGGAACGCACTGGTGAATGGGAGCCAGTCGATCCAAAAGTAGTGGTGGAAGTTGCGTACGACCATTTTACCGGCGGTCGATTCCGGCACGGCACAAGACTTCGTCGATGGCGTCCAGACAAAGATCCTCGCCAGTGCACGATGGACCAGGTGGAACATCGCGAAGGCAAATCGCTCGCGCTGTTGAACTGCTAGCACAGAAGTTAGGAAGTCTATGGGCTGACGAGAGCGCGATTAATCCTGTCGCTGCAGGTGGCGATAGTCGATGACCTGGCGCGCTCGAGCGTCATCAGTGCCGGCTATCAAGATCACCGAGGGCGTGCGCGGTGGCGGCTATCCGAGATAAACTCGATGGGCCTGGCGATCTAGACCAGGGAATCGAAGTGGACGGCAAAGCCAACTTCGTGCCTTCGACCCCCGACGGAATCGCCTTCAGCAGGACACCGCAGCAAGTGCTGCGAATCGTCTACCTCGCCAACGAAAGCGGCGTTTCTAAAGGTGGATTGTTTCCAAATGGCATGAACGGCAATTTGAAAACAACCTGAGCCACTTCCGGGCGCTCCCGCGCCTAACGCTAGAAGAGCTGTTCTGATACGAAAGCAAAAGCAACATTACTCAGTCACTTATTGGATCATCGCCGCAGGAATTATCGGCGCGTTAATCGCGGCCGTGCTTGGATTTGCCGATTGGCTCGGCATCCCGGACGGCACACATGCGAAGTACATTAGAAGCTGGGAGCCAATGCTGCGACGAGCCAGCGACCCGGCTGGTTAAAGTTGACGACTGTATCGTCCTCGCTCGTATTTCGCTAGGCGGACTTTTTTTCGCGAAGGAACTTCAGAACCGCACGCTCGGCTGCCCGCAGATTAACACTGCCAAGTGTCTTGGCGCCGTTCAGACCAGCAATTTGCCGACCGCTTAAGTAAGCTTCGACAATCGCCGGGTGCACATAGCATTTGCGGCAAATAGCCGGGGTGTTGCCGAGAAGTTGTGCGACCGCGCAAATGGCTGTTTTGACATTCGCCTTCGCCTGTTTTTTTGTTTCGAACAGGTCTTGCGCATTGAATGCGATTGACCCCAGCACCGTTCCTGCCCACGTCCGGAAATCTTTAGCCGTGAAATCTTCGCCTGTTATTTCACGCAAGTAGTCGTTCACGTCCTGCGACGTTACGTTGCGCACCTCGCCGTCGCCGTTGACGTACTGGAACAAGTCCTGGCCTGGCAAATCCTGGCATTTCGAAACGATTTTCGCGATTCGCGGATCCCGTACGTCCACCTCGTGCTGGCGTCCACTCTTTCCGTGAAAACGAAAAAGAAGTCGGGCGCCCTTTACCTTCACATGCCGATCTTTCATGGTGGTTAGGCCAAACGATTTATTCTCGCGCGCGTATTCCGGGTTTCCAATCCGAATGAATGTTCGTTCGAGCAAACGCACGACAGTTCCGAGCACTTTTTCTCTTGGCAGACCGGGCAATTTCATGTGCTGGGCGACTTGCCGGCGAATTTTTGGCAGCGCTTCAGCAAAATCGGCGAGACGCTCGAATTTGTTTTCATCGCGTACCTCGCGCCAGCGCTCGTGATAACGGTATTGCTTGCGGCGACGTGCATCGCGACCGATCGCCTGGATATGGCCGTTTGGCGAAGGGCAGATCCAGACATCCGTCCACGCCGGCGGAATTGCCAGGCGTTTGATTCGAAAAAGACGCTGCTCATCACGGATGGGTTTGCCTTCAATGTCGAAGTAATCGAAGTGCCCACTGTTTCCCCTTCGACTATAGCCTGGCGACTCATCGCTGACATAACGCAGCCCGGCTTCTTCTGCCGCCGCGACGTGTTCTTTAGGAGCGCCTTCGACTAATTTGTTCTTCGCCGCCTTTTTTACAGGCTTACCCATCGAAAAATCCAAATCTACGCATTGTTGTTCGCAAGCACGCGATGCGCTGCGCGCGTTCTTTCGGCGTCCATTCGCGCAATTTGCTGTTCGGCCCGACGCTGTAGCTCGTCAAAATTGAACCCTTTGGCGCTTGTCAACTTCGCTGCGGCTAATGCGGACCACATGAGTTTTTTGCCGAGCACTCCCATGATCAATCCTTCTAACGTGAGCACTAATCCCAACCCATTCGGCTCATCGCCTGCAAGCATCATGCGCGCGCGGCCAATCTTTTCGGCCACCCATGCGCCTGCCTGACGCACATTGCTTTCTTCGACCTTAAGCGCGCGCATGACCTCGTGTAATTTATCGCGATCTGCGCGCACTTCCGTTTCAATGTCCATGAAGAAGTCGCCGACCGGTTTTCCGTTGTGTTCGTGTGCCCAATGCTCAATCAGTTCCAGCGCGCTGACCGAGCCGGCGAGATGATCATTTAAATATGAGTCCAAGTCTTTCATAGGGTCGAATGGCATGCGCGAGATTCAGATGGGAGGCAGCGGTTCTTCAGCCGGACCGGCGATCACTTCACCGGTAGGTTTGAAACGTGAGCCGTGACAGGGGCAATCCCACGTCGATTCAGAGCGGTTCCACCTGACCAAACAACCGAGATGGGTACAAACAGGCGAGAGCCGCTGGATGTTCCCGTTAGGATCACGGAAAGCGGCAACTTTCTTTCCACGCCGACCAATAATCATCCCGTCGCCCGGTCTCAACTCGCGGATGGAATCAGCTTCAGGGCGAGCAAGCCGATCTTTGATCATATAGTAAGGATAATCCTTGTTTTCTCTTAAATAATTCCAGGCAGCGCCTTTGATTTTTTTCCGATCCACGGCAAACAGCTCCGTCCATGGATTTTTTTGTCCCGCAGCCCAGTCGCGCGCCATCATTGCCGCTACTGTCCCGAACGTGATGCCGTTGCCGCAATAACCGGTGGCAATGAATTGCCGCTCGGCGTTCTCGCCAATGTAAGGCAAGCCGTCGGATGTGGAGATGATCTGTCCCGACCAACGATGATCGACACGCGCCGGTGGAATTATCTTTTTCAAGCGAACAAGCAAGCGCGCATGAGCCGTCTTCGTGTTTCTCTTTTGACCCGTTTTGTGATCTCCCCCGCCGAACACGACGTAATCGAAGCCCCGGTGTCTATCGATTCTGAGATAATCGTAAGGATCTCGCGTATCCCAAAAGAGGGCTTCCGGAATTGTCCCGATTGGGATCCGGGCGCCGACCGCATAGCTGGTATACAGAGAGAGTTTTGTCTGCAAAAGCGTCGCGGCCGTCGTACTCGCAAGGCCGACAAGGGGGTTATTCGTTGCCATCACCACGCGATCGAAACTGATCCAGTTGCGGTTAACCTTAACTCGGCGCTTCTTCGGATCGAATTCATTGGCTGCACTTTTTTCGAAAACGTGCGAGCCGTTGCCAGGAATTTTCGCAACCAAAGATCGAAGATATTTTCTGGGGTGAAACTTGGCCTGATTGGCAAAGCGCACCGCCGGCAAATCAAAGTATGGGGCCGAGCTTAGGTAGGCGGCGTCAAATCCAAGCTTCGCAGCGCAATCAGCCTCTTCCTGGAGTGATGAGGCCTCTTTTTTCGAAGAAGCGCCCACGCGCGCGTGCAGATACGCTGGAACGCGCGCGAACTCGCACTCGACCCCTTCTTCTTGGACAATCCTCTCAATTTCATCGATCGCGGCTGCGCCTGCATCCCAAGCCGCTTGGGCGTGATCCTTGCCAAAATTGCGCACCAGCTGGTGGAGCTGGATGTCGGTGACATACGTGAGGTGAGCAGTTGTATGGCCGGTGTCGATTGAGGCCGCCCGTTCGCGCTCGATTAATGCGACTGTCGATCCGGCCTTTTTCAAGAGGTAGGCAACTGTGATACCAGTCACGCCGGCTCCGACAACAAGAACGTCGGCACTTATGTCCCTCTGTAACTTCGGGAACTTTTGAATTGGTGTGTCATCGATCCAAACAGGAACATTTCTCATCTTTCATTGTTCGCTGCGCGTGTGCATTTCAGCCGTGCGGAGCCGGCCGTTTGAGTCGCCAAAATCACGAAAAAGACGCGCGCACGCGCCGCGGGATACGACTCACTTTTATATGAAAAAGGAAATTACTGTTCTCAACAATTTAATCGAAACGCTCAAAGATGGTCAGGAAGGTTTTAAGCAAGCCGCAGAAAGCGTTAGCGACCCGAAATTGAAGTCGCTCTTTCGCGATTACTCGGAGCAGCGTTCGCGCTTCGCCACAGCGCTGCAGGGCGAGGTTCGTCGCCATGGAGAAACCGACCCGGAAACCAGCAGCAGCGCCTCCGGCGCGTTGCATCGCGGTTGGATCAACCTAAAATCGGCGCTCACAGGCGGGGATGAACATGCGATCCTCGCTGAATGCGAACGAGGCGAAGATTCAGCAGTAGAAGAATACAAAAAAGCCCTGGAGAACGCTTTAACGCCATCAGCTCAGGAGCTTGTTTCCCGTCAATTCGCCGAGATCAAAGCGGCCCATGATCGGATCAAAACCCTGCGTGACGCTACCAAAAGCTGATCGGAACTGCGGAGAAGCACAGATTTTGGTTGGCATATTACAAAACAGGGACGTTGCGCGATCTTTGTAGAAGACTCCACCGGCCACGACATCAGAACTCGCGAACTTCGCCGCGGCGCTCATGCGTCTCAATAAGATTTTCGCGATATGGAGTTCATGCGCGTCGAGCAATAAACCTCCGCAAATTTAATGTTTTGCGTCGGCTAGAACCGCGTCCGGCGAGTTAAAACCGGAACCTGTCCGCGCGGCGAATTTAAGATAGGACTATGCAGCTCTGTGATTTCGAGGGAGCAGATTTTCTCAATGGATCAAGCAGTGCCGCGGCAAAATTTCTGGAGTTAGCTTTCCTGCTGAATACCGGCGCGCAGATACGCCAGTTGAGGTCAACACCAAAGCTCAAGCGGGCGAAGTGCAGATTTTATCATGCCAGAGCAAAGCCGAGCGCTGATTGAAGCGTGCGTATATCGACGGTCAGGAGCAAGATGCTTTTCAAATTCTACATCTAAGCGTACGAGCGTCAGCGATGCTTTATCGAGAGCGCTGACTACACGGTTTCTAAAAAGCTTATGAAGACGTTAATCTGGTACGGAGCCACTGCTGTCATTGTAGCTGTGGTTGCTAGGATATCAGGCCAAAGTGAGATTCCTGACGGTTCGAGGAGCAGCTCGAGCTACATTCAAACCAGCAAGCTAGTTGGCAGGAAAGTTAAATCCTCGGACGGTACGGAAATAGGCGTGGTTAAAGACGTCGTAATCGACCGTAGCAACGGCTGCATGGCTTACACTGTTGTTTCCACTGCTGGTGCAGGGACAGGTTTTATTAGCGGTGACGGCAAGATTGTTGCAATTCCATGGACGGTATATTCTCCCACATCCGATCTGAGCGTTCTTACGGTTAACGTCGATCGGGAAAAGATCTACCACGCTCCGGCGTTCGAGTACACCCGGATGGATGAATATGCGAGGCCCGATTACATCAACAACGTCTATAGCTACTACGGTGTTAGCCCGGGTCCGCGAACGGCCGTTGCGGCCTCGAACGGAGCCAAAGCGGGAACAGATGTAACCGGAACAGCCGGAGCGACCGCCAGTCCAGGAGAAGTGGCTTCGCCGGCTGCAGCTGAAACCGGCTCGCCCAACAAAAAATCTTCAGCGCGTATGCACGCTTCTTCCGCGGCGAATTCCTATGGGGCTTCAAGCGCGAATCCTTCACCAAAAGCAATACGAAGCGCGAAGGCAAATACGCGGCCCTCGATTGGTCGCGGCGAAACCGCATCACCACCGACAACCGGGAAGTTTCCTTCGGAAAGCACAACCAGTCCGAATGAGAACAAAAAATCGCGGCGCCAAGTTATTGAGGACACGTCTCCACGCAGGCCAAGCACGACGCCAGAATTAGCCGAAGGACAAGACTAAACTTACAGATGTTTTGGTTTCTCGGTACGTCGCGCCCGCTTCTTGCGACGGACTAACAGCGAGTATGGTCACAGTGAAGCAGGAATTTGTTTCAGGCTTGGCACGCATGACGCACGCGATGCGCAGATTGAATTCCGCAACTCAAAGCACCTTGCCAGATTCATCATAAGCGCCAATCACAGCGTCATGTGAACGGCTGAGAAACCTGGCGACCATAGCTGCCAAACGACAACATGTCTTAACCAGATCACATGATTTGTGTCCATAGGGTTTTGCCTGATGAGATAACCATCCGCCAGCCCGATTGTGTGTTTCAGTCCAAATCGTTTTCCACACCGATTTGATTAAAAACGGTCCAGTCGCGAAGTGCGAACGACCTAAATACCTAATTCAATAAGAAAGGCATCATGGACACACAAAAAAATCCGAACGAACCAGGCAAACCGAACGCCCCCGGACAGCAAGGCGGGCAGCAAGATCGCGAGAGAGAAGAGCGTGAACGTCAGCGGCGCGAGCGTGAAAAACAGGGTGGTGGCGGTCAACAAGGCGGCGGCGGTCAACAGGGTGGTGGTGGCCAACAGAGCGGACGATAAGATCGGTTCTTTTGAAACAACAAAGCGGCGGGAGGTAACTCTCGCCGCTTTGTTATAAAGATAATTCGTTAGGCAATCGGCTGCACACCCCGCCTCGTGAAGTACTGAAAAGCCGTCGCCGAAGATATTCGCATCGACAACAAGGTTTCAGTATGACGTTATTGCGCAAGTTAAAGCCGTTTAATCATAAATCGGGAAATCTAAACGTTGTCATCGATACTCCGAAAGGCAGCCGCAACAAATACGCGTTCGATTTCAAGATTAAAGCTTACAAACTGAAGACAGTTTTGCCTCATGGCACTGTCCTTCCGTTCGACTTCGGATCGATCCCGGGCACGGTCGCCGAAGACGGCGATCCTCTCGATGTCCTTGTGCTTATGGATGAGCCGTGTTTATCGGATGCCTCGTCGAAACGCGGCTCCTCGGAGTGATCGAAGCGGAGCAAACTGAGGCCGGCAAAACCGAACGCAATGACCGTCTAATTGCGGTCGCTGCAGAATCACACATTAATGGAGCTTTGAAATCGCTGCAGAAACTGGATTCAAAGTTAATCGGCGAAATTGAACACTTCTTTGTTTCTTATAACGATGCACGCGGCAAGGAATTCAAGCCGACAGCCCGCAAGGACCAGCCGTGGCGAAACGCCTGATCAGAAATCAGAGGAAGAAGCGAAAGTAAGGCGTTTGGGCGTCTCAAATCAGGGATTCGATTGGAATGCGGTCCGCACAAATCCTCTTTTCATCCATACCTAAAGTAAACGCAAGAAATGCCGGCGCGGCTGCGTTTCCAGACGGGCATCTGCGGCACGCCAAATTTCTTCGCATTCGCGACCCGCAAATCTGCGTGAAAAGCCACGGGCACAGGTGAAAACCGACTGGCGAGCCCTGCTCTCGAGTACATTCCGTTATTTATTACGTCCAAACGGATGGCTAAAGGCGAAATCATTTTGTTATGCCAGAAGAAGAACCAATTGAACACGCGCGCGAAGACGAGCGTGAAGGCAAGTCGCCTTCCACTCAGGCGGGCGAGTTTGTGCGCGAAGAAATGGAACACATTCGAGAAGGCGAGCATGGCGCCCGATCGCCAGAGCAAGCGATCGCCATTGGTCTGTCCAAGGCGCGGCGAGCCGGAGTAAAGTTGCCGCCTCCAAAACGCGGCAAGCGACGAACCAAGCGCCAAGCAAAGCGCGATCTCGCGAAGGGCCGCGCGAGGCGTCGCAAAAAGCCTTCTCGAAAACGCTCTCGCGCAACGAAACGAGCGCTTAAACGCGAGAGCCGTCGCTCAGCATCAAGGCAGGCATTGTCGAGACACGCGAAGCGCGTGTCGACGCAACGCTCTGCGCGCTCGCGTTCGGCCGCCGCGAAGAAAGCAGCGCGCACGCGGAAGCGTCGGCGCTGAAATGCTAGCGTGCCTGGTGGCGCGCGGAGGTCGCATGCCCAAAGAAAAGAAGCTTCAGCCGCCGCAGCACCAGCGACGGCAACCCGGCCGCGAATACAAGATGAGGCCGCGGCCACGTGCTGAGGACGAAAAGCACCGCGGCACCGGCAAATTGCAAGACAAAGTGGCAATCATTACTGGCGGGGACAGTGGAATCGGCCGCGCGGTTGCCATCGCGTTCGCCAAGGAAGGCGCTCACATTTCAGTCGTTTACCTGGAAGAACAAAGGGATGCGACTGACACCAAGCATCTGGTGGAAGAACATGGGCGCAAATGCCTGTTGATCAAAGGCGATGTCGGCCAGGAAGAATTTTGCCGAAAAGCTGTTGCGCAAACCGTAAAAGAGTTTGGCGGAGTCGATGTCGTTGTAAATAACGCAGCCGAACAGCACCCCCAGGATTCGATTGAAAGAATTACTGAAAAGCAGCTCGAGCGGACATTCCGGACAAACATTTTCTCGTTCTTTTTCATGGTGAAGGCAGCCATGAAGCATTTGAAAAAAGGCGCTGTAATTATCAACACGACTTCGGTCACTGCCTACAAAGGCAGCGGGCATCTGCTCGATTACTCGTCAACTAAAGGCGCAATAACTACTTTTACACGTTCGCTCTCGCAGGCGCTGGCCGACAAATGCATTCGTGTCAATGGCGTCGCGCCGGGACCAATCTGGACGCCACTCATTCCATCGACGTTCCCAGCGAAAGAGGTTGAAACATTTGGCTCCGATGTTGCGTTCGGTCGAGCTGGTCAGCCGGAGGAAATCGCGCCGAGCTACGTGTTTCTCGCGTCCGACGATTCTTCGTACATGACAGGCCAGGTCCTACATCCAAATGGTGGGACCGTAGTGAATGGCTGAGTGCGAGCTATGCGCAGTCCTTTGATCGACTGACGTGTCCGCCGGGGGATATGACAACAAAAAAACAACGCGCCGCTGCGAAGCGGAACATTAACAAAGCGGCCAAAGCTGCACGGCGAAAGAGAACGATTGCGCATCTGCCGAAAAGAACGCGTACCGCTCTCGGAAAAGAAGGAGCCAAGGCAGCGCGAAGGAAACTAAACCGCTCAAGATAAAGATTGGGTCAGGTGTTCATCGCTGCTGATGCGATGTTTTTTGCGATTATCAACGACTTATTTCCGGCCGCCTTTTCTCCCACCTTTGCGGGAACTTGATGTCCTTCGCTTTTTCCCGCGACCTCCGCCACCTTTTTCCGGCCGCCCCGATCTGATTTATTTACTGTCGCCCATGCGCGGCGTTCCGCTTCTTTGCTGCTGACGCCGCGCTTTTTATAACCCTTCTCGATGTCGTGGGCTTTCCGCTTTTGCTTAGACGTGTACTTCTTTTTGCTCCCTCGTGCCATAGGTCCTCCATCTGAAGTGTTCGATAAAACGAACGCATTTCGCCGACCGATCGGATTTGATTACTTCGCAAGGTTAACATGTCTGCTTGGAAGTCTTGTCCGGTAATGGGAACTTCAGACATGAATATGTTCTCAGAATTGCTTCACACGTTGCTTGGAATCGGCACTGAACCAAGAAACTTAACATTCCTGCAAGTTTCAGTCCGCGGGGTAATTGTTTTCATCGCGACTCTGATAATGATGAGAGTGGGCAGTAAACGTTCGCTTGCCGAGAAGACCGCGTTCGATGCCGTTTTAGTAGTTATCATCGGCTCCATGCTGGCACGCGCCATTAATGGATCGGAGGCCTTTTTCCCGACG
>WNGB01008477.1_pt1 | contig 27317 bp, 22 predicted proteins | sample 5400681 | NCBI WGS metagenome assembly WNGB01 (sample SAMN13153367, study PRJNA577476) | soil metagenome | isolation source: 115 cm soil or saprolite under grassland replicate 2 | place: USA:California | collected 2016-06-15
TACTCAGGTGCCTTTAACTCAACCACTAAGCGAGACCTTTGTGGCAAAGTCAGAAATCCGCCATGTAGGGATTGTCGACGTAACATTCGGTAAAAACGTCACGGTCGTGCAGCCGGTCAATCTTTATGGATGCACAATTGGAGATGCCAGCTTTGTCGGCCCGTTCGTAGAGATCCAAAAGGGAGTAACTATCGGAAAGCGATGCAGGATCCAATCGCACTCATTCATCTGTGAGCTCGTAACGCTCGGAGACGACTGCTTCATTTCTCATGGCGCGATGTTCATTAATGACCTATTCCTTACTGGTGGGCCTGCTGGCAAGCCGGAGCTTTGGCGGTCAACAAAACTTGGCAACCGTGTCAGTATCGGAACGAATGCCACTATTCTTCCGGTAACAATCTGCGACCAGGTAGTTATCGGAGCTGGCGCGGTTGTTACCAAAGATATCACCATCCCCGGCATTTACGCGGGTAACCCTGCTCGCCTACTGCGCCGTTTCTAACTCTAACCCTTGAATTCTGATTACCATTCTATGAAAATTCCATTTGTTGATCTGCACGCACAATATCTGTCGGTCAAAAACGAGATTGATCGTGCCATTACCGAAGTAATCGCCGAGTCGGCTTACATTCGCGGACGGCACGTAGATGCTTTCGAAGAGGCATGGGCGAGTACGCTTGGGGTCAAACGATGCGTTTCGTGCGCGAATGGAACAGATGCGATTTATATCGCCCTCCGGGGGCTTGGGGTAAAGCCTGGTGACGAGATCATCACCTCGGCACATTCCTGGATCTCAACATCGGAGACGATCACCCAGGCTGGAGGCCGGGTCGTATTCTGCGACACAGATGAGGAAACCTTCACCATCGATCCCGATGATATCGAACGAAAGATTACACCTGCCACGGTCGGAATTGTTCCGGTTCATCTTTACGGACAGCCAGCGGACATGGATGCGATCATGGCGATCGCAAGAAAGCACGGTCTATGGGTTCTCGAAGATTGCGCCCAGGCACATTTAGCCAGATATAAGGGCCAGTTTGTTGGGACCTTTGGCAACGCTGCGACCTTCTCCTTTTATCCAGGTAAAAACCTTGGCGCGTATGGGGACGCCGGATGCGTGGTGACCAATGACGAACGACTTGCCGAGTGGATGACGACATTCGCTCGGCATGGTGGAAAAGGCGACCATGTAATGGAAGGAATCAACAGCCGCATGGACGGACTACAGGCAGCCATACTAAATGCCAAACTGCCGCATTTGTCTGCATGGACTGAAGCACGACGCTGCGTTGCCGCGTGTTATAACGGCCTTCTCGAACAGGTGGGTGACGTCATCACACCAAGGGTAGGACCCAGGCGCGATCACGTTTATCATCTCTATGTCATTCGCACAGAAAACCGGGATGCCTTGAAAGAGCATCTTACCCATGCAGGTATTTCCACGGTTTTGAACTACCCGAAGGCGTTGCCGTTTTATCCCGCCTACGCTTATCTCGGTCATGTTCCCCAAGATTTTCCGGTCGCCTACTTTAACCAATCCCGGATCTTGTCTTTGCCGATCTACCCGGAAATGACCAAAGAGATGATCATTCGGACGGTCGAGTGCATTGATGGCTTCTTTCAAGAGACGGCTGTCATCCCGGTAAAGGTGGTTCAATTTGCCGATTTGCAGAAGGTTCGCTGACTCCTGATCTCTGCCATCCGACCTGTCAAAGATAACCGATGCACCTGCCTCCTCCTATCGCAGCACTCTTGACTGTCGGTTTCATCGTCTTCCTTTTCCGGCGAGATTCCAAGGAGAAACATAACGTAACAGGAGGGCTCTGGTTACCGCTTGTTTGGATGCTGATTATCTGTTCCAGACAACCTTCAGAATGGCTCAATACCTTTGGTTTTAATTCAGGCGCCGTCACGCTGGAAGAAGGTAGCCCCTTCGATGCATGTATCTATTTCTCCTTGATCCTAGCCGGCGCTTATGTCCTCAGCAAACGACATGTTCAGCTCTCGGAGATTATTCGGAACAATCAGTGGCTCACGATCTTTTTCGTTTATTGCTTTCTTGCCATCTTTTGGTCCGATTTTCCGTTCGTGGCTTTCAAGCGATGGATCAAGGTCCTGGGCCATCCAATCATGGCGCTTATCGTCCTTACCGAACCGAATCCCGCCAAGGCTGTGACTAAGCTCCTGAAAAGGTGCGCCTTTGTCATACTTCCCGTGTCGATTCTGTTTATTAAATACTATCCCGAATACGGCCGGGCATTCGATGTCTGGACGGGTGCAGCACTTAACACAGGTATCACGTTGAACAAAAACGCGCTGGGTGGCGATTGCCTGATTCTTGGTCTCTTTTTCTTCTGGTATCTGTTGCAAACGTGGGCAAGCGAACGGGGGAGAGCAAGGCGAAACGAACTTTTCCTTGCAGCCGGATTTCTGTTGATGAGCTGGTGGCTTTTATCCAAGGCTCATAGCTCAACATCACAGGTATCGTTGCTCGTCGGCATGTCGATCGTAGTCATCCTTGGCTTGCGAATGGTGGACAAGAGATTCATCGGCACATACCTGATTTTCGGCGCTCTTGTGTTGGCCGCTGCCGAGTGGGCATTTGGGATTTATGCGAACGCGATCCAGTTGTTGGGAAAGGATCCCACCTTAACCGACAGAACCTTGCTTTGGCACGATCTGCTGCAGGTTGAAATCAATCCTATCTTTGGTGCCGGATTTGAAAGCTTCTGGCTGGGCGATCGGTTCCGAGAATTCGCGGCATCGCGGTGGTGGGCACCTAATCAGGCTCACAATGGTTATCTCGAAACCTATTTGAATCTGGGACTAGTTGGACTGTTTTTGCTGATTGCAGTGTTAATCGCAACCTTCTGGAAAGGTCGCGGGGAGCTTTTCAGGAATTTTGAGTTTGGCCGTTTTCGTCTGGGTTTTCTTCTGGCAGTAATTGCTTACAATTGGACTGAAGCGGCCTTCAAGAACATCAGCCCTATCTGGTTTGTTTTCTATCTCATCGCCCTGGATTATCCGCAGCGTGAATTTGCAGCCGACGAAGAGTCAGTCGCAATAGATAGGGTCGAAGCGGAAGGAGAATTGATTTCTGCTGCGGACCTGAATCCAGCAGGAACCGCTTTTACGACGAGCAATCGATTCGAATGCTAATTATCAATGCGGATGATTGGGGGCGTTCCGTTGGGGAAACCGATGCCGCCCTCAGATGTTACAAGGAGGGCACGCAGACCTGGCAAAGGAAAATGACGTCGATGTTGGATTGCACCTCAATCTTACCGAAAGATTCACCGCAAGCACTTGTCCACCGCTGCTCCAGGGCTCTCACGAAAGAATATCTCGCTTCCTAAGGGGCGCGAAATATTCGCAACTCCTATACAATCCTTTTCTGAGAAAAGAGATTTCCTGCTTGTACGAGGCACAGGCTGCCGAGTTTGAGCGTTTGTATGGGAAACGTCCTTCCCATATCGACGGTCACCATCACATGCACCTTTGTGGGAACATGCTCTGGAGCTCGGCGATTCCTGCTGGAACGAAAATGAGGCGCAACTTTTCCTTCTGGCCAGGCGAGAAAAGCTGGTTAAATCGGGCCTACCGGGCTGCGATCGATCACCGGCTGGGACGCAAATACAGACTTCCGGATTACTTCTTCTGCCTGTCGCAATCGATCGAAGAAAATAAATTGGGACGAGTCGAAGCCCTGGCACGATCCAGCAACGTTGAGCTGATGACCCATCCTATCGTTCCGATGGAATCGGATTTCCTGATGGGTCATGAGTTTCGTGCCATGTTGCAACGCCTGGAAATCGGCGGTTATGCCCTGGTCTGATGGGAGACGGGCATCTCAAGCTTTTATGGCATATGAACCGCTGTTGCCTTAGTTACAAAATGAAGACTGTTCTATCCAGTAGCCACTGTGTTATACTCGTCGCCGGGCTACTGATCGTTTTAAGCCAAGCTCAGGCGAGCGTTACGATTACGGCCAGCGGGGTTGACTTCACATCGGTGAAGTCCGCCGTCGCCAAGGCCGGTGATGGAGACACGGTCGTTATTCCCGCCGGGACTGCTACCTGGACAAAGACCCTTACCATTAGCAAAAGCATCAGCATCATCGGCGCGGGCATTGACCAAACTATTTTCATCGACCAGACTCCGAAAGGAAAAAGCCAGAATCCTCTGTTTCAGATTGAACCCAAGTCTAAGACGATTCTATCGCGCATTAGTGGATTTACGATTAACGGCAGCACCGGCGGGTCAACCGGAAGCACTATTGATAAAGGGAGTTTGGCCACTATTTCCATAGCTGCTGTCAGCACGACTCCAAATGTGCGGGTCGATCATATCAAATTCTATCAACTCTATCAGCGACCCCTGGTGTTCTTTGGTGGCGCATGGGGTGTGATTGACCATTGTGAGTTCACGATGGGCGAGTGGACAGGTGGCCTTAACATCAGGCACGACGCGTGGAAAGGCCTCGGCAAATACGGTGATAACTCATGGACTGATGATCCACAATGGGGAACGGAACAAGCGATCTTCATTGAAGACTGTGCTTTCAATAATTTCAGCAGCGCGACGTTCATCGACGGCGATGCCGGGATGCGCGTGGTGGTTCGCCGTAATACAATCTACGGGTCAGAGGCCGGCAATCACGGCACGGAAACCGGGCAACGTTTTCGCAGCGGTCGCACGTTTGAGTTTTACCAGAACAAATGCGACGGGGGTCCGTCTACGTTCAAGCATAACTGGATGATCTATTTGAGAGGCGGGAGCGCGTTAGTGTGGGGCAATTACAGCGATCGCTACGACTCGCTGGTGGTGATGTCGGAATACCGCCTTTGGTTCCCGGCTACGCCCTGGGGCCAGGCAAATGGGACGAATCCGTGGGATGCGAATAGTCCGACCATCTACGCGACCGGAAGTCACACGGGGGGCAACGGCTCAAGTACGCTGGTGGATTCAGCCGCGAATTGGCAGGCGAATCAATGGCGCGGGTATTCAATCCGTAACATCACCCGAAGCACCGCAAGTCCCGTTAACTCCAACACGTCGAATAGCATCAAGCCTGATGGCAACCCGCAAGGGCAGGCCATGAGCTTCAACACTGGCGACCAATACGATATTCGGAAGGTCGAGACCGTCTTAGACCAGCCAGGGCGCGGCAAAGGTGACTTAATTTCCGGCGCAAACCCTACGCCGGTTGAGTGGCCACACCAGCAGCAGGAGCCGATCCGCATCTGGGGCAACTCACTGGGGCCGAGTTTCGGAAACCGAAACGGCAGGCCGACGGTTTACTCGCAAGGATACAGCGTGATCGAGAATCGGGATTGGTTTTACAGTAGCGATAACTCGGCGGCATTGCCTGGTTACGTTCCGTACGTCTATCCACATCCGTTAGTGAGCGGCGAGTCATCGTCGGCCGGAAGCCTTCATAATCGGCGATAGTTTTCCTGTCAGCTGAAGACCAACGAGAGAAGATCGACATCACTTCGTTTACGCACATGAATACGCAACGCATTGGTTCAGCTGGTGACATTCCTATGAAGTACGTCCTTATCACTCCCGCCTGCAATGAAGAGGCGTTTATCACTAAAACGCTCGACTCCATGACGGCCCAGACACACCTGCCGGAGCGATGGGTTATTGTTGACGATGGCTCGACCGATCGAACGGCCGAGATCGTGCAAGCCTATGCCGCATGTCTCCCGTGGATCGAGCTGGTCAGGCATACAAAGCGAAAAGACCGAACGTTCGCTGCGAAGGTTCACGCGTTCAATGCCGGCCTCGAGAGAGTTCAGTCACTTGAATTCGAAGTTATCGGCAATCTCGACGCAGACATCTCATTTGGACCCGACTATCTCCAATTTCTGATGCAGAAGTTTTCTGCAGATCAAAGACTCGGTGTTGCCGGCACTCCTTTTGTCGAAGGTGACGGTTACGACTCAGCCCGGGACAGCTTTGAAGGAGAAAATCATGTGGCGGGAGGTTGTCAGCTTTTCCGGCGACAATGTTTTCTAGACATCGGCGGTTATATTCCCAATCCGGCCGGAGGAATTGACTGGATTGCAGTTACCACGGCACGGATGAAAGGATGGAAAACCCGGTCCTTTCCTGAGAAGCGCTTTCATCACTATCGAACACTTGGCACAGCGGAAAAGAGTAGTTGGGCGGCAAGCTTTTCCTACGGCGAAAAGGATTATTATCTGGGCGGTTCCCCTGTTTGGCAGTTATTTCGCGTTGTTTACCGATCAACAAAGCGGCCGCTCGAGGGTGTGGCCTTACTTTCCGGTTACTGTTGCGCCGCTGCCCGGAGGATGAAACGTCCGGTTTCCTGTGAATTAATGCATTTCTACCGCGGCGAGCAGATGAAAAAGCTGAAAGCCATATTTCGCAGTCTTTTGAAATTCGAGAAAGTTGATAGCTTCCGTCTTGGGCAGACCGAGAACTCCACCCGGATCTAAACGCACGCTTTTGTGACAGGCGTGATTTTTCACCAAACAACTAACCTGCCAATATGATATCCAGTATAACTAACGACTCAGCTAAGACAGATCCATTTTTCCGCGAGTACACCTCGCAGGATGCGATCCTGAAATACACCAAAGCCACTGCCGGCTTCGGAATCAGCTATCTGCTCGATCACGATTACAAGACGGTTTACCTTGATGCCCTCCGTCACCTTTCCGTGCCTGCCGGGCCCCATGGGATTCGTATGTTGGAGTTTGGCTGTGGGGGCGGGATGAACTTGCTGCATCTAATGTCAGTTTTGGGCCGCCATGGCTTCAAGATTGAGAGCGCGATCGGCACGGATTTTTCTCCCGTTCTGATTGAGGCCGCCAACAGGGAAACGGAAAGTTACCTTACCTCACAGGACCGAGGTTACGTTCGGTTTTGCGTCGCGAAAAACGAAACGTTGCTTGAAGAGCTTTCTGTCGCTTTGGGACAAGAACCTTCGAAGCTGGAGAACTCATTCCATTTCATTATCGGCGTAAACACGATTCGCTATTGCCATCGTGCCGGGAAGCAATTGGATTGCGCGCGCGATATTTTCCGCCTGTTGGCACCGGGAGGAGTTTGTGTAGTAATTGACATGAATGACCGTTTTCCCGCCTTTCGCAGCGCCTTGAAGAACAAACTTCGTGATAAGAAAGAGCGTGAAGAAGAATGCTACCTGCCGTCGCTCGGGGAGTACACTGCTCCGTTTCAGCAGGCTGGCTTTGAAGTTTTGCGCAGTGAACATTTCTGCTGGATTCCTCATTCCGCCGGCCGCCTGATGACAGGGCTCCTTCGCCCGTTGTCCCCGCTGCTGACCACGATTGCCGGCTCCAGGGCGATGCGATCATTAGTCGTCGCGAAAAAACCGTCCCAGCCGTAGCTCGTTCGTGAGCTACCGAGAATTAACATCGATGCTAGAAAAAGCATTACTCCTAACTGGCGACTCGTCATCAAGTGACGATGAGAGGGCCGGAAGGCTGCTCGAGTTTTTCGGCGTTCCTTTCCAGAGGCAGAGCATAAAGGATTTTAGATTGCCGGTGAACGGCTCTGCTGGCAGCAACGTGAGTTACCGCCTGGTGTGCGCAGCACAAACCTTTGCCTCGGTCATTGGGGAGCTACGGAACGCTGCGCACGGCGCGACTGGATTTGCGCGGCAAATCCATTCCGTTTTCCTGTATTCCAATGGAGATGCTGATGGCACTGCAAGAGTAGTGAGTCAACTCTGTGGAGCAAAGGTCTCTATTGCCAAGGCATCAGGAAACGAGACCGACTGGCGGATCGCAGACGGTTCTGATGCCATGTTTGGCGCGATGCGGGGTCTGTGCGTACGCCCTGCGGCTTGCACACTGAGCAACTGCAGTTTTTTTGTCGCGAACGAAAGCTCTGCGTCTGCACTCATTGGGGCGGCAAGGAATGTGGCGTTTCTAAGCGTCGCTTGGAATGACGTCCCGGTGTTCGTTTCGTCAGAACGGTTGATCGATATTGATGCAAAACTCAAAACTCAAAACTTCGACGTTAGAGATCACTTCTTCTCTGCTGTGCCCGTTGTTTCCTATATCAGATGGGCATTCGCTCACAGTTCGTGGAATGCCCCGGAATCAAGTGCGTGCTTGGTTATCGATGACCCCCTGCTCAGGACTCGATACGGATTTCTTCGTTTCCGCGAGTTACTCGCCGTAATGAAGCAGGCCCGATTTTCGACCAGCATAGCATTCATCCCGTGGAACTGGCGGAGAAGCGATCCGAAAGTAGTCCAACTCTTCAAGGATAACCCCGATAATTACTCTCTCTGTATCCACGGGTGCGATCACACGGCAGGTGAGTTCGGCCTGACGCACGATCGCGTGATGGTTTTCCCGCAGGGAATTTTCTCAGAACAGGCAATTATTGAGCTGAAGCACGCTGGCTTCAATGCAGTGGTAAACACGGAGGTACATAGCAATCTGTTGGGAGAGCGTAAACTCAAGATCTCCGACGTCTGGGATGTTGCTGTCATGAGCTATGCCAATTTTCCCGTCTACACCCGTCGTTATCCCGCTCAAGGCATCGAGAATCTCGCCTTCGATCTCCTTCTCGGAAAACCTTGCCTTGTCGTGGTCCATCACGATTTTTTCACTAACGGATATGCCCGGCTGGCGGAATTCATCGACCAAATCAATGCCCTCAAGGTTTCACTCACATGGCGCAGCCTCGGTGATGTCGTCCGGCGAGGTTACCGGCAGAAGGAACTCCCGTCGGATTGTGTTGAGATTGAGATGTATGGAAGCGAACTACTGATCGAGAATGGCTCGGATCGAGCGATGAGTTACTCCGTCGGCCACCGTGAATGGGACCCCCACACCATCGAAAGCGTTTATGCAGGGTCGCGTCGTGTGCAGTGGAATTCTGGTGGAGATCACATCGAATTCAAACTGGATCTGGCCCCCGGTGAGAGCATGTTGTTAAGGCTAGTTTTCAAACCTGCGAAGGATGTGGTGCATGGGCGTCACAATTTTGCCCATAGCGCGAAGACAGTGCTGCGGCGTTATCTTTCAGAAGCGCGCGATAACTACCTCATGCCTGCAAAGGCACGAATGACTGCCTTCTCTCGCTCCTAACAAGATATCAAGTCTAAGGTGACTGCGCTTGCCTTTCCAACCGCATCTTCGGACAACCTGATGGCGACCGACCGAACAAGTGTGCTGAACGATAGCGTCGCACATGTTCTGAGCGATTTCACTCAGTGGCTCGCCCGCTACGGAGAAGTATCGCGCGATCATCAGACGTTTTTTGCAGGAACTACCGGACGAGCTGCGAAGAGGCTCTACTACGATAGCAAGCTACTTGGAACGGCGGCAGTCGCGCCGATGATTTTCCTTGAGGCTTTCTTCCCGTCAGCTCGACGTTTTTTCCATCATCCGACAAGATTTCCGATCGCCGACGCTCATTACGCAATGGGTTTTGCCTTCCTTTACCAGGCGACCGGTGACCCGTCGCAACTGGAAAACGCGATCCATTTTTTAACCGAACTCAAGAAATCGCGCTGCCAGCAATTTAAAGAGTATTCCTGGGGATATCCCTTTGACTGGGTCACTCGCAACGGCGTTCTTAAAGAACAGACGCCGCTGATTACCACGACGCCTTATGCGTACGAAGCGTTCCTCCAGGTTTTTAAACTCGATCGTCGAGACGAATGGAAACCGATCCTCGAATCGATTGCGCGACACGCTTCGGTTGATATTAAGGATTTCAAGACCTCAGAAAAGGCGAGCAGTTGTTCCTATACTCCTTACGATAGGGGCGGCGTTATCAATGCCGCAGCCTATCGCGCTTTCCTCTTGACGAGCGCGTCCCTGCTTTCTTCCAATGACAACTTTTGGAAGATTGCCGAACGAAACTTAAATTTCGTTTTGGAGAATCAGAATCCCGACGGCTCCTGGTTCTATGCTGTCGATGGAGTGCGCGATTTCGTTGATCATTATCACACGTGCTTCGTCATGAAAGCGCTGGCCAAGATCCACGCTCTTACCGGACACCCAGCGACGCTTAAGGCAGTAGGTAAGGGAGTGGATTACTACCTGGGCAATCTCTTCGACGCAGATGGCCTGCCAAAGCCGTTCTCACGGGCCCCCCGGCTGACCGTTTACAAACGTGAGCTCTATGATTGCGCCGAGTGCATCAACCTCTGCCTGCTTTTGCGCGATCGCTTTCCAGTTCTGAGTCCAACATTGGAAAAGGTCGTCACACATGTGTTGCAAGCATGGGTGAAACGAGACGGCTCATTCCGCTCTCGAAAGCTGTACCTGAGTTGGGACAATGTCCCGATGCATCGCTGGGGACAATCGCAGATGTTCCGAAGTCTCGCCTTCTATCTTAGCGAAGCGTCGAAACACAGGGTCAGCAATTAGATGGTCCGGGACGGAATACCGTTGTAACGTTGTAAAGCTTTTAACCATTTAACCTCTTCACCCAATGTGCGGGATTGCAGGCCAATTTAACTTCCAGCGACGCGAACCAGTAGAGCGCGAGACAATCGTGCGAATGGCGCGTTCGATTGCTCATCGCGGACCCGATGATGAAGGTTTCTTCATTGCCGGTCCTGTCGGCTTGGGATTCCGTCGGTTATCGATCATAGACCTTGCCGGCGGTCATCAGCCGATGTCGGATGCAGAAAAGACCGCGTGGGTAATCTTCAACGGCGAGATTTACAATTATAAAGAGCTTCGACGAGAGCTGCAAAGCAAGGGCCATCAGTTCAAAACGAATTGCGACACCGAAGTTATTGTTCACGGCTACAAAGAGTGGGGCACCAAGGTCTTCGATCGTCTTAACGGCATGTTCGGTCTGGCCATTTGGGATGTGCCTAACCAGCGCCTGGTCGTGGCGCGGGACGCCATGGGTATCAAGCTTGTCTACTACAAGATCGACAACGGAACTTTAACTTTCGGATCGGAAATACGGCCGATTCTGGCGGCGGACAGTTCCAAGCCGGCAGTAGATCCGGTCGCTCTCAAGTTGTTTCTCCAGTTTCGCTATACACCTTCGCCTTTGACGATATTCCAAGGCATTCGAAAGCTGGCACCTGGCACGATGCTAGTTGTGGAGAAAGGCCAATGCCGCGAAGAACGCTGGTATAACTTCACGCCCACGCCCTTTCCAAGCCCAAAGAAGGAAAAAGAAGCCATCCACGAATTACTGGACTTATACAGGGGCGCGGTTGGACGACATCTTTTAAGCGATGTTCCGGTTGGAATTCTCCTGAGTGGCGGGCTGGATTCCGGTCTGCTCCTAGCTCTCATGAATGAGTACGGAAGCTCCTGGCCAGCGTACACCATAGGTTATGGCAAAAGCTTTGCAGATGATGAGCTATTCGACGCGGCAGAGACCGCCTCTCTTTTTGGCGCCCGACACGTAACAGTAAAGCTCGATCAGAGCGAATTCGAACGGTCTCTTCCAGGTATCGTGCAATGTTTGGAGGAACCGATTGCAGCTTCATCCATCGTACCGATGTATTTCGTTTCCCAACGCGCGCGCCAGGATGTCAAAGTCGCCCTGATCGGGCAGGGCCCGGACGAATTATTTGGCGGATACAAGCGGCACCTGGGCGTTCATTATGGCGAATTGTGGCGCGGATTGCCAAGCGGTCTTCGCTCGATGATTGGTCTGGCGGTCAATGGGTTGCCACGAAGCGAAATGCTCAAGCGCGGCGTCTATTCGTTGAACAATGAGGATCGCTTAAAGCGTTATCAAGACGTTTTCTCTCTGGCGCCGGGCGAAACGATAGGTGCTCTGTTTCGCGATGGTGTTCTGCCGGAGAAACAGGACGAGCAAGACTTGGTCAAGTATTGGCGGGAGCTAGCACCTCAAATGGAGCGGACTGACGAGCTCGGTGGATTTCAACTTCTGGAAATCCGCTCGTCGCTTCCGGACGAACTGCTCATGTATGCCGATAAGTTATCGATGGCCCATAGTCTCGAAGTGCGTGTGCCCTACCTGGATCGCACAGTCGTAGAGTACGTTCAGCGGCTTAGCGCCAATTTCAAAGTCCGCAATGGTACTCGAAAATGGCTCCATCGACAGGTTTGCCAGAGTTACCTGCCACGACAGATTCTTAAGCGAAAAAAGCGCGGGTTCGCTGTGAATGTGGTGGATGATTGGTTTCGTTCGTCGCTGGGAAGCGAAATCCCTGAGATGCTCCTGGACGAACAGGCTCTCGTGTTCGATTTGCTCAAACCCGAGCCGGTAAGCGAGCTTCTCAAGGCTCATCGCTCGGGGCGCCAGGACAATCATAAGATCCTGTTCAGCCTCGTTATGTTGGAACAATGGTTACGGGGATTAGGATCCGGGATCAGAGAAAAAGATGCGCTGAGTCGAACTTTGACACCTACGGCGACACTTTAGAACGATGAGCAAAGAACAGGCAGAAATCCGCATCCGGGGGCAAAACACGACTGTGCCGTCAACCCGGATTTGCGATCGAACGATCATTGCGACAGGCACGTGGCTCAAGACTGCCAACGTCCAAGATGAGCACTTCGTCGAAGGCGACCTTGTGCCTGATCCGCAACTGGCGATTGCCCATTTAAAACAATGGGATATGAAGCCGGACATTTTTAGTTTTTGCCAAAAGATAACCGACCCGAAACCGCGATATGCTTACCATACCGAATGGGACGACTTCGCCGTGGTTCCAATTACGACTTACGAGGATTGGTTTCGGAACCGAATAAAGAAAGACGCTCGACAAAATTTGCAGCGGGCAACACGGGACGGTGTGGAGGTACGGGCAGTAACTTACAACGACGCATTTGTGGAAGGCATCAAGAAGTTGTATGACGAGACGCCTTTGCGTCAGGGCAAGCGCTTCTGGCATTATGGCAAGTCATTCAATGCGCTGAAGGAATTGCACGGCACCTACTGCGAACGAGCCGAATATCTGGGTGCGTATCTGCAAGACGAGTTGATCGGATTTATTAAAATGGTTTACGTAGATAACTTCGCGAAGACGATGCATGTCTTGGGAAGTAACAAGCACCGTAATAAGCGCCCAACGAATGCTCTGATTGCAAAGGCGGTCGAGATTTGCGCAGAGAAGAAGCTTTCCTTTCTTATTTATGGCGAATACAACTTTCCAGGCAAAAAAGAGACTTCATTGACTGAGTTCAAGGTCCGCAACGGGTTCGAAGAGATGAAGTATCCACGTTATTTCATTCCGTTAACGGCAAAGGGAAGCTTGGCCCTACGGCTGAAGCTCCATCGAGGTTTGCATCGCCACATTCCCGTACAGTTGACTAACACCATCTTGAAGGTCCGCTCAGCTTATTTTCGCAGAAAGTTCGCCAGCCAACTTGCTGTCTCTTCGGCTTAGAAGAACGCCACAAACCTTTCACGAGTAGACCAGCTGAATTATCCACTTAACGCTGTAATGCCCTCGACATCTCACTGGAAGCAATACTGGGACGAAAAGAATGTCTCTACTGCCTCTGACTACGAGGTCGATCGCGGTACCCAGCAACGGGACAAGGAGATCGAACGCCTTTCCCACAACGAACTGCTCGCTTTTATTGGTGCGAACTCTTCCGATCTTGTTTTTGATGCAGGGTGCGGGACTGGGGCCAACATCCTGTTATTGCAGCCGTTCGTCCGGCGAATCCTTGCGATGGACTATTCAGAGGCTGCTGTAGCGCGGTGTCAAAAGCGGGTTTCCCTTGGTGGGATTGGAAACGTGGAAGTTTTTCAGGGGGACATCACTTCCATCCCCCTTCTCGATGGTAGTGTTGACCGCATCCTCTGTATGAGTGTTCTCCAGTACGTCGATGACGCTCAACTGCGGGCGGCATTCCGGGAATTTGCGCGCATCCTGAGGAAAGACGGAGTTCTCATACTTCATGTAAAAAACCTGGCCTCTCTTTACTTATCGACTTTGTGGCTGATAAAACGTCTCCTTCGCGCACTGGGCAGACACACAAAGCTGGAAAATCTTCGGACATTTCGTTGGTACATTCGCGAACTTCAACGGGCCGGGTTTTGTCCTTCAGATTATCGGTCCTTCAATATTTTCGTGCTCGATCGAATGCCACGTAAACTAGTACTCTGGTTACAGAAGTTCGAACTAAGCCATCAGAATCATTTTCCTTTCTCTTCCAAATTTCTGCGGCGACACGGATCGGACTTGCAGATTCGAGCGACGCTCCAAAAGCACTTACTTCGTAGCTAACCAATCCCTTTCCAAACGCGCGCCTTCTCCAAAAGGTGTCAGCTTTGAACATTTAATCTCACGTTATGCCAGGCCTCGCCGGAATAATTCGCTTCGTAGCTCATGAGTCGACCGAGCGAGATCTCGACTCAATGCTGGGTGCGATGAGATATAACAACCGGTATTTACACGGCCGCTTTGTCGACCGGGAATGCGGACTTCAAGTGAGTTGGACCTACCATCCCGGTTCGTTTTCGGAAAGCATGCCGCTCGTAAGCCAGAGCCGCGACACGATAATGATCTTCAGCGGCGAAAACTTCGAAGAACCGGGACGGGTCGCGCGCTTAAGCCGCGATATTTCCGACAAAAACCCCGCCAGGGCAGCCTATTTGTTGGAGCTATATGCAGAACTCGGCGACAAGTTCTTCAGCCAACTTAATGGCTGGTTTGCCGGCGTGATCATCGATCGCCAATCGAAGCGAGTTACTCTTTTTAACGACAGGTATGGGATGGGACGAATCTACTATCATGCTGGCCATGACGAATTTCTTTTTGCCTCAGAGGCGAAAGCGTTGCTCAAAGTTCGTCCTACGCTACGCGCGATCCAGCCGGAGAGAGTGGCAGAATATCTTCGATATAACTGCGTACTGGGGGACCGAACACTTTTTCGGGGCGTTTCTCTTTTGCCAAAGGCATCGGCATGGTCTTTTGAGCAGAGCACCTCTCCCAAAAAGCGACATTACTTCGACTTCTCTGAGTGGGAAAGCCAGCCACATCTTGAGGACGAAGCCTTTTACACTCAATGGGCAAACACAGTCGCGCGTGTTTTCCCTCGCTATGCTCAGGAGGGTGACAAGGTCGCCCTCTCTTCCACCGCCGGGTTAGACACGCGACTCATCATGGCGGGACTTCGCGACCAAATTAAGCAACATCCCAGTTACACGTTCAACGGTGCCTGGGGCGAGTTACTCGATGTCCGCACCTCTCGAAATATCGCAAGCGTCTATCATCAGGCTCATCAGAGCATCTCAGTCAACGAACGATTCCTACAGAGCTTTGCCGACTACGCACAACGTGCGGTCCACATTTCGGACGGAACGCACGACGCCTTTGGGGCGCATGATGTGTTCCTCAACGAGATCGCGCGCGACATCGCGCCTATTCGCCTCACAGGCAAATTCGGGAGCGAGGTTGTGCGTATCCGGCGCCTGATCCCGTCGAGTACTTACCAGCCCGGGCTTCTGCGGGATGATCTGCGAACACTCGTGGAGCACCTCCCCACATTTGCAGACACCAACCCGCAGGGACACGCCCTCACACGGGTGGTGACAGAAGAGATCCCGTGGCACGAGCATCCGCGAGTGTCCGTGGAACAATCGCAGCTTGTTTTGCGGACACCGTACATGGACAACGAACTAGTAAAGCTAATGTATCAGGCTCCTGCAAGTTCGCGGGCGGCAGGTGATCTTCAAGAGCGTTATGTTCGGGAAAGAGCGCCGGAATTCGCTCGAAACATCACAAACATGGGTCGTTTCTCGAGTTCGAACCCGCTTGTAACGAAGTTTTTTTATTATCTCTTTAGGGCATTTTTCAAGGTCGAATATGTCTATCTGCAAGCGACTCCTCACTGGCTTACCCGGTTCGACCGAAAACTCGAGCATTGGCACCTCGAGCGACTATTCAGCGGCCGGCAGAAATGGGAAGCATACCGGATCTGGATAAGGACGGCTTTTGCGCCTTTCCTGCGAGACACGCTGTGTGACCCGCAAGCCGAATACACGCAATTCTTCAATTATCAGACCGTGCAAAAAATGGTCGACTGTCACATCGCTGGCACGCACAATTACCTTGGGGAAATCAACAAGGCTCTGACGGTTCAGCTGATTTCCTCGTCCTTGCTGAGAGCATGATAACCGCTGAGCAGCAGGACAGAGTGGAAGGTAAATCTGACGTGGTTGCACTTTGGAAGATGGCCGGCCAATCGCGCGCACATCTGGAGGGAGATCGCGCCGCGGAGAAAGGGATCCACGGCACCGTGAATCCAATTGAGGTTTGCCTTCTTACCGGCGGTGACGACAGACCCTACGCCCTGGGTATGGCCTCCACTCTAGCCGGCAGGGCTATCAGCGTGGATTTCATTGGCAGCGATAAGCTAGATGCGCCGGAGTTGCGCCGAACACCGCTGATAGCCTTTCTCAACCTGCGTGGCGATCAGAGCGAGGATGCTCCTTTTCGTCGCAAATTCGTTCGAATCCTGACCTACTACGTTCGCCTCCTAAAATACGTCTTACGATCGCGGCCAAGGATCTTTCATATCCTGTGGAATAATAAATTCGAGCATTTCGATCGAACTCTGTTGATGCTCTATTACCGTCTTTTCGGGAAACGGATTGTCTTTACGGCGCACAACGTCAACATGCGGAAGCGCGATGGGCGCGACAGTTGGTTCAACCGCCTTTCCTTACGCATTCAATATTGGCTCTGTCACCAAATTCTGGTGCACACCGCCGCGATGAAAGATGAACTGGTAACTGACTTTGGGATACCTTCGCCGCGAGTTACCATTATTCCTTTTGGAATTAATAACACCTGCCCGTCTACCGCGCTTGGGTACCGCGAAGCCCGAGAGCGCATCGGTCTTGGCCCGAGCGAGAAGGTCCTCCTTTTCTTTGGCCAGATTGCACCTTACAAGGGCCTTGAATACCTGGTCTCTGCCTTCAGCGAGCTGGCTAAACAAAACGTAGGCTATCGGCTCCTGATCGCCGGCAAAGTCAAGAAGGGTTACTCGGGCTACTGGAACGAGATTCAGAGTAGGATTGGAGCGAGCGAAATTCGCGCACGAGTGTCCACAAGGATCGAGCACATTCCAGACAAGGAAATCGAATGGTACTTCAAGGCGGCTGACGTGGTAGTAATCCCTTACGTCGAGATCTTCCAAAGCGGTGTCCCCTTCTTGAGCTACAGTTTCGGGCTGCCGGTTATCGCTACTGACGTGGGCTCATTGCGAGATGACATAATCGAAGGTGAAACGGGATTTCTTTGCCGGCCGAAGGATTCAGCCGACCTGGCCAGGACAATTACGACTTATTTCGCCAGTAACTTGTATCAAGAGTTGGAGACGCGCCGCGGGCGGATTCAAGCGTTTGCAAATGAGCGCTACTCGTGGACACGCGTGGGAGAAATTCTCGATAGCATCTATAGACAAGTGCTTCCGACGACCTATCCACGCTGACCCATCTGAGCCTTACATGACGACTTGCGATTACGCCGTAATTGGTGGAGGCATCGTAGGCCTTTCCACTGCAGTGCAGCTGGCCCTGCAATATCCTCATGCCCGGATCTTGATGTTGGAAAAGGAAGCGTCGCCGGCGCAGCATCAAACAGGTAGAAATTCGGGTGTTATTCATTCCGGTATTTACTACAAGCCGGGCAGCTACAAGGCGAGATTCGCGGGAGCTGGGTCAAGTTCCATGGTGAACTTCTGTCGAGAACACGACATTCCGCATGAGGTTTGCGGCAAAGTAATCGTCGCAACCCAGGAAAAAGAGCGCCAAGGATTGGATAATCTCTTCCAACGCGGCCGGCAAAATGGTTTGCCGGTTAGAAAAATCTCGCCTCAGGAATTAAACGAAATCGAGCCACACGTTCGTTGTGTTGCCGGCATTCATGTGCCAACAACCGGCATCACAAATTACCGCAAGGTATCACAGAAATACCTGGAGTTATTCCTGGAACGAGGCGGCCAGGTGATGTTCGAAAACGAAGTCCGGCAGATTACAGACCGTGGCCGGACGCATTTGATCGAAACTACAAGGGGCGAATTCGAGGCGAAGTTTCTCATTAATTGCGCTGGCCTTTATAGCGATCGCATAACTCGTCTCGCTGGCAAGGAGCCTGGCGTAAAGATCGTTCCATTCCGTGGTGAATATTACGAGCTGGCTCCGAGCAAACGTCATCTTGTAAAGACATTGATTTATCCGGTCCCGAATCCCGACTTTCCGTTTCTGGGTGTGCACTTTACCAGGATGATCGACGGTTCGGTGCACTGCGGTCCGAACGCGGTGCTGGCTTTCAAGCGAGAGGGCTATAAGAAAACCGATTTTAATTTCCGCGACTTTTGCGAAACCATGTTATACCGCGGTTTCTGGAGGCTTGCCCGCAAGAATTTCAGCGAAGGGATGAAGGAGATCTATCGCTCCGTAAGCAAGGCCGCCTTTGTGCACAGTCTTCAGCAACTCATTCCGGAGGTTCAGGCCGCCGACCTCGTACCGTGCGAGGCCGGCGTGCGCGCCCAGGCACTACTTAACGACGGCAGTCTCGTAGACGATTTCCTCATAATCCGAGGGCAGAATGCGCTCCACGTTTGCAATGCGCCGTCCCCCGGCGCCACCGCTTCGCTGGAGATTGGCAAGGCCATCGTCGCGCAGATTTCACAGCCGTCCCCCAAAGCGATCGCCGTCATGGCTTGACGGATATCCGGAGGCTTACGAGGCCAGTAATTCAGATGATTTCAGCTTTTTTGGAACTTCGCTTCGCTGTTTCCGTAGAAGCAGGCGAGTAATAGACGAACTGTCCGCTTTTAGCTGTGCTATTAGCGTCGTTTCAATAACCTAGTCGCAGATAGAAACCGCATGAAAGTACTTCTCACAGGCCATAGGGGTTATATTGGTGCCGTTGCAGGGTCCATATTCCGTTCTGCCGGTCACGAAGTGGTCGGACTCGATACGGACCTCTATGACGGGGCTGATTTTGGGGTGCCGTTTCCGAAAATCCCGGAAGTTCGCAAGGATATCCGGAACTTGACGGTGACGGACCTCGAGGGCTTCGACGCGGTGTTTCATCTTGCTGCGCTCTCGAACGATCCACTCGGCAACCTGGATTTCGATCTGACCTACAGCATAAATCATCGTGCTTCTGTGCGGCTTGCAGAGTTGGCCAAGCGGGCTGGGGTGAAGCGGTTTGTTTTCTCGTCTTCGTGCAGCACGTACGGTGCGGCTGGAGACGAGTTTCTGGATGAAACGGCCGCGCTGAACCCCGTTACGCCGTACGGTGAATCGAAGGTATTCGCCGAACGCGACATCGCGAAGCTGGTCGATGAGAATTTTTGTCCTACCTATCTTAGAAATGCCACTGCTTACGGCGCGTCGCCACGGTTGCGTCTCGATCTGGTGCTTAACGACTTTGTAGCCGCGGCACACACAACCGGACGCATATACATCAAAAGCGACGGCACGCCGTGGCGCCCGATTGTGCATATCCGCGACATTATTGGAGCTGCCCTCGCCGTGTTGGATGCACCTGCAGACATTGTTCGCAACCAGATCTTCAACGTCGGTAACACAGAAGAAAATTACCGGATTCGCGAGCTAGCCGACATCGTTGCGGAGACTGTTCCTGGTTGCCGAATCGAATACGCCGCTGATGGCGGGCCGGACAAGCGCTGCTATCGCGTGACTTGTAACAAAATCGAACGCGTCCTGGGTTTCAAGACGCAGTGGACAGCGCGTAAAGGCGCGCAGGAATTGTACGACAGTTATCGCCGAGCCGGACTTACGGACCAACAGCGTAGCAGCTATTTGCGCATTGCGACCATTCAAGATCTCTTAAAAGAAGGGAAGTTGGATGCTTCCCTGCACTGGGTCCGCGCAGCGGAAGAAGTGCCGGTCGGCACGCACTAGACGCAAAGAGCATGGAGACTCAGTAGCTATGATTTTTACCGAAACCAAATTGAAGGGCGCGTTCATTATTGACATTCAACGCCACGAGGACCCGCGCGGCTTCTTTGCGCGAGGATTTTGTCAGCGCGAGTTTGAAGAGCACGGGCTGAAGCCGGTCATTGCGCAGGGCAATATCGCACATAATCGCGGGAAGGGTACGATCCGCGGCATGCATTTCCAGTTTCCGCCTGCAGCAGAAACAAAACTGGTGCGCTGCACGCGCGGGGCGATCGTGGACATCATCGTTGATCTGCGTCCCGAAAGCGCAACGTACCTTCAACACATTGCTGTGGAGCTTACCGGAGATAACTATCGTGCTTTGTATGTGCCCGAACGCTTCGCCCATGGTTATCAGACGCTAGAGGATAAGACTGATACCAGCTATTCGGTGGGCGAATTTTATGCTCCAGGCACCGAAGGTGGCGTACTCTACAATGACCCGCGCCTGGGCTTGGAGTGGCCGCTGTCAGTGAGCGTAATTTCGGACAAGGACAAGGTTTGGAAACCTTTGAGCGAACAGGAAACCGAGCTAAAAACGCGGATGAGTCTGGAGCTGGAACCGGCTCGTCGCTAGCTGGACCACGTGGAACATAAGAGCCCTGAACATTTAGTTCCAATCACGAAGACTAGTGCGCCATTCTCGGAACCGATTTGAGGGATACCAATGATCATCGTTGACACTGCTCTAGAAGCCCGCGAAAAAGAGGGCCGCCCCATCCGCGTCGCGTTACTCGGTGCCGGCTTCATGTCGCACGGACTCGCTAATCACATCGTGAATACCACGCCAGGTATGCGGTTGGTGGGCGTGTATAACCGCCGCCCACAGCGGGCATTCGAATTGTACAAGTATGCCGGCGTAAAAGACGTGGTTTCGCCCATGACGCAAAAGGAGGCCGATCTCGCCATGCGAGAAGGAATAGCGGTAGCGACAGACGACGCCTTTTTGCTAGCTCGCTCCCCGGAGGTAGATGTCATCGTAGATGTAACTGGCTCAGTGGAATTCGGAGCACGGGTGGCCCTGGAAGCGTTCCGACACAAAAAAGATGTGGTGCTGATGAACGCAGAAATCGACGCGACGATCGGTCCCATCTTGCAGACTTACGCAGCGAAACACGGCGTGATTCTGTCCGCCTGTGACGGCGACGAGCCAGGCGTGCAGATCAACTTATACCGCTGGGTAAAAGGACTCGGACTCACACCGCGAGTGATCGGCAACATCAAAGGATTGCAAGATCCGTATCGCAACCCTACCACGCAGAAAGGCTTTGCGGAAAAGTGGGGACAGAACCCCGCAATGGTCACGAGCTTCGCCGACGGTTCGAAAATCAGCTTTGAGCAGGCGATCGTTGCGAATGCTACCGGTTTTGTTGTGAGATCGCGCGGAATGTCGCGTGGTATGGAATACAAAGACGACGTCATGAAGATCGGCGGGCTTTACGACATTGAAGAGCTCCGCAAGCTGGGAGGCATCGTCGACTACGTGGTCGGCACGCCGCTTACGAAGGTTTATGTGCTTGCCGAGCATCCCGATCCCAAGCAACAGCATTATCTCAATCTCTATAAGATGGGAGACGGGCCGCTGTATTCTTTCTTCACTCCCTACCACCTAGTCCACTTTGAAGTGCCCGCGGCGATTGCTCGCGTGGTTTTATTTCGCGATCACCTCGCCAAACCCCTCGGTGGCCCAGTGGTCGAAGTTTGCGCCTGTGCCAAGCGCGACTTGACCGCAGGCGAAACGCTCGACGACTACGGCATGTATATGACCTACGGCGAGGCCGTAAACGCCGATGAAATGTGCCGTATGAAGTATCTTCCGGAGGGACTGGTCGAAGGTTGTGTTCTGAAGCACGATATTCCGAAGGATGCAGTCATTACGTACGACGATGTTTCGCTTCCTCCGGGACGCCTGGCAGACCAGCTTCGCGCCGAACAGTATCGCATGTTCAAAGGTGAGACCTGGCTGGAAGAGTTAGAACTCGTTCACGCTTAACGAGGTCTCCCTGAACGCCCAGTAACACAGCGTCCTTGCGCCCAATGACAGGGCCGCGGAAATAGCAATCTCCTTAAACTAACAACAAAGAATAAAAACATGAAAGTCGTTCTATTCTGTGGCGGCTTGGGAATGCGCATCCGGGATTCGGAAGACATCCCTAAGCCTATGGTACACATTGGCCAGCGGCCAATCCTGTGGCACGTGATGAAATACTATGCTCACTATGGTCACAAGGATTTTGTCTTGTGCCTGGGTTATAAAGCGGAAGCGATCAAAAATTACTTCCTGAATTACAACGAATGCGCTTCGAACGACTTCGTCTTATCGGGTGGCGGCAAGAATCTGGAACTCATCAACAGCGACATTCACGACTGGCGAATTACGTTTGCCGATACCGGAGTTAGTTCCAATATTGGTATGAGGTTGAAGGCCGTGCAAAAGTACCTTGAAGGCGAAGACGAATTTCTTGCCAACTACAGCGACGGCCTCACCGATCTTCCGCTCGGCCAACAGATTGACCACTTTCGTGAGCAGAACAAGATTGCCAGCTTCTTGTGCGTTCGGCCGAACCTCAGTTATCACACGGTATCCGTTGCCCAGAGCAACGGCAGCCTGGTTAGCGATATTCATCCTATTACCAACGGCGATCTGCGCATCAATGGCGGCTTCTTCATTTTCAAAAAGCAAATCTTCGACTACTTAGGCGAGAAAGAGGAACTTGTCATAGAGCCTTTCCAGCGCCTCGTAAAAGAGAAGCAATTAATCGGCTATACTTATGACGGCTTTTGGGAAAGCATGGATACCTTTAAGGACCGCCAGCACCTTGAAAGCCTGGCCAGCAGCGGACTCGCTCCGTGGGAGGTGTGGAAGAACGGCAAGGCTTAGCCAGCTTCTATGTTGACCCTGAATTTGCTGCCGAACGCAACATCCCGTCTTAAAGTCCTGTGCCTCGGGTGCTCTCATAAAAACCTGGAAATTGCCTGGGTGGTTTTCAGTTCTGGCGGAAGCGAACGTGAGAAGGAAGCCCGAGCCAGCGCGGCGTTGTTTCTGCAACAAGCAAAGAAAAAAGAGGTGATCATCAAGGATTTCCGCGACGGTTTCTTTCCTTTCGATGGGACCAACATCAAGACCGTATTTGAAGACCAATTAAAGAAGACGTCACCGGATGTGATTCTAACTCACAATGGAAAGGATGCTCATCAAGACCATCGCCAGATCGCCGAGCTGACCTGGAATACCTTCCGCGATCATTTGATACTCGAATACGAGGTCCCAAAATACGACGGTGATATGGGACGACCGAATGTCTTTGTGCCTCTCAACGCCAAGGTGAGCAAAAAGAAGGTTAGCCACCTCATGGAGGCCTTTCAATCGCAGCGTAGCAAGCGCTGGTTCCAGGAAGACACGTTTTTATCTTTGATGCGCTTGCGGGGGATGGAATGTAACGCACCCAGCGGCCATGCGGAAGCGTTTTACTGCCGCAAGTTGGTTCTGTAACCATGAAAGATCTGAAGGAAAAGACAATCCGGGGCGGATTGGCGAGAGTCTGCGCTCAAGGAGGGAATTTTCTCATACGAATCGGTTCAGTTATGGTGCTGTCCCGGATGTTGAATCCAACAGACTTCGGACTCGTGGGGATGGTTACGGCCTTCACAGGAATCCTGTTCCTATTCCGAGACTTCGGGCTTTCGAGCGCTACCGTTCAGCGCGAGAAGGTAACCGATGAGCAACGTTCGACGTTATTTTGGATTAACGTTCTGGTCGGTGTGGTTCTGACCGTATTGACGCTCGTGTTCGCGCCGTTTGTGGTGCGGGTTTATCACGAGCCCCGCCTTCTGCAAATCACAATGGTTCTGTCTCTGGGCTTCCTGTTCAACGCACTGGGCGTGCAACATTCAGCTCTCCTGCAACGTGAACTACGCTTCACTGCGCTGGCCACAATCAACATTACTGCTTTGGTAGTAAGCACGCTCGTTGCCATAAGCGTCGCCAGTCTGGGTTTTTCATACTGGGCTTTGGTAGCAATGGCACTTATACTCCCGCTGGCCACGACGGTGGGTGTATGGATCGCAGCCACCTGGATTCCAGGCAGGCCGCGGCATGCTGAAGAAATTCTCTCCATGATGCGCTTTGGCGGTACGCTCACCTTGAACAGCATGGTAACGTACGTGGCTTACAACATGGAAAAAGTTTTGTTAGGCCGTTTTTGGGGGGCCGAGGTCATAGGACTTTATGGCCGCGCCTACCAACTGATCAATATCCCGACTGATAACCTCAATCAATCTGTCGGCGAAGTCGCTTTCTCTGCGCTGTCGCGGATACAAAATGATCGACCGCGTTTTAGGAACTATTTTCTTAAAGGCTACTCGCTCGTGTTGGCGATGACCATTCCCATTACAATCATGTGCGCGTTCTTTGCCGATGACTTGATTCGCATATTGCTCGGGCCACAATGGGGCGCCGCAGCGCCGATTTTCCGTCTGCTGGCGCCGACTATCCTGATTCTCGCCATGATTAATCCTCTGGCGTGGGTGATGTTCGCGTTGGGGCTGGTGCAACGCAGCTTGAAAACGGCCTTAGTCCTGGCGCCCATCGTGATGCTTGGCTATCTGGCTGGACTTCCCTACGGGCCCAAAGGGGTAGCACTTGGCTACTCCACGGCGATGATCTTATGGGCGATTCCCCATACGGCGTGGTGCGTGCATGGCACCGGCATTTCGCTCCGTGACATTTTGGTGACTGTGGGCCGTCCACTGCTTTCAGGTCTGGTGGCTGTTACAATAGCATTCAGTGTACATCACGCTTGCATCCCGCTGATGTCTCCGCTTCCCCGTGTTATCATTGCCGGCGTAGTACTTCTTGTGGTTTACGGCGTAATTCTGTTCTACGTCATGGGACAGAGAGAGCTCTACATGAATGTCTTGCAGGGGCTCAGAAAACGCGCCCTGGTGGAAGAAAAAGCCTTAGTGACAGCCTAGGGAGCGCAGTGTAAGAAAACGCAGATGAATAAGTCGGGTCAACCCTTTGTAAGCGTCGTGACACCTGCGTACAACGCTGCAGAATATCTCGCGGAATGCATCGAGAGCGTGCTAAGCCAAACCTATCAAAACTGGGAATACGTTATCGTAGACAACTGTAGCACCGATGGAACTGCGCAGATCGCGCGTCGCTATGCTGAAAAAGATCCGCGCATTCGTGTTCACCAGAACCCGGAGTTTTTATCCGCAATCTCTAATCACAACAACGCACTGCGGCAGATCTCGCCAGCAAGTAAATACTGTAAGGTAGTGTTTGGTGACGACTGGATCTTTCCCGAATGCCTGGAAAAGATGGTAGCAGTTGCGGAGGAGTATCCTACCATCGGTTTGGTCAGCGCCTATGCTTTGAAAGGAAACGAAGTCGCGTGGGACGGGCTGTCCCATGGCAGTCGGTTTGTTCCTGGGCGAGAGATTTGCCGCCGGCATTTTCTCGAAAGACTGTACGTATTCGGCTCGGCTACCACGGTGCTTTATCGCGCTGACCTGATCCGCGACCGCAAATCGTTTTACAACGCGGCCAACATTCACGCCGATACGGAGGTGTGTTTCGATCTTCTGAGGACGAGCGATTTCGGATTCGTCCATCAAGTCTTGACGTTCACCAGAGTTCGCCCCGCGTCCTTGCGTGAAATGTCGAACTACTTGCAGACGGATCTTCCGGGATGGCTGCATACGTTATCTACGTATGGTCGCAGCTTTCTAAACGTGGATGAGTTCGAAGCACTCCTGCGCCAGCATGTCACGAGCTACTACAGATTCCTGGGTAAAAGCTGGTTGTTAGGCCGGGAAAAGAACTTCTGGACTTACCATCGGAAGCAACTTTCGGATTCCCAAGTTGGCTATAGTCCGGTTCGGTTACTTACGGGGATGCTCGCGGTTGTCCTGCATGCTGCGCTCAGTCCTGGTGAGACTTTAAAAAAGCTGTTGAAAGTAAAACGCAAGCAGCAAAACACTCCGCCGGACAGTCGGCCGTATCGCGATAGCAAAGTTGGCCTGCAACTTCACAAAGAGGAATTGTCACTATGAAGCTCCTTGGAGAGACGCGGTCCTGGAAACTAAAACTCAAAGTGGATGAGTGGGTAGAGGTTCGGAGTAAAGAGGAAATTCTCGCGACGCTTGATGACAAAGGACAGCTCGAAGGAATGCCTTTCATGCCTGAGATGTTCCGGTTTTGTGGTCAGCGCTTCCAAGTTTACAAAAGCGCACACAAAACGTGCGACACCGTTTTTCCCGTCCGCGGTCGCCGTGTCCATCGAGCCGTGCACCTCAATACCCGCTGCGACGGCTCCGCGCACGGCGGTTGCCAGGCCGGGTGTCTGATCTTCTGGAAAGAGGCTTGGCTCAAGCCAGCCAATGGCAAGCTGGCCGGGACGGCTTCCGTTTCATCCAGCGGGACCACGCTGGCGAATTCTACCAAATGCACGGAGTCGCATGTCAATGAGGCCACCCAACGTCTCGATCCTGAGACGAACACGCCCGTGTACAGCTGTCAGGCGACGCAATTGCCGTACTTCACAAGCGACCTTAACTGGTGGGACATTCGTCAGTACATCGAAGACTACCGTTCGGGCAACGTCGGTCTGGGGCGCATCATGGCAGGTTTGGCGTATTCGCTATACTACAATCTAAGCGAGGCTGGCATCGGAATCGGGGCGCCTATGCGATGGCTCTACGACAAGCTTGCCCCGCTGTGGACTAAAACTCGTTTTCCAAGGCATTCTGGCCCAATCCCCGTGGGACACACGACGCCCACGGGAACGCGGAACCTCCACCCTGGCGACCTCGTGCACGTGAAACCCCATGAAGAAATCCTCGCTACGCTCAACGAAGAGAGCCGCAATCGTGGGCTGCGCTGGGACGCCGAAATGGTCCCCTATTGTGGCGGTACTTATCGCGTCCTGAAGCGTGTGACAAAGATTATCAATGAAAGAACCGGAAAGATGCAGGAAATCAAGAATCCCTGCATGATTCTCGATTCAGTTGTTTGCCAGTCGCGTTACAGCGCGTGTCGCATGTTTTGCCCGAGGAGCATCTACTCGTACTGGCGAGAAATTTGGCTCGATAGAGTCGAGGAGCGGCCTGCGACAGTTGAGAATGTGGCAAGAACTTCTCCTCCGGTTGCCACGCCGATGGTTGTCGAAAAGTGACGGTGTTCGGCCGTACCTTAAACAATGCTCGAACGGCTTCTCCAAATGAACGGAATTCGCGGAGAAAGGCGAAGATCCCTGATCAAGATTATCGACGCGTACTCGCGAAATAAGTGCCCCGAAGAGAGAAATTTGCTTGCCATGGCGGCTGACCGCTATATCCCTGACGGACACCACCTCCGTGAAAGCACTAGGGATCCTTCTTTTTACGGTGGCGTTGAGCAGTTTACTGCCACGCCAGGG
>WNGB01002910.1_pt1 | contig 27313 bp, 22 predicted proteins | sample 5400681 | NCBI WGS metagenome assembly WNGB01 (sample SAMN13153367, study PRJNA577476) | soil metagenome | isolation source: 115 cm soil or saprolite under grassland replicate 2 | place: USA:California | collected 2016-06-15
ACGCGGTCGAGCGTGACGAGCTCGCCGCGCTCGACACTTGTCTTCATCGCCGGCCCGTCGGCCGACTCGACACCGACGACGCGGACATCGGGGCGCTCGCGCTTGACCGCGGTCGCAATCCCGGAAATGAGTCCGCCGCCGCCGATCGGCACCACGATTAGCTCAACCTCGGGCCAGTCCTCGAGGACCTCGATCCCGACCGTCCCCTGCCCGGAGATCAGGTCGACGTCGTCGAACGGGTGCACGTACGTGAGGCCGCCGGACTCGACGAGCTCACGGGCCTTCGCGTCGGCCTCGTCCCAGATCGTGCCGTGGAGGAAGACCTCGGCGCCGTACCCGCGCGTCGCCTCGACTTTCGATGGGGTCGCGTTCTCGGCCATGACCACCACCGCGCGCACGCCGAGCAGCGCGGCCGCGAGCGCGACCCCCTGCGCGTGGTTCCCAGCCGAGGAGCAGACGACCCCACGCGCCCGCTCCTCGTCGGACAACCGCGCGAGCTTCACGAGCGGCCCGCGGAGCTTGTACGAGCCTGTCCGCTGGAACAGCTCAGCCTTGAGCCGCACGTCGAAGCCGGTCTCCTCGGAGAGCAGCCGCGAGGTCAGAAGCGGCGTCCGCCGCGCGTGCCGCGCGACCAGCTCCTGCGCCGCGCGGGAGTCGGGAAGGGCCGACACGCTCACCCGCGGAGCATCGCACGTTGGCTCCGCTGGGGAGCTGCGACAAGTTGACTCGCCTCAAAAAAGGCAGGCCGCGGTTCGCGACTCGTTGTGCTCGACGGGGTCAGGGAATCCGGACGTCCTTGTTCTCGCCCGCGATGCGCTTCTCTTCTTCGGTCAGGTCGGATTCCTTGACGGGGGTCACGATCGACCAGTGCTTGCCAACCGGGCAGCGCTGAAATCTCCACCAGCCCAATCGAATCGATTTGAGTGAAGCTCCCGGAACCCAGATCGTCGTGAACAGATGACCTTCCCGGCACCGAACTACTAGATTTCCGCCCACCCGATAGCCGCGTAGCCTCATCGCGACTGGTTCCAGAAGGATGGCAGCCGCGATGACGAGTGAACGGCGGCGACGCGAGATCGGACCCGCACGCAGCCCGAAATGAGTGTTGATCTTCATGCCACCACAGTACGCCTGCTCGAGCGCCTCAGCCTCATCGGGAAGCGGATTGCGGTCGCTCCACTCGAGACCTCCCTCCGCCGCATACCGATCCTGCTGCGCGCTGTTCCGAGTACAACGTCCGCGCTGATTGCGGCTGCGCATCGTCGATCGCCGCCGCGAGCAGCGGCGTTAGGGGAACTCTCGTTTTCAGTCGGTTCGGTCGGCGATGTGGTCGCGCCAGGACCACGCCGGCTGATAGCCCAGCACGTTGCGTGCCTTCTCGATCGAAAGAAGCGTGTCGAAGTCGCCGGTGGTGGGCCGATAGGGCACGGACGGATAGATCTCAGCCATCAGCTCGCGGCTCGGGCGATTCATGACGGTGTCCGCCGCGGCGACGATGAAGTGCTCTGCCCCCGCGCCGAATTCGAGCGCGAGCCTGCAGCTCTGGGCGACGTCGCGGGCATCGACGTAGCCCCACAGATTCCAGCGCCGCAGCGTCGAGTCCCTCCAGAAAGACGGAAAGCGCTCGTACTCCGCCGGCTCCATGATGTTCGAGAAGCGAAGGGCGACGTACGGCGTCCCGGCCCACCGGTGCAGCTGACGGCCGAGTTCTTCTCCGAGCAGCTTCGAAAGCGCGTAGCTCGACTCCGGGCGCGGCGGGTGTTCCTCGTCGATCGGCGCGTACGCCGGTGGGTCCCGGTCGAACGGGAGCCCGAGGATCGTCTCGCTCGACGCCCAGACAACTCGTTGCAAGCCGAGAAGTCGCGCCGCTTCGAAAACGTTGTAGGTGCTGAGCATGTTCGTCCGGAACGTCGCCGCCTCGGTGTGGATACCGGGAGCAGGAATCGCTGCCAGGTGAACGACGGCCTCGACGCCCGCCAGGCACTCAACCGTTTGGCCGAAGTCGGTCAGATCGGCGCGCAGAAACGCCGCAGGTGATTCGGTCGCCGAGACCACGTCGACTGCGAGCACGTCGTGCTCGTGCTCGACCAGATCACGGACAACTGCTCGTCCAGCCTTGCCGCTCCCGCCGGTGACGACGAGCCTCACGATCGCGAAGCTTACGAGGATGCAATTGCCCGCCGAACCGAGTCGCGGACCGGCCAAGAGTCGCCGCCACTGCCGGCTTCGGCCACATCGGCCGGAACGGAACGCGCACGGAAGTCGTCACCCGACCGGACCTCCGCGCGGGAGCGTAGGCGGCGGGTTCGAGCGATGCGAAACGTGGCTTAGGCAAGCCATTCTCGCGCGCACCTGCTTCCTGTCTGCAACCCACTCTCGCGCCTGCCGGGACTCGCCCGAAATCTCCGCGTTACCGTTCATTGTCGAATGCCGCTTCGGCCGGAAGATGAACGCCATCTCGTAACGGCAATCGAGCTCGCGCGACGATCCAGGGAGAAGGGGAATCATCCTTTCGGCTCCCTCCTCGTCGACCCAGACGGCAATGTTGTCCTCGAGGCAGAGAACACGGCTGTAGCCGGGGAAGATTGGCTCGGCCACGCTGAGCTCAACCTCGTGCATGCCGCTTGCCGCGAGTTCCCCCTTCAGTTCCTGCATGGCTGCACGCTGTACGCGAGCACCGAACCGTGTGCGATGTGCGCAGGCGCCATCTACTGGACCGGGATCGGACGCGTCGTCTATGCGTTGAGCAGCGAGACGCTCCAGGCGATCGTGAACGACGAGCAGGGAGACTCGACATTGGCGCTGTCGTGCCGCGAGCTGTTCGCCAGGGGCGGGCGCAACGTCGAGGTCCACGGGCCAATCCTCGAGGACCAGGCCCGTGAGGTGCACCAAGGCTTCTGGGAACCGTCTCCCCGAACTTAGCCAGCAGCTTGGAGAGCGAGACCTTGATGGAGGCGGCGGGAATCGAACCCGCGCAAGGTTCCGCTCAGCTTCGCGTTCTCATCCGGCGAACGAGACTTCGTCCGCCGCGATCGCCGGTATGTCAGCAGCGTCGCGGGCCACCAGCCAGACAGGTAGAACGACGAGCGCGAGCACCGTCGCGCGGCCTCGACCCGGGGCGACCGTCACTTTCACGATCGCGAAGCTTACGAAGATGCCTGAGCAGGCTCGGTCTCGGCGCCGTCAGCACGACGGCGCCGAGAATCCGAAACGGCCGGATGGAACCCGCTCGTGTTGTCAGCCGTCCTGATGAGCGAGCTTCAGCTTCCCCGAAAGCGTGGACGTGTGCGTCGTCAGGTTCACCGTTCCCCCGCCGCTGCCACGCGCGCCGGCGAACACTCCTGTGCTCGACGGGCCGTCGACCGTCCATCGTTCGGTGGCGATTGGGCCGGAGGCGGTCTGGCACGCGTACGCGGATCCGCGAAGGACCAGGACTCCGGCGTCGACGACGATTCGCCGCACCCCGGCGTTGGTCCAGCTCCCCGGGCCGCAGGGCTCGACGGATCGGTCCTGCGTGACCCCGACGACGATCGTTGCGGCTCCGTACCCGTCTACCGTGCCGCTGCCCGTATTGATCAGTTGGAAGACGCCGAGGTCGGCGATGCGGTTGGTAATCGACGCGGCGCTTTCGGTGAAAGTCGCCGCGAACGGCTTTGCCGCGGCCGGCGCCCCCGATGCCGCGCGCAACGCGACACCGCTCACGGCGGCGACGAGGACTGTCACGGCGAATGCGAGACGAACGATCGTGCTCATTTGCTTCACCTCCGGATCGATGTCGTGCCGACGCTCCTCCTCGGCCCTTAATAACGCCCAAATTCGCGCCAAACGCGACCTACAATCGTGAGCAGTGACCCGCGTCCAGTCGTATGGGGCAGTCGTGACACGCCGGCGAGGACTGCAGTTCCGTGTGCTCGGACCGCTCGAGGCGTCGCGCGACGGCGTCGGGCTCGACCTCGGCCCGCGGAAGCAGCGGGCCGTACTCGCGCTGCTGCTGCTCAATGCAAATCGCGTCGTTGCGACCGAGCGGCTGATCGACGAGCTCTGGGGCGACTCACCGCCCGAAAGCGCACGCTCCGCATTGCAGGTGTACGTCGCCGGCCTCCGGAAGGCGCTCGGCAGCGACGGCGAAGCCTTACGCACGCGCGCCCCCGGTTACGTCCTCGATGTCGAGCCCGACGCGCTCGACCTCGCTCATTTCGACGAGCTGCGCGCGGCGGCGCGCGCGTCGACCGACAACGAACGTCGTGCGGTGCTCCTGGCCGAGGCGCTCTCGCTCTGGCGCGACAGTCCTTTGGCCGAGCTCAAGAGCGAGCCGTTCTCGATTACCGCCGTGGCGCAGCTCGAGGAACTAAGGCTCGAGGTGCTCGAAGAGCGAATCGACGCGGATCTCGCGCTCGGGCGGTACGCCGGGCTCGTTTCCGAGCTGGACGCACTCGTCGCCGAGCATCCCTACCGGGAACGACTTCGCGCCCAGCTGATGATCGCCCTCTATGGCTCTGGACGACAGGCCGAGGCACTGCAGACGTACCAATACGCTCGCCACGCGCTCAGCGAGGAGCTGGGCCTGCGGCCGGGCCAGGAGTTGCGAGACCTCGAGGCCGCCATCCTGCGACAAGACGAGTCGCTCATAGGGAGGCCGGCCGGCCGGCGCCCCGCGGCCGGAACGGCGGCGTCCGAGCCTGGCGAGGGCGATCTCGGCTCCGTGACGGTTCTGTTTCCGGACGGTGCCCCCGAGCTCGCGCCGCAGCCGTCCCGGCGGGAGCGTCGCCTCCCGCGATTGCGCCGACGCTGGGCGGTGCTGCTTGCCGCCGCCCTTGGCCTTCTCGCGGCGGCGGCGGGGGCGCTCTCGATCCGTGACGGTCCCGCGCCGATCGTCGTTCCTCCGAATTCCCTCGCCATCATCGACCCGAAGACGGATCGAGTCGTGGCCGGGCTCGGCGTCGGGATCCGCCCGGGCCCGATCGCACTCGGGGGAGGGTCGCTCTGGGTCGGGAACCTCGACGACGGGACGGTGAGCCGTATCGATCCTGCCACTAGACGGCTCGTTCGGACAATCACGCTCGGGGCGACTCCCACCGGGCTCGCGTGGGGTGCAGGTTCACTGTGGGTCGCATACGGCATTCGCGGCGAGCTGGCACGCGTCGACCCTCGTTTCAACCACGGCCAGGTGACGAAGACGGTGCCAATCACCGGCAAGTCGCTCTACTACCCCACGGGCAGCGTCGCCTGGGCCGGCAGCTCGGTGTGGGCGGTCTTCGGGAACTCGACGCTCGCGCGCGTCGACGCGGCCACCGGCCGCAGAATGGGATTGGCGCTTGCCGGCGCGGGGCCGGTGGCAGTCGTCGTCCAAAGCGGGTCGATCTGGGTTTCGAATTCAGGAGATTCGACCGTGCTCCGATTCGACCCGAACACGTTCGAGCAAGGGCCGGTGCAGATGCCAATCAGCGTCGCCCGCAACCCGAGCGGAATGGCAGCCGACGAAGGTGCGATCTGGGTCGCCAACACGGGTGACGACGTCGTGACGCGGATCGACGCAGGCTCGAGATCCCCGTTTCAGATTCCCGTCGGCGACGGGCCGACCGCGGTTGCGGTCGGTGCGGGTGCGGTGTGGGTGGCGAACACCGCTGCCGGAACCGTGTCTCGGATCGACCCGAAGACGAAGGCGGTCGTGAGCACGATTCGGGTCGGCAGCGCGCCGTCTGGAATCGTCGTCGCCGCAGGCCTGGTCTGGGTGGCCGTCCAGGCTCGCTAGCCGCACCGTTACCGCAGGCAGACGGCCGTCAGGTCGAGCACAGGCCTCAACACGATGCAACCGACGCGCTTTGAGACGAGCGTGGCCTCGTTGATGATGCTCAGCGCGGCGAGCGGAGCGGCATCACGGGCCAGCCGGATGTCGAGCTCGCCGTAGGCGCGGTCGCGCTCACCAGATCGCGGCATCATGGCGGCGCGGCGCAACTTCCCGTCGTATGCCCTCGATGCAAATCCCATGAGGTTCGTGCCCCCGATGAACTGCGTGTCGAGCAACAGATTGAGGTACGCGTACGGATCCGGGAGGTTGGGCGTCCAGAGCACGAGTGCGAGGTCCCACGGCTCGCCGCGAACGGCGAGTCTGTTGAGATACGCCGCGCTGGCGAGGTGGAGGGGAAGCGCCTTCACCTCGATGTCGAGCCCGATCTCCGCGAGTTGCTGTTTCGCTAGCTGAGCGGGCGCGTAGGCGACCGGGACATCGGTCGTGTAGAGCACCGCCTTGCCGCCGCGCAGATTTCCACGGGCCAGCTCCCGGGCTCGCTGCACATCCGCGCGCTCGAGCGGGTAGACGTCGCCGTCCCTGAACCCGGGCAGGGCGGACGGAAGGTACTGGTCGGTGACCGCGCCGGCGAGCGGTCCACCGGATGTGGCCTGCAGCGCCTTCCGATCAAGGGCGAAGTTGACGGCCTTGCGCAGGCCCGGGTTGCCGTGGAAGAGCGGTCGCGTGGAGTTCAACGCGAACATGCGCAGGGTGAGTCCCGGCTTCAGAAAGAACCGCGATCGATTGATGCCGTACTTGTCCACGAGCGCAAGGGCCGGATCGAGGTAGATCCCGGCGAGGGTGTGACCCCAGTCCGCCTCGCCCCGATCGATGCGCTGGATCATGTCCGTCGGTGACGCCGCGCGCAGATCGACATCGAAGCCGTCGACATGGTGAGGTCGCTTGCCGCCGTAGAAACGATTGCGCTGGATGACGACGCGCTCGCCTGCACGATACTCGGCGACGTAGTACGGGCCTGCACCGGGGAACGCGCCAGCTCCCTCGGGCTCGGCCGGGAGCGCCGGCGGCACCGCGCAGAAGAAGGGCAGCGTCGTTCGTGCGGCGAAGTCGGGCGCAGGCTGGGTGAGCCGCACGACGAGGGTGTTGCCCCGTGCGACGACGCCTGCTGCCGCTGTGCGCCTCCCTGCCAGGACATCCGTGGCGCCGACGATGTCTCGCGTGAACGCGGCACCCGGCGACTTGACCGCGGGGGCCAGGGTGCGGTTGATCGCGCGGGCGAAGGCGCTCGCACGGACCGGACTGCCGTCGCTGAACCGAAAACCCCGGCGCAGTGTGAACGTGTACGTCTTGAGGTCGCGCGAGACCTTCGGAAAGCCGGCGGCCACCTCCGGTTGAACTCTGAACGCCGCCGGAGGCGGCTTGTCGGGATAGGCCATCAGCCGCACACAGACGGTGTCGAGCAGCGCCCATCCGGGAGCCGTGTAAGAGAGCGCCGGATCGATGTAGTCAAGCCCTGACTGGGGGGCGAGGCTGATGCGGACGATCCCGCCCGACTGCGCCTCGGGCGAGCCGAGCGCACTCGGCTGGACGACAATGGCGAGCACGCAGCTTCCCGTCGCCAACGATGCGAGTAGTGCGCGATACGTCCGTCCCCTCAACTCCGGCCTTTCGCTCTCTCGCTGGGGCTCTCCCGCAGAGACTAGAGCCTGGCGAGCACCGCGGCCAGAGGTTCGTCTCCCTCGCCCATGCGCGAGCGGAGATCGGACCGGAATTCGATGCCCATCGAAAAGACCGCGATTTGCAGCGATGATGGAGGCGGCGGGAATCGAACCCGCGCAAGATTTCAATCGACGGTCGCGTCTGGACCGGAAGGCGGCGTCTCCCAAGTCTCGGGACGAAGGTCCGTTTCAGATGCGGCGCCCTTACACCCACCGCAGTGCGTGCAGACGGGGACTTCGTTCGGCAGGAGTGGCCGACCCCTCGCACGTTCGGCGCTCCGTACGGACACGACCTCGTCGAGTCGGTAACAACGCGGATCGTGGGGCCTAGTCACCAGGCTCACCTCCCGTAGATCCCAGCGCGTAATGAGCCTGAAGCACGCCTCGCCGTCGTAGATCTCGCCATTCAAATGCTCGCACTCGAAATCGGCGGCTCCGCAGATCGAACACTCACCGAGGGTTGGCCCGCCCGGACTCAAGCCCACTCGGCTGTGGAGAGCATGGATGCCGCACTTGAGAACCCATGACGTTCGATCCGCATCGAGCTCGTAAGGGCATCCGAACTCCTCAAGGAGCTGTCGGCCTAACCGGTGAGCAGCAGCGAACGCCGACTGATGCCCAATACGGTCGACCAAGAAGGCATTGACGTACTGTTCGACTGCTGCGCGTAGGAGTTGCTCTTTCTCGTGGCTCTTCGCATCCGCGTGCGCGTCCGCTTCAAGCTTCGCCGCTTCCTGCATGTACTCGCGAGCAGATCGAAGCGGCTCGTAGTACGCCACGTATCCGCTGATGACGAGACCTTCGTCCTCGTCCTCGTCGTCGTCGTCGCAGTTCGCCAGGTCAGTCATCGCCGCTCGACGACGGTCCCCGCTCGAGCCGACCGGCGAGCATGTCCCTTAACTCGTGGGCAGGCCCTGTCAATTCGCGCGCGACCGTGCGGCCGTCCTCGATCGCTACCTCACGGAAGCGAATGGTGGGCGGCGCCGTCGCTTGGGCGCGCGCGGTCGATCATTCGTTGGATTTCGTTGACCACCAAGCCGATCGCCACACCGGTAGGGAGGCTGAGGATCCACGGGAGTACCCAATCGGCAGCGCGCTCTCGATACATGCCGCGCGTGGCGTCGGCTGGTGAGACGAACTCAACCTCGATCCCTTCCGAGCGAGCACGAACTGACAGGTTCTGCGCGGATTCTCTAAAGCTCGCCGTGAGCTGTCCGTCCAGGTCCCGAACGTCGTCCGGCAAGAAGACGAGAGTGTCACCGCCGCTGCGAGCCGACAGCTCGCTCGCGGGCGGCCAGAAAGCGGGAACCGGCACTGGCTGCTCTGTAACGGCCAAGGCGAGGATCCTAAGTTATGCGTCGGCCAGCTAAAACGCCGGCGACCCACGAGTCGACTGCCCTGTAACCGTTTTGGAATTCTCGATCCGCTCCCCCTCGACGGCACAAAACAAGTCGAGGAGCGCAGCTGCCTTCGCCGCAAGCTCGTCGACCGGCTGCCTGTGCGTTTTTAGCCGCGGTCAAGCGCCGGATCCCTGAGAGGGGTCGCTCTTGGGGCGAACCTGACGGCCTGAAGGTGGACTAGCGAGAACGTCAAGGCGCAAGTTGCCTTGGGCATCTCCGAAGACTGCGGCGGCTTCGGTCTTCACTCGCGCTACCTCTTTCGCTGCGCGTCCAGCCAACAGGGCAGCAAGGACAGTCGACGCCTCAAGCAGCCTCGCCCTGAAGTCTGGGATCCCGCTGACCTTCTCCCAAAATTCGTCCGATGCAAGCTTCGTTATGTTCGGGTCGGTTCCCAACGCAGCAGTCTTCTTCCGCCCATGGAGCACAGCGACGTACTGCTCCACGACCCGTCTTCCCGCACGCAGCGCGCCGGCAGCGCGCCGTAAGGAGTCGACGTCGGAGCGACTCCCACCTGCGCTCTTCGTGTTCGGCGCAGCTTGGATCGCGTAGAGCTCCGTAACAGGCGGAGTCCCAGGTCGTTCGATTTGCAGGTCGACCCCGCTTCCGGGCTTGATGCCACCACTTACGATCCTTGCAACCTCTTCCATCCATGTTCCGACGTGACCTTCGATCGCTGATGTCTCCCAGTCCTCGAGCGCGCGATCAACCCATTCGTACACGGTGGTTGTCCCGCGAGCCGTGTAGATCATCGGGTTACGCTTGGCGAGGTCGCGCCCCTTCTTCTTAGACAGGTTGGCTTGGAGTGGCTTGGCGACAACGTCATCGAACGCTTGCACGATCGCTGAGGCGGTCGGAGATGGGACGCCCAGGATCGCCTGCACACGCTGGTTTAGGTGCGCTCGATTAGGCGGTGGTACCGACACGGCAGACTAGGATGCTCTCGAAAAACTCGCCGGCTCGACGGCCAGTGCGGCGGTTGACATGCCGCGTGACCGTGTCCTGAAGCCGAAGTCCTGCGTCACGAAGAATGGCCGGATACAGACGTCGCGAGTCATTGACGACGATCACGATCGGCGCGTCCCTTCTCAGCTGATCCGCCGCGTTACCGAACACCGCTGTCATATCGGCAACGTACGCGGCCAGCGCACGACTGCTCGTGCCCTCCGACGCCGCACCGATTTCCGCGTCGCGGCGGTCCCTGAGGTTTAAAAGCTCATATGAATACCGATGCTGCTCGTGGTAGTCGATCAGACCCGGATACGGCGGTGACGTAATGATTCCGTCGGGCCTGTATGCGAGACGCAACTCCCGTGCGTCATCGTGCACAACCTCGACGTCTCCGCTCGTCCGAACCCCAGCAAAGGCACGTAACCGACGGATCGTGTCTGCCGTATAGCGCGAGAGGAACTTTTCGGCCTCTTCGACGGGGCGACAAATCCGCTTGTGTTTGTGGCAGAAATATTCGGCTGTGGTCGGAGCTCGGGGGAAGTCGAGATCGAAGTGCGTCGTCAGCCGGGCAGACCGTGCCGCGCGCGAGAGGATGATCCTTGCGACGTCCCATGCAGGGTCGTTGAGCCGCTCAGACGCGATGGCGTAGTACTGCAACAGCTCGCCGAGAGCCCGCGGCGCGTACCACCGCTGGAGCCACTCGCTGGCCCCTTCCGTAGGCGCTGGTCCGGCTTGCCGAGCCTCTTCAGCCGCGGCCCGCAGGCTCATCTCCAGAGCGCCTAGTGCATACGGAGTCGTCTTGACGCGACTCAAGAGACAGTTGAAGGCGGAGATGTCGCACCCGATCGCATCGGCGCCGAAGACGTTCGCTTCCACGAGCGTCGTGCCCGACCCTACGAAAGGGTCGTACACGCGGGCGCCGGCCTGGAAGTACCGCTTAAGGAAGATCTCGACGAGCTGGGGAACGTACTTGCCCAGGTACGGGTGAAGGCCGTGGACATGCTTCGTTCTCTCAACTTGAGGCAGTTCCGTTTCCGACCACGAGAGTTCGAGATCGATCTCGGAGTAGAGAGCTTCCTGCGTGCGCCCGGCCATAGCGGTTCGGGAGACTCTATGGAGCGAGCCGGACGACCGGTGCTTGGGAGCGGCATGGCAGGCTGCCGGGTGCCACGATCCGCGTCGAGTCTCGGATCGGAACAGTTGCGCAGTGTCGTCAATCGTTTCGACCGATTCGCCCGTAGGCTCCATGTCGAGGCCTGGCGGCAGCAACGGAGGTCGTGCGCATCAATGATGCATCTGTATCTCCCTCGCTACTGCGGTCGTCGGCGCTAGGGACGCGCCTTCCATCTCCGCGCACATGGCGTCGTCGTTACGCACGTACGCGGCGCTCTCTTAGAGCCGCTGAGACGCTCTCTCAGGCGGCGTCGGCGACCTCCGCATGGTCGCTTTGCTGGACGAGAAGCCCGGTTTCGGCCAATCAGCACCTCTCCGCCCGAAATCGAGGCCCTCGGAGGCGATCTCCGGGCCTTGGAGTACGTCCCGAGACCAGTCGATCGTTCAGTTTGAGCGCATCCTCGAGCGATGCCCGCGGATCCGCGGACGGCTGGGGGAGCCGGCGGGGGAGGTTTTGGGGACCTCCCCCCTTTCACACTCGTGTTGATGCCACGCGGCGAGCTTCGCGCACTGCGCCCACACGACCGAGAGGAACCGGTGTCTCAACTCGCGCTCTTCGGCGACGTGCCGGCCGTCGCCGCTTCGGCGCGGACGGAGCCGGCCGTCAACGGCGACGGCTCCCGGCGCTCGAAAGGCCGGCACGCGAGCTTGACGCTGGGCGAGGCGGCCCGGATCATCCGGGAGGCCGTGAGGGACAAGTCCTACCGGTCGACGCCCGTCGGCCTCGAGGTCGCGCACTTCATCCGCTGGTTCCGAAACGAGTACGGCGCGACCGTCGAGACGCTGCGCGACTACGAGGCGATCCTCGCCAAGCTCGCGATCGACCACGCCGACCTCGAGCTCGCCGCTTTCGAGCCGCCGGACGGGACGACGCGTCTGCGCGCGTTCATCGACGAGTGCTGGGGCGACGCGGCGCCGCGCACGCGCAAGAAGGTACGCGCCGTCCTGATGTCGTTCTTCAAGTGGGCGCAGGCCGAGTCAAGCTCCAGGGCAACCCGGTCGCCCCGATCCGCTCGCCGCGGCTGCGCGACGTCGAACGCGAGCTCTTCTCGGCCGACGACGTCGTCCGGATCGTCGCCGCGCAGCCCGAGCTGCGTGATCGCGTCGCGCTCAAGCTGCTCTTCCTCATGGGCCTCCTCAAGGGCGAGCTCGCCGCAATCCGCTACCGCGACTTCGACCTCGGCCGCCGACGCCTCCGCGTGCACGGCAAGGGCGGCAGGATCCGCCACACGCCGATTCCGACCGAGGAGCTCCGCCAGGAGATCGCTGAGCTCTCCCTCCGGCGCGACCCGGCCGAGCACCTGCTCTACCCGCAGAAGCGCGGTCCGAAGGGGACGGTGATCTGGGAGAACCGCCGCAAGCCGCTCTCCGGACCGGCGCTCCATCGCTGGTGGTACCGCTGCCTCACACGCGCCGGCGTCGTCGACGAGGGAACGACGCACGGCAAGAAAATGCACGGCGCCCGCTACACGTCGGGCACCGAGTTCTACCTCGCGACCGGCGACATCTACGCCACGCAGCAACTCCTCGGCCACGCCGACGTCAGCACGTCCGCGAACATCTACGTCCAGGGCTCGCCCGCCGACCTCGAGGCGAAGCTGCGGAGAGTCTGGGGCGAGTGAGACTCCGATCGAATCGATGAGCACGCTTCTGCAGACGACCGAGGTCTCCGTCACGAACTCGATGTCGCCGCTCGCGTTCGATACTCGCGGTCCCGACATGAATCCCAGGTTCGATCGCTACCTCGTGCTCCGGGGCGAGGATGCCTTTCACATCGGGAACGTTTGCGATACCTGCGAGTTCTTCTTCGAGCGCCTTGAGAACCACTCCGACAAGGTCTCGCCCAAGGGAGTGGCAGCTCGCCTACGCGCGGGTGTCCGCGATCTTGAGGGTGAGTTGCTCGGTGGCGTCACAACGGCGCTCCCGGCGGGCCGGTACCGAGCGATGCTGACCGAGCTCAGGCCTGACTTAGTCCAGCCTGGAGATCCCGCCGACTACTTCAGCCACGCGCAGTTGGCGCTGTGGGGTATCGACCCGGCCGTGGGTAAGCCGCACGATCCGCAAACCGAGTACTACCGCACGTCGTCGTTGCTGCTGGGAAGCCGGCGGCAGTTCTTCGAGTTCTTGGTGCCGCTCGTGCCGAGCGCCCGCCTGGACGAAGAGACGGTCGCGGAATACCGCGAGCGCCTGCGCGACGGTGAACGTCCCACCGCGCTCGCAATCTCCGTCCTCGACGTGAAGCAGCCGGCCGACTGGGAGGGCGACCCGGCTGTCACGGAACACTGGTGCCTCGCGCACTACCTGTTGGACGGGCACCACAAAGCGCTCGCGGCGGCTCGCGAACAGCTACCGCTGAGGCTGCTCTCGTTCCTCTCGCACGAGGAAGGCGTCCGACGCGAAGACGACATTCGCGTGGTCATCGATGCGGTGGGACGGTCAGCAGATTGATTGTCTCAGTTGCGAGCCTCCACAGCGCCGTGCGGACAACGATTCCGATCGACGCCCTTTCGACCGAATCGTTCCGATCGAAAAAGCGCCGATAGCGGGGAAAAGTGGAGGCGGCGGGAATCGAACCCGCGCAAGGTTCCCCTGCGGACGGAACGATCGGCTATGAGAGCGTTCCCCGCCTCGCGTGAGCGGGACGGGATCGTCGCCGTTGTTCAACGTCTCCCGGCCGACTATTGCAGCAGACCTACGTCGTCGTGAACGTCCGGGCGAGAAGGACTTCCGCTTCACGTCTGTAGTCGGTGTCGTTCTCGGGAGGAAGCCGGTCGCACAGATCGACGAGCAACTTCAGATCAGCCTCGTGCTCAACTTCTGAGGTTCGCACGAGTTGGACTGCCGCGCGCACCGCCAGGGCCCAGGACCCGTGCTCTCGGGCGGTTTCGATCGCGCGGAGAAAGAGCCGTCGTGCGTCGGCCTCGGACCCCTCCAGACGAAACGACTCGGCCTCGACCCGGAGGAGTTCGGGCTCGTAGAAATACGTCCTCATCGAATCCGTGAGCGCGCGCGCGTCGTCGAGGACAGCTCGGGCGGCTTCACGCCGCCCTAGGCGGAGATGCACGTCCGCGAGGACAGTGCCGATGAGAACAGCGAAGACATTGTTCGCCATGTTCAGTTGGTCCGCGAGCGCTCCCTCGAGCTCGGCGATCCCCTCCTCGTATCGCGCGCGGCACGAGAGCGCCCAGACACGCATCGCGCGGACGATGCCGGACAGCATCGGGTAAACGAGCTCGCCGGTCGCGGCCAATGCGCGTTCCGATTCGAGCACGACGCCGTCCACATCGCCGTTGATGTAAAGGACGACGGGAAGCCACGAGAGCGGGTGCACGCGGCTGATCGGGTGGCCGAGCGTCTCGCTCAGATCGATGGCCTCGCGCAGCTGCGCCACCGCCCTCAGCGATTCGCCGCGTAGCGCTGCCGCGACGGCTCGAAACGTCAATGCGCACACACCCGGGTCGTGGTTGCCGTATTGGAAAGAGAGCGCATGGTGGGCCTCGGGGCGGTAGATCGAGAGGCCCTCGTCGGCCGTCGCGACAGCCTCATCGATCCGGCCGCTCAGCAGCGCGTACGCCCAGCTGGAGTGAAGGGACTGCAGCCGCATCGCTTCGTCGCCCTGAGAAGCTAGTTCCTTCATCTGTTCGACAAGACGAGTCGACCGGTCGAAGTTGCCGCGCACGGTGTTCAAAAGGCAGAGGCCGAAAAGGGCTGGAAAGTCCTCGGCCACGGGACCGCCCGCGATCATCAGGTCGATCGCCCTCGCGTGCGCCCGCTCCACCTCGGGCGCGCTGGCTCCCTTGACCGCCCAGAGCGCGGTCCCGAGCTGCATCTGCAGCTCGGCCTCCGTCCGGCTGCGCTCATCGTCTTCTTCGAGCTACTCCACGAGATCGATCGCGCGGGAGAGGTACTCGACCGCGCGATCGTTCGCCGAGAGCCGGATCGCGCGGAGGCCGGCGCGATGGAGGGCGAGGACGGCAGGCTTCACGAGACCGGCGGCGTCATCGCCCGCGGCGTGTGCGTACTCCAAGGAAGCGACGTGGTGGTGGGCGAGCAGCTCGGCGTGGTCCTCCGGGTGTGCGAGCGACTCGATCCACCAAGCCGTGAGGCGGTGCAGCTCCGCCCGGCCGGCGCGTGGGATCTCGCCGTACGCGACGTCGCGCAATAGGTCGTGGCGGAAGGCGTACTCGGTGCTCCCTGCGACCGACGAACGCCGCGCCCGGGTGACGAACTCGCTGCGCTCGAGCGGGTACAGCAGCTCCTCTGCGCGCCCGCGCGAGACACAACCGATCGCCTCGAGGGCGCCCGCCCAGAAGACCTTGCCGATGACGGCCGCGTCCTGCAGCAGCCTTTTCTGCTCGGCGGGGAGCCCGTCGAGTCGAGCCGCGATGATCCCCTGCACCGTCTCGGGCAGCTCGTGGAGACCACCCCTCTCGAGCATCATGCGGCAGAACTGCTCCGCGTAGAGCGGGTTACCGCCCACCCGCGCAAGCAACGCCTCCTGCGCCTCGGCTTGAGGCAGCGGCTGCTCCAGGAGAGCGGCGACGAGACGAGCGGTCTCGCTGTCAGACAGCGGCGGCAGCGAGATCGTCACCGCGTTCGGCTTGCCGCCAGCCCAGCCGGTCCGGCGCCGAAGCAGCTCCGGCCGCGCCGTCGCGACCACCAGAAGCGGCACGCCGCTGACGCGGTCGACGAGCTCGTCGACGAAGTCGAGGAGGCCTTCGTCCGCCCAGTGCAGATCGTCGAAGACGAGGACGAGCAGACGCTCGTCTGCGAGCGCCTCGACAAAATCGCGCCAGGCGGCGAACGTCTCGGCACGGCGGTCGCCGACGCCGGCCTCCCCGCCGCCGAGCCCGAGGAGGACGCCCAGCGAGCTTGCGATCCGCTGCGCCTCGACAGCATCATCGACGACGCGCTCCACCGCGCTCGCAAGCTTGCGTTCGGATTCCCCGACCGGGTCGCTTTCCAGGATCCCCGCCTCTGCCTTCACGATCTGTCCGAGCGCCCAGAAGCTGACACCGTCGCCGTAGGGGAGCGAGCGGCCCTGACGCCACGTGAGAGCCTCCTCGCCCCGAGCAGCCGCTTGCTGGAGCTCAGAGACGAGCCGTGACTTGCCGATCCCGGGGACGCCTAGGATCGTGACGAGCTGAGGCGAGCGCTCCGAGGCGGCCCAAGCGAGCCGCTCCTGCAGAGCGGCCAGTTCGCGCTCGCGGCCGACCAAGGGTGAGCGGTGCCGCGAGAGGTCGATGCCGGGCTGCGCCAGCGCCCGGATCGCCTCCCAGGCCCTGATCGGCTCGCTCTTCCCTTTCGCGGTGACCGGCTCTACCTCTCGGTACTCGATCGCGTGGCTCGTCGCTCTGAATGTCTGCTCGCCGACGAGGACGCCGTTGACGGGCGCGACCGCTTGCATGCGCGCGGCCGTGTTGACGACGTCGCCCACGGCCACCGGCTCCCCTTCCGCTGCGCGGGCACCGAGAGCGACGTGCGCCTCGCCGGTCGCGACGGCGATCCGCGCCTGCTGAGGCCCCTCCTGCTCGGCGAGCCAGTCGCGGATCGCGAGCGCTGCGCGGACGGCTCGCTCCGGGTCGTCCTCGTGCGCGATCGGGGCGCCGAAGATGGCCATGACCGCGTCGCCGATGAACTTCTCGACCCTGCCGCCGAAGCGCTCGAGTTCGGCCCGAATGTGGCCGTAGTACGGCATCAGGAAGGCGCGGATGTCCTCCGGGTCGAGTCGCTCGGCGGTCGCCGTGAAGTCCACGAGGTCGGCGAACAAAACGGTCACGACCTTCCGCTCCTCTCGCGGAATCGGTGCCTCGGCAACGACGGAGACGGCGGGAGCCACGGGCACCGGAGTCTCGCCGCGGCGCGGGCGGTCGAGCGCGGGATCGTGGACGAGGATCTGACGCTGGAGCTCCTTCAGCCCCTCGGTCGGCTCCACCCCGAGCTCCTCGACGAGCGTGCGCCGCGCCTCACCGTAAGCCGTGAGCGCGTCCGCCTGCCGGCCCGCGCGGTAGAGGGCGAGCATGAGCTGCGCACGCAAGTGCTCGCGGAACGGGTGCGCCGCCACCAACGCCGCGAGCTCAGAGACCAGCTCCCCGCCTCCACCTAAGGCAAGATCGGCCTCGACGCGCTCCTCCAGGGCAGCGACACGAAGCTCGTTCAATCGCGCCGCCTCCGACGAGACAGAGTCTTCGTGGAGGACGTCCTCGAACGGCTTACCGCGCCAAAGCGCGAGCGCCTCTCGTAGCAGCTCGGCCGCGCGCGCGGGATTCTCCTCGCGGACCGAGCGTGCGGAACTGACGAGCCGCTCGAAGCGGCTCGCATCGAGCCGGTCGGCGTCGATGCGCAGCATGTATCCCGTCGGGCGCGTCACGAGCAACTCGTCCGCAACGCCTTGCAACCCACCGCGCTGGAGGATCCCCCGCAGCTTTGAGACGTGGAACCAGAGCTTCCGGCGGCCCTCCGCGGGGTTGTCGCGCCACAGCGCGTCCACGATTCGGTCGGTAGACAAAAGCTCGTTCGGCTGCATCAGGAGCAATGCGAGCAGCGTCCGTTGCGTTGGCGATCCGATACGCACCGCCGCCCGGTCGAGGACGACCTCGACCGGCCCCAGGACCCGGAACTCGATCCTGCTCACAGCACCCCCTTTCGCCTGTCCAGTCTAGGACTCGAGGGCGCAAAGCCGAAGCAACGTGCGCGCAAAGGCGACCGCGCGAGACTCGCGCGGAAGTCGCGATGACACAGACCCCGATCCGACAGGAGGGTGAGATGAAGAAGCGACTACTGAGTCAAGTCTTTGGCGTGCTCATGCTGGCTGCGCTTGGATTCGTTGCGCCTGCAGCAGGAGGTGTGACGACGGAGACGAGCGACGTGATCGGGCAGGGGCCCGCGGGGCCGGTCGTGTCGGCCGACGGCGCGACGCTGCAGCGGTCAGAGAATGGACTGTCGGCGAGGCTCAGCATGCCGACGCCTGCGCCGGGGACGTACCTGTATCCCCCGGCCCAGACGGCGCCGTTCCCGTTCCCGGCCGCCGTTCCCGGCCATCCGGAGGCCTTCTCGTTCTGGGCCTTCGTGTTCAACTTCCCCGAGCTCTGCAGCGTCCCCTGCAACAGCGACGATCTCGGAGTCGCCACGCCCGCTCGCGGTGGAGTGTTCAATGTCGCCGGCCACATCGAAGGCGGCCCCAACCTCACCCTGAGCGGCCACGTCTCGATGAACACTGCTCCGTTCGGTGGCAGCATGTTGCTCGAGCCGCTGACAGCCGAAGTGCACCTGGCCGTCGCGCCGCACGGCGCGCTCGATCCGGCGCTGCTGCCCGACCAGATCAGCAAGCCGATCGGCGGGCCGGCGTACTGGTGGATCGCGATCTTCGACTAGGACGATTCGTGGATCGCCAGGCGAAATAGCAGTCGAAAGGGGGCGCCCCTCCGGCGCCCTCCGGGGTCTCACGCGCCGCGAGCTGATCGTGCGTGCCGGGACGGCCGTCGCCGGTCTCACGATCTTCGGCGCCCGCGCCGCTCCCGTGCGCGCGAAAACGCCGTTCCCAGGCGCCGACCAGTACGACGCCGAGGTGCCCACAGCCTGGTTCGAGCTGGCCCTCGACCTCGTCCGGACGACGGCGGGCTACAGCCCTCCGGTCGCGTCGCGCGCGTTCGCATACGCGGGAATCGCTCTGTACGAGTCGGTCGTGCCGGGAATGGACGGCTTCCGTTCATTCGCAGACGTGCGCGCCGATTTCCCCGAGCTGCCGCACGGAGGGAAGAACGCGACCTACGACTGGTCACTCGTGGCCAACGCTGCTCTCGCCGCCAGCCTCCGAAGCCTCGTCCCCACAGGCCAGTCAGAGCAGCTGGCCGCGGTCGACGCGCTCGAGTCCTCCTTCGCCGAGCGCATCGGCGCGGGGGTGCCGGCCGGCGTATCCGCCCGGTCGATCCGCCGCGGCCAGGACGTCTCCGCCGCCCTCTTCGAGTGGTCGAAGCGCGACGGCGGCCACGAGGGCTACCTGCACAACTTTCCAACCTACGACGCCCCGGTCGGGCCCGGGTACTGGCTCCCGACCCCGCCCGGGTTCCTGCCCGCGCTCCAGCCGTACTGGGGCTCCAACCGTTGCCTCGCGATCGACAACGGGGCAGCTTGCCCGCCCGGCGACCATCCACCCCACTCCGAGGACCCGGCCTCCGTCTTCTACGGTCAGGCGCTCGAGGTGTACCAGGCGGTCAACGAGCTGACCCGAGAACAGGAGGAGATCGCGCGCTTCTGGTCGGACGACCCCGGACAGACTCCGACCCCGCCAGGGCACTCGATCTCGATTACCACGCAGGTGCTGCGGAACGAAGACGCCACGTTGGCGACCGCAGCCGAGACGTATGCCAGGGTCGGGATTGCCGTCTGCGACGCCTTCATCGCCTGCTGGCACGCGAAGTACAAATACAACCTGCTCCGGCCTGTCACGTACATCCGCGCGCGGATCGATTCGCGCTGGATGCCGCTCCTGGTCACGCCTCCGTTTCCGGAATACACCTCGGGACACTCGATCCAATCCGCAGCGGCACTTCAGACGCTCACCGATCTCTTCGGCAACGGCTACGCGTTCGTCGACCACACCCACGACAGCCGCGGTCTCAGCCCACGCAGGTTCGGCTCGTTCTTCGAGGCGGCCGAGGAGGCGGCGATGTCCCGACTCTACGGCGGCATCCACTTCCGCGCCGCGATCGTCAACGGCTTGGCGCAGGGCACCTGCATCGGAAAGGCGGTCAGTGCGCTGCCGCTAACGAGCTGAACACGCCCGCTCAACCCGCACCGTCATCCGAAGGCTAATCGTTCGCTCTGACGGCAGCAACCTTTCTGCTGTTCACGTTCCGCGACGGTTCATCGCCTCCATGCCACACTCGCGACGCGAATGAGGAGCGAGACGCAGATGCATGCGATTCGATGCGCGGGCTCGGGAGCAGTGCTGACGAGTTAGCGACACTGGCCGGTGTCGTCGCCGAAGACGAGCCTGCCGCGGCGCTTGCTGCCGGGATTCACGACCTTGCCCTCGGTTGCGGGAGCGAACTGCCGGACCATCTCGGCGTAGACGCGCTCGTACTCCGCTCGGAACTCGGGATCGCGCAACCGCGCCGCCGACAGTCGCCGGTGGAAGTCGCCCGGATCGGTCGGCTTCCTCTCGTCCATGCCTCCCGAGGGTACCCGGGGAACGAAGACCATGAGCCGCGTTCCCTCGGCGTCGGGCGAGCAGCCGGTCCTCGTGGACGCACTTCGCGAAGTGCATCTGTGTCTCCGCGGCTATCGAGGTTGCCCGTTGGCTTGCTGATGACGGTCCGGCGACTCGTCTGAGCGTCCTGGGAGGGCTCTGCGCGGCGGCAATGCGGCGGCCGAGCTATGCGATCGGACTGGATCGGGCGATTCTCAGGCTGATCAGCGTCGCTGCCGCCGAATCGACGCGCTGAGAGGCGATCTGCGGGGCCCTTGGAGAACCTGGTGCGACTCAGTGCTCATTCGCCCCGGGCGTGGCAGCACGGGTCAAGCTCGGCGCCTCGGAAGCGCCTCGCGCTCGAACTCGATCACGCGACGCAGCACTCTGCGCTGAGGCCGCGTGGCAAGTTATTGGCCAGTGATTTGGCAAGTCGCCCTGGCAGCCTGCGAGGGTGGCAATCCGTGCGAACGAAGTGCGGATCGAGGTCGATCCAGCTCGCCAGCTCGCACTCTTCGACGACACGCTGCCCGCGCCGGCGCGGGCGCCGGCCGACCTGTCCGTCCCCAGTGATGAGTCGAGCCGACTCCAATGGCCGGTCGGCGCGCTTGACGCTCGGCGAGGCCGCCCGGATCATCCGGGAGTCGGTGAAGGACAAGTCGTACCGCAAGACACCGCTCGGCCAGCTCGTCGGTCGCTACCTGCGCTGGTTCCGCAACGAGTACGGCGCGACGAACTCGACGATCCGCGACTACGAGGCCGTCCTCGCGCGTATGAGCCTCCTTCTTGCCGATCGGAATCCGCTCGAGGTCTCGACCGAGGATCTTCGCGAGGTCATCGACACCTGGGCGATGAGGCATGCCCGCACCCGCGCCAAGGTCACGTCAGTGATCCGTGCGTTCTGGGTCTGGGCCGAGGAGGAAGGACACGTTCCGTTCTCGCCCGCGTCGAAGATTCGACGGCCGCGGGCGCCGCGGAAGACCGCGCCGCTCCTCCCCGCCCGCGTCGACGAGCTGCTTCTCGGCTGCGCACGGACGTCGCGCGATCGCCTCGCGCTGCTCGTGCTCGAGCAGGCCGGCCTCGTCGGCCACGGCGTCCGCTCCGGTCTGAACATGCACCGCGCCCGGCACACGTTCGCTACCGAGCTCCGCCGCGTCGCCGGCGTCGAGGCGGCGTCGCAGGCGCTCGGCCACAGCGACCTGTCGACGACCCTGGGCATCTACGGGCACCAGGATCAGCGCGACCTCGAGCGCGCCATGGAGGCGCTCGCGATCGCGCGTGAGGCCGAAGAATTAGAGGGCCAGGGGAACGATTCGCTCTCCCGGCTCGACTGAATCCCGCGATTTGCAGGAGCGATGGAGGCGGCGGGAATCGAACCCGCGTCCGCGGACGCACCGACAGAACGTCTACAAGCTTAGGCTGCCCTTTGCTCTCGCCCGACGGCCGGAGTGCAGCCGCCCTGCCGCCGGGCCAGCCATCCTGTGGTCTCACGCCTCCGGCGATTGGCTCTCCTTCGGCGCCAGCCCGTTTCTGACGCCGCTACCCGAGCCACGGGCCGAGCTCGGAGCGACGCGCTACCTAACTAGGTTAGGCGGCGAGTGCGAGGTTGTCGTTCGCACTTGCGTTGTGTCCCGGTTGTTTTAGGAGGCCGACCGGGGACCTCCGCTTGCAGCTCTGCCGGAGAACCGACCACGTCGAGACCTGGTCGCCCCCGTATGTCCGCACATTCTAGCCTTGATCTGGAATGGCAGTTTCCGTGCGCATCTGCTCGTCCACTGCCGAGGAGCAGCGCTCGCTCGAGATCTACAACGAGGTCTGGCCCCGCCGTGCCGCGACCGACGCGGTCGTGCAGGCCTGGAAGCAGGCATCGATCGCGACTGCGGAATTCCTCGGCGCGGTCGACGGCGCGGACGCGGGATCCGCCGCTGCAAGCATCGACACCTCGGGCCCATATTTCTGCAGGACCATCGTGACCGTGCTGCCGCACGTTCGACGCCGGGGCGTCGGCTCGGCGCTTTTCGGTGCGCTTTCCGCGTGGACGGTCGAGCATGGCGCGCAAGAACTCGAGACCGCGGTGGAATCCGACGACGAGGAGAGTCTGGGCTTCGCACTGCGTCGAGGCTTCCACGTGTATTCGCGCGAGATCGGTCTGGAGCTGAACCTTGGCGCAGTGGACCCGCCGGTCGTCGATCCGCCGGCGGGCATCGAGATCGTGTTGCTCCCGGATCATCCCGAGCTGGCCACAGGTGCATACGGCGTGGGCGTCGAAGCGCTGCCGGACGTCCCCGGCAACGAGGATTGGACGCCTCCGCCGCTCGAGCAGTTCGTGGCGACGCATCTTCGAGGTCTCGCGGTCTTCGTTGCGCTCGCCGACGGAGAGGTCGTGGGCTACGCGAAGCTGCAAGCACGTCCGGATGGCCGCACCGCGGAGCACGGCATGACGGCCGTGAAGCGCGCGTGGCGCGGCGGAGGAATCGCGAAATCGTTGAAGCTGGCCGAGATCGAGTGGGCGCGGGCAAACGGCGTCGAGCGCCTGACCGCGACGAACGAAGAGCGCAATACGGCGATGCAGCGCGTCAACGCGTCGCTCGGTTACCGACCGGCGCCGGGACGCGTGAAGCTGCGTGGTCCGGCCACCGCGCGGTGACCGTGCGAACCGACGCCGGTTCCGCGCATCAAGGCTACGCTGACGCTGCGGATGTTGAGGGGGTCTCACGTCGCAGCGGTCATCGCAGCAGCGGCACTCGCGCTCGCAGCGCCGGCAACAGCCTCGGCTGCAAAGCCGGTTCCGTCGCTGCAGCCGGCGGCGACGGCGAAGCTGTGGCATCGACTGGTGCAGCGTCGCCACGCCGCGACGCGCACCGCCGGTTGCATGCGCCTCGTGTTCTACGCGCCGACCGACTGGCTGCGCCTGGCGACGAAGCTCGCCGCGAACCAGGCAGCGTGCGCGCAGTACTACATCTCGATCCCGCCGCTCGCCGCCGACAAGACGAACTTTCGGCCCGACCAGCCATGGCGGATCCGCGCGCTCGGGTCGAACTTTCACGCACTCGCTGAGATCAGCTACAAGGGCTGGGGCGCATGGGTCGCTGCCAACGGGAGCACCTGGTACGCGGCCGGTGTCGAGGCGCGCAAGCGGATGGCAGCGCAGGGTTTCGACGTGACCGCCGGCGACACGTGGGCCGTCAACGAGTCTTCCTCGGCCGTGCGCACCGGCACCGGTACGGCCCGTCAGAACCTGCGCGACCTCGTCCGCGGTCTCTACGACGCGGGCGGCAACGGGCCGGCCCTCAAGGGCGCGGTGTTCGTCGTCGGCGTCGGCCAGTCGGCCTTGAGCCTCTCGACGTACAAGGGGACGCTCCAGCTCTGGTACGCGGACACGGCGTTCTGGACGGACATGAACGCATACGTGAGCGACTGGTCCCAGGAGCTCTACGGCGACATCCGCAACTACGCCGTCCCGGGCGCGGACGTCACGACGCGGCGCGACGAGCTGAACGCGTGGCTGCAGCATCCGCTGACTCTCGCGAGCGCGGGGCCTCCTGAGATCGCCGGCGTGAAGGCGTTCCTGCAGAGTGCATACAGCCCGCTCGCGAACGCCGTCTGGCGCTATCCGTCGGGAGCCGGCTTCGGCTGGACTGACGTGCCGTACGAGCAGATGCAGGACTACGTGTCGGCGCAGACGTACGCGCTCGGCTTTGCCGGCGCCCACTTCGGCTTCGCCTGGTCGCCGAACAGGCCCGACGGCGTGAGCATCACGCAGTTCGCGACGGAGAGCGGCGCGGTCGCAGACCAGCTCGCAGCCGCGATTCACGATCCGGCATCCGCGTGTGCGGCGTCTTGCACGAACGCGATCCCCGCCGCGGTGTTCAACGAGGGCTGGAAGGACTTCGCGAACTGGGCGACGCCGACTCTCGCGTTCGGGAACGCGGCTGCGACGCTGACGGCGGGCGCGGCCAGCGCGCCCCTCACCGTGCGCCTGCAGCTGGCCGGCGTCACGCGCCCCGATACGGTGCCCGTCACGGTCACGCTCTCGTCCAACTCGGATCAGGGCGGCTTTTCCACGAGCGCGAGCGGCCCCTGGACTGCGACGCTCGACGTGCCGGTGCCGGTCGGATCGACGGATGCGGTCTTCTACTACCGCGACACGAAGGCGGGACTGGCGACGATCGGCGCGAGCGCACCCGGGCGGGCCGGCGCCGAGCAGGTCGAGACGGTGCGACCCGGCGCCCTGGCGACGCTCCGGGTGACGCCGGCGTCCGCCACGCTCAAGCCCGGCGAGACGCGGCGGTTCGCCGCGTCCGGGGCCGACGCCTACGGCAACGCGTTCGCTCCGTCCGTGGCGTGGTCGGCATCGAGCGGCACGGTATCGCCGATCACCGGATCGTCGACGACGTTCAGCCCCGGCCGTCCCGGGACCACGAAGATCACTGCCACGTCGGGAAAGCTGACGGCCCGGGCGAAAGTGAAGGTCTCGCACGCAGTCCGCGTGGCCCGGATCACGTATGCGAGGACCGGCAGTCGCCTACGCGTTTCTCTCGTCGTCGTCGATTCCCGGCGCCGTCGCGTTGTACACGCGTCCGTGCGCGTCGCGCTGAGACGAAACGGACGCTGGGTCGCATCCGCGTCCATCCGCACGAATTCGCGCGGAACCGCGACCGTGACGCGAGCGGTGCGACGCGGCTGTTACTCGGTGAAGATCGCGCGCGTCACGTCGCGAGGCTTCGGCTGGAACCGCGTCACGCCGAAGAACGGCTACTGCGTGACTTGAGCGCGCGCTCGATCTGCCTCTGTGCGTCACGTTTCGCGAGATCGCGCCGCTTGTCGCGCCGCTCCTTGCCGCGTGCAAGCGCGAGCTCGACCTTCACCTTGCCGTCCTTGAAGTAGAGCCGCGTCGGCACGAGCGTCAGGCCCTTCTCGCGGACCTTGCCGAGGAGCGTGGCGATCTCTTTGCGGTGGAGCAGCAGCTTGCGGTCCCGGTCAGGCTCATGGTTGTGGACGTTCCCCTGCCCGTACTCCGCAATGTGCGCGCCGATCAGCCAGGCTTCGCCGTCGCGGACGTCTGCGTACGCCTGTTGCAGGGACGCGCCGCCGTCCCGGAGCGATTTCACCTCCGTGCCCGTGAGCACGATCCCGGCCTCGTAGCGCTCGAGCAGCTCGTACTCGTGCCGTGCCTTTCGGTTGTCCGCGATGAGCTTGACAGCCACGCTCCAAGGTTAGACCGGTGAGACTTCGACCCGGCCCGAGGTGCGCTCGATCCGCTCGACGCGGACGCTGATCGGGTCGCCGAGCCTGAACGCACCGCCGCCCCGGCGTCCCGTGAGTGCGGTGCCGAGCGGCGACGCCTCGAAGTAGTCGCCGGGCAGTCGTCGCGCCGGTAGAAACGCCTCGAAGACTTCCTCGAAGCGCACGAAGAGGCCCGAGCCGATCACACCGACGATCTCGCCCGCGAACTCCGCCTCCCAGCCCTGCTCGAACAGGACCGCGTCGAGCAGCCACGCGAGGCAGATCTCGTCCGCCTGGTACTCGATCTGGGCGGCCTCGCGCTCCCGCACAGATACGTGCTCGGCCAGCTCGGCGGGCTCGGCTGGCAACGGATCGTCGCCGGCGCCGAGCTCGAGCAGCAGCGCGCGGTGACAGACGAGGTCGGGGTACCGCCGGATCGGCGACGTGAAGTGGCAATAGGCGCGGCTGGCGAGTCCCGAGTGCCCGAGGTTGCGTGGGTCGTAGCGCGCCTGCTTGAGCGCGCGCAGGACGAGGGCCGGGAACGCGTCACGTCCACGCTGCGACTGCGCGACGTACGTCGCGACGTGCTCGGCGGCGGCGGCCGCGATCGCTGCGGCGCCGGAGGGCGTCAGCTCGTCGGGAGCCGGCGGCGTCGGCACTTCGAGCTCGGCGAGCTTCGCCAGCAGCAGGAGAACTGACTGCGGATCCGGACGCTCGTGCACGCGGTAGAGCGCGGTGCGGTTGCGGGACGACAGCAATTCGGCGACCGCCTCGTTCGCGCGGATCATGAACTCCTCGACGAGCGCATGAGCCTCGGGCTCGCTTTCGCGTTGCGCGTGCGCCACGCCGCCGTTGCCGTCGAACTCGAAGGCGACCTCCGGCGTCTGGATGCGTAGGGCGCCTCGTGCGAAGCGGCGGCGGCGAAGCTCCCGCGCGCGCTCGTCGAGGCGCCGCAGCACGTCCGCGAGCGGGAACGCTTCGGCGCCGGCGAGGATCCGCTGCGCCTGGCCGTACGACAGGCGCGCGTCGCTGCGGATGACGGAGCGATAGAAGGACGGCTCGCTTGCATTTGAATCAGCAGAGTCCAGCGGCAGCTCGACCGTGACGCACAAGCGGTCGACGTGCGGCCGCAGGCTGCACAGGTCGTCCGCGAGGTCGTGCGGCAGCATCGGCGCGACGAGTCCGGGGACGTAAGTCGAGAAGCCGCGCTCGGCTGCGCCGTAGTCGAGCGGCGAGCCGGCCGTGACGAAATACGAGACGTCGGCGATGTGCACGTACGCGCGCTCGTCGTCGATCGAGAGCGCGTCGTCGAAGTCCTTCGCCGTCTCGGGGTCGATCGTGAACGTCGGCAGCTCGCGCAGGTCGACGCGTCCCTCGATCGTGACGGCAGGACGCGAGTACGGCTCGAAATCCTGCCGCGCCCCGGTTTCGACGAGCAGCGCCTCGAGGACGTTCTCGATCCGGTCTGCAGGCCCGAGCGCACGCTCGACACGGGCGCGGCCGCGGGACCGGCGCACGACGACGAGATCGCCCGGACCGGCTTCGCCGAGTCCCTTGGGGTCGAGCAGAAGTGGCGTGCCGGCTGTGAAGAACGGCTCGCCGACGACGAGCTTCCCCCGGCGGGTCACCTCGACGACGACCGCTTCCGCTGGGACCTGGTCCCTGGACATGTCCGGCGCGCGCTAGATGCGCAGGAACCGGCGGATCGTGACGCCGGAGCCCGCGGCGCCGAGGAGGACGCCGAAGCCGAGCAGGATGAGCGCCGTCCAGGCGAAGGCGAGCGCCTGGGCGTCGCTCGAGTCGCTGATGTGGCCGAGGATCGCAGGCAGCGCGATCTCCTTGCCGAGCAAGAGCAGGACGACAGCCGCCACCGAGCCGGCGAGACCGCAGATCAGCCCCTCGAGCATGA
>WNGB01002912.1_pt1 | contig 27307 bp, 21 predicted proteins | sample 5400681 | NCBI WGS metagenome assembly WNGB01 (sample SAMN13153367, study PRJNA577476) | soil metagenome | isolation source: 115 cm soil or saprolite under grassland replicate 2 | place: USA:California | collected 2016-06-15
CGCCGATCTTCCGATGGATCCTCTGGAAAGCCCCTTCCACGTCCCGGATGCTCCGGATCGGGTATCGGTCGAGAACGATCGAGATCGCCATCGCGTTGTAGGCGTTGATGTAGAACGCTTTCTTATCTCCGGTGCTCATTTCCGCGGGCCGAGCGTCTCCCAGATTCGCGAGGTACGCTGCGAGGCGCTTCTTCTCCTGTCCGGTCGCACCGCGATAATCGAAGCCGCCGTTTGCCGCTCCCGCCGAGAGCACCGCGTCGAACGGCGCCGGATCCGGCAGGCCGGCTCCGGAGGGCGCCGGCGCGCTCACGAAACAGAGAACGAGAATCGCGAGCTTCTTCATGGGGACCCTCTCCCGAGGTCAGCGGTTGAAGACGGACAGAACACCGAAGGAAATCGCCCCGATCGCGGCCGCCATCGGGATCGTCAGAACCCAGGCGTAGAGAATCCTGCCCGCCACGCCCCAGCGCACCGCCGAGAAACGTTGAGCGGCGCCTACGCCCACGACCGCTCCTGTAATCGTGTGGGTCGTCGAGACGGGAATGCCCCAGTGCGAGGCGGCGAGAACTGCTGTCGCGGCCCCAGCCTCGGCGCAGAACCCGGAGAACGGCTTCAACTTGGTGATGCGCGTGCCCATCGTCCGGACGATGCGCCACCCTCCGGTCAGTGTTCCCAGCGCGATCGCGGCGTGAGCCGCCAGGATGATCCAGAGCGGTATCTCTTTCAGATCCGGCAGGTACATCCAGTGAAAGGGGTGCGACGCGTCGGCGAAGAGGTTCTGGTTCGCTACGAGCAGTCCCGCGATGATTCCCATCGTCTTCTGCGCGTCGTTGGTCCCGTGCGACCAGGAAAAGGCCGCCGCGGAGGCGAGCTGGGCCCGCCGAAACCATCGGTCCACCGATCCATAGGTGGCGCGGTGGAAGATCCACGAAACGGCGACCATGAGCGACCAGCCGACCGCCATGCCGATGAGCGGCGAAAAGACGATGAAGGAGAGCGTCTTCACCCAGGCTGCGCCCGGCACGATCGCGCGAATCCCCACCCGCGCAACCGCGGCGCCGGTATAGCCGCCGATCAGAGCGTGAGAAGAAGAAGATGGAATCCCGAAATACCACGTGAGAACGTTCCAGATGATCGCGCCGAGAAGGCCGCCCAGCACGACGTCCGAGTTGACGACGGAGACGTCGATCAACCCCTTTCCCATCGTCTTTGCGACGGCGGTGCCGAAGGAAAAAGCGGCGACGAAATTGAAGAAGGCCGCCCAGAAGACCGCCTGGAACGGGGAGAGGACGCGCGTCGATACCACCGTCGCGATCGAGTTCGCCGAGTCGTGCATCCCATTGATGAAGTCGAAAACGAGCGCGATCGCGATGATGAGGAGAACGTAGGTCATCGACGAAGCTGGCGGTTTGCCGGGATCTCGGAGATTCGAGCTCGTCGTTCTAGGAGTGCTTCAGGATGACGCTCTCGAGCACGTGGGCGACGACTTCGCACTGATCGATGCACTCTTCCATGTGCTCGTAGATGTCCTTCCACTTGATGACCTCGATGGGAGGGATCGGCTCGCTGAAGAGCGACGCGACCGCTTCCTGGTAGGCGACGTCCCCCTCGTTCTCGAGCTTCTTCATGCGGATGCAATGCTCGATGACCCCTTTCTGCTTCCGAAGGTCGCCGACGGCCTCGACCATCTCCCGGGTGATCTGAACGATGATGGCCGAAAGCTTGCGGCCCGGGGCGGTCGGCTCCGAGATGTTGAAGACCGAGAGACGGCGCACGGTCCCGTCGATCAGGTCGATGACGTCGTCCAACCGGACCGCCAGGCGGTGAATGTCTTCCCGGTCGATCGGCGTGATGAAGGTCCGGTCGATCCCGCGGAGGATTTCGTGGGAGATTTCGTCGCACTGGTGTTCGAGCCGTTTGATCTGGTCGGCGACTGTCGAAACCGGGGAGGAGTTGTTGAAGAACTCGTCCAAGATTCGCGCGCTCTCGTGGATGCGCTCCGCCATCTCGGTGAACCGTTCGAAGTACTTTTCGTCCCGCGGCAAGAGGTTGAGCATCTTCGCCTCCCGTCCGTTCGTCGCCATGCTACCTCAGCCGAAAATCCGACCGGCGGACCGCGCTGCCCGAAAAAACGAAAGCCCGGCGGCGAAGCGCCGGGCCCCCGAATCCGACACATCCGAGAGTGTCAGTCGACGTACACGACGTCTCCGGCCGGACTTCTTCTAGAACGTCACCTTCGCCGCGAGCTGATAGGTGCGCGGTCCCGAGGACGCCGACACCGCGGTGCAGGGAAGGCTTCCACCGCACGGCGTCCCGAACGTCGCCACGCGGGTAAGCTGCCCATTCGCGAAGCTGTAGTAGTTCTCCTGGACCCCGATCAGGTTCGTTCGGTTGAACAGGTTGAACGCCTCTCCGATGAGCTCGAGACTGACCGGCCCGATCGGGATCCGCTTGGCGATCCGCGGGTTGAACGAGACCTGGGTCGGAAGACGGAAACTGTTTCGGGAGAAACCGGGCGCCCGGTCGTTGCGGGTGTTGCCGTCACCGTTCAAGTCGCCGTTCACGAGAGCCGAGTAGGGCTGTCCGGTCTGGACGATGAAAACGCCGGAAAGCGCCCAGCCGGAGGCGAGGAAACCGGAGAAGCCGGAGCCGCGATCGCCGAGGTCCCAGACTCCAGAGAGCACGACTCGATGGCGCGCGTCGAGGTCTCCCGGCGCATCATCCGCACCGAAATCCAGCGGGTCCGAGGCGAACTTGTTGTCGTCGGAGCCCTGCGGCACGACCGCAGTGGCGTCCGGCTTGGTGTCGGTGACCTTTCCGTACGTATAGGCCACTCGGGCGGTCCAGTTGTGCGAGAACCGCTTGACGATCTCGAGGGTCACGCCGTTGTACTCCGATTCGGCCGAGCTCTGGAACTCGATGACCCGGGCGAAGTTCGTGAAGGGCCGCGCGCTCGAGTACTGCTTGACCATCGCCGTACCGTTTCCGACGATCGGCACCGCCACGATGGACGGCGGTCCGAGGTTGATGTCGGCCGAGCGCGGCAGGTCGTCGGCCTTGACGTAGATGTACGAGACCGAGACCCCCAGGTCGTTCGTCAGAGCGCGATCCAGTCCGAGGCTCGCCTGCTGGACTCTCGGGTTCTCGAAATCCGGATCGAACACGAAGATCGTCGGCTTCGGAATCGACGCGCCAGTCGGGATCGATGCGAACGTGTTCGGATACGTCGGGACCTGGCTGCCCGTGAACGTGATCGTCTGGACGGTGATCCCGTTGTTGGAATGCGCGGTGCCGACCATGATTCCCGTCGTGCGGCCGTAGAAGATGCCGTAGCCTCCACGCACAACCGTTCGGCTGTCGGTTCCGGGACTCCACGCGAAGCCGAGGCGCGGCGCCCAGTTGTTCTTGTCCAGGGGGACCCGGCGCGTGTCCAGTCCCGCCGCCAGAAGCTGGGCGTCCGGATTTCGGACGTCGCTTTGCGCGATCTTCTGGTAGTCGTACCGAAGGCCGAGGTTCACGGTGAGAGCCGGGGTGACTCGCCACTCGTCCGTCACGAACCCCGCATAGTCGGTCAGGTCCGGGTTCGTGGTCGCGCCCGACGTTCCGGGGCCGGCGAACGCCTGAACGTACCGTTCGCCTGCGCCGTTCGGCACGCCGCGCTCGAAGGACGCGATGCTCGCGAACGTGTAGGAGCCGGAGAAGTTCCCCGGAAAGAAGTTCAGGATCTCGTCCCGGTTGTAGTCGAAGCCCCCCTTCAGCGTGTGGTCCCCGAAGAGAACCGTCGCCGTGTCGGCGCCCTGCCACCGCTTGATGGTGGTCTCGCGGGGCGAGAAGAAGTTGCGCCCGATCGTCAACACGAGAGTCCCGGCCTGCCGGATCGTCGCCTCCGGGTTCGTGCTGTTCGCAGTGCCCGGCTCGCTGTCCTTGGCGTACTGCCCCCGGAGCTCGTTGAACATCCGCTGGGAGAGCGAGCTCGCGAGCGATCCGCTCACAGTGTCCGTCTTCACCAGTGAATCGCCGGTGTGCTCGAAGGAGTTTTGCGTGCCGCCGTTCTCGAATCCCTTACCGGTGAAATCCTGGCGGTTGTAGCGCAGCGACAGATGGTGGCTCGAAGAGACCTCGAAATCGGTCTTGAGCAGAAAGACGTCCTGATCCTGCTTGCGGTCCCAGGATACGGCGAGCGGGGTCAGGCGCGCGATGCCGGCGACCGTATCTGGGTCCGTCGGCGTTCCCGCCGGGACGTTCAGGATGACGGTGTTCGGCGTCTTGTTTCGCTGCCCGTCGTAATTCGCGAAGAAGAAGAGTCGGTCTCGCATGATCGGTCCGCCGAGGCTCGCCCCGAACTGATCGAAGTGGTAAGGCGCCTCCGGGCGGTGGTTGATTTCGTCGATGTAATCGATCGACTTGATGCTCTTGTCCCGGTAGAAATAGAACCCGCCGCCGTGGAAGTCGTTCGTGCCGGACTTCGTCACGACGTTGATCACGGCCCCTCCCGCGCGTCCGTACTCGGCGGAGTAGGCGTTCATGTTGACCTGGAACTCCTTCACCGCGTCCTGGCTGAACTGGTAGGGCGCGCGCCCCGATCCCGTGCGGCCGAGCGCCTGTCCAAAGAACGTGTTGTTGTTGTCGGCGCCGTCCACGACCAGGCTGTTCAAAGTTCCCCGCTGTCCCGCGAAGACGATGTCCCCGAGGCGGGCTTCGTCGCGCACGACGCCGGGCGTGGAGAGGACGAAGTCGATGAAATTGCGCCCGTTGGCGGGCAGGTTCGCGATCATACGTTCGCTGACGACCGAGCTGACCGCAGACTTCGACGTCTCGATCAACGGCGCCTCGCTCGAGACCGTCACGGCCGCCTGGACTCCCGCGGGCTCCAGGACGAGCCGGACGTTGGCGTCGCTGCCGATAGCCACCACGACGTTCGCCACCCGAGCGGCTGAGAACCCGGCGCGCTCGGCCCCGACTTCGTACGTTCCAACCGGCACGATCGGGATCGTGAAAGTCCCCACCGACCCGGAGGTCGTGTTCCGCACGGCGCCCGTGTCCACGTTTCGCGCAGTCACGGCAACGTTCGGAATCGCCGCACCCGATGTATCCACGACGGTCCCGCTTATCGAGCCCGTCGTGCTCTGGCCGAAGGCGAACGACGCCGCGGTGAAAAGCAGAAGAAACGCAGGGCGAAGGGAGTTCGATCCGGACCGGATCATCGCAGCCTCCTTGTTTGTGTCGGCGTCCTCGCGCGTAGATACCACCGGTCTCAACACGCGTCAATGCAACGGGACGTGTGCATCCGGCGTCGTTAGAATCGCAGTTCTTGGCGAGACCACAAGGGAGAACGACCGCGACGCCACGAGCGAAGTCCCGGAGAGCACGACGGCGCGAGACTCTCGCGGAGAAACGCCGCCGTGCGTCCGCCGTCTTTCGCCGTCTGGCCCGCGCCTATCCCGACGCGCGCTGTTCCCTCGATTACTCGAGTCCGCTCGAGCTTCTCGTCGCGACCGTACTCTCTGCCCAGTGCACCGATGTCCGCGTCAACCAGGTCACTCCAACGCTCTTCCGCAAGTACCGGACGGCCGCGGACTACGCCCGCGCGCCGGCGGGAGCGCTCGAGGACGACATCCGCCAAACCGGCTTCTTCAACGCCAAGGCACGAAGCCTCCGCCGAGCCGGCGCGGCGATCGCCGCCGAACACGGCGGACGCGTCCCCGACACGATGGAAGAGCTGGTCGCGCTCCCCGGCGTCGGGCGCAAGACTGCCAACGTCATTCTCGGCAACGCCTTCGGCAAGGACGAGGGGTTCGTCGTCGACACTCACGTGGCGCGCGTGGCGCGCCGACTCGGCTTCACGCGCCAGACCGACCCCGTCCGGATCGAAGAGGATTTGAGTGTGCTCGTGCCGAAGGGGCGCCGCACGATGGCGGCTCACCAGCTGATCTTTCACGGCCGCCAGATCTGCGTCGCGCGGCGCCCCCGCTGCGAGGTCTGTCCGGTGAAACCTCTGTGCCCGAAGATCGGGGTCTCCCTGTGAGGGTCTATCTTTCGGGCGCCATCGAGCATGCCGCCGACGGCGGAAGGAGCTGGCGCGAGGAATTCGTGACCTTCCTGCGCGGCGAGCTTCGTCACGAGGTCTACGATCCGGCCGCCGACGAAAAGAAGAACCTGACCGACGAGGAGCTCGCCGGATTCCGCCGATGGAAGCTCGAAGACCGGGAACGGTTCCAGGAGGTGGTCCGCAAGATCATCGCCTGGGACCTCGAACGCATCGAAAACGAGACGGACTACGTGGTCGCGCTTTGGGATCGCGCTGCCGCAGCCGGCGGCGGCACCGCCGCGGAGGTCACGCTCGCATACCGGCTTGGCAAGCCGGTCTACCTCCTCCTCGGAATGCCGGCGGCGGAGGCCTCCGGCTGGGTCCTCGGCGCCGCAACGGAAGTCTTCGACAGCGTGGCAGCGCTCGAGAGCCGCCTTCGCGAGCGATTCGGTGCGCCGTCACGCCGGGACGGCGCTGCCGCCTCCGTCCGATAAGATCCGCCTCCCATGGCGCTGGTCAAGACGCAGCTCGGCTGGATCGAGGTGATCTGCGGGAGCATGTTCTCGGGCAAGAGCGAAGAGCTCATCCGGCGGCTGCGCCGCGTGATCATCGCGAAGCAGCGCGTTCAGATTTTCAAGCCGACCATCGACTCGCGCTTCTCGGAGGCGGAGATCGTTTCCCACAGCGAGATGCGCATGCCGTCGATCTCGGTCGCGTCGAGCGACGAGCTCCTCGAAAAAGTCGATCATCGCACCGAGGTCATCGGGATCGACGAGGCCCAGTTCTTCGATGCCGGACTGGTCTCCGTTGCGCAGCAGCTCGCCGATCAGGGAAAACGCGTGATCGTGGCCGGGTTGGACAAGGACTACCGGGGAGAGCCTTTCGGACCGATCCCCTCGTTGATGGCGGTCGCGGAGGACGTCACCAAGACGCTCGCGATCTGCGTCCGCTGCGGCTCGCCCGCCAACAACACGCAGCGGTTAGTCGAGAGCGACGAGCTCGTCGTGGTGGGCGCCCAGGGCGTCTATGAGGCACGTTGCCGCCGCTGCTTCGAGCCGCCTTCCCGGGGCTGAGATACCGAGGCTCGTCGGATCGTTTCCGGCTCGGAGCCGCTCATCTCGCGGAAAAGCCTCCAAAAACGGGTGACAAACCGGTTTTCCGAAACGGCGGCGGAAAAGCCTGCCGAAATCTCTGTGGAAAGCGTCGGAAACCCGCGCCGTTTCGCGGTCCCCGCCCAGTTTGCACCGAGTCCTGTGCGAAGCAACAACTCAGCCTCCATCAAGGATTTAGCTCGAAAGCCGCAAATTTCCGCGCGCCACGGATCGACCTGGAAAGAGCGTTCATTTTTTTTCCACATAGACAAGCGCTTTTGACGCTAGGACTTAACAGCGAATTCACCCGCATCCGACCTCCCCGCGCCGCGTTGGACCGTCGGTTTCGGTCTAGGCCGTCGGCCGGTGCTCGCCGTAGACGGTTTTCAAAGTCGAGACGATCTCCCCCACGGTTGCCCCCGAGCCGACACCCGTGATCAGGGCCGGCATCAGGTTACGGTCCCCGCGCGCCTCCCGCTCGAGCGCCGAAAGAGCTGCCGAGACCCGTGCTCGGTCGCACGAGGCGCGGAACGCCTGCAAGCGGGCGATCTGATCGCGCTCGATCTCGGGATCGACCGTAAGAACAGGGGGAGGCCCCATCTCCTCCTCCCGAAAGGCGTTCATTCCGACGACGATCCGCCTTCCTTCCTCGATTGCCCGCTGTGCCGCGTAGGCGGACTCCTCGATCTCCCGCTGCACCCAGCCTTTCTCGATCGCCGCGACCGCGCCGCCCAGTGCGTCGATCTTCTCGATCGTCTTCCGCGCACGCTCGCGGATCTCCCCGGTCCACTCCTCGATGAGCGCGGATCCGCCGAGGGGATCCGTGACATCCGCCACTCCGGTCTCGAAAGCGATCACCTGCTGCGTCCGGAGGGCGAGTCGGGCCGCGCGTTCGGTCGGGAGCGCGAGCGCCTCGTCGGCGGCGTTGGTGTGCAGGGACTGCGTCCCTCCGAGCACCGCTGAGAGCGCCTGCAGCGCCACGCGGACGACGTTGACGTCCGGCTGCTGCGCGGTGAGCGTCGATCCGGCGGTCTGCGTGTGGAAACGCATCCGGTGAGAGCGCGGGTCGGACGCTCCGAAGCGGTCCCGCATGATCTCCGCCCAGAGCGACCGTGCCGCGCGAAACTTCGCGACCTCCTCGAAGAAATTGGAATGCGCGTTGAAGAAGAACGAGATCCGGGGAGCGAAGGAATCGACCGGCAGTCCCCGGCCGACTGCGGCCTCGACGTAGGCGATCCCGTTGGCGAGAGTGAAGGCGACCTCCTGCACGGCCGTCGCCCCCGCCTCCCGGATGTGGTACCCGGAGATCGAGATCGTGTTCCACCGCGGGACCTCGCGGCCGCAGAACTCGAAGATGTCGGTCGCGATCTTGAGTGACGGCCGGGGTGGAAAGACGTATGTTCCGCGGGCGGCGTACTCCTTCAACAGGTCGTTCTGAACGGTTCCCGAGAGCTCCTCCCACGCGATCCCGCGCTCCCGAGCGACTGCCAGGAGCAGCGCGAGCAGGACGGCCGCGGTCGAATTGATGGTCATCGAGATTGAGACCCGATCGAGCGGAAGGCCTTCCATCAGCAGGCGCATGTCTTCGATCGTCGAGATCGCGACGCCAGCCTTCCCGACTTCGCCGCGCGCGAGCGGATCGTCGGAGTCGAGCCCCATCTGCGTCGGCAGGTCGAACGCAACCGACAGACCCGTCTGGCCCTGTTCGAGAAGGTACCGGTAGCGTCGGTTCGACTCCCGCGCGGAGCCGTACCCCGCGTACTGGCGCATCGTCCAGAGTCGCGATCGGTACATCTCGGCCGTGATTCCCCGGGTGTATGGGAACTCGCCGGGAGAAGGCCCTCCGTAAACCGGTCGGATCGGGATACCGGACGTGGTTTCGGCGGCGGCAGAAGGGTCCCTCGGGCGCTCCGGGCGCCGCGATTCGATCGGCGAGGGCGCCCGTTTCTCCTTCACGCTTCGATTGTTGCACACCCCCCGCCGGGGAAAGATCGCCTCGCCCCGCTCTACAATCGCGGCGTGATTCCGCCTTTCCAGGGACAGTTTTCCACGTTCGGCTTCGCCGACCTGCTCCAGTGGATGGAGATGAACCGCCGGTCCGGTCGCCTGACGTTGATGCGGGGAAGAGACCGCAGGATCGTCGACTGGAAGGACGGCGAGATCGCTTACGTGTCGGGCTCCCATCCGCGCGAAAGGCTCGGCGTTTTCCTGAACCAGACCCGCGCGATCCCGACCGCGACGCTCCATGCCCTCCTCGCGCGCAACTTCACCTCGGGCACGAACCTGACCCGGCTCATCTTAGACGGCCATCACGACACGCTCGCAGGGCTGTCCCGGCGAGTCGAGGCGCTCGCGCGTCGTCTGCTGTTCGAGGTCTTCGAGTGGCGGGACGGCGTCTTCCGGTACGACCCTTACTCGCCGGTCGAAAAGATTCTGCGCATCCGCCTCAAGATGCGGCCTCAGGCCCTCGCGTTCCAGGCCATCAAGAGGATCGACGACAAACGCCGCCGCCGACGCCCTCCCACCCCCCGCGGATTCCGCGAACCAGTCTTCGAGGAGGACGAGCTCGACCGCCGCTTCTGGGAGGTGCTCGAGCGGCTGGGAAGTCTCGTCGAGGCGGCGGAGGCGCGGCGCCACCTCGATCAGCTCCGGGAGTTCGCCGACCGCCTTCGTCGGCGGCTCGGCCGTATCGAATCGCTTCGCCCGATTCACGAGGATTCCGCGGCCCTCCTCCGGGATCTCGTCAAGCGCGAGCCTCTCGAGCTGTCGGCGATCGCGCAGATCGCTTCCCTCGATTCCTCCCTGACGCTCGACCTGATCGTTCTCGCCAACAGCCTCGTCGTCAGCCGCAGGAGATCGGTCCTGACGGCGTCCGAGGCGCTTGAGCGCCTCGGACAGGCTTCGATTGCGGTTCTGGTGGAACGTCTCGCCGTTTCGAGTTTCCCGCGAGCCGCGCAGGAGGACCGCGCGGTGATGGCGGTGCGGCGGGCCAGCATCGCCGCCGCGGTCGCTGCTCGCCGGCTGGCTCCGGAGTTCGGGATCCCGGCGGAGCACGCCTACGCGCTCGGCCTTCTCCACACGGTCCCCTATGCGGACCTCCTCGCGGTCGTCGAGAAGATGGAGCTCGTCCCCGGGCCCTTCCGAAGAGCGCTTATCGAAGCGCACCGGCCGCTCGTCGGACGGCTGCGCGCGGAGGGATGGAGCCTTCCTTCCGACCTCGAAGCCGTCCTGACCGACGACGGAACGGACCCGCGCCCCGCGGCGGCGCTCGTGCGCGCGGCGCGGGCGGCGCTGCCGGACTGCGCGCTCGGCCCCCTTCCGGCCGGGGCAGATTCCGGTCGCGACTCGCGGGAGATCGCGATCGAGGTCAACCGTCTGTTCGAGTTCCTCGGCCTGCCCTCTGCCGCGGTCCACGGCGCGGCCCCGCGCGCTCACTGAAATCAGATGCCTGCTTTAAGGAAACCTTCATCGGAAGAGGGCCTCCGGAGGAATTCCCCGGCGCGCGGAAAGCGTTTCGCAGAACCGAGGACGAAACGATGATCCAACGACCATTTCTCCGCGCCGCTCTCGCGGCTTCGATCGCAATCGCACCGGCCCTCGCGCCAGCCCAGCAGGCGCCGACCTTCACCGAAGAGGTCGAGGTCCGCGTCATGGACTTGGACGTCGCGGTCAACGACTCGAGCGGCCGGCCCGTACCGGATTTGAAGCGCGAAGATTTCACCGTCCGCGTCGACGGTAAACCGGTTCCGATCGACTACTTCGCCCGCGTAGACGAGGGCACGATCCACGCTCCCGACCTCGCGACGGCTTCTCCCGACCAGGTCCTTGCGGCTTACCGGCGCGGCGACGAGGCGTTCGTCCCGCGGCACTTCCTGATGTACGTCGATCTCGGTCACCTCGCTCCCGGCGGCCGGAAGCGCGCGCTCGACGGTCTGCGCGACTTGATCACCCGCATGGGGCCGAACGACCGGGGGCGCGTCCTGATGTTCGACCGGCGCTCGAAGGAGCTGACCGAATGGACCTCGAGCAAGGAGGACCTCTTCGCGGCGCTCACGCGAATCGAGAAGGCCGGCGTCGGGATGTCGCGGCTCCTGACCGAGCGGCAGACCCTGAGGGACATCGACTCGACCGGCCGGCGATCCACGCGCGAGTTTCTCGCGAGACAGTACGCCGAGCAGGAGAGGGCGGAGGTCCGCCAGATGCTCGACGACATCGGCTCCGAGCTCGCCACGCTCGCGCCACTTGTTGGAAAGAAGGCGATCCTGTTCGTCTCGGGCGGCTTCGACTTCCAGCCCGGCTACGCGATGGCGAGCTACGCCCTGGGGCAGCCGAGCCTTCTCGCGCTCGACGTCCGCAACGTCTCTTCCGAGCTCGATAGAGTCGTGCGTCGGGCGAATGCGTCCGAAATCACGTTCTACACCGTGGATGCTCGCGGCCTCGAAGCCGAGGGAATCTCGGCCTCCAACGACGATCCGCTCCTCGCCCGTCCGGGCGTTTCGTTCATCGCCCGCCAGGACAGCCAGGCGGGTCTCGTGCAGCTCGCCCGCGAGACGGGAGGCCTCGCGCTTCTAAACTCGAACGACTTCGCGAAAGGTCTGTCGCGTGTCTACCAGGACACGTCGGCTTACTACTCGATCGGCGTGACGCTCTCCAAGCTCCCCTCGACCGGCTACCAGCAGGTGCGCGTGGACGTGAACCGCCCCGGCGTCACGGTGCGGTCCCGGCGCGGCTACGCGGCGCGCAACGACGCCGACCGCGCCCGCGACCGCGTGCAAGCGACGTTGAAGACCAACCTCTCCTATTCCGGCATTCCGGTGGCGCTTCGCACGGCGCCGCCCACCAAGAAGGGGAGCCGCTTCACGCTCCCGATCTCGGTGTCGATTCCCGCTTCCGGGCTGACGTTCACGGGAGAAGGCGCCGCCCGGCACGCCGCCGCCGACGTCTACATCGGAGCGATGGACGACGCGGGGCGGATGAGCGACATCGCACGCGAAGAGGCGACATTCACGCTTCCGGAGGGGAAGGACGAGACCGCTCCCCTCGTCTACACGGCGACTCTGGAGACGCGTAAGGGCAACCACCGGATCGTCGTCAACGTGCGCGACCGGGCGACGGGACGAATGGGGACGGCGAAGGCGGACCTGAGGATCGAGTAGCCAAGTACGCCGCCTCTTGCTCTCTTCCAGCGGCGTCGAGCCGCCGCTAACAGGTTCAACCCAACCGGAAGCTCGTCTTGCCGTGCAGAGGACTGTTCTCGTGTCCGATCAGCAGCCGGGTGATCCAGTCGGATTCCGTGATGAGCAAGCGCGGGTCCCGCGCCTTCTCGGGCAGATCGAATACGAGTCGGGTCACGTAAGACTCGCCGGGCACAAGAGCACGCGTCAGCGGAACGGCCGGACCTTCGATCGATTCGAGCGCCCGCTGGCCGGCGGGGTCTGGGCGGTAAATCGTTCCCGAGGCGTCCACGACCCGCACGAACCGCGGGTTGGGCGTCAACGACACGTCCTTCGGCCGGTGGAGAGAGATGGTCTCCTCGTCGAAGCGCACCTTGAGCGTCACGATGCGATAGAGACCGCCGGCAGTCGCGCGAGAAGGCCCGTTCCCCAGGTTCTTCGATTCGCGGACGTCGACGACCGAGTAGGCGAGATGGCAGTCCACCTCGCAGAAGTACTTCTCCTCTCCCCGTTCGGCAATCTGATTACGGCTGGCGAGAGAAAAAGCGACGAGCACCGCCACGTAGAGCCCGGAGGCAGTGAGTAGGCCGGCCAGAACCCGGAGGGCAGCCCGGCGCTTTCGGCGCGCGAACAGAACGAGAGCCGTCACGACGGCGAGAAACCCGGCGAAACCGGACCCGAGAAAAGCGAGGACCGCGAGCACCGCGTTCCCCTGGAAGTTGAAGAAGACATGCCGCATGGGACTTTCCTCTCTGGTTTCTGCAAAGAGCTTTGCGATTCAAAGTAGAGTCTCAAAAAAAAGCTAGCCCCGGCGAGCCGCGCGGATGACGGCCTCCATGTGGTCGAGATATCGGGACAATGCCCGGCGTCCGGCCGTGGTCAGCCGATAAGTCGTCTTCGGCAGACGGCCATCGAACCTCTTCGCGCAGGCGACGTATCCGGCGCTCTCGAGCTTGCGCGCGTGAACGCTCAGGTTTCCGTCGGTCGCCCGCAGCAGGCGCTTCAGGTCTTTGAACGTCAGGCTCTCGTTGACGGCGAGCGCGCTGACGATGCCGAGCCGCAACCGCTCGTGGATCACCCGGTCGAGCCTCTCCGCCCCTGCCAGTCGCTCCGCCGGTCGGACGACCTCGGAACTCGTTGCAGTTCTCGACTTCGGGTTACCCACCATGTCTCCGCGCGATGGCGACACCGAAAACCGCCAGGAGACCGCCGAATCCCGCCGCGAGCATCGCATTTCCCCAGGCGGGCGGGCAGAGGAACGCGGCAACGCCGAGTCCCAGGAAGCAGGCGCCCATGATCCGGACGAGGAGAACCGACACGGCGCCTCCCGCGACGACCGCGGTGCCGAACAGGAGCAGCCAGACGCCGGGCAGCACGTCGAAGAGTCCCCGGGCGATCAGGGCGGCGGTCAGGACGGCGCCGACGGCGAGCGGAGCAGTGAACGCCGGCCAGAATCGCCGGCTCGGCCCCGAGAAGAGTGGCAAACCTTTCCGGCGCGCCTTGGCGGCCATCGTGGCGCCGGCGATTGACACCGCCACCGCGGCTTCCACGAGCCAGGACGTTAGCCACCCGACTCGAGTCGGCTGCCTCTGCGCGATGACCGCGGCGACGACTGCCGTGGCTCCGATCGCCACCTGACCCCGGCCGGAGACCGCGGTGAACGCGCCAGCTTTTTCCATCGTGTCCCGGATGAAGCGCAGGTTGGCAGCGGCGTGCGAGCGCACGTCGGGAACGACGGGGCGATCGGGCTCGACGGTCGGGGGCACGGATGGCATTCTGGCTGCAGCCCTAATGCACTTTTCAAGTACTTTTCGATGCAAAGTGGCAGGTGGAGACCTGGCCCTCCACCGCTCGTACAAGGGGAAGGGGCGGGGCAGGGGAGTCGAGTGACTCCCCTGCGCTCGAGAAAGCCCTAGAAGTCCAGCCGGAACCCGATCTGGTAGTTGCGGGGCAACGTGTAAGTCGCCGGCGTGTTGAGGGTGGCCGGCGACGCGACATTGTTGAAGAAGGTCAGCGGAACCTCGTTGTTGAGGACGTTGCGGACTTGCCCAATGACGGTTGCGGACAACTCGCGGAAGATCCGGATCTCCTTCTCGAGCGAGACATCGAGCGAGTTGAGCACCGGCGTCCGGTGAGAGCCGCGTGGTTCCGTGAAATAGCCACCGACGTTTCCGAACACGTCCTGGTCCACGTCGGTGTACGGGAGGCCGGTCCGGTAGAAATAGTTCACACCGAGCCTGGTCTCGATCCAGGGAATCTGGTACACGCCGAAGATCTTGATCCGATGCCGAGCGTCGTCGTCCAGGAAGCCGTAGCGGTTCCGGAAGTTGTCCGGAAGCTCGCCCGCGGGATCGAAGAAATCGAAGTCGACCCCCGCATACTGTCCGACACCCGAATCGATCGAGCCGCGGCTCTTGGAGTACACGTAGCTGGCGGCAAGTTGGCCCCGGCTGAACCGCTGCTCGATTTCGAACACAAACCCGTAGTAGTTCTTCCGGAGCACGTCATGTTGACCCGCAAACCCTCCGGGCTGGTTCGTCACCCAGAAATCGGTGCAATCGGCATCGATGCAGCTGTCCTCGTAGATGTCGCGGGTCTTCTTGTGGACGTAGGTGATCGAAGCAGCGGCGTTGCTCCAGAGCTGCCGCTCCAAGGCGATGTTGAACTGCTGGTCATACGTCGGCTTCAGAGGCCGATCGATGAGCGTTTCGGTGATCACGCTCCCGCCGATCTGCCGATTGAAAACCCAGGATTGCGTCGTGGCGTTCCAGACAAAGATGCGAGAGATCGCGGTCGTTCCGACGTCGAACAGACGCGTCAGCGTCAGCGGGGCGTCCGTGTAGAACAGTCCGTAGTTCGCCCGGAAGATGGTCCATCCGTCCCCGAAAATGTCGAAGACGACCCCGAGACGAGGCTGCCACTTCTGGAAGTTCACGACGTTCGCGTCCGCGCTGTTGTAGTACTCGCTGCGATCCCAGCGCACGCCGACCTTGAACGTGATCCTCGGGACGGGTGTCCACTCGTCCTGACCATAGACGGCGTACGACTTACCCGTCCTTTCCGACTCCGGCTGCCGCTCGGAGACCGTCTGCTGGACGGGAACACGATTTCCGTCGGTATCGAAGCCACGGAACGTGAACGTCGCGCCGCAGGTCAGGCCGGCGGGGCAGAAGGTCGGATCGGTCGGGGTCCCCGTCGCGAAGTTGACCGAGGGGAAGAAGGTCTTGTCCGCGTCCGCGCCGACCTTGAAGACGTGGCTGCCGCCGAGGTTCGAGAGGTAATAGGTCGTCTGGAGGCCGGCCAGGTTCCGGTTCCGATCGCTCTTCTGGTAGTTGGTGTTGTTGTCGTAAATCACGTTGCCGCCGCCGATGTTCGTCCACCCGGAGGTGGCGAGGTCGCCGGATGTCGGCCCGGCTTTGAGCGAACTCTCGTGGCGCCCGACCTGGGCGTTGACGAGCCAGTTCGACGTCAGGACGCTGTCCAGTTTCAGAGTGTAGACCCGCGAATCCTGATTCTGTGTTCGGGCTGCTTCGGGGCGACGGTTCGTGTCGGCGAGCGGAATGTCCGCGGTGGAATCTACGAGGCTGAAGAACCCGGAAATCTGCGGGATGACGGTGAAAGAGAGCTTGCCACCCGAGTTCCACCCGATGAACTCACCCTTCTTCGGGTTGGGGATCTGCGCCTGCACCACCGGGCTCGTGATGACGGGCGTCGTGTACTCGTCGCGGTGCTGCGTGTTCGCGAAGAACCAGAGGCGGTCCCGCAGGATCGGCCCTCCGAGAGTCCCGGCGATGGGGAAGCTCTCACTGGGCGCGACGTCGGGATCGAAGTGATCGCCCTTCTCGGAGAAGTCGGTCGACGTGTAGCGAACGTCGAGAGAACCGTGGAAGTCGTTGCCGCCGCTCTTCGTGATGACGTTCACGACGCCGCCGGAGGCCCGGCCGTACTCGGCGTCGAAGCTCGACGTCTGGAGGTTGATCTCCTGGATCGCGTCGTAGTTCAGGTTCAGCGAGAACGTATGGGTGACGGAGTCCGACGCATTGACGCCGTCCACCAGCCAGACGTTCTCCATGACGTTTCCGCCCAGCACGGCGGGGTTGCCGGTCCCCACCACCCCGGGCGCCTGCTGCAGCACTGTCTGGTACGTGCGCGTGGTCGGTAGGATGGGAACCCGGCGGAGGTAGGTCGAGTCGAAGTTCTTCCCGGTATTCGTCTGGGTCGGGTCGATCGTGATCGCCTCTCCCCGAACTGTCACCTCCTCCGCGACGGCGGTGAGCCGGAGTTGGGCGTTGACGCGGGTCGTCTGGTCGAGCTGCACGACGACGTTCTCGCGCGTCAAGCTCTCGAAGCCCGACATCGTGATCGAGAGCTGGTACTGCCCCGGTGGAAGCAGGGGAAACCGATACTCCCCCACCGAGTCGGTCGTCGCCGTGCGGGTCCCCTGAAGAGCAGGGCTGCTGAGGGTCACGGTGACGCCGGGCAATGGCCGACCCTCGTCATCCCGGACGATCCCGAAAATCTCGCCGGTCGTCGCGGCTTCCAGTAGTGGAGGAAACACGCTGAGGAAAAGGGTGGCAAGAAAGATGCGGAATCCAAGTCTTCTCAAATTCACTGATCCCTCCTGTCAGAGAATCGGTTGAACGTCTCAATCTGTCCGCGTACGTCGTCGGTTTTCGCTGCTTTCTCAGGCAAGCCCTATGCCACCGCAAACGCAAACCTAAGCAATACTTAGACTTATTCAAGATCCTTTAGTTTCAAATAGTTGAATACAGACATTTCATCGGAAGCGGACACTTTCTCATGAATCACACTGCAAGAACTCTCCAAATTCTTGAATACTAATGCGTCAGGTTGGACCAGGAGGAGGAGCGATCGCGACGGATTCCCGGACGAAGGACTTTACTCCCAGGACGGATTCCGAAAAGCCGCCTCGCGGTCGCCGAGACCCGCCATGAACTCCCGCCCCTCGGGACGGCGTCGCCGGGTTGGAAGCCCACGACCAGGACTTCCTTCAACCGAAGCCGCCGACCGCCAAAACCGAACCGAATGCCAAGCGGCAAGGTCGAATATGCTGAAATCAAACGAATCAGGCCGAATTGGACTTTTACCGAACGCCGGCACTCCTGTCGTTCGCTTCAGCAATCCAGGAAGTTGCACGCGCGTGCTCCCCCAGCGCGGGCCGCGGGGGATCGCATCCATAAGGAGCTTGGTTCGAGAAGGAGAGATCGGGCCGTCCGATCCCCGTCGCCTATCGCATCGCCCTGGTCACGGCTTCTTGGCCGGCGGTTTCGGCTTCGGCGCGGTCTTGGCGGCGGCCCGAGCGGGAAGCGACCCATCGGGGTTGAGCACCACGAAGTCTTCCTTCCGCTCGATTCCCTTGTAGGCGGCCGAGTCGCGGGCAGCGTTCATGTCTCGAACCTGGATCCCGAAGGTGTAATAGCCCGGCTCGAAGCTCGCGAGCGGGATCTCGCTGCCGCTCGCGAAGTAGCCTGGAGCGAGCGGCTGAAGCTCCGCCGGGCTCGTCAGCGGCTGGAATGCGTCCTTTCCGTCCCGCAGGACGCTGATGCGCGTCATGATGCGCGGCTTCGGCTCGGCGAGAGCGGGAGCCGGCGCCGCTGCGCCCGGGGTCGTCGCCGGAGGGGGGGCGGTCGCCGCGCCGGCGGCAGCGGCGGGGTTGGAGACCGCGTAGAAGTACCAGAGGCTGTCTTCCTTGGCGAACTTGCGGTCCGCCTTCGGCTCGACCTTGATCGGCTTCTCCATCCCGAAGACGAACGGATCAGTCGGCGAGGGACGCTTGGTCAGCGGCGTTAAGGTGTTGGCGAGAATGAGCGGGGAAACGCCGAACTCGTTCGGATGAGACTCGAGCTTGAAAGTCGCTGAGGCCGTCGCGACCGGCGCGCCGCCGGAGGCCGGGAACAGCCCGAACGCTCCTCGGTAAGAGCCGGCCGGGAGCGAGATCGAGCGGTCGAAGGCCTTGTCGGTGCGGCTGCCGCTCTTGACGTCGACCAACGTGGCGTCTTCCCAGTAGGACCCGACCGGCTGATTCGATTCGTTCCGGACGAGGCCGCCGAACTTCAAGTCTTGCGCGGCCTTCTCGTTCGGAACGTAGAACTGCAGAGCGTAGAACGGCTCGCCCGTGATCGTGCGGAAGTTCCCTGCCCAGAAGGCGCCTTCCGCTTTCGCTTCCGGAGTCAGCCCTTCCAGCGCCGAGCGCACGTTCGCGGGCAGCGTCGCCGCCGGCGCCGAAGCCGGAGGCGGCGCGGCGGCCGGAGGCGCGGCACCTGCCGCTTGTCCGGGCGACGCGGCGGGGGGGGCGGCCGCTGCCGGAGGCGGCGCGGCTCCCGGGGCCGGAGCGCCGGTCGCTGCCGGCGGTACGACCGGAGCGGCCGCGACCGGGGCTGCGGCCGTCGTCCCGGAGGAATTGACGATCGACTTCTCGGCGACTTTCGCGATCGCCTTCTCGACACCGCCCGCTCCCACGATGTCGTCGCTTCCCCGCTGAGGATCGACGTTCATCCGGACGCGCAACTCTCCGATCTGAAGCGAGGGGTCGAACTTCTCCTTGCCGTAGATCCAGGTCGTCACGACCGCGGTGTCCGACCCGAAGGTCGAAGCGCGCGTGTCGATCGAAGGGGCGGTCAGCCCGCCGCTGTCCTGCACCGCTCCTTGCTGAGGCCTCTCGGTCGAAACGCGGCTCGGAAGGCCGAGCGTCACGAGCAGGCGCCCGCGATTGGTCTCCGACCCCCGCTTGTTCCGCATCTTGAACTGCTCGTCAGCCGCCGCGATGCGCCGGCCAACTTCGTCCCGGAACTCGTTGGCGGACGTCGCGGGATTCGGGTCTCGCTTGACCCAGTAGTCGGCGATGAACTTCTCGGCATCCGCGTCCGTACCGACTTTCGCCCACGCTTCCTTCTCCGCCGGGGTCAGGAAATACGCTTCTGCGGACTTGCCCCAATCCTTGTACTTGGAAAGCTGCGCCAGGCCGATCGCGGCGAACAGGATTCCGGCCGCGGCCATCAGTGCTCTTTTCACGGTCCCTCCTCGCATAGGCCCGGAATTCTAGTACCGGCTCCAGCCACGGGAGGAGAAAACCGGAGGACGAAGAGAGTTCTTCCGGAGACGGAGAAGGCCCGCCTTACTTCCTCACGAGCGACTGCGGCTCGAATCGTGTCAGTGCCAGCGAGCGCTCGGAGCCTCCACGGCTCTCCGCCTCCTCCTTGAGCGCGGAAATGACCTGACGGACCTCGCCCTGCATCCTTTCCATCCTCTCCTTCATGTGGAGAATGACTTCGACGCCCGCGAGGTTCACGCCCAGGTGCCTCGTCAGCGACAGGATGATCTCGAGCCTTTCCACCGTGTCGGGATCGTAGACGCGCGTGTTCCCTTCGGTCCGGGTCGGCCGCAGAAGGCCCTCGCGCTCGTACATCCGCAGCGTCTGGGGATGAATCCCGTACTTCTCGGAGATCGCGCCGATGCGGTGTCCCGCGGTCGCTCCCTTCTTTCTCACCGCGACTTCTTGACCTCCACCGGGATCGGCTGCCCGCGGTCGGTCTTCGGGGCGACGACCCGGAGAATCCCGGACTTCAACGTCGCCTTGATCCGCGAGGAGTCGGTCGAAGCGGGAACCGAGAAGTCCCGCGAAAAGCTCCCGTAGATCCGCTCCATGCGGACGAATTGCCGCGGCGGCACGCCTTCGTCGACCCGGCGAACTCCCGAGACGCGGAGCTTGCCGTCGAGCGACTCCAAGTGGACGTCCTCGAGCTGGACGCCGGGGAGCTCCACGGAAAGGACGACCTCCTCCGCGGTCTCGTAGACGTCGGCGGCCGGCGACCAGAGGGCGGCGTCTAACCCTTCGTCGGGAAACTCGGTTCGGTGAATCGTCTCCTCGAAGAGACGGTTCATCTTCTCCTGGATCGCGAACAGATCCTGCATCGAGCTCCATCGGAAGCCGGTCATCTCGTCTCCTCGGTCAACTCGTCTCCCCGGCACGACTCGCGAAGTACGCTCTCATTTCTTTTCCGTATCCACGTACTCCGTGTCGATGACCTCGTCTTCCTTCGGAGCCGAACCCGAATCTTCTCCTGTCGACGGCCGCGCGCCGGCGCCCGCGCCGGCGGCCGTTCCCTTGTAGATCGCCTCGGCGAGGCGGTGCGAAGCCTGCTGCAGCCGCTGGCCGGCCTGATTCATCGTCTCCGCGTCGTTCGAGTCGAGCGCTTTCTTCGCGTCGGCGATCGTGGACTCGAAGGTCGCGGCCTCGGCGGCGTCCAACTTCTCGCGGTTCTCCGAGAAAGTCTTCTCCGTCGAATACACGACGCTGTCGAGCCGGTTCCGCGCCTCGATCTCCTCGCGGCGCTTGCGGTCTTCCTCGGCGTGCGACTGAGCGTCCGTGACCATCCGATCGATCTCGTCTTTCGAGAGGCCGGAGGAAGCCGTGATGGTGATCTTCTGCTCCTTGCCGGTCCCGAGGTCTTTGGCGGAGACGTTCAGGATCCCGTTGGCATCGATGTCGAAAGTCACCTCGACCTGCGGCATTCCACGGGGCGCGGGGGGAATTCCGATCAGATGGAAGACGCCCAGAAGCTTGTTGTCCCGCGCCATCTCGCGCTCCCCCTGGAGAACTTTGATCTCGACAGACGTCTGATTGTCCGACGCCGTCGAGAAGACCTCGGTCTTCTTGGTCGGGATCGTCGTGTTGCGCTCGATCAGCTTCGTCATGACCCCACCCAGCGTCTCGATGCCGAGCGAGAGAGGTGTGACGTCGAGCAGGAGCAGGTCCTTGACGTCTCCCGCGAGGACGCCGCCCTGGATCGCCGCGCCGACCGCGACCACCTCATCGGGGTTGACGCCCTGATGGGGCTCCTTCCCGAAGAGCTCCTTCACCAGCTGCTGGATGCGCGGCATCCGGGTTTGCCCGCCCACGAGAACGACCTCGTCGATGTCCTTCGGCTCGACGCCGGCGTCCTTCAACGCCTGGCGGCACGGGGCGGTCGACCGGTTGACGATGTCTTCGACGAGCTGCTCGAGCCTGGAGCGCGTCAGCTTCAGCTGCAGGTGCTTGGGTCCCGATGCGTCGGCCGTGATGAAGGGCAAGTTGATCTCGGTCTCGACGACGTTCGAGAGCTCGATCTTCGCTTTCTCCGCGGCTTCCTTCAGCCTTTGCATCGCCATCGGATCCTTCGAAAGGTCGATGCCCTGGTCCTTCTTGAACTCCGCGAGGATCCAGTCGATGACGCGCTGGTCGATGTTGTCGCCGCCTAAGTGCGTGTCGCCGTTGGTCGACTTGACCTCGACCACTCCCTCTCCCACTTCCAGGATCGAGATGTCGAAAGTCCCGCCGCCGAAGTCGTACACGGCGATCGTTTCGTCCTTCTTCTTGTCGAGGCCGTAGGCGAGCGCTGCGGCGGTCGGCTCGTTGACCAGGCGCTCGACGGTCAGCCCTGCGATCTGGCCGGCATCCTTCGTGGCCTGCCGCTGCGAATCGTTGAAATACGCGGGAACGGTGATGACCGCCCGGGTGACTTTCTGTCCGAGGTAAGCCTCTGCCGCTTCCTTCAGCTTTCCGAGGATCATCGCGGAGATCTCGGGCGGCGAATAGTCCTTGCCTCCCGCCTTCACCCGCACGTCGCCGTTGCCCGCCTGGGCGACGGTGAACGGAACCATTTTCATTTCCTCGGACACTTCCGAGAATTTGCGTCCCATGAATCGCTTGATCGAAAAAACGGTGTTGGCGGGATTGGTGATCGCCTGTCGCTTCGCGACCTGGCCGACCAGGCGCTCCCCGCTCTTCGAAAACGCGACGACCGAGGGCGTCGTCCGGTTGCCCTCCGCGTTGGGGATGACGACCGGGTCCCCGCCTTCCATCACGGCGACGCACGAGTTCGTGGTGCCGAGGTCGATTCCGATGATCTTGCTCATTGCTTTCTCTCCTAAACCGCCGCTTTTTTCCCGACGCGGCGATATTAGAATCTTAGTGCCTTATTGTCAAGTTCAAAATTGGTGATTCTAAGCCCTCTGGACTCAAATTTAGGACCTTGATGCTCCGACTTGGACTGGCAGGCGTTACCGAACCACCTGGACGCCGGTCGGCTTCTCCGTCGAAATCGGCGCCGCCCCTCGGGGATGTGGTTCAGAAACCGGGGAAAGCTGACCCTCGTGAGCCAGATCGAGATCGATCTGCCCGGTTGAGGTGTAGCCGTACAGCGCGAACTTTCCGTCTTCGGGACGCAGGATGTACCGGTAAAACCGGCCATAGGGGTCCTTCAACGAACGCTCGTCCAAGATCCCGGCGGCGACCAGGTCGACGAGAGTCCTGGGATACCGACCGGTCGTGCCGTAGTACACGCGGACGCCCCGCCCGACGGCGAGGAGCCTGGCGAGCGAGCTCGCCCGGAAGAGGTCCCGGATCGGCGTGTTTTCCGAGACGGGCCGAAGGAAGAGGTTGGCCGGGTTTCTCGGCACGAGCGACACCGAGAATGTGGCGATCGCCGCGACCAGCACCCAGAGGACGACCGCGCCGGTCGGAAAGCGGGGCCGGGGAACTGGGACAACAGCGGCCGGAGTCTCCCGGTGATGACCCTCTTCGATCAGACCGCGATCGAGCAGATCGGAAATTCCTTTCAGGACGTCCAAGTCCGGCAGGAACGCGCGCTCCCGGATCTCTCCGACTGTTCTGCGCCCGTCGATCCACTTCCACGTCTCGGCTTCTCTTTTCAAGACGACCAAAGTGTCGTCTCCCGCGCTCGCACCCGCTGTCACCAGACGAAGTCCGTAGACCCCCGGTGCGCGCCGGAAGACGAGCTCGTTCGAGGAAATCTTCTGCTCCGCGGCGGGAAGCTCGTCGAACGTGCGGGCCGCCTCGAGCAGGATCGCCTCCGTCGGGATCGGGGCGAAAAGCTCCGCGTCGTGATCCACGGCGGACTGGGGAGTGAACCGGAAACGCCCCTCGGTCCAGCCGAAGGCGCCGAAGACGATCTTCTGGAATTGGATGCGAAATGCTTCGCGCAGGTCCTCGGGACGCACGAGCCTTTCCGAGATCAGCAGCCGTCCCAACCGCTCCTGGCGCTTCTTCTGAGTCTCCAGGACGATCGAGAGCTGCGACTCCGAGAGGAGGCCGGCCTTGACCAGAAGGGACCCGAGCCGATTTTCGAGGTGATGAGCGCTCGACTCGACCGACACGACGCGGCCGGTCACGAAACCGACTGCGATCGTGTCCTTCGGTCCTTCAACGCTGAGTGTCCCGCTCTTGCGTTGCATGCCGAGCATCTGAAAGATCTCGGTCAAAGAGAAAACGCGGAGGTTTCCGTCAAGGCTCACGGGTCTGCCTCCAGGCGCCGACGTTCGAACCGATCCAGAGCGCGATCACGACGACGGCCGCGGCAATCTTTCCGGGCAGGATCTCCGCCGCGGGCGCGAGCGGGCGAAGGTCGAAGAGCCAGGGCCCGCCCACGGCGAACGTGACCGCGAAGAAAAAGAAAAGGAGCGCCGCGGCGGCGGCGAACGGTCGATGGAAGAAGAACCGGTGAATGCCAGGCGCGACCAGTGAGGCGAGCCGAATCACTTCCCGCCGCCGTCCACTGCGGCTCTCGGTTTCGCGCCGTTCCGCTTCGCGCAGCTCCTGGGAGACCTCCTCCTTGCGAGCGTGCAGGCGGACGCATCGACTGCAATAGAGCGCCGGACCACCGTATCGTTTGCACACCCGGCAGAATGCCCGGCCGCAACGAGAGCACTCGTTCGCGACACCGCGGTGAGAACGCACGGCCTTCAACACGAGCGCGAACAGAAGCGCCCCCCATGGCCCGAGACACCAGGGCGAGAGGAGGAGCTCCTTGGCGGACGACGAGGGTTTCCCACGCCTTGGGCCGCCCGTGCCTCTTTCTCCCCAGCGCTCGACGCGTTCGCGCGCGGTCGAAAGCCCGTATGCCGCCGGGACCACGCGGGACATCGGCGGCCGGGCAGACCAGGCGTCGACGTCCCGTCGGGAGATCTGAAGCGCCTGGGCGCGGGCTCTCTCCTGCCCCTTGAAGTCGTAGATCTCGGACCGCGCGACCGACAGGTTGTAGAAAGCTTCCGCCGCCAGCGGCTCGTGCCGCGCGGCTTCCTCGTAGTCTTTGATCGCTTCGGCGAAGTCTCCTTCGACGAACTGGACGTTGCCGCGGTTGACGAATGCCCGGTAGTTCCTCGGGTCGGCCTGGATCGCGCGGCCGTATGCCGCCAGCGCCTGCGGATAGTCTCCGGAGCGCTCGGCGTACATCGCCAGCAGGAACCAGACGTCGGACTGGTCGGGCGTGGCCGCGGCGATCGAGGCCAGCTCCTCCTCGACGCTCGAGTCCTCGCGGCGTTCCTCGAGATCGACCGCGGCGAGGTAGAGGGGGGATCGACGGATGAGGTTCTCGCGAGCGACCGTACTGACGAGGAGCGGAAGGAGACCGAGCGCAAGGAGAGCCCCGGCCAGCACGAGTCGCTCGCGCCGCTGCGAATAGGGATAGACGAGCGCGGCCCAGTAGAGCAGGAGCCACGCCGGCCCGAAAGTGAGGAAGAGCGGCAGCGCGAGCAGGAGAAGAGCGAGAGGCGTCGAGGCGCGGTGTCCGAAGGGGCGGCTCCCGACCTCCTCCAGGTCGTGCCACAACTGTCGGAGGTACGTCAGGAAGAGTCCCAGGATGACCGCGACCGCTCCGATGGCGAGCGCGATTGCGACCGCGACGGCCAGCGAGGAGAAGAGCGAGAGACGCGACTCGGCACTCGCGAACAGGGCGCCGAGGGCGGCCGGGATCTCCGACCCGGCCTCGCGAAAGCCGCCGTTTCGAAGCTGGAACCCGACTCGCGACGCCGCTGCGTCGAAGCTGGTCTCGTCGAGTCGGACCGCGGCATCGTAGGCGAACGCCGCGTGCGCCGCCCGCGCTCTCTCGGCTTTTCGGGCTGCCTCGAGCGCGGTCCTCGAGTACCCCGAAAGATGTCGCACGCCCGCCGCGCGGGCGGACTTGATCATCGCGTCGAGCGCGACCCGCGCCTCCCGGACGTCGTTCTCCTGAAGCGCCGAGAGCAGCTCGAACCAGTGAGACCTGTAGACGGCACGGGTGACCGGCGGCGGAAGAGGCGAAACGCGCGTCTCCGGCGACGCTTCGGCCCGGATCGCGCTGGCGAAGAGAACGACGACGACGAGCCCGGCCCTTCTACTTCGGGGCGCGACCGACCTCCACATATGCAAGACGGAGCTCGTACAGGACGCGGGAGAGCAGGTCGGACTCCTCGAAGGACAGGTTTCCCCGAGTCTTCTGCTCCAGAACCGCCAACCAGTCGATCATCTGCCGCGCGATCGCGAGATCGCGGTGTCGCGGTCCCGCCGCAGGATCGGAAAGCAGGCCGAGCGCCGAATACGCGGTCGTCGCGAGCGAGCTGACGATCCGGGCAAACTCTGTGCGCGGCTCGCCGGCGGCTTCGGTGTCGGCGTCGGTCGAAGGTGCAGCGGTCTCTGCGTGTGGCGGCGGCGCGGGCGGAGCCGGCGCCGGAGCGGGACGGGGCGGCTCCGCTCCCGATTCTTCCGGTTCGAACCCGGGCCGCAGCTCCCCTTCCGGCGTGAACATTCGTCGGTCGACGACCCGGATGGGTTTGCCCTCTCCTTCGGTCATGTTTGGATCTCGATTTTAGAACAACCGACGGAGGTCGGCCGCGCTCCTCGCTATGATTCGCGCGTGCCGGAAGGGATCGCGCGACTCGTCGCTCTCGTCGAAACGCTCCGACGGGAGTGTCCCTGGGACCGCGAGCAGACGCCCGAGACGATCAAGACCTACGTGCTCGAAGAGTGCTACGAGGTCCTCGAGGCGATCGACTCGGCGAATCCCGACGCGCTCGCCGACGAGCTGGGAGACCTCCTTTTCCAGGTGCTCTTCCTGTCGCGGATCGCCGAGGAGCGCGGCTGGTTCGACATCGAGGCCGTTGCGGATCGGATAGCCCGAAAGATGACGGAGCGGCATCCGCACGTCTTCGGGGACGGCTCCGCCGTCGACGCGCAGGAGGTCCGCCAGGGGTGGGAGCGCCGCAAGCAGCGCGGCTCCGCATCCACGGATCCCCTCGGGACCGTCCCCGCCTCCCTGCCTGCGCTCGCCGCCGCTTACCGAATGACCTCGCGTGCGGCGGATCTCGGTTTCGACTGGGAGCGAGACTCCGACGTTGCGGAAAAGATCGAGGAGGAGCTCGCCGAATGGCGCGAGGCGGAGCAGGCCGGCGACCGCGAGTCCGAGGAAAAGGAGATCGGCGACCTGCTCTTCTCGATTGTCAACCTTGCGCGGCGGCGGGGAGTCGATCCAGAGGGCGCGCTGCGGCGCGCGCAGAACCGGTTCCGCTCGCGCTTCGCGCGGGTGGCCGCGCGCGCCCGGGAAACCGGCCGACAGGTCGGTGACGTCAGCCCGGCCGAGCTCGACCTGTTCTGGGAGAGGGCGAAGGCGGAGGAATGAGAACCGACCAGAGACCGAAGACCGGGACTACGGGATCACTCTGGTCCTCGGTCTCCGCGACGCCAGCTCGGATACGGTGACCAGCTCCACACCCCGTTCCCGCAGCCGAGGAAGTTCCCGCTCGAGAATTCCGAGCGTCGCGGGGTGCGGATGCCCGATCGCGAGCGCGGTGCCGTCTCTCTTCGCCTTTCGCACGAGGTCGCTCAAAGATCGCTCGATCGCTTCATCGCTCTCGAAGGCGTCCAAGAAAACCCTCCGCGAGACCGCGGGAAGAGACTCCTCGTCGGCGATCCGGCGAGCCACGGTCGCTTCCGTCGTGCGGCTGTCGAGCAGGAACAGCCGGCGGGCGGCGAGAACCCGAACGACCGCCCTCATCACGCGGGGATCGGCCGTCGCGGCGGAGCCCATGTGGTTGTTGACTCCGACCGCTCCGGGCACGGACTCGAGGTCGTCGGTGACCGTCTGCGCGATCTTCTCGTCGCTGTCGGAGCGCAGCACGACGCCGGGTCCCGGACGGACCCTGGGATAGCCGTCCGGCTCCATGGGAAGGTGCAGGAGCACCTC
>WNGB01002913.1_pt1 | contig 27291 bp, 25 predicted proteins | sample 5400681 | NCBI WGS metagenome assembly WNGB01 (sample SAMN13153367, study PRJNA577476) | soil metagenome | isolation source: 115 cm soil or saprolite under grassland replicate 2 | place: USA:California | collected 2016-06-15
AATCTTCCTCGTCGTGTGATTTAGTGATAAGGCCGTTGGCCGTGTCTTGGACTAATTCCTTGGGTCCGCCGGAGTCGGAAACGACTACGGGCAGGCCGCACGCTTGGGCTTCGAGAATGACATTGCCGAAGGTGTCGGTTGTGCTGGGGAAGACAAAAATATCCGCGGATGCGTATGCAGCGGCTAATTCATTCCCGGTGAGATAGCCCGTGAAAATGACTTCGGGCAACGATTTTGCGAATGCCTCCAAATAAGGGCCGTGACCGACCACAAAAAGTTGCACCGGCAACCCCTCGTCGCGCAAACGTCGATAAGCGGCTGCGAGAAGGTCGAGATCTTTCTCCCGCGAGATGCGGCCCACGTACAGGAGGCGTATCTCACCATCATGCTCGCCGAATTTCTCGAAGAACTCAGGTTCGCGTCGAGCCGGGTGAAATAGCTCGGTATCGAGTCCACGCGGGAGAATTTTCAGTTTTGCTGGGTCAAACCCGTGCTTGATCCAGCTTTGGCGATACTCCTCGGAGTTTACGAACACCGTGTCGAGCTGGCCATAGAACCAATGCATGTAACGCCACGCCATGCTCTCAAGAAAGCTGTCCTCGGTAAGAATGCGGATGTACTGGGGAAAATCGGTATGGTAGATGCCGCTCGTTTGCAGGTTGAGCATCTTGGCCGCGAGCAATGCGGTCAATCCAACCGGCCCAGGGGTGCTGATGATGATCTCAGTGAATTTCTCGCGTTGTATGTAATCCAGCATCTGGAGAACCGGCGGGAAGCTCAATTTTTGCAGCTCGTACTCCGGCAATTCAAATTCGCCGATGGGCGGGAAGTTTTTGATTGGGATGTCACTAATTTGCTGGTTGCTACGAGAGGTTACTACGACGAGCTCCTTCCCTGCCGCCGCTCCAGCGGCGGTCATCTTGCGGATGGTCGTCGCTACACCATTAACATCTTCGAGCGTGTCAGTGAACCACGCGCGTTTGCGATTTTGCAAAGCGATCGGAACCGCGCCGGTTAATTCCTTAAAAATAGATCGCAACCATTTTCGAGAGGGCGCCTGACTGTGAAAACCGTAGATGTACGGCGTAAGAATTACAAGGATCGGCGCAATCGCGCTAAGAGCCTGCATGCTCTCGACCATGTTCCCGCTGCCGATTTGCTGAACGAATTTATTGAAGAAACGAAACGCGAGCTGCTCGGCGACCATGTTCGCCATGAGAAATGTGCGACGCTCAGGTTCGCTGACCTTGTCCAAATGCGCAGCGAGTTTCGCCTTCACCTCCGGCCGTGCGAAGTAGCCTGAAAGTTCGTTCCAAAGCGATACATTCGCCGGCTTGACGAATTCGAAAATTTTCCCTGATAAAACCCCTTGGACGATAAATTCTGTTTTCTCTTTTAGAGTGAACTCAGTCGGAGCGCGTCCCTCCATAAAGCGCGAGAACATTTTCTCCAGTAGGGCCGCGCCAGGCCCGAGTTTTTCGTGGAAACGGTCCTGGATGAAACAGGCGACGGTATTGTAAAAACCGTGCGACAGAATTAACGGAGTTCCTCCCTGGCCTCGCGGTTCGCAATCGCCGTTGCGAACAAATTCGAGAAATTTTTCCGCAGAATCCGCACCAGGCGTTTCCGTGAATGCTGAAGCGACAAACTGGCCGCCGTGATCGTCCGAGCCGCCAACGAGAACTTTTTGCCACGGCTCCGCGTGCGTGGGCGCAAGATTGTGACGATTCGCGAGTGCGTCGATTTTGTCCGGCGTCAATTGTTCAAAAAGCGTCTGGGCCAGATCGCTCAGGAGCGCATCCCGCAGCCCGTTGATACCCTCGAAATGCTTAAACAGGAGGATGAGCTGTTCGAGATGGCTTGCCTCCAGTTTTCCGTTCACGCTGTAAAGAGGATGCGCAACCGCGTGTGTGACCTGCGCTATTTGCAGGTAGCGCTGCAGTTCGAAGATGTTGTCGCGGACAGCTTCGATGTCGCGATGTTGCTGCTCTGAGATTCCCCAAACCAGGATGTGTAGCTTGCAGGCGTCGTGCGGAAAATACGTCGTCACCTGTTCGCTGATAAAAGTGCGAGGCAGATCTGCAATCTGCAGGCAGCCCTCGATCGTATCGTGATCGGTGATCGTGACGTGATCCATCCCATGCCCGACCAGTTGCTCATACAGCGTCTTTGGATCCGAGTAGCTGTCGGGAAAATCGAAACGACGGAAGAGCCATTCTTCCGAGCGCGCGCTGTAGCGCGAGTGAATATGTAGGTCGCACCTGCTCATATTTCGCTCCCGCGTCGCAACCTTTGTTCGGCGATCCATTCCTGATAGGTCGTCGCCGTGCGTGACTCCACCGATTCTTCGATGAAAGCGGCAATTTGTCTCCAGATTGCTGGATGCGAGTAATCGGACGGATGAATACTTATGCGCAACAGCGAAGAGCCGCTGAGCAGCCTAAAGAGTGTAGTGTTCCAAAAGCGGCTGACGCCGCGTCGCCAGCCATTTCGAACGCTATAAACCAATGTTCTTGCAGGAAACACGCTTCCAGACCTAAGATCGCACACGGCGCGCAGTCGGGTCGTGTATTCCATCTGTGCATCGCGTGCAGCGCGCTCGGCTTCTCCGCCAAGCAACCACGCCGGCGCCACAAAACCTCGCGGCTTCAGGCCATGCGCGCGGAACTCATCTCGTGCCGCGACGATGCGACGCAGAGCTTCGTCATACGTCAGGTCGTAAAACTCTCCCTCGTCCTCGGTGTAGAACCTTGTCAGGAATCGATCGCGCAAATTTTCTTTCGCACGGCGAGGACGTTCGTGGAAGTAGCCGTGGATGACGATTTCGTGACCGTCCGCTTCCAGACCTCGGAGCCACGACACAAATTGCCCGTCTCTTGTGAAGAGGCCCTCATGGTGATAATCCGGCACGACAAGAAGAGAACAGACGCGGACACCGCGATTGGCCAACTCTGAGATAATTGTATTTGCGATGGGCTGGGTTGAAGGAGCGACATCATGCAAAGAGATGACGAAAAAATCCCTCGCGGCGCCGGCTGTTGCAACGAGTGGAAGGAACTCCGTTGCCGCAATCGTACTCATTTCGGAATTTTCGGCTCCGAAGCAGCTTTGAACAAGACAAAAGGTGGAACGCGTTGTCCTCAACGCGTTGGCAAATAAGCGGCGCTCTGTCTAACATTTCGCGCCTTCGGCGATCGGTTCGCCATCCTCTTCGGAGAAGCCGATCCACCTATCCGGCGCTCATCTTCACAATTTCGCGAAACTCCGACTCCGCCAAAGGCATAACCGACAAACGCGATTGCCGAACCAACGGAATTCCCTTCAGCCGCGGATTGCCTTTGATCTCTCGGAGCGCAACTGGCCATCGCAGTGATTTGATCGGAGCAAAATCGACAGTAGACCAATCGCCTTCCTTCGCGGTAGGATCTGGATAAGCGGTCCGCATCACTTTAGCGATGCCGACTACTGCTTTTTCCTCTCCGCTGTGATAGAACAGGACTTCATCGCCTATGCGCATTTTGCGCAAATTATTTCGCGCAGCGTAATTGCGCACGCCGGTCCAACTTGTCTGGCCTTCCACGACGAAGTCCGACCACGAATACGACGATGGCTCCTGTTTCACCAGCCAGAAGGATTTCATAAATTCCAAGCTCACAACATCCAGAGAAACCTCAAGCGCCGATATTCCGTCGGTTGCCGATGACGTTTACTAGTTGAAAGTCGCGGGTTCTTTGGAGCTTGATTGCTGGGATTTGGAGCTTTGAAAAACGCCTTTACAAGCGCAATGCCTGCGCAGAAATGACATCATGCGGCGGCTGCCATTTATCACGTTTGAAGGATCGGAAGGATGCGGGAAATCGACGCAGGTACAGAGGCTGGCTGGGCATCTCGACCGCTTGGGCATCTCTTGTCTCCTAACGCGCGAACCGGGCGGTACGCCTATTGGTGAAACGATTCGCGAGCTTCTGCAATTTGCTCCGCATAATTCCAGCATGACACCCGAAACCGAGCTGCTTCTCTTTGAGGCCAGTCGTAGTCAGCTCGTACGCGAGACAATAAAGCCGGCGATTGAACGCGGCGCGTGCGTGATTGCAGATCGTTTCTTTGATTCCACAACTGTTTATCAAGGCGCGGCGCGAAACTTGGATAGCGAAATGGTCGAGCGCCTGAATGCATTTGCGGTCGCCGATTGCGTCCCGGACATCACTTTCGTACTCGATGTCGATGCCGCGATTGCGGAATCGCGAATGCAAAAGCCGCGCAGACCGGATCGAATGGAACAAGAACCTGCTGACTTCTACGCACGTGTTCGCCGAGGATATCGCGACCTGGCAGAGCGTGAACCGAATCGCGTTGTATTAATCGACGGTTCGGCCGATCCAGACGAGATCGAGAATCAGATTTGGAAGATCCTCTCCTCGCGCTTTTCCGCGGTGACGGGAAATCCGCAATCCGCAAAAATTGCTCGGCCAGCCCCGGTGCCCGATCCGAAGACTTGAAATGCCCTTTTCGCGCACCACGGCTCTTGAATATTTGCGGCGGGCCCACCAACAGAGCCGGCTTGCGCATGCCTATTTGATCACAGGACCGCCCGGCAGCGGCAAACAACTGCTGGCGGCGGATCTCGCGAGTCTGGTTAATGGCACCCCAGCTACAGATGTGTTCTCAGCGAAGGCGCGCGAGATTTTTGTTGCGCGACCCGAATCGAAATCGCGCCGCATCGTTATCGAGCAAATTCGCGATCTTGAGCATGCCCTGCAAATGCGCGCAGTCAATGCGCGGCGCAAAGTGGCGATCATTCCCGATGCCGACCGGCTTCAGCCACAAGCGGCGAATGCGTTTCTCAAGACTTTGGAAGAACCGCCCAAGGACTCGTTGCTGCTTCTGTTAAGCGCTTTGCCGGAAGCTCTGCCGGAGACAATTCTTTCGCGATGCATCGCGATCCCGCTCGCATTAAACGGGCAACTCCAAAGCAACGACGAAGAAGAGAAGCTGGTAAAGTTGCTACAAGAAGCGTCCCGTCAAAAAAGCTGGACCATTCAGTTTGCCTATCGACTCGCTCAGGAATTTCAGCGTCTGCTCCGTGCGGTGCGAGAAGAGGTGAAGCGCGAAACAGAAGAGGCATTGAAACGGGAAACAACACGCTACAAGGATGCGACTGATGGCGTCTGGTTAGAAGAACGCGAGGAATACTACAAGGCGCTCACCGAAAGTCTTTACCTGCAACGGCGCGCCCGGTTGATCGAGACATTGTTTACCTGGTGGACTGATGCTCTCAGGGCGAGCAACGGCGTGACGCAGCGTAATTTTCCCAGCGCAAAACAAGAAACGGCCGCACTCTCAGACCGCTTAAGCATCGCCGAAATTTTAAGACGTATTCGTTGTCTGGAAGAATTGCGCGATCATTTGGGTCGAAATGTTCACGAAGCTCTCGCAATCGAAGTCGCTTTCCTGGCAATCTTCACCGCGTGATTTCGGATTCTGGGGAGCGCACACGCCATAGCTTCGGCGAAGGCGGGTTGACAAGAGGCCGTCCGATCTTATCCAGTATGCTTGTATGCGACAAAGTCTTCGATTCATTTTAGTGGCGGCGGGCGCAAGTCTCGCCTTGCTGCTTGCCGGTTGCGCGACAGGAAAAGTGGCTGGCGGCGGCGCCTATCACGTGACTGCGTACAAGCCGCATAATCCTTCGGCCGTGCGCGTGAAAGTCTCGCTTTCCCAGGAAAATGTTTATGTAATGGAAGGCGATCGTAGCCTGATGGCGGCCGCCATTTCAGTTGGTATGCCTAATAAGCCGACACCGAAAGGCAATTTCACAATCTATTCCAAACAGGAGCACAAGCGTTCGGGATCGTACGGCTTCAGCGTGCAAGGCGATCGAATTGTTCCTTCCACTGGCGGCGGAGGTGGCCGTTACGTAGGCTACCCGATGGGGTACTGGTGCGAGTTCGCTCCTGCGTACGGCTTTCACCAAGGCTTCGTCCATCCCACTCCGCGCACCCATGGTTGTATTCGGTTGAAGGGCGAGGCTGCGGCGAAATTCTTTGCGCTGGTGCGGATCGGGACTCCTGTAAACATCGCTGCCACCCAGCCGGAGGATGCCACGATGGGCCCGAAGGTGCAGCGGGTAGACGACTCGCGCACGCCTGACCCGGACCCACACATTATGGTTTCGGACGCGGCGTTTGAAAAACCGAGCGGACCATTGCTCGAATAGACCGGCTGCGGCCCGTTGCCCCTGCCGCTTGACTGTGTCATGTTGAGCGAAGCGCATGCTAAGCCGTAGCTTTATGCTACGGTTTGAAAACGTCTCTGGCGTTTGTTTTGGCACTCCATGAACAAAATGAGCCGAGAATTCTTCGCTGCGCTCAGACTGATAACAACGATATGAGTACGAACCTGATTTCCAGCGGCACAACTGCGCGCGAGAAGGTGAATCTCCGCACGCCGGATGTCATGGCAGCGGTTCAGCAACAGGTGGAGTCGCACTATCGCAGCGATATCGTCGAGAAAGTGCGCCGTGCCGGTGGAATGATTTCCGTAGGCGATACAACGGTGCGTCTGGCAAAACAGTTTGGCTTTTGCTACGGAGTCGAGCGAGCCATCGACCTCGCTTATGCGGCGCGGAAAGTCTTCAAAGACCGCCGGCTTTTTATTGTCGGCGAGATCATTCATAACCCGGAGGTCAATCATCAGATCGCCTCGTTAGGCATCAAAAATCTCACCGGTAAAAATAAGCAGGCGGATATCTTTGATCTCGGACCTGAAGACGTTGTGATCGTGCCGGCGTTCGGGACGGAATTATCGATCCAGCAGCAGATCAAAGATCGTGGCTGCCAGATTGTGGATACAACCTGCGGGGACGTGATGAGCGTCTGGAAACGCGTGCGCAAATACGCCAGCGAATCGGCTACTTCAATCATTCACGGCAAAGCCGAGCACGAAGAAACCAAGGCGACCAGTTCGCGTGCGCTCGGCGACGGCAGCGGACATTATCTGGTTGTCTTAACGCTCGAAGATACTGATTACGTCTGTAATTATATCCGGCACGGCGGTGACAAACGGGCTTTCCTGGAAAAATTCGAAGGTGCCCATTCGCCAGGCTTCGACCCTGACGTGCATTTGCAAACTGTCGGCGTGGCTAATCAGACGACAATGCTTCGCGGTGAGACCGAGGAAGTGCAACGGCGAGTTCGGCAGGCGATTCTTGATCGCGACGGGCCTGAGCTTGTGGAGAAAAATTTTCGATTCTTCGATACAATCTGTGGTGCGACGCAGGAACGGCAGGATGCGTTGCGCGAGCTGCTCAATGTTTCAATGGACCTGCTGTTAGTGGTAGGCGGTTACAACAGCTCAAACACATCGCATCTCGCCGAGATGGGTGAAGAAAAGCTGCCCACCTACTTTGTGCTAAATGCCTCCCGGCTGGTTTCCGCCACTGAGATCAAGCATTACGATTTGCACGAGAAACGCGAAATCGTTTCCCATTTTTGGCTGCCGAACGGGCGGGCCGTTATCGGCATTACCGCCGGCGCTTCTTGTCCTAATAACTTGATCGAAGAAACGTTGATTCGGCTTTTCGAGTTGCGCGGCATTTCGCGTCGGGCACTGGAAGCGGCCGCGTAGGGTTGATCAGCTGGCGCTTCTGTTCTTAGTAACACCGCGACTTTAGCGCGGTGTAATCACTCAGGCCGAACGCGAAACCGTTTAAAACGGTTTGACCAATTTCGGTGCGTGCGTCCACCTCACTAAAGTGAGGTGTTAATGAGAACGCTCGGCATACGATTGCCATCTTCACGCACGCATTCTTCGGTCGCGCCGCGAAATACCTTTGTATGGCGCGCGCAATCTGGAAAGGCAGTATCAGTTTTGGGCTTGTTAACATTCCGATCGCTCTTTATCCGGCTACACGACGGGAGGAATTCAAGTTTTGTCTGCTGCGCAACACGGACCTGAGCCCGGTTAATTACAAGCGCGTTGCCGAGAAGGACGGCAAGGAAGTTCCCTGGGACCAGATCGTCAAGGGGTACGAGTACGAAAAGGGGAAATACGTCGTGCTCAAAGATGAGGACTTTCAACGCGTCGATGTCGAAGCCACCCAGACAGTTGACATTCAAGACTTCGTCGAGCTGGATGAGATCGATCCCATTTTCTTTTACAAACCATACTACCTGGAGCCGCAAAAAGGCGGTGACAAAGCCTACGCGCTACTGCGCGACGCGCTTAAGGACAGCAAAAAGGTCGGCGTTGCCAAAGTAGTAATCAAAACGCGGGAATATCTTGCCGGCGTGAAACCCGAAGATGGCGCGCTTGTGTTGGAGCTGATGCACTTTGCCGACGAACTGGCGGATACCAGCAAACTGCATATTCCCAAGAAGGTCGAGATTGGCAAACGTGAGATTACTATGGCCAAGTCGCTCATCGATAGCATGAGCTCAAAGTGGAATCCAGAAAAGTACAAGGACGACTATCGCGAAGCGCTCATGGAAGTCATCGAAGAAAAAGTTGAAGCCGGCGGAAAAGAAATTGAAGAGAAACCAAAGAAAGCGCCGAAGCCGACCAAGGTGATCGATCTGGTTTCCGTGTTGCAAAAGAGTCTGGAGGAGACCGGCGCAAAGAAAAAAACGTCAGCAAGATCTCGCGGTAAAAAAGCGCACCCTGCCAAGAAAGCAGCGTGAGGTGGATCGGCTTCTTTGAAGACGATGTTTAAAACCGCGGTTACGCCACTGCAAACTAGCAACGCGTTGAGGACGACACGTTCCATCTTCGACATGGCTAGAAGCTTGACACGTCCGCTCGAGATCGTTCAGCCTGACGAGCCATGAACTCTCTGAATCGATTTGCGGATCCGTTTTATTGCATCATGCGTTTGGTCGTCGGCCTGATGTTTGCCTGTCATGGGCTCGACAAGATATTCGGCACCTTCACCCCGAAAGGCGAAGCGCTCCCGACATTGATGGTGGTCGGCGGCTGGGTGGAGATCGTTTGCGGATTTCTCGTTGCGTTTGGTCTGCTGACGCGACTTGCCGCGTTCGTCGCCTCCGGTGAAATGGCGGCGGCGTTTTTCATGATGCATGCGCCAAAAGGTCTGATTCCTTACGTGAACAAGGGCGAGCTGGCCGTGGTTTACTGTTTCGTGTTTTTCTACATCTTTCTACGTGGTTCCGGCAGTTGGAGCATCGATGCGATGATGGGAAAAGGAAAAGCCTGGGCGACGACGACCTCTTAGCCGCTTCGGAACACCGGCATCCATTTTACCGGCGATGAATTGGTTTAATCGTTATCCCGATCTGGCTTACTGGCTCTTGCGATTGATCGTAGGGCTCATGTTTGCTTGCCACGGGGGGCAATCGCTTTCCGCACAGGAGTACAAAGATTTCGGCAAGGACCGCCTGAACAATTCGCCACGGCACGGCGAATGGGTCGATATCAAGTCAGGCGACCGTACGATTAAAGCCTTCGTCGTTTATCCCGAGCGTAAAGACAAAGCCCCTGCCGTGCTGGTCATTCAGGAAATTTTTGGCCTGACTGATTGGCTGCGCAGCGTGTGCGATGAGCTGGCCGAAAATGGCGTCATCGCGATTGCGCCCGATTTTCTCAATGGTCAAAAGTTTGAAGATGCCGATGGCGCGCGCAAGGCGATCTCAGCAGTCACAGAAGAGCAGGTAAAATCGGTCCTCGACGCGACAGCCGATTACGCCCTGAAAATTCCAGCGTGCAATGGCACGCTCGCGGTCTGCGGATTTTGCCGGGGCGGGGGATGGACGTTTACCTACGCGAACGAAAATCCAAGATTGAAAGCGGCGTATTCGTTTTATGGAGCTGCGCCGGATTCCGCCGACAAAGTGAAGAATATTGCGTGTCCAGTTTACGGATTCTACGGCGAGAACGATGAGCGCGTGAATGCCACGATTCCGAAAGCCGAAGAGCTAATGAAAGCAGCTAACAAAAAATATGAGCCGGTGATCTACAAAGACGCCGGGCACGGCTTTATGCGTTCGGGTGACCCGAGCAATCCAAACTTTCGCGAAGCCGACAAAAAAGCGCGCGACGAAGCTTGGGCACGTTGGAAGAAATTGCTCGCGGAGCTGTGAAACTGGTAGGGACAGCGCGCTGCGCTGTCCGGACGTCTCAGCGCGGCGTCCCTACCGTATAGGAAGCGCTGTTCACTACGAATTGAAAGTTCCGAATCGAAAACGATTACCACACTACGTTCCGCTCTGGGTCGATCCAGGCAAAACGTGTTACTTCATCACGATTTGTTGTACGCCGCGCGGAATCAATCACCTAGCGCACGAGCAAATCGCTGGCGATCTCTTCGAGACGGTCAAGCACCGAAATACAACGGGAATTTGGTACGTTCGCCTCGCGTTAGCCATGCCCGACCATCTGCACCTCCTCATCTGGTTCCCTGAAATTGAAAAACGGGTGCAGATAATTGTGAGCAAGTGGAAGCAGTGGACTGCTAAGACTTTGAAGATCGATTGGCAGCGCGATTTCTTCGAACATCGGCTGCGCAAGGAAGAAAGCCTTCGTGAAAAGGCCGATTAAATCCTCGCAAACCCGGTGCGAGCGGGACTCGTCGAGAAAGCTGAGGATTGGCCCTACGTCTTCATCGCTGAGCCCTGGTAGGGACAGCGCGCTGCGCTGTCCGGACGCCGCAGCGCGGCGTCCCTACCAATTGGATCGCGACGAACTACTTCACGCCTTCCAATTCATCCGCAAGCGCGCCTGCATCATAAACTTTGCGTAACGCTTCGATAATCGCGGCAGAATCTACCGATACAGCACGAGCTTGCGTGTCGGTGTAAATGCAATCGAGCACCAGTGACTGAATGTTGCCGTCGAAAATAATGCCGACGAATTCGTTCGCCTTATTAACGACGGGGCTGCCGCTGTTGCCGCCGATGATGTCCGCGTCGGAAACAAAATCGAAATGCGTTGCTAGATTCAACCTCGACTTCCGATCACTCCAACGTTGAGGCAGATCGAACGGAGCTTTATTGTCGTGTTCGGAGGAACGCTGATACAAACCGGCGAAATCAGTGAACGCCGGAATCTGTTTTCCGTCCTGTTCGTAACCACGCACGGTCCCGTAGGAGAGGCGAAGGGTGAACGTTGCATCTGGATAACTGTTGGTCCCTTCAATGGCAAAACGCGCTTTCGCAATCTCTGAATATGCCTGCTTTTTGATTTCATCCTGGGCATCGTAAATCTTCCGGGCGTCTCGCGCCGGCCGGTCGATCAGGCGAGCCAAATCTAGAATCGGATCGTGCCCAGCCTGCAACGCAGCCGCATCCTTCCCGTAAAGATCTTTACGAACAGCCACGTCCTTGAGTTTTGTGCCAGTCACGAGTTCAACTGCACGCGCATGCGGCGATTTTCCGGCAAGCACTTTCTGAACGAGCGGATCGTTTGCACCAAATTGGGAAGCAAAATCTGTCAGTGAATCACTCAGACGCAAAATCTCATAGTCGTCATAGATTGGCTCGGTCGAAAAGAGTTCCAGCTCCAGGGATTCGCGCGCACTGTCACGAAACGCCGGGATCCGTTCGCCGTTCGGTTTAGCGCGCTCGTCAATCGCGCGAGTCAATAGGCGTGCGTACTTGAAAAGATTGCCAGCAAATGCCTTTGGTCCGCGATAACCAACCGTGACCGGCCGCTCCTGTTCGAGATAGTTGTACAATGGCGCATTTTTCGCGATCTCGGCTTGGGCATGTTTGATTCGGTCGTAAGCAGAGATCGTTGATTTAAATTTGGAATCGCGCGTAATCGCGTCGCGCAACTTTTGCTCGCGCGCTTTGAGTGCCGACCAGATCTGCGGATCAAGCAATCCCGCGAGATAGCCATCGTAGCGTTTGCGATTGTTTTGGTCCCCGAAAAGGTCGTCGCGCGCTTTTCTCGCATTCTCGAATGAGCGCGCGCTGTAAGAAAGTTCCAGCACTTCGCGTCGGTTAAACATACGCAGGACGTATGGCAGGTAGCCATCACGGGTCTCGGTTAGCTCGTCCAACGTGAGTTGCCGATCTGTCTTGCCCGGGCTGCCGCTCACGAAAGTCAGTTCGCCGTCGTTTGGTCCGGTCGGGTTGAACTTGAGGAAGTGATCGATCTTTGCCGGTTGGCCATTTTCGTAAACGCGAAAGAGGCAGATATCGAGATCGTAACGCGGATATTCGAAATTGTCCGGGTCGCCGCCGAAGAACGCCATTTGTTGCTCAGGCGCGAAGACTAACCGCACATCGTCGTAGCGTTTATAGCGGTAAAGGTGGTATGCGCCGCCCTGGTAAAGCGTGACCACATCGGATCGCAGCCCAGTTTTATCTTTGCTTTCTTTTTCGATCGCAGCGATCACGGACTTCCGTGCGGTGGAAGCCTGGTCGCTTGTCATTCCGGGTTTCACGGCGGCACTCACGCGCGCTGTCACATCTTCAATCGACATCAGAACATTGAGCTCGAGATCGGCCGATTTGATTTCGTCAGCCTGCGTTTTCGCATAAAAGCCGTTTCGCAGATAATTGTGCTGCGCGTCACTGATCTTCTGCAATGTGTCGGCTCCGACATGATGGTTTGTGATTACGAGCCCGTTTGCAGAAACGAACGAGCCGCTGCCACCGGAGTTGAATCGGACGCTGGCCTTTTGCAGATGCTCAAGCCATTGCGGCGTCGGCTCGAACTGATATTTGTCCTTGAGCTGTTTCAGTGGCGGCGCATTGAAAAGCCACATCCCTTCGTCGGCTAATGCGGATGTGACCCCTGCCATGGCTAGAACACAAATGGAGCCGAGAAAAATCCTGCGAAATGCGTTCGACATGGGCGGATGATAAGACGCAGGCATAAGAGCGACAACTAGTGCTCTTTTGTTTCGCACAAAGTGCTTTGGGAGTGCGGGGCGTCGTCGCACCGCTTTCGCCAATACAACTTGCGTTCCCAAAGCGACGCGCGGACGCGTCGCACTCCTAAAGCTTCGCAAAAGAGGTAAGTGTCACGAAAGGACTTGAGTTACATTATTCCTATGTTCCGAACAAGACGTCATAAAATTGACCGCCTCGATTTTGTCTTGGCGGGCGCGCAAAAATCTGGAACGACGGCGTTGCATTATTTCTTAAGCAGGCACTCAGACATTACCATGGGTGACCAGCAGGAGATCCATTTTTTCGATAACGACGCGATGTTTGTTTCCGGGACTGATTATGAGCAATTGCACAAACACTATCCGCTGCTTTCTGCATCAACTATCGCCGGTGATTGCACCCCGAGTTACATGTATTACGAGCCAGCAGCAGAACGGATCTGGAAATACAACCCGAAAATCAAACTGCTGATCCTTTTGCGAAATCCGGTCGAGCGCGCTTTCGCCCATTGGAACATGCAACGATTTAGAGGCCGCGAGCCCCTCGATTTTTTTGACGCGGTGCGAGAAGAACAAACTCGCATCGGCGGCGCGCCACCGATTGATGCCCGTCGTTTTGCCTACGTCGATCGTGGATTTTACGGACGACAACTTAAGCGCGTCTTCAAATTCTTTCCGCTCGACCAGGTGAAGGTCGTGAAGTTCGAACAGTTCAGGAACAACCAGCGGGAAACGCTCGCCGGGATTTTTTCGTTTCTTGGCTGCAAACCACCGCGTTCGATGCGTAGCAAAGACAGAAATATTGTGCCGTACGAGCGTGCGATGAACTGGGAGGAGCGGGTTTTCCTTTACAATTTGTTTGCGGAAGACATCGCACAGGTTGAGCAGATGCTGGGCTGGAATTGCTCAGATTGGAAACTGTAGCCGTTTCGCTCTGCGAAATGTGGGGCGGAGGTGGCAAACGCAGCCGCGCCGCCCAAGAGGTCGGCGGCTACAGTAGCTTGAAGCGCGGCCGCTGATTCGGGTCCGCTGCAAGCAGCGCTTTCCAACGAACGATCCGCGCGCCTTGCCATTCAAAAAATGCGCGCAATTCTGGAGTAAAGAACGAAGACCCGTCCTGTCGCCGGTTGAATTCCAAAAGGAGACGTCCGTCAGCCTTGAGAAATCGTGTCCGAATATCGTTAATGAAAAATTCCCAATCGGCAGGTGTCCATTCGAGCCATTGTCCGTTTTTCTCGCGTGCTATTCGGTGGAAGCAAACGCGATGCGCGGTAACGAGATCAAATTGTTTGCCGAGATCGGGCAGAGGCGTCTGTGGATTAATTCGTGCGATGACGCGGCGAACGCCGAAGAACTGAGTTGTGCCGCGGAAAAAAGGTTCATCGTCGGGGTCGAGCCCTAGTCCTTCGTGGCCGAAAAGCCGGCAGAGGTAAAGAAAGTAACCCGGGCCGCAGCCAAGATCGAGAATCTGCAGCGGGGGCGAGCGATCGAGCCAAAGATCTTGCACGCGCTTGACGTTGACGTCGATCCAGTAGGCTGCGTCTTCGTAGGCGTTGATTTTTCGCGCATTAGGTCGGTATGGATAACGCTCGCGCAACCTCTCTAATTCGGCTCGATCAATCGTGGCGAGCATCCGTCGAGAGCTCACCGGGTGCGTCCAGCGACAAGCGTGTTCCCACAGGCTTTGGGCCGCGTCACGGGAAAAGAGTTTTTGAAATTTGCGAGAGAGCCGCACTCGAAAACGATGCAACGAACTGCTCGAGAGACAAGTTTACCGTCGGCTCTACTTAAGGACGGATATCAAGTTGGATAAGGCCAGTCGAACCTTCATGAGTCATAAAGCCACTTGTCCAATCGTTACCGGGATAAAAGTACTGTTCGTAACGCCAGAGCATTTCTAATTTTGCACCCGAAGATTTTTTCCAAAGGATCCGATAATACAAATGGCGCTTCCATGATGGCGAGTGGCCGGTCATGAAGTTGAACTCGAATGGCGTCGGCCAGCTAAGAATGCTCCGACGGATTTCGATGAAAGCATGATCACCTGCCGGCGGCGAAGTAGCGAGGCTCTCTGCTTCTGATCGCGGCGGACCGAAAGCAAAAACTTTTCCGCTGTCGGCCAGACCAAGCTGACCATTTTTCGTCGTGCCGATGCTCGGAGTGGGGCCATTCCTGTCGTTTAGACTTAGCGCCAGATCGTTAATGTGAAGAATGCCACCGGTCCCACTGCCTTCATACACGAGCGACCTGACTCGATTTGAAGCAGTTTCAATCGTCCCAAAACGATCGAGGAAAAGTGAAATCTGGCGTCCGCCAAACATCCAGGTTGCCAATATGGCAATGATAAATGCGATGAGAATTCCAAGCGTGATCAGAATTTTGCGCATCTTCGATTTTGTATTTTATCGCGAATGGACGCGACAAATATGACCAAAAGTGTGTTTAGCCAGCCCGTCGCTGCAAGTCGTTCCAAGCCGCTTGGATGGCAAGCGCCGGATCGAGCATTACCTCTTCCATGATCGGTCTCACTTCATGCACCGCGTTGCGGAGTCTTCGTTCGGTAGACTCATCCGGCTGAGATATGTCAAAGTCGTTAGGCCTAAAGTCTCGGCCGATATCGACGGCGAAAATTTCTACCCACCGTCTAGCCCAAACGTGGCAGGCAAACGCATCATTATCAGGCTGCCATTCTTTCTCAACATGCAAAGCCAGGGCGGTAGTCAGCCCACAGTATCCGGTATCTGCCAGTCTTTTTTCCTGGAGGTATGCAGCTAGTTTCTTCTTGCACCGCTCGGCTTGCAGCCATGTGAGCTGCTTGCCTGGGCTAACGATCGAACGCGATACGCAACGAGCGACGCTAACTGTAAATGGTCCGGCCGACTCGTTGCGGCGGACCGTGGTGTCCGAAAACTGCGATGAGTCGACGCCAATAGCTCGGAGGAACTCTGGCACTACGCCCCGGGTGATGTTTTCTGTAGTGAAGGGGCGCGCAACCAGTTCGGCATCGAACGCGTCAGCCAACTCGATCCAAAGGGAGTATCCGAGGCTCGGGCACCGAGAGCTTTCTTCGACAAAAGCTCCGAATGATTCGGACCGGCGGAAGCCCTTGACCACTTGCGCATAGCGCGAATTAATCAATTGCGATTGGTTGCGGGGAAATAAGACGAGCTTCGGCTCCAGATTGAGCTCTCCGATCCGATCGAAGAATGCCGTGGCATTGTTCCTCTTTTTCAAGAGCGCTTCTAAGACCTCCGAGGAAAGAACCACTGCTTCACACGGCGTCTCAGCAACCGCCCGGGCGAATTGGGCGGCTGCTGATCGTTGATGGTCCGGCACCTCTTCGCCGCAAAGCGTTCTAACGAGTGGGTGGTGTCCGCCGTGAACCGTACCGCTTTCCGGAACGAAATAACCCTGCTTCAGCAACTCGATGCGGTGTTCCTTGAGGAACCACTGGATCGCGCTCGAACCTGTTTTGTGAGGACCGACATGGATATAGCAGACGCGCTTCGCCACGCGGCCAGTATAGTATTTGCGTCAATCAGCGAGCGTTGGGGCCAAGGTCTTTCTTTCGTTGAACATAATGGTCCACCTGTTCTTCGAGAATCTCGAGGGGCAACGCGCCATTCTTCAGAACGGCGTCGTGAAACTCGCGCTGATCAAATTTTTCTCCCAATTCTTTCTCCGCACGAGCGCGCAATTCTTGAATTTTCAGCATACCGATTTTGTAGGCGCACGCTTGGCCGGGGGCGACGATGTAGCGTTCGATTTCTGACTTCACTTCTTTCTCGCCCATGCCGGTTTTCTCGCGCATGTACGCGATTGCTTGTTCGCGGGTCCAGCGCTTTGCATGAATGCCGGTATCAACTACCAATCGCACCGCGCGGAAAAGCTCGTCACGCAAACGCCCGAGGTCTCCAAACGGGTCGTTGTCGTACCACCCCGCCTGTTTTGCCAGCCACTCGCAGTAAAGCGCCCAGGCTTCCATGTACGCAGTAAACGGAATTACTTTCCTAAATTGCGGAACGCCTTTGAGTTCCTCTGCTGTGGAGATCTGCCAATGATGTCCTGGTACGCCTTCGTGATACGCCAGTGTCGGCATGCTCCATTTGGGCACCTCGTTCATGTCGCGGAGGTTCGCGAAGAAAACCCCCGGCCGGGTGCCGTCCATCGCCGGAGGCTGATAGTATGCCCCTGGCGCGGTCGACTCCTTGAACTCCGGGACGCGACGGACCTCAATCTTTGCGCGCGGGGTGGTGAGAAATAACTCTTTCGACGAGCGCGCCGTTGCCTGAGTGATCAACTCCGTGTATCGAGCCAATGCTTCCGCACGGCCGTTGCCATCATTGGGATAGAGAAAACGCGGATCTTTTGCCAGCTTGTCCATGGCTTCGCCAATTGGCTGACCGGCGAAACCGTTTGCGTCGAGAATTGCGCGCATCTGGTCCTCGATTTGCGCCACTTCGCGCAGACCAAGCTCATGGACTTCATCTGGCTTCAGAGTGGTGGTTGTATTTTCGTGGAGGCAATGGGCGTAGTAGGCGTTGCCATCCGGTAGTTTCCACACGCCATCGTCGGTAGTCGTTTTCGGCAGAATTTCGCGGAAATAATCGATAAGTTTTTGATAGGCCGGATAAACTTTTCCAGTCGTTGCGATTTCAACCCGCGCTTGGAGATCTGCGCGTTGTGCTTCGGTCAACTCCGCCATGTTAGCGGCGCGAGTTTTGAACGAGGTTGCCAGAATATTCTGCGAAGCCGGCGTTGCAATAAAATCCGTCATTTCCTTGAGCACTTCCTCAACAACAAAACGCGGCGGCAGAATTTGCCTTTGTTCGCGCACCTTCAGGTTCTCCAGCAATTGATCGAACTTTTTCGGCAGAGCATCGAGTCGCTTCAGGTAATACTCGCAATCCTTGCGATTCAGCAACCGGTGCGTGTTTGCCATGAAAGAGGGAAATTGGTTCTGCACGCCGAAGAGTTGATTGACTGGATAATTGTGCCATTGCCACTTTTCGCCTTCGGCTTGCATTTGCAAAAACCATTCCAGCACGCGCGTGGAAAGTTTTTGTGAAGGCGACTGCCGATCGAGCGGGTACTCACGAAGCTGCGCCAGGTCGCGCTTCCATCTGTCGAATTCGCGCTGTTGATGCGCTGGCGATTCATCGTCGAGCTTTCCATTGTGACCGGTAATACCAAATTGTTCGACCAAGCCCAGCGTCGATAGCAGTTCCGGATGATCGACGACAACTTCGGCGAAAACTTTCTCGTAAAACAAATTGAGACTCCACGGCCGAAAACAGATGAGATTGATCAGGAATACGGCGAGAGCGATCGCGAGTACGGCGATGATTGCCCCGATCCATTTCAGAATGCGCTTCACCATGTAATCACATCAGCGCGGAAACGCATATGATGATATGATGCAGTAATGCACGGCGTTGGATTCAGGAATTCAATTCCTGAGGTTATCGTTTTCGACACTTGAACAGACTTCTCATCCTTCTGCGAATATGACGCTGGTCAGTTAGCGGTCGTGTCTAAACGAGAGGATCTACTCTTTTGAAATTAAGCCACTCCGTTGCCGCACGTCGTTCCAAGGTGCTTCGACGGCAAGGGCCGGATCCAGCAGGATCTCATGCGCAATTTCCTTCATCTCGTGAATAGCCCGCCGGAGCCGCCTGGCGGTGAACCAGTCTGGCCGGCACATCTCGAAGTCGTTAGGGGTAAACTCTTCGGCAGTATCGGCAGCAAAGATCTCGGCCCATGGTCTGCCCCAGATTCGTTGGGCAAACGAATCATTATTCGAGCGCAATTGTTGTTCGATACGTCTCGCCAAGGCGGTAGTCAGCCCGCAGTACCCCGTATCCGCTAATCCCTTTTCCTCAAGATAAGCCGTCAGTTTCTTTTTACATCGCTCCGCCTGAAGCCAGGTAAGCCGCTTGTCGGTCTCACCGATCGAGCGCAATACGTCGCGCGCTACGCTTACGGTGAACGGCCCGGCCGCTTCATTCCGCCGGATCTGGCCATCTTGGAATTGCGATGAGTTGATGCCGATGCTCCGGAGAAACTCTGGTATCACGCCACGTGCGATGGTTTTTTTTGTAAAAGGTCGAGCAATCAGTTCGGCGTCGTAAGCGTCTGCCAACTCGAGCCAACGCGAAAATTTGGCGCCAACCGACTGAACGAAGCGCAAGGGTTGGAATGGGTCCGACCGGCGGAAGCTCTTGACCGAACTGGAATAGCTCGAGTTAATCCATTGAGGCTGGTTGCGCGGGAACAAAATGAGCTTCGGTTCGAGGCTCAGTTCTCCAATTCGGCTGAAGAATACATCCGCATGTTTTCGGCTTCGCAGGATTCCTTCCAAAGACTCCGAAGAAATAACGATTGCTTCAGAGGGCGTCTCAACGAGTGCCCGGATGGACTTAGCGACCAGCGGCTCTCGGTGCTCGCCCAGCTCCAGTCCACACAGCTTCTCAACCAGCGCATAGTGCGCGCCGCGCTTTGTCTCGCTCTCTGGCACGAAATAGCCGTGCTTCAGTAGCTCCTCGCGATTTTCTTGCAGGAACCACTGAATCGACGTTGTACCCGTCTTGTGCGGACCGACGTGGATGTAGCACACGCGCTTGCGCATGTGCCAAGTATAGTGTGGAAGATCAGGTGAGGCGAGCGGTCGACGTTTTGATAGAAGCGAAAGCTCGCGCGGACCGTGAAAAATAGCTATAGGCCAGGTAATGGGTAACGCAGCAGAGCACATCGACAAACCCGAACCGCGGGGTCAGGCGTTGCTCGCGTTCCTGGCGATCGGCGCAATTTACCTGGCGTTGCCTCGGGATCTCGTTATTGGGCCAATTTGGCTGTTGCCGACGGTGATTGTCGTTTTGCTCGTGCCAACGGTGGTGAGCCATCGCGTCGGTAGACGTTCGCTTAATCGCACCCTCGGATTAATTATCAATGGAATCACAACGGTGGCGCTGATCGGCTCTGTGATTCTGCTCGTGCGTTTCCTGCCTACACATCGCGAATCGCCATTGCAGCTGCTGCGCTCGGGCGGTTTACTTTGGCTGACAAATGTGATCGTCTTCGCTCTCTGGTACTGGCGGTTGGACGGCGGCGGTCCTACCTTGCGTCACGAGCAAAAGAAATTTGGCAGCACGAGTTTCCTTTTTCCGCAGATGCAAATCCCCCATGACGAGCGCACCCAATTTGCGTGCGCACGCTGGCGGCCACGGTTCATCGATTATCTATTCGTCGCTTTCACGCAGAGTTCCACGTTCGGCCCGACCGACGCGCCGCTGCTCGCGCGCTGGGCGAAGATTCTCGCGATGATCCAGATTTTCATTTCGCTAAGCATTGTCGTTTTGCTGATCTCGGGCGCCGTGGGCGCAATCTGAGTGGCGCAAGTTTTTAATCTGCACATTCGGCGATTGGTTTGCCATCGTCTTCAGAGAAGCCGATCCATCTTTCGCTGCTAGAAGGTGGAACGTATTTTCCCTTGGCTCGCCGTAGCTGTGCGAAGGTGGCTCAACGCGTTGCCAATAAAATGCGGTTTTGCCGCCTAACCTTTTGCGCGGACCGTCTTACTTGCCGATGAGAATCAAAATCCCTGCCAGCAGCGCCAGAATTCCGGTGACGATTGCAGGGATGGCAACGTGAACGAGAGCCATGATCCCGACGAGAATGAGGTAGATGGCAAGGAGAAGCATTCCGAGATTTTTTGTGATCATCATGCGATTGTTTTGAGTGAATCGCGTCGCCTTTGCACGCGGAAAGTACGTGCAATTCAAACTGTTTGCCGCTGCCGTCTCGTCGCGTAACTCTGGTACATCATGATTCCTGTTAGAGGTTACGCGGCGCAAAGCGCTACTTCACCGCTGGCTCCGTTTCATTTCGAAAGGCGCAACCTTCGCCCGAACGATGTTCTTATCGATATCCTTTACTGCGGGATCTGCCATTCCGATCTGCATCTCGTCCGCAACGAATGGCGGAGATCAATTTATCCAATGGTGCCCGGTCACGAGATCGTCGGCAGAGTGATCAAGACCGGCAAAAAAACAAAACGATTTAAGAAAGGTGACCTCGTAGCCGTCGGCTGTTTCGTGGATTCCTGCCGGAAATGTTCCAATTGCAAAGACGGCCTGCAGCAATACTGCACGGACGGCTTGGTCCTAACCTACAATAGCTACGAAAAAGATGGGAAGACTGTCACGCGAGGTGGTTACTCCACCAAAATTGTCGTCGACGAAGCCTATGTGTTGAAAGTTCCGCCGAAATTACCGCTCGAAAGAGTCGCCCCTCTGCTCTGCGCAGGCATCACCACCTACTCGCCACTTCGTTACTGGAAGATTGGCAAGGGACATAAGGTTGGCGTTCTGGGACTCGGAGGATTGGGGCACATGGCTGTCAAATTTGCCTCGGCGTTCGGAGCGAAGGTGACGGTCTTAAGCGGATCACCAAGTAAGCAGCGCGATGCCAAGCGAATGGGTGCAGCTGACTTTGCCCTGACGCGTAATGCTGAGAAAATGAAAACGCTGAGTAACCACTTCGATTTCATTATCGACACTGTCTCAGCTGGGCATGACTTGGACTTCTATCTCGGTTTGCTTCGAACGAACGGTGTGATGATCTGCGTCGGATTGCCGTCCGGTGAGGAACAACTCTCACCGTTCAACCTGGTCCTGGGTCGAAGAAGCATCGCCGGCTCGTTGATCGGCGGATTGCCGGAAACACAGGAGATGCTGAACTACTGCGGAAGACAGGGAATTACGGCGGACGTCGAAGTCATTCCAATCCAGCAAGTGAATGAGGCATATGACCGAATGGTCAAAAGCGATGTGCGTTATCGTTTTGTGATTGATCTGGCGTCGCTGAAGTAAATAATCGCGGCATGGAACGCGAGAAAATCATTTTCTTCCGGAATTTTTTCTTCTGCGCATTTATCATCGGCCTGATCTTCGCACTGTTTTATTTTGGCGCGACGCTGCTGTTTTGGAACACCGGCACATCGTGGACGACACATCTCTTCAAAATCGACGAGAAAGAATTTGGAAGACTGGTTTTACTGTTCTTCATCCAACTGCGCGTCGTGCTCGTATTTTTCTTTCTGGTGCCGGCGCTAGCTCTGCATTGGATGGCTAGGAAGAGGTAGAGAAGACTCCTCCTAATCGTTCGTGGCGCTCGTCCCGGTACGAAGCTGTTGACCAAAATTGTGATCGTGCCGCTGCAAATCCTGTGTCTGAATGCTGCCATCGTATAGCAGGTAGTAAATACATCGCTCGATAGAGTCACTGATAGCTGCACCGCAGTGAAGGCACCGAGCTGGATTTGAAAACCGCCATCGCCCTCCTTTAGGCGCGGGAAGAAGAGCTTCTTGGACTTTCTGCTTTTCCGCGAGGGTTAACGCCCAGGGAGACTTCCCGCCAACCAGCGCCGCGTAGGCCGGATCATAGCAGCTCCACGTTAGGGTGAGATTGCCGGCATCATTGTACAGAAAACCTTGGTCGCTAAATCCAGCGTGATAGAGATAAGGCTGGTCGAACACATTCGCGCGAGCACAAGAAGCGCATTTGATCATCGTATTTTTCAGGTGTGTGCGCTTTCCCATCTCGATCGTGCTTTTAGCGTCTAAGTTCGCCGTGACTTCGATGGGACGAGTATGGCCTCGCTCATGCCGTGCAGAAATTTTTTGTCGGCTGGAGCAATGGTCGCGAGCGCGCCGCGTAATTTCACGCGGTCGCCTTCGACGAAATAATAAGGACAAAGGCGCACCCGGCCTTTCATCGTCTTTAGCTCGCCGGAATCTCCATCCCAGTAACGCTGCTCAAACAATCTGCCTTTGTGAAATTTTTGAAGAATCGTCGGATTCGACTCGAACGTCGCGAGCGCGTGCTGGATTCGTTTTTCCCATTCAGCGTGCGGCAAATCGCTCCCGAGGGCAATGCCACGGCTGCCCCAGCCGAGCGGTGAAAATCCGCTCACTTTTAACAGAAGTTCGCGATCTTTTTGGCTGAACTTCGCGGCCTCGCGCCAATCGTGAATCTCTAATCGCGGAATGACCGCATGTTGCGGCAACGGCGTTGGATCCAGCAGCCATGAGTAAGGGATCACTTCCTGTAGTTTGATGAAATATTTCTCGCCCAGCTCGCGTCGCCAAAATTCGCGCAGCGGCTGCATCCAAAAAAGCGCGAACCACATTTTCTCTTCGAGATACGGTTTTATCGGCGGCGTAATTGTGATCCGGCCTTCTGCGTTTGCGTGAAGCGTGTTTTCGATCCCGGGAATGTTTGGCAGATCAAACAACTCGAAAAATCGATAAACAGCGCGGCCGTCTCGCGGCTCGTAATTCTCGACTGCCACCACGCGCCAACTGTACCCGGGCGCGGTGACCCAGGCGGGCTGAGAACTGCCTTGGCGACCGCGGTCAACGCCCGCGGCTACAACTGGATTTCCAGAAGCGCCGGGATGGTTTTCATCCAGCACCGAGTATCCAGGATCCAGCATCCGCTGATTCAATCGCGCCGCGATCCATTCCATCTCTGGCCGATACGTCGCCGCTTCTTGGGAAATCAATATGTCCCCACCATTTGGAAGCACGCTCCGGAACCCGTCCAGCATTCCGTCTCGTCCGCCAATAATTTGGCTCTCGAACGCTGCATAGGTTTGGTTGAGCCACCCGGTCAGGCCGATTCCGCCCGGCACAGAATCGATTTCAGCAATGATATAGCCTTCCTCAGACAGAATTAGGTCCGGCCGGATGATTCTCGGTAAATCCTCGCGAATTTCTTTACGCCGCGAAAATTCGATCAGCTCTTTCGGTTTACCAGCGTCGAGGTAGCGCGCAACCCACTCCGGCTGCTTGCCCTTGATACTTAACTGATAGAGCAGATTGCAGGCGCGCTGGAATACGAACAGCCGATGACCGAGCTGCTCAAGCTCGGCCAGAAACTTTTTGTCGATCGGAAATGCGTCCGGCGAAAGGAGCCAATCTTTTTCGGCAAAGAGACCTTCTTTTGGGAAAGCAGCACGGATCGCGGCGAGCCTGTCGTTCTGGGACTGCACTTGCGTCACGAAGTCAACGTCCAACGCCCAACCCGCCTCCGCAAATGCTACGGCAGGCGCGGAACGTCCAACGCTCAATTATTGTAGGGCGTCTCTGCGAGACGCCATTCCGGGGAAGGCGTTTGACACAAACGCCCTACAGTCATCTTCCTGCCGCCATTCTCTTCAGCACGAGCTTCACGAGTTCTTCGGCCGATTCTGCTTCACCTTTGTCCTGCAGGTCGCGCACGGCTTTGTGGGCCTCGACTTGTTTATAACCAAGCGCAATTAAAGCGAGCACTGCTTCGTTGGCTTGTTCTTGCTCGGGTGTGGGCGCGTGCGCCGCGCTCGCCGCCTCCCATGCCGCAGCTACCCCGACCTTGTCCTTTAATTCGAGGACAATTCTTTCTGCCGTCTTTTTCCCAAGGCCACTAATTCTTGAAATTGCTGCGATATCGGAGTTCACCACGGCGGCCTTGAAGCTGGTCACGCTCATGCCGCTTAGCACCGCGAGCGCCAGCTTCGGCCCGATGCCGCTGACATGATTGACCAACAACCGAAACAGATCGCGCTCTGCCGGTGTCATGAATCCGTAAAGCACATGGGCATCTTCGCGCACGGCCAGATGAGTTAGAATTCGGATCGATTGCCCGGCGGCGGGAAGTTTATCGTAGCTAGATAGCGGGATAAACACTTCGTATCCGACCCCGCCGACATCAACAATCGCCTGCGTCGGCAGTGCGTTCACCAGTTTGCCGTCGAGGAAAGTGATCATTTCCCATTTGATCTACCACAGAGATCACAGAGTGCGCAGCGAATAAACAACATTTCCATCTCAGTGTTCTCTACGGCCAAACTATTCTGGTTTCAGCAGCAGCGTGAGATCGACGCGTTTCCCCTTCGCCACGTTAAAGCCGCTAACCGTCAAAGATTTCCAGTTTTGCGGTACGTTTGGGAAAACCATGCCGGCAACGGGCATCGGCAAAACGATAAACCGCGGGCCGGGCATGTTCATGAATTCTGCAACGCGGCGCTTGTTCACCGGCGTAAGAAAACCTGTCACCCGCGAGCGAAAATACCAGACCAGGCTTGGCTCCTCGAATTCCACTGAAGCAAACTGCATGTTTGGCCTCAACTCCGCGCGGGATTGCTGGAAAAGCTGGTACGCGGGAAAAAAGCGCGCCACCATCGGCGGGACAACCAGAGCGATCACTATCCATGCACACGCGGTAATGATCGCGATTGTCTTGAACAGGAAGCGCCGGTTTAAAAGAGCCGCTTCTTGCCAATGCCGCGCCAGTAAAAGAGCAAGCAGCGGAAAAGCCGGCAAGGTGTAATGCGGAAGCTTCGTGCTGACCAGCGTGAAAATAATAAAGATGATTGCAATCCCGATAACGAAATAAACGTCGATCTTATTGCCGTTGTAGCCGGGCACGTCGAGCCCGGTCTTTTTCTCGCGCCACAATGTTCGGACCAACCACGGCAGCTTGATGGACCAGGGAAAGAAACTGACAAAGACGGTTACGAAATAGAACGGCAGAAGCAGCAGATACATCCCAATGGAGTTCGCGCCGTGGCCTTCCATCGTGGCAAACGAACGACCAATCACGTGCCGGCCGATTCCAACCGAGAAAAACTGGCCATCCGTTCGAATCAGCGCTGGGATTCCCCAGAGCGCGACCACGGCAAGCGTAAGTAAAATTCCGCGGAGGAACCTGAAGCGCCGAACCAATTGCCAATCCTGCGACCACATAATCATCACCCCAAGCGTGAGCAGCGGCGTCCACGCAATTGGGCCTTTGGCCAGAAAGCCCAGCGCGAGTGCGAGATAAAAGATAAGGAAAGACGATTTCCAGATCGCCCACGACGGACCAGCCGCTCCTTGGTTTCTCGACGAATGTCGAATTAGTTCCCAGCCTTTCCAATGCGCAAGAGTGACGAACAGCACCAGCCACATGTCGGCGACGGCTGCTTTTGCATGGACAAAAGTTTGCAACGAAAGCGTAAAAATAATCGCCGCCCACCAGCCAACCTTCTCCCCGCTTAATCGTGAGCCCCATGTGAAAATCACCAAAGCGGTAAGCGCGGCCGCCACGGCGGATGGGAAACGCGCTGCGAAATCGTTTTCATCAAAAATTCGATAGCTGACAACCTGCGTCCAATAGGCGAGGGGGGGCTTGTCGAGACGCAGCTGGTTATTGAAATAAGGGACGATGTAATCCGCGCGCTCAATCATTTCGCGCGATGCTTCCGCGAAGCGCGGCTCGTCACGATCGATCAGGGGTAAGGTCCATGTGCCAAGGACGTGAAAAAGAACGCAACCGGCAAAGAGGAGTGAATAATTGCGGATTGCGGATTTCACCTGGGCCCTCAAAATACAGTCCGCGAAAACTGACGGGAACTTATTTGTGAAGCGCGCTGCCGTTTCTTATTGGCTAATTGGCATCGTCATCGCTGCGATGGCGATCGCAGCTTCATTTTATTTCGACAACAGCGTACGCGACTTCATGGCGCAGCATCAAAGCCGCGCGATGCGCAGTTTTATGCGCTACGTCAGCTTGTTTGGCGATTGGCCTTCCCACACCGCTCTTGGATTAATTCTCTTGGCCATTGCCTGGATACGCGGCAGCAAAACTTGGACGCGGATTTTCTTGTCGATGCTAATAGCTATGTCGATCGCAGGTGTGGCTGGCCACGTGATCAAACGAACGAATCCGCGACCGCGTCCCTCTGTCCATTCAGAGCTTCGTTGGGGTGGCCCACGTTTCAGCTCGAAATATCACGCATTTCCTTCCGGCCATGTCGGAGCTTCGAGCGCTTTTTTTTCTGCTCTATTTTTTGCAAGGCGGCGCGTCGGCCTGGCCTGCCTTCCCATTCCGGTCCTCATTGCATTTTCGCGGATGTACCTCGGTGCACATTACCTTTCTGACGTGATCTGCGCGGGGGTCCTGGGCATTTTTTGCGCGTTAATTGTCGCGCGCCTAATGTTGCCAGGTTTGCAGGCTGAAAATCCGCGGCCCGCAAATTTATCTTATCGGCATTAAAAGGTTTGGCGCTCCTTTAGTTCAAAGGCACTTTGAAAATTGTGCCTTGGCCGTATGTACTTCATCCTATGTTGAGCCTGGCTCCTTTCCGTCGAACAGCTTGATTGAGCTTTACTGTTTTTCCAGCGCGGGCGGTGCGGCGAGTTTTTGGAAGCGCGGATCATTCCGGAGGGGATCGAACATCGGATCCAGCCGGAGCAGCGCGGGAGTGAGCGGCATGATTGTATTCAGTGAGCCGGCGTACGGTATCGAAAGTAGTTTCTGTAAAGCGGCGATGGCGCGGTCGGGCTCTCCCATCTGCGCCGCCACCCGGGCGAGGATCTCGAGCGACCAAGGACCAGTCGAGGGGTCTTTCTCGATCGGATT
>WNGB01002918.1_pt1 | contig 27267 bp, 22 predicted proteins | sample 5400681 | NCBI WGS metagenome assembly WNGB01 (sample SAMN13153367, study PRJNA577476) | soil metagenome | isolation source: 115 cm soil or saprolite under grassland replicate 2 | place: USA:California | collected 2016-06-15
CCAAGACGCCGGCGCCGGTGCTGCTCTCGATTCTCGATGCGTTCGCCACGAAAGTCGGCTTCGTGCGCCTGCGATCCTCGTCCATCCATCCTGTGCAGGAGCTGGACGTTCCAGTCGACTGGCTGACCGGCGAGGCGACCGAGCTCGCGACCTTGCTGAGCGACCCCTCATCGTCCTTGGAACCAGCCCCGATCTCCTCTTTTCAGTGGACGGGCTCATCCCGTGAAACGGAGGACGAGCCTCCCCTCTTCGAAGATGTCATTCTCGCGAACGGCGTGACGCGGAAGTGAAAAGCGCTGCGCCTCGGCAATTCGACACGCGCGAGGCTGGCGTGGTGCCCGTCTTCATCGCTGCCGTCGCCGCAGGCCCCAGTAGCGGGCCAACAGTGTTGGTTCGGGGCTCGATTGCGAAGAGTGTGGCATGGCAGCGATCTCTACGTGCGCGATCGGTCATTGCGGCTCGTGGTGGTCTCCGCCGGCCCGAGTCATGGGGGCGTCCTTCCGATCGTGCTGAAGATGGCCTCGCCGGAAGCATCATTCGTGAACTCTCTGGTCGTGCGCCGAACGAGCTCGACGTCGCGTTGTTCCAAACAATCGAGCCTCGGCGTCGGAGGCAGAGGCCGCCTGCGGGGGCACAACTCGCTGATGCGAAGCGAATCGGGCGGGCAGAATGGGTAGCTGCGCCGACACGAATCGGTGCAGTCCTGCCAACGCGCGTCGCAGAGGTCCCGAACGTTTTGACCTCGGCACACCTCGTCGGCCGTCTCACACGACGCCACGCACGCGAGCAGCGCCGGCGGGTTTCTCTCGGGTGGAAAGCAGCTGAACCCGGCGAGGCGGAGGTCTTCTGGGTCGCAAGGTCGTCGGTTCTTGTCCGCGCGCCAACTGCCAACAATCCGCTCCGCGTCATTCAGCGCGAAGTGGGGTCCGCCTGGCTCGGATATACGAACCTGTTCCCGTCGACTCCGTTCCCCGGCGCTCGCGTAGATGGAGTGATCGCGGAGAAAGTCGGGGAGTGCGATCTTGAGGTGCAAGTCTAGGGTATTCATTTCTGCATCTTCGCCCGCCCTCCCGAAGGTGACCAACCAACATCCGAAGAGCAGCATGAGCTGTGCTTTCTGCTGGTACTTGCTCATGTTGTGGAATTCACCGGCCAGGGAGCCGCAAGATCCGTGACGACCACTCAGCCCATCCCACGGCTACGTGCAGAATCCGGTCCATGACGGCTCGATGGTTCGCCATGACGATGGTGCGCTCGACTCGGGCTGCGCGAACGCCTGACTTCTGCGATGACAACGCGGAAACCTGCAACAGTGCAACAGGGCCGGGCGGGACGAGTGTAACTGTTACACCGGCGGCACATCTGACCAAGGTACGTGGCTGGGCTCAAATTCAAGACACGACGAGCGCGGCAAAAGAATCTCTAAACATTGCCCAGCACGGCCTTTTGCCTGGGTCGAACGGCTCGAACGAGAGGAATGCGCAAGCTCGAAATGCTACGTCTCCCAAGCGACCGATGATTTTTGCGCTTCTCGGGGTCTCATGACGGCGATGCGCGGCCCCACATCGGGCCAAGAGCGATGAATTCCGAGACCGCACCCAAGGCGGGTCGCCGGGAGTGGGTCGGCTTGGCCGTGATCGCGCTTCCGTGCCTGCTCTATTCGATGGACCTCACCGTGCTGCATCTCGCCGTGCCGAAGCTCAGCGCTGATCTGCGGCCGAGCAGCGCGAAGCTCTTGTGGATCATCGATATCTACGGGTTCCTCGTGGCCGGCTCGCTCATCACCATGGGTACCCTCGGCGACCGGATCGGGCGACGCCGGCTGCTCCTCATCGGAGCGGCGGTCTTCGGTCTCGCCTCGGTGCTGGCTGCCTTCTCGACCAGCGCCGAAATGCTCATCGGCACCCGGGCGCTGCTCGGGGTCGCCGGGGCCACCGTCGCGCCGTCAACGCTGTCGCTCATCCGGAACATGTTCCTCGATTCGCAGCAGCGCACGTTCGCCATCAGCGTGTGGATCACGAGCTACTCGATAGGTGGTGCCATTGGACCCCTCATCGGCGGCGTGCTGCTGCAGTATTTTTGGTGGGGCTCGGTGTTCTTGATCAGTGTGCCGGTGATGCTGTTGCTCCTCGCGGTCGGGCCCGTGCTCTTGCCGGAGTACCGGGATCCCGATGCCGGGCGACCGGATTTGGCGAGCGCCGCGCTCTCGCTTTTGGCGGTTCTGACGGTCATCTTCGGCCTGAAGCAGATCGCGCAGGACGGGCTAGCCGCCGAACCGGTGCTGCTGATCGCGGCGGGCGTCGGCCTTGGTGTCGTGTTCGTGCGAAGACAATCGAGATTGCCCGATCCGCTGATCGATCTGCGCCTTTTTCGAATGCCTGCTTTCAGCGCGTCACTGGCCACGTACGGGCTCTCCATCCTGGTGTTCTTCGGAGGTTTTCTTTTCCTGCCGCAATACCTGCAACTCGTACTCGGGCTGTCTCCGTTCGAAGCAGGTCTTTGGACGGTGCCCTGGGCTCTGTCCTTCGTCGTTGGTTCGATGCTGACGCCTGCACTGGTCCGGCGGATCCGTCCGGCGTTCCTGATGGCCGGCGGGTTGGCGTTTGCGGCGATCGGTTTCGCGATGTTCACCGTCATCGACGCGTCGACCGGCTTCGTCAGCTTTGCGATCGGGTCCACGACCTTCTCCCTCGGCCTCGCTCCCGTGTTCACCCTCACGACCGACATCATCGTGGGATCCGCACCGCCCGAACGGGCCGGAGCGGCATCGGCCATCTCGGAAACGAGCGCCGAGTTCGGCGGTGCCCTCGGCATCGCGATCTTCGGCAGCATCGGCGTGGCCGTCTATCGCGGCGTGATCGGCGGCGCCGTTCCGCTCGGTGTTCCGGCTGACGCCGCCAAAGCCGCGATGGCTACGATGGCGGGTGCGGTCAGGATGGCCGAACAGCTGCCAGGTTCCCTCGGCTCCGAGCTCCTCGACGTCGCTCGTGCCGCCTTCGTTCAGGGCCTGCGCCTCTGTGCTGCCGTCAGTGCGCTGGGCTCCATCGCTCTCGCTATATTCGCCGCCATCGCGCTCCGCGATACGCCAGTCCGCTCCGAGCCCGCCGCCCCACCGCACCTGCCGGGTGCGCAGGAGCGAAACACGTCATCCTAAAGGATCGCTGTTCCACTCTTTCGATTCGTGCGAATCTGGGCGCGGATTGAAGATGGAACTTTGCAAACTTCTGCTCGTCGTCGCGCCGGTTGTCGCGTCGTGTGGGGATAGAGTCACCACGATGATTTCGAATTCACCTACCGAAGATCCCACCTCCTACGACGCCAATCCGATCATCCCCCCCCTGCCGGTCAACCACTGTGCAATCGTCTCGCTCAACCACTGTCCAGACAGTACGGTCACCGATTCGGCCGACGCATTCATCGAATCTTCCGAGTCGGTCGGCGCGGACGCGGACGCGAGCGCGCCGGGCGATGAGCGTAGCGACGCGTCGTGGCCAGATGAGCGCAATGCCGATTCATCGCAGCCGGATTGACGTTTCGCTACCCACCCAGCAGGCCATGCTACGCTCGAGATATGTTCCGGCCGGCCTATCTCGGACTCGCTCGCGCCGAGCTCGATCGTCGCATCGATGAGGCGCTTTGCGCGCTGACACCTTGCCGCGTCTGCCCGCGTAATTGCGACGTCGATCGCCTCGCCGATGAAACTGCCGTCTGCCGCGCGGGCCGGCGCGCCCGCGTGTCCTCGTATTTCGCTCACTTCGGTGAGGAAGATTGTCTGCGGGGCTGGAATGGCTCGGGCACGATCTTTTTCGGCTGGTGCAACCTGCGTTGCGCGTTCTGTCAGAACTGGGAAACCAGCCAAGAAGGCGCCGGTGAGGAGGTCGACGCTCGCGGTCTCGCCGCCATGATGCTCGAGCTGCAGGCGCGCGGCTGCCACAACATCAACTGGGTCACGCCCGAGCACGTGGTTCCCCAGATCCTGGAATCTCTACCCTATGCCTTCGAAGGTGGCCTTTGCCTTCCCATTGTCTACAACACCAGCGGCTACGATTCGCTGCACTCTCTCGGGCTGATGGACGGCATTGTCGACATCTACATGCCGGACTTCAAGTATTGGGATACCCATCTTTCTGCGCGCATCCTCGGCGCCAAAAATTATCCGGACGTCGTGCGCGCCGCCATGCGCGAGATGCACCGCCAGGTCGGCCCGCTGGTGATGGACGACCAGGGCCTAGCCCGTCGCGGCCTGCTCGTGCGCCACCTGGTCATGCCGGAAACGGTCGCAGATTCCGCGCAGATTTTCGATTGGCTCGCCGAGGAGATCTCGCCCGACACCTACGTCAACGTCATGGATCAGTACCATCCGGATGGGCGCGTGTTGCGTGAGCCGACCAAGTTCCCCACTCTGACGCGGCCGCTCTACGCGGGCGAGCACGACAGCGCGCTCGAGGCGGCGCGCCGCGCGGGACTGCGCCGCATCGACGTGCGCCAGCCGCATGCGCGTCTACGCCGCCGCTTTGCTGTGCTCTGAAGTGCCCAACTGAAGCTACTTCCCGGTCGCGGCGCGCGCATCTTGGGTGCGGTCACCACTTTTAGGCGTTCGATGCTCTCAATCCAGACGCTTGAAGAACACGGTGGTGTCGCAGGGCCTTCCATCGGGAAAGAGCGCGTAGCCGGGGATGATTCCGACGCGCGTCCAGCCCAGCGCGGCGTAGAGTGGCTCGGCCGCGCCACCCGTAACCGTGTCGAGCGTGAGCAGCGTTCGATCCGCGTCGCGCGCCAGGCGCTCCAAGTTGGTCATGAGCGCTTTGGCGACCCCGCGGCGCCTGGCGCTGCGATGAACGAGCAGCTTGGCGACGTCGGCGCGATGCGGCTGATTCGGGGGTGTCGTGAGGCGCAGCAGAACCACGCCGATCAGCCGTTCACCGTCGACCGCTGCGAGCATCCGCGTCCCGCGTTCACGTACCTCGCCGGCCGTGCGAATCCAGAATGCAGCGAGCGTGTCGCGCGGCGTCGACTGCATGAAGCTGACGGAAGCGCCCGAATCGACGGCGTCGGCCAGCAGATCGGTGAGCGCCTCGACTTGCGCGGCGGCTTCATCGGGTGAAAGCTCGGCGATTCGCACTTGACGACTGTACCCGCTGACGTTCCGGTTCGCACATTAGCGTCGCCGGTGGCGGCGAAGACGCTGGCAGCGCTTGCAGAACGTCGTGGTTCGGCCGGCAATGATGACCCGGGCCAGGCGCGAGCCGCACCTCGGGCACGGCTGGCCCATGCGACCGTAGACCACAAAGTCGTCTTTCCATTCGTCGCCCCGCGCGCGTCGCCGGACGGAGAGCTCGCGCCGAAGCTCGGTCTCCAGCCCGCGCGCCAGGTCGTGAAGGTCAGCTCGCGAGAGCGCGTCGCTCGCTGAACGAGGATCGATGCGGGCATGCCACAGGGCTTCGGTTGCCAGAATGTTGCCGATGCCCGCCAGTATGGACTGATCCATCACTGCATCTTTGACGGCACGTCGGCTCCGACCGAGCGCGTTGCTCAGCCGCTCGATCTCGATGCCTTCCACCAGAGGGTCGGGGCCGAGAGCGCGCCACTCCGGGATGTCCTCGTCCGCGATGATCAGGCGCCCAAAACGCCGGGAATCGAGGTAGCGCAGGCTCCGCAATTGCCCATTCGGGCCGGCGACGTCGATTCGGGCCCGCTCGCTTGGTTCTTTCCGGTCGCCGGGATCCCGCTCCACCCACCAGCCGGTCATTCCCAGATGTGAGAACAGGCGCTTGCCATCGTCGAGCACGACTCTCAGCCACTTGCCGCGCCGGCCGATGTCGCGAACGACGTGCCCGACGAGGGCGCCGCTGAACACGCGCGCCGATTGCGGTCGAAGCACGTATCGATCGGTCGAGCTCGCCGCGGTGACCTTGCTTCCGGAGAGCACGTCGGTGAGACGGCGTTTGACGAACTCCACGTCGGGCAGCTCGGGCATGGGGGGCCCCAGAGTAGCTTCAATCGCCGGCCGGTCGCGACATTCATGACCGAGCTACGCGGCGCGTGGCGCGCAAGCGCTTGGCACTAGGGCCGCATATGGGTCTTCTTTCCGGCATCGCTCATTTCGTGTGCGTTCCGAAAACGGCGGGCAGTGCAAAAGCAGTAATGTGGACCGCCTCGCGCTTCGAATAGACGCGCGAAGTCCTGCCAATTGTCGCTGGTTACCGGGAGGACGTCATGGCGACTCATGGCGTACCAGCGTGATGGCGCGCTCCGGACAAGCGACCACGCAGAGACCGCAGGCGTGACAGGCATCCGCGCGCGGCGTGTACGCCGTCTGCTTGCCGTGGACGCGGATTTTGAGCCGGATCATCAAAGGAAGCGCCCGGTACTCTCCTTCGTCGATCGTCCGCACTTCGAAGACACCGTAGGGGCAGACCACGACGCATTCGGATTTGCCTTCGCATCGCTTTCGATTGACCTCGGGCTGAAACTGGGCCGGCTCGGCGCGGCATTGTTCTCCGGGGCGCCGCGAATCGCCGGCAGCACGCCGGGCCTTGGCCACATCGAAGGCCGGATTGGTTCGGCTGGCGCCGGGCGGGATGTCGTCCATGTTGGCCTTTCTCCGATAGGATAGCGGTGTGCTGCCCTCGGTGTGAAGCACGCCAACCATTTTTGATTCGCCAAGGGCACCTTCCGGTGAAACGTAACGCAAGACCGCAGATGCCATCTTGCCGCCCGATCGCATTGCGTCTAAGTGTCGTTGGGTGCGAAGCGTCTTCGCAAACGTCACGATCGTGATCGGCGGTTTGGCGTGTTCGGCGAGCGACGCCGCACTCCGAACTGCGAACCCCGCCCTCGACGGTGGTGCGGGTTCGATGCCAGAAGCGGATTCCGCTCCGTCGGTCCGTCGCTCCGACGCCGGGATCATCGTTCCAGTGGCCCCTGATGGCGAGGCCGGTTCGGGCCTGCAATGCCCGCCACCGCCCCGTCCAGCAGGATCCGATGCCGTGCTGGCTCCCGAGTATGCCGTCGCCTATTCGGCATACGAGCTCGGGGAACTACCGGGCGTGCCGTTTCACCTGGGGGGCTGTGTCATCGCACACGACGATCCGAACACCCTGTATTTCGCCGGGGCGTCCGAAGTGCAAGACGGGGGGCTTTATGCGATCACGGTTCGGCGCGACGCCTGTCGCCACATCGTCGGATTCGTAGGTGACGCGAAGAAGGTTGCCGCCACTCCGTACATCGATGCCAATCTCCTCTACACCGCCAACAACGTGCTCCTCTACACGGGCTGGCCGGTGTTTCAGTTGAGCGAGCTCGAGCCTGGCGCGATGGCGCCCGCACGCACCGTCGACCTTCGCCCTCTCGGCATGAACGACAGCGCCGGCGGTCTCGGCTTGGTTCCGGCGAACTTGGCGGGAGCCGGTGGGCTACGTGCCGTGGGTTGGCCCGCCGGCGAGTGGTACCACGTCGATTACCGCGCCGATGGCAACCTCTTCGCGATCGGCACGATCCGTCGAACCGCCATGTTACCCAACGGTGCCGGGGGCTTTGCCTACGTGCCTGCCGGTTCACCGCTCTTTCCCAAGCAAAGTCTGCTCGAAGCCGAGTGGGATCACGACCAAGTGGCGACGTACGAGGTGGACGAACAGGGCGATCCGGTCGTCGCCAGCCGCAAAGAATTCTTCATGAAGTTTCCCAAGCCGTGGGGCGCGTACTTCGAGCCGCTCACCGGCGACTATATCTTTCTGACCTGGCGGTTCTCGCCGCCCGACCTGGTCTTCGTCGTTCAGGGATTTACCGCTCCACCCCCGCCGCCCCCGCCCCCGCGGTGAACGCTCACGGCGCGGTCAGGTTCGCGGATTGCGCCGCGACCCACCTCCAGCGGCGGTCTCGCCGGACGAACACGTCCGTCCAACGCGTCGACGCCTGGACATCGGCGCCATCGGCGCGGCACTTGGCCTTGGTGCGTCCCATCACGACCGCTGCATCGCCGTAAACTTTCACCCTCACATCGTACGGCGTGATGTACTCGCAGACCCTCGGTGCGGTGAGCTCGGCGAGCTGCCTAGGTCGATCGTAGCTGTTGCCTTTCGCGTCGATGGCCAGGAAATCCTCGGACAGGACCTGCCCGACGAACTTGGCGTCGCGTCGCAAGTAGGCGGCGTGCAGATCCTCCTCGAGCCGGACTAGATCCTTCGTGTCACGACGGACGTCATGGGCGGGCGGGGCTTGTTTGGATGCGAAAAAGCAGCCCGTCAAGGCCAAGGGCAACACCATGAGCGCTTCGATAGGAATCCGGCACTGCGGGAAAGCCCATCTGCTCATGTGGTGGACCGTAGCTCGGTACGGCCAACGCGCCATTCCGTCAAGAACCAACGGCGGATCGCGCGGACTTTGCCGCTCGGCGTTCAGGCCAGGATCGCGGAGCTCACGCCAGCAGCGACATGATGTCGCCGCCCTTCATCCCCAGATCGCCGATGCTCTCCACGCTCGTCGCGCCCATCGCATGGCAGACCGTGATGAGCAACTGCGACCAGTCGTACCCGGTGAGGTCGACGAACCGCCCGGTGCGTAGTTTCGCCCCGCAACTGCCGGCCATCAGAAAGGTCGCGGTCGACGCGTCGTGCTGCCCGGTTGCCGCTTCGTTGCCCCAGATCACGACGGTGTTGTCGAGGAGGGTTCCGTTGCCCTCGCGGATGGCGTCGAGCTGTCCCAGCAATTCGGCGAACCGCTCGGCATACCAGCGATTGAGTCGATGAAGTTGGTCAATCGAAGCGGTATCGGTCTTGTGCGAGATGGTGTGGTGATCGGAGTGCACGTCCACCCACTCGTGCACGATCGGGCTGAAAGAGCGCGACCACTGGACCGTGGCCACCTGCGTGCGGTTGCATGCGAGGGAGGCCACCGCGAGCTTGTTCTGGATGTCCAGGATCGCCGGGAAATTCTGATTGAGCTTGCGCGCCTCGGCGTCGGCAAACGTGTTGCTCGGCGCTCCGGGCGAGACGCATCCAGTGATGGTGCCACTCATTGGTTGGGACAACCGCTTTTCGATCTCGGACACGCCTTGCAAATGCTGCTCGAGCTTGTAGCGATCGTCGCGATCGATCCGGGTGCGCAGCGTGTTGAGATCGCCGCGAACGGCATCGATGACACTCTGCCGTTGGGCGCGGATTCTCGCCAGGTCCGTCACCGAGGGGCCTCCGGTGGGTGGAAGGGAACCGGCATTGCCGAGCATCAGCTTATTGAACATCGCGATCGGATTGTCCTCGGGGGTCAGTACCGCGTTGCTGCCGCTGTACGTCATCGATTTGAGGACCGGTTTGTTCCCTCCCGTGTTGAACGAATCGCACTGCACGCCGAATTGCAAGCTATCGAAGCTGGTGCCGGCCTTGATCTGCTTGGCGATGACTTGGTCGACCGAAGGCCCGGTGGGGTATCCGTTGGTGGCGACGAGCTTGCAGCACGTCCATAACCCCCCCATGTTCTTCTCGTGCGCGCCGGATCCGGAGGTGAGTCGGCGTAGCCCCTTGGGGAACAACAGCTTCGACTTATAGGGAGCCAGCGGCTCGGTGATGGAGCCAGGGGCGAAGGAGAAGTTCGTTTCGGTGCCGGTCGGCCAGAACTGGTTGGCGAGCGTGCCGTTGCCGGTGAAGATCAAGAGCAACCGTCGCGGGAACGTATTGTCCTGCGCCTCGGCCTCGCGATTGAAATAGGGCAAGAACGGCGCTGCCGCGGCGGAGAGCCCCATCGCCTTCAGAAAATGTCGCCGGCGCATGCTTCTCATGAACGTTTCTCTCTCATTGGACGATCGGTGAGCGATATCGGAATCCATCGCTCGAAGCCATGGCCACCAAAAGATCGGGGATGCGATAATCGGCGCGCGCGAACGCGGCGAGAACGAGCGACAGCGTCGCAGCATCCGTCTCGGCCTCCACTCGACCGAGAGCATGCCGGAACCAATGCTGGACGACGCATCGCCGCACCTGGTCCGAGCTCGCCAAATGCTCCATCAGGTCGACGGCATTTTTCACCGGCCCGATCTCGGAAAGCGTCTCGGTGGCATCGACCGGCTGGATGCCGTCTTTGGTGCGATAGCGCCCGATGCCGTCGTAGTTTTCGAACGTGAGCCCGTAGGGATCCATCAGTCCGTGGCACGCATTGCAGGTCGGACTGTTGCGGTGACTTTCGAGCCTTTGTCGCGTCGTCACATTGGGATCGGCTGGGGGAACCGTCGTATCGACATCGGGCGGCGGCAGTCCGGGCGTCACGCAGAGCAGCTTTTCGGAGACGAGGAGCCCGCGCGCGACGGGCGAGCTCTGATCGGGGTGCGCGAAAGTTGCCAACGTGCCCGCCAGCGTCAAAAGACCGGCGCGCTGGCCGGCCGGAAACTCCACCCGTTTCGGCGTGGTTGCTCCGGTGGTGGGCAGCGGCAACCCGTAAAGGTCGTAGAGCGGACCCTGAATGAACGAGAAGTTGGCGCTCAGCAGCGTTTCCAGCCGAGCGTCGCCGTCGCGTAGAACCGCGTTGACGAACGCGGACACTTCGTCGTTCATGGCTTGTCGAACGGCCGGCGTGAAATCGGGATAGGCTGTCGCATCCTTCGCCGTCGAGAGGATGTTGTCCAGCATGAGCCACTCGCGATGGAAGCTCACGACCGCATCGCTCCCTTGGGAGGTGCCGAGCAGTCGGAGCGCCTGCGCCGCGATCTCGCTCGTGGTGGTGAGCTTTCGGTTGTCGGCGGCGAGGAAGAGCTCGTCATCGGGCATGGTGCGCAGAAGGAAGTACGACAAACGGCTGGCCACTTCGTACGGAGTGAGCGGAACGGTGTTGCCCGCTCCGGCCGGCTCGCCCACCTCCGGTAGATAGAGGAAGTAAGGCGACTGCAGCATCGCGGAGATGACCAGCTTGATTCCGGTCACGAAATCGCCGCTTCCCGCCGCGTAAACCGCTTGGTAGCGATCGACCTCTTCTGGGCTGAGCGGGCGCCGGAACGCACGCTTGCCGAAATCGGGAATGAACTGGTTGGCGCATGCATCCGCCGTGCTCTTGGGAGGAGCACAGGGCGCGAGACGAGCCAAACCAGCGGTCACGGCCTGCTCGGCCAGCCGTTCTGCCGTCTCTCGGTACTTCTCCACCAGCGTCGCGCTCACCGGCACCGTGACGTTCGAGGCGAAGCCTCCCACCTCTTCATCGGGGCCAAAGGTCTGCGCGTAATCGCCGTCGATTCCGAGCAGCGTGTGGATCGTCTCGTTGTATTGAGCGTTCGTCAGGCGGCGAAGAGGGGTTCTGCCCGGAGTTTCTACGCCGTTCGGAACGGGGCCCTCGCCTCCACCACGCGATCCCGCAGGCCCGCCGATCGAACCATTACAAGCGGCGATTGCGAACAGCGCAGCGAAGCCAACGGCACGCGAGACGCGGAGGAAACGCATGGCTCTATCTCCAGGTCGCGCCAGGCCACGACCGTGGCTCGTGTTTCGGTTCCGGCGACACCTGCACCGAAACTTTCTGTCGGGGGCGTCGGGCAACGAAAGTAGTGCTAATAACGGCGCTTCAGGACCACTCCCTCGACGATCATCGACGCGCCGGGCGCGCCCGGTCGCTTGGGCACGACACGCAACCAATCCCACGCGGCGTGCCCGAGGAGTTCGACATCGCTCGGAATTCGGTCCAGCAGGCTCTCGACCGAAAGCTGGGTGCGAGGCTCTCCCACACGGACGACCTCCCCGCTTGGGCCGAGCGTGGCGGCGGTCTCGCTGATGTCGGACGTCAACACGGCGAGCCTCGGGACGCGGAGCAGTGCAGCCACGTGGTGCTGCTCCACCCGACACGCCAGCGCCGAGAGCGACTGATCGAGCATTCCACCTTCGTCCTGCTTCGCGCCGAATCCGCGCTCTTGAAAAGCGCGGGCGGCGAACGACTTGAACGGCAGACCGAGCTGCGTCAGCACCATGCTGGACACGACCAGGTCCGGCTCCATCTCGGCTCGGCACAAACGAACGGCAGCCGCGGGCACGTCGTACTCCGACACGAACTCGTCCACCTCGCGTTCGGCGTCGCTCTGGCTCTTCGCGCGCGCCACGATCGCCGAAACGTCGCTCACGAACTGATTGTACGTGCCCGTCAGGTCGAAACGCTCCACCGAGATTCGGCCGAGCAACACGGAATCCGTCATCACTCGTCTCACGGCGGCTCGCACGTCGGCCTCCTCGCAAACGTCGACGAGGATCACGTGCTCGAAGCGTCGAACGATTTCGCCGAGCGGAATGTCGTAGGCGCGCCCGCCGCCGACGATCACCGCCGTACGGGTCTGGGGAACTCGCTCGAGGGCCGACGAGATGAAGCGCATATTTTCAGTTGCGTGCTCTGCCCACCCGGTTTGATTTTCGCGTTGCAACCGGTCCAATCCACGCCCCATTCGATCGAGTCCCAGGCGCGCCGCCGTGCGTTTGCTCAAGTCGGGATCGAAGCGCCACCTGCGCGTACTCCTCGACTCGAGAACCTCGCCCAGCGCGCCACAGGCATCGCCCAAGTTCAGGCGCGTGAACGCCCCCGGCAATTGCCCACTCACGAGCAAGTTGCAGAACGCGGACAGCGGCTTGAGAAGGTCTCCGCGAAATGGCCGCTCCCCCGCGTATAGGGCTTCGAGCGCCTGGAGTTCGGCAACGCCGCGAAGTCCCTTGGGGGATGGACCTGACTGCCGCATGGTGCTTTCGCACAGCTCACGGAACATTCGGAGATTCGTGCGAAACGCGCCCAGGCAACTCATCCGTGCGGACCCTAACACTAGCGCGTCAGATCTTGGCGATGACAGATCACGATCAGCAATTGCCGCGTTTCGTCCACGCAAATTACGGCGAGGCCGTCGGTAGGGCGCATCAGACCGGAATGGCCGCCAGGCCTCGCCTCTTCGGCTTCGCCGACAGCCAGTTCCGCCTGTCCGGTCAGTACTTGAGTGGGCCTATGGCTACTCCGATGAAACGATCTGGCAGCGACGATCTGACGCAGTCATGCTGATCGAACTCTTGCGTCAGGTCCCGCTCGCGCGTCAGCTATGCAACCACGAGGTTGCCATGGCATGACCTCACTGTAGGACGTCGACGGATGCGACGGCACCAAGTATGCGGTCTACGTCGGGGTAAGTGGCTGTTCGTCAGAAATTCGCCCGGAGTGTCGCGTTTCTACCCCGTCGGACTGAAGGTCGAAACCGAGGCACCGTAGACCGTTTCATGGATGGGCCACGCCCGAAGAGTCGACCTCCCCAATTCCGTCATCGAATGTTTGCGGCAGAGTGCAGCGTCGGAAGATTGGTAGAAGCTTGGGCACTGCGATTCGATTCGGTCTCCGACGTCGCGATGTTCGGGATGCAAGCCGCCCAAGCCATTGCGAAGGCGAGGGGGAACATCGTCATCTGCAGCGACTACAGCAACCTGCAAGCGTTACCTTCGGACGTCTTCCCGGCGTTCGTGGAAGTGCTGAGGCGGGCCAACCCGCGGCTCGAGCGTGCGGCGCTCGTGATGCCGCACAAGGGCACCTCCCTGCGTCACCAGATGGAGGCGTTGTTGCGGCAGGCCACTCATCCGAACCGTCGCCTTTGCGCCGACTCGGCGGAAGCACGAGCGTGGCTGTCGTCGCTGCTCAATCGTGAAGAGCAGGTGCGACTCGATCAGTTCCTTCGCGAGCGCGCGCTCGTCAGGCCGGTGGTTCCGCTTCGATCGGCGTTCTCGAATTTGGGGCGACCCGCGTCGTACCCTCCGACCTCGCGCCAAGGCCAAGGTGTGAAGCCTCAGCGTTGAATCGTTCCCGGGCTGAGCACTTCGAAGGCGTTTCCGGGAATGGCTTTCAGCGCATCGACCTGGGCATCGTCCCAATTCGGGTCTTGGTCTCCCTGGAAATAGTAGTCGCTTCCGTTGTCGGCCAGGATCATGCCGTACGTTTTCATCGCCTCGGCGATGACGCGAGCCTGCTGCGGAAGAGTCGAGACGTCGTACGTCGATTTGAGTCGCATCCGCAGCCCGAGCGGAGGGTACTCGCTGCGCAGCTGTTCGGTGGGAATCGTCGGACACTGAGAGGGAACCGCCTGATGGGTGGCGGGGACCACGAACCCATCCTGCGTGCAATGCATCGTGAATCGGATCGCGTGCTTCACCTGGCCGGCAGCGACCTCGCTGTACTTGACGAGTCCCGGTAAGATCGGAAGCCCCGCGGCGTCGGCCGAGGTCCATCCAACCGGCCGCTGGCCGTAGCTGTTCTTGGTGAGGTCGAACTTGGCCCCGCTCCCACAACGCCACGACGAGGACGCGGCAGTGAAATGGCACGCCCAACCCTCGTAGAGAAGGCAAACGTCCTGCTCAATCGCGAGCACGTGGCAATCGCCCATGCAGTCCGTGGGGGAGCCGCCTTCGATCTTCGCGGTGGCGCCCGGAAAAGGATAGGGCCCCGGGTCGCTTTCGGTCGCATACATGAACGAGATGGCGAGCAGTGGTTGGCCGGCAGGAACGATGTTGAATGGAATGCCGAACCCGGTGCCGAAATCGGGATGCAGCGCTTTCAGCGTCGCACCGGCATCGAGTTTCTGACTCCAGGTGGCATCGACGCCATCACTCGTGACGTCTCGGTTCCACGCGTCATCGCTCGTAAAGACGGGGCAACCTCCGAGGGTCGGTGACGATATGGCTGCAGAGTCGCCGGCCGCATCGACGTTCGCCGCCGAGCCATCGATGGAAGAATCGGCGACGTTCGGTGAAGTCGATGCGGATTCCGAGCTGCAGGCCCCAGGGAGGAGCATGCAAACGAGGATGAAATGTGAACCGTGATTCATTGACCGGACGATAGGGGTCCTAGCATGACTGCGTCCAGATGAGCGTTCCATCAGGCGCAAAGCGAAGGCCGAGCGGTCTGCCTCCGGTGGCTGCAAAGTCTTCCACGGCTCCATCGGATCGGATGCGCACTATCTTTCCGTCGATCGTTCCGCCGTAGAGTCGCCCCTCGCTGTCGATTGCGACATCTTCCGGTCCGCGGAGTTCGCCTTTGGCGAGAAGCCGCGCGTGCGTGAGCTCCTCGTTGGGAGCCCAAGCGCCGACCAGCGGAGGTTTCGCGAGCGGTTCCCAAGCCGCCGGCTCGATGGACGCCGGCCATATCAGGAATGCCAGGACGACAACGAGGAACACGCAGCTGGTCGCAGCGACAACTGAGCGCAATGCCCCCTCCGCCCTAAGGCCGATGGTCACTGGACCGCCTGGCTTAAGTTCAGGAACATGGATGAAGTCGCCGTGCGGAGTTCGGGAGCCTCTGATCCAACCCATTCCGATCAGCTCCGAGCTCCCACGCGCGTCGTCGGGATTGGAGCTTCGGCCGGCGGGCTCGAGGCGCTGGAGCGCTTCTTTGACCACGTGCCGACAGACACCGGAATGGCGTTCGTCATCATTCAGCACCTCTCGCCGGACTTCAAGAGCCTCATGGATGAGTTGCTCGCGCGCCATACGCAGCTGCCCATCGATCTGGTGGAAGACGGGATGCGGGTGGAACCCGATCACCTCTATCTGATTCCATCTCGAAAGGAGATGATCATCTCCGGCGGCCGCCTGCTCCTGAGCGAGCGGGATCGCCAGCAGGAGTTGACGCTACCGATCGACGTCTTCTTTCGGTCGCTGGCCCAGGATTGCGGGCCACGCGCCGTCGCGATCGTACTCTCGGGAGGAGGCAGTGACGGATCTCGTGGCATACGCGATGTGCACGATGCCGGCGGTTTGGTGATCGTTCAGGACACCGCGAGCGCACAATTCGATGGAATGCCGAGAACGGCCCGCGACGCCGGCGTCGCTGACTGGGTGCTCGCGCCGGAGGAGATGCCGCGGGCTTTGGTCGATCACATCGCGACTCAGGCCGCACACCCGCTGCCGGCGGTACCGGACCCGCGCGATTCGCAAGGGCTCGGCGCCGTCTACCGCATGCTCGAACAAGAGTTCGGCATCGACTTCACCCACTACAAGCCGAGCACCGTCACCCGCCGAATCGAGCGCCGGTTGGCGCTGGCCCGGTCGCAGGACATCGCCGAATACGTCGAGCGGCTCCGCCGTGAGCGCGACGAGCTCGATGTGCTCTACCGCGACCTTCTGATCGGGGTGACCCGTTTCTTCCGTGACCCCGAAGTCTTCGCCGCCCTCGAAGAACGAGTGTTTCCGGAATTGATGCAACGAACGCCGTGCGGCACTCCATTGAGAATATGGGTGGCTGGATGCGCCACCGGTGAGGAGGCCTATTCGCTGGCCATCGTGCTGCAAGATCTCATGGCGACGATCGGGGAGCGGCCTATCAAGATCTTCGCCACCGACGTCCACCGCGGCTCCCTCGACCGCGCCGCACGCGCCATCTACGACGAGGATGCATTGGCGAACGTATCGCAGGAGAGGCTGGCCCGATATTTTCTACGAAACGGCGATACCTACCAAGTCGTGCCCGAGCTCCGGCAGATGATCGTGTTCGCCCAGCACAACGTCATCAAAGATGCCCCGTTCACACGCGTCGATTTCATCACTTGTCGCAACCTCCTCATCTATTTGCAGAACGGCGCCCAGCAAAAGGTGCTTTCGTTCTTTCACTTCGCCTTGAACCGCGGCGGGGTGCTCCTCCTCGGACCGAGCGAAAGTGCCGGCCCGTCCTCTCGCGGGTTCGAAGTCCTCGACAAGCAGTGGCAGCTCTACCGAAAACACAGCGACGTACGAACGCCCGTCGACGCGCGCCTGCAGCCTCCCGCGCCGCTCGAACCGCGAACGCCCATGGCCGCGCTACCGCCCGCCGCCGCACGCTATTCGGTGTCCCAGCTTCTCGCCACCTACGACTCGCTCCTCGAGGAGGCGATGCCTCCCAGCCTCTTGGTCAACGATCGCAGTGAGCTCATCCATGCTTTCGGTGGGGCCAGCCGTTTCTTGCGAATGCGCGACGGCCGGCAGGGTCTCGACGTGCTCGAGATCGTGGACCCCGAACTCAAGATGGTGTTGGTGGGCGGCCTCAAACGCGCTCTCAACGAACCGGCGGCGATTGTGTTCAAGGGCGTTCGGCTGGGCGCCGGTGCCGACGAGAAGCGCTACAAGATCACCATCCGACGCGTGCGCAACCGCACGGGTGGCGCTCCCCATCTGCTCGTCTCGTTCGAGTCGGTCGAAGAGCTCCCGGCACGGCCGGCCGTTTCGGAGACCGAGATCGATCTCGACCAGGTTTCGCGCGAGCAGCTCGGAACGCTCGAAGCGGAGCTCAGTCACACCAGAGAAAATCTGCAGGCGGCGATCGAGGAGCTCGAAGCGAGCAACGAAGAGCTGCAGGCCTCCAACGAGGAGCTGCAGGCCTCCAACGAAGAGCTGCAGAGCACCAACGAGGAGCTTCAAAGCGTCAACGAGGAGCTCTACACGGTCAACGCCGAGTACCAGCGCAAGATCACCGAGCTCACCGAGCTCACCAACGACATGGATAATCTCCTGTCGAGCACCGAAGTCGGCACGATCTTCCTCGATGACGAACTGAAGATCCGAAAATTCACCCCGCAGATCGCCGAAAAATTCACCTTGGTTCCGCACGATATCGGTCGGTCGATCGAGACATTCGCGCACAAGCTGGAACACCCCGAATTGGTCGACGATCTGAAACGCGTGCTTTCCGCCGGGCACCCCGTCGAGCGGGAACTGCTCGATGTGCAGGGGACTTCTTTTTTCCTCCGCATCTTGCCCTATCGCGTCAAGGGGGTCGTCGATGGGGTGGTTCTCACGCTCATCGACGTCAGCGGGCTCAAAGCGGCCGAGGACGCGCTCTTTCACGAGCGTCATCTCTTGAACAGTTTGCTTCTGACGGTGCCCGACGCGATCTATTTCAAAGACGCGCGCGGCAGGTTCATTCGAGCCAACGATGCGATGGCCGCTCGGCTCGGCGTCCGGCTGGCCGAAGAGCTGGTGGGCAAGACGGTCTTGGACCTCCCCGACCCGGAAGCAGCGCTCGTGCTGCACCGCCAGGACGAGACCGTGCTCCGCACCGGATTGGCGCAGCACTACAGCCTCGAGAAACGCACGGGGCCGAGCGACGGCGAAGGGTGGGATCTGGTGACCAGGCTCCCCCTGCGCGATCGAGCAGGGCACATCGTGGGCGTCATCGTCATCTTCCGCGATGTGACCGAGCAGAAACGAGCGGAGGAGAAGATCCAGGAAGCGGTGCGGCGGCGCGACCAGTTCCTGGCCATGCTTTCGCACGAGCTGCGCAATCCCCTCGGCGCGATCGTGACTGCGACCTCGCTGCTCAAGGGCAAGGGCTCGATGCGTCTCAAGCCCCCGCGCCTGCTCGACATCCTCGACCGCCAATCGCAACAGATGGCCAGGCTCCTCGACGATCTTTTGGAAGCGAGTCGTGTGACGCAAAACAAGATCGAGCTGCGCAAACGCGTGGTCGATGTGCGCTCCGTCGTCCAAGATGCAGCGGGCGCGGTGCGAGGCCAAATGCAGTCGCTCGGCCTCAAGTTTTCGACCGTGATCGGCTCCGAGCCCATCTATGTCGACGGCGATCCGGCGCGGCTGCAACAGATACAAGTCAACCTGCTCAGCAATGCCGCCAAATACACGCCTCGCGGGGGCCACGTCGTTCTCGAGCTCAGGCGGGAGAACGGCGCAGCGGTGATCCGCGTTCGCGACGATGGAGCGGGGATCTCGCCGCAGATGCTCGAGTCGGTGTTCGATCTTTTCGTACAGTCGACGCGCACGCTCGATCGCGCGGCAGGAGGGCTCGGCGTGGGGCTCACCCTGACGCGTGCCCTGGTCAGCATGCACGGAGGAAAGGTGACCGCGCACAGCGAGGGGGAGGGCAAGGGAAGCGAATTCGTGGTGCGCCTTCCGGTCGCCTCCCGCCCGGCGGCCGAACATCCGACATCGACGCGAAAACACGCGCGCGTACGCAAGGGGGCGAAGGTCATCATCGTCGAAGACAACGCCGACAGTCGCGAGCTCTTGTGCGAGCTGCTCGAGCAATCGGGTTTCGAATGCCGAGCGGCGGAAAACGGTATCGCCGCGCTGGAGCTCGTGGAGCGCTTCCATCCACAGATCGCGATCCTCGACGTCGGTCTGCCGGCGATGGATGGATTCGAGGTGGCCCGGCGGATTCGTGCAAACCGCAAACATTCCGACATGTGGTTGGTCGCCCTTACCGGCTATGGCCAGGCCTCGGATCGCAAGGCGGCACAAGATGCGGGCTTCGACGAGCATCTCGTCAAACCGGTGGACACCGATGCATTGCTGAAATTGCTGGCCGACGTGCGCAATGGCGGCGTGCCCACTCGCAATCCGTCGAAGTCGGGCCGCAGCATGCAACCCTCGGGTGTATGAGCTGTGCTACTGCCGGTGCCAGGGCACGTCGGCACCCTCGACGTCGATCATTTTCGAGTGCACCGCCCCTCCCGCCCAAAGGAGTAGCTTGCAGCTGAGGGCGCCGGCGCCGAATTCGACGTTGGCGCCGCCATTGGTATCGAGCTTCATCGATTGTTTATCGGGGGTCACGCGCCAGAGGCCTCCCGCCGTGACGTACGCCGTCCCCATCTTGTCGAAGGCGATCCCGTCGGCGTTGCCGCTGCCGGCGATCGTGAAATTGTCGCGCGTTCCGGTCATCTCCATGTGGCTCGCGTCGACCTTGAATCGGGTCACCCCGCCGGGGCTCGTATACGAGAGGACCCAAAGTGTGCCATCGGGAGCGAAGGCGATGCCGTTGGCGTTGGCGACGGGCGTCTTGGTGACCTGGGTGGTCATCTTGTCGTCGGGGTTCAGCCGCCAGATGTGGCCGCCCTTCTGATCGCCGTAATAAACGGCGCCATCTTCACCGAGCGTCACGCCGTTGATACCATCGGCCGAGCCCTTCGTAGCCGCCAGCATTTCGATCTTGGTCGGGTCGTCGGTGGGGATCCGGTACACCTGATTGGTCGCGCGCGCGCCCGCGTAGAGCGCCTTTCGCTTGGGGTCCAACGCGATGCCGAACACTTGGGCTCCCGCGATCGTCGTCCAACTGTTCTCGGCCCTGGTGTAGGGCGGAGCGAAACGCCCCAGCACGGCGTTTCGCGAGCAGGAGTAAATGGTCCCATCGGGGCCGACCACCAAGCTCTCTGCCGCGGTAAACCCGCCGACGTCGACGTTGGTCGTTCCGCAGCGCACCGTTCCCGATGCCCCTCCGCTGCCTCCGGCGCCACCACTGCCGCCGAGCCCGCTGCCTCCTGTGCCGCCGGACCCGCCGTCGCCTTGGCCACCCGTGCCGCCACTGCCACCCGTGGAGCCTGTCGTCGTGGTGCTGCCCGTCTGCGTGCCGCCGCTCGTGTCCTGACCCGCTGCGCCTCCCGACCCGCTCGTGGTCATGCTCCCCGTGGACGCGCTCGAGCTTGCCGACTGAGAACCCGCGGTTCCGGCAGGCGAGGAGCCTTCGTCGGAACAACTTGCAACGATAAGCGCCACGATGGCGATGGTTCCGATACTTCGCATGACGACCTCGTGATACCGAGTCCCGCGCGCGGGACTCGGGCGTGGAGTAGACCAAGGTCAGGTGGCGTGGGCGGCCTCAAATGGCCCAAAATTCGATTCGATTTCAAGCTCCAAGTATTTTTCTTCTCGGAAGGCCTGTTCGTGGGCCATTTCGAAGGGCTCGCGCTACTCTCTGGATGGCGTGAGACCTGCCGTAGCAAGAGGCGTAGAGAGTGCGGCACGCGCGGTCGGCTTCGCCGCCTGGGCTACGTTCTGCGTGGCTTCGTGCGGCGATGGCGCTTCCCAGCCCCTCTCCGGTGGCGGCCGAACGCCGACCGTCGACGGCGCAGGGGGCGGGCCGGCGGTCGACGCGTCCGGCACCGGCACCGGTACCGGAGGCGCGATTCCGCCCGGCGACGATGCCTCGACGTCGGCCGACGGACAAGGGAACGCGCCGCCTCTCGAGGCCGGCAGCACGGACAGCGCCGCCGACATTTCGAGCGGTTCAGCGTTGGAGCTGAGCGACGCGGAGCTCGTCTTCAGCGCGTTCCTCGGCACGACGAGTGTCGAGCGCACTTTGACGATGCGTAACCGCGGCAGCGCCCCGCTCGATATCACGCTCGCGCTCCGCGCCCCGGCAGCCCCCTTCGTGCTCAACGCCAATCCCGCCTTGCCTCGCCAGATTCCCGCGGGTGCAGAAGTCACTGCGAAACTCGCCTTCGCGCCCGCGGCGACAGGGATGACCGGCGTCTACCAGGGCGCTGTGCGAATCACCAGCAGCGATCCACTTCGCGCCACGGTGGAGATCGGCTTGTGGGGATTGGCGACGAAGGCTGCCCAAGGGGAGAACGAGCCGCCGCTCAAGCAGATCGTCGATACCTTGGGCTATGCGATCAACGTCGGCGGCACGAACCTCAGTCTCGGCACCGGCGCCAGTCCGATCGGCGACGAAGTCCGAGCGCAACTCTTTCGACGAGCGACGGTGGCGGCGGTCACGTTGCGACCGGTCGCGCGCTATTCGCCGAACGAGCCGATTCCCTACGGTATCTACACGCCCGCGGGCACGAACCCCACGCTGCGTCAGGTGGGCGTCATTCAATTGGGCCAAGAGCAGACACTTTTGCCCACCGTCGAGCCGGGCGCCCTGACCCAGATCGATCCCGGCGACATGCCCTTCGGCGTTTACACCAGCAGCAAGGTGCACAAGGTCTACACCGAAGACGCGCTCAACACCGGCACGGTCAAGCACGCCGTGCGCAGCTACCCGCTGAAGGATCGCGCGGGCAAACCCGTTCCCAACGCCTACCTCGTTTGTTTCGAAGAGGCCGCCAACGGCGATTATCAAGACTACGTCTTCGTGCTCGGAAACGCGGTGCCCGCACCTTGAACAGGGGCACCGAAGACGAAAAAACCACGCCAGCGGCGCGAACGAGAAATTGACGTATGCTTCTGCCCATGCCGCATCGCAATGGCTTGACGCGTTTGGCGTTCGCAACGCTAGGGCTCTCGATTCTTTCCTGTGCCGAAGCGGAGACGCAGGGTGAACTGCGAACGGGATCGGGCGGCGCGGCGATCGGCAGCGGCGGAACGAGCAGCGGCAATACCGCCACGGGAACCGGCGGGAGCGTAACGAGCGACGGCGGACCGATCGGTCCCCTCAACGATGCGAGCCTGATAGGAATCGACGGTCCGCCTCCAGGCTCCGTCGACGGCGGCCTGCTCGATGCGGCGTGCGCCCAGGGATTCTACGAGGCCAAGAGGCTCCCGCTCGACATGTACATCATGCTCGACAGCTCCGATTCGATGACCGGGCTGCTTGCCGACAACAGGACGACCAAATGGGACGCTGTCCGCAAAGCGCTGACCTCGTTCGTGACCGATATGGGGTCGAATGGTCTCGGCGTGGGTCTTCAATATTTCCCGATCGTGCAAACGAGCGTGCCGAACGCGTGTCTCCTCGATCAGGTTTGCGGCCAGTTCGGACCTTGCAATCTTCCTATGACTTGTCTCGGCGGCACGACGGTCGTGCCCTGCAAAACCAATGCTGAATGCGGTGGCCAGCAGTGCGTGCGGCTGGGGGTTTGCCGCAGATCGGGCGGTCTGTGCGCGCCGGCGGGAAGCTTTTGCGGCCCAGGAGATACTTGCGAAGCGGCGCTGGCGTCCGGTTACTGCGACAAACGCGACTCGTGCGATGCGAACGCGTATGCGACGCCTGCGGTCGACATCGGCGTGTTGCCAGGAGCCGCGCAGGGCATCGTCAACTCCCTCGCGATCAAGATGCCGGATGGGCTGACCCCGACTTCCTCAGCGTTGCGCGGCGCGCTGGCACGCGCCAAAGGTTACGCCACCAGTAACCCGAACCACCGGGTCGTCGTCGTGCTCGCGACCGATGGATATCCCACCGAATGCAGTCCCACCGACATTCCGGGCGTAGCCAAGATAGCTTCCGATGCGCTCGGGGCGATGCCGTCGATCGCCACGTTCGTCATCGGTGTGTACACGCCAACCGAAGCTGCCATCCTACAATCGAACCTGAATGCGCTGGCGATCGCGGGCGGCACCAAGCAGGCTTTCATCGTCAGCACCGGCCAAGACGTCACCGCCGGCTTTCTCGCCGCGCTCAATACGATTCGAACGAACGCCCTCTCGTGCGAATACTCCATCCCCCGCCCGGAAGCGGGCCAGCTCGACTACGGCCTGATCAATGTATTGTTCAGTGCGGCAGCGGGCCAGACGTCGACGATCGGGTACGCAGGCACCGCGTGCAGCGGCAAAGGGGGCTGGACCTACGACGTCAGTCCGACCAGCGGAACCCCGAGCAAGATCGTGATCTGCGACGCCAGTTGCGACAGCTTCAAGGCCGCGGGGCCGCAAGCGCAAGTGAGCATCCAGCTCGGTTGCAAGACGATCGTGATCGTCAATTAGCATTACTGCCGCAGTCTTGGCATCGGCAGATCACGATCGGCAGATTCGGCGCCGACCCAACGCAAACTACGGCGAGGCCGTCGGAATCACCCCGATATACGAAACGAGCCGCGACGCCCTGGCCAGCCTCGCTCCGCAACACCGAGAAATCCGCCTGTTCGGTCAGTTTAAGTGGGACTATGGCCGCCCCGACGATCGATCTGGTAGCGGAAATCTGCGGCAGTAGCCGATTGTCCATTGCATGGACACACACCGTGCAAACTTTGTGCTTTTTCGGGCTCGACCGAGGTCCTAGAAGCGGGGAGTGCCGGTCGTTGCCGTTTCATCGAGCCTGCGAACTCGGCCTACGCTTTCGCGAAGCGTCGATTTCGACGACCTCTACGAGCAACAAGTCGATTTCATCTGGCGCAACGTCCGCCGGCTGGGGGTCGATGAGGCGGCCGTCGAAGACGTCGTGCAGCAGGTGCTTCTCGTCGTTCACCGGCGTCTTCCCGAGTTTTGTCACGCCTCTTCGGTGAGGACGTGGATCTTCGGGATCGTCCTGCGCGTGGCGAGTGAATATCGGCGATCGGTGCGGCGTATTCACCCGTTCCCCTGGACCGACCCCGACACATTGGCCGACGACTCGCAGCGCGGTCCCGACGAGTCGACCGCGCGAGCCGAAGCAGCGCGTCTCGTGCAGCAATGGCTGGAGGAGCTCGACGAGGACAAGCGCGAGGTCTTCATCCTGGCGGAGCTCGAACAAATGACGGCCCGCGAGATTGCCGAAGCAACCGGATCGAACACCAGCACGGTCTACTCTCGGCTGCGTACCGCCCGCCTCGATTTCGAAAAAGCGGCCCGACGTTCCCGGCACCGCGACGGGTGGCGCTTGTCGGGACGCTAGCATTCGCGTGTCTGGCGGCGAGTTTCGTCTATCCTTCGTACCTGATGCCGGAAGATACGAATCCACTGTTACGGGACCGCGACGTCGATTTCCTTTTGTACGAAATGTTCGACGCTCCAGCGCTATGCGCGTTGCCAGCATTCGCCGATCACTCGCGCGAGACTTTCGATCTCTATTTGCGCAGTGCGCGTCGCCTCGCCCGCGATGTGCTCTACCCGGCCTACAAGCCCATGGATGATGAGCCTGCGCGCCTCCTGCGAGGCGTGGTTCACACCCATCCGAGCATGCGCGCCATTTGGGCCCGCATCGTCGACCTCGGCGCCATCGCCGCGACGCGTCCGGCGGACGTGGGTGGACAGCAGCTGCCGTTTTTGGTGGGCACGCTCGCCACCGCTTATCTCATGGCCGCGAACCTGAGCGCGTGCGCCTACGCAGGGTTGACGAGCGGAGCGGCACATCTCATCGAGGCGTTCGGAGACGATTTCCTCAAGCGCGAGATGATGGCCCGGATGTATGCGGGCGAGTGGACAGGCACGATGGCGCTGACCGAACCGCAAGCGGGAAGCAGCTTGGCCGACGTCATGACCCGCGCCACTCCGCGCGAGGATGGCACGTACCTGATTCGCGGCTCGAAAATCTTCATCTCCGGCGGCGACCACGATCTCACCGACAACGTCGTCAACATGACGCTGGCGCGCATCGACGGAGCTCCCCCGGGGATCAAGGGCCTGTCGCTTTTCGCGGTACCCAAGCGCCGCTACGAAAACGGCACGCTCGTCGGGAACGACGTCCACGTTGCGGGGGCCATCCACAAGATCGGATGGCGCGGACTGCCGAGCCTGGCGCTGTCGTTCGGCGACGAGGGCGACTGCCGTGGATGGTTGGTCGGAAAGCCTCACCAGGGTCTGCGTTACATGTTTCAAATGATGAACGACGCGCGAATCATGGTCGGAATGAACGGCGTCGCGACAGCCTCGGTCGCCTACCACGAGGCGCTCGCCTACGCGCGAACGCGCAAGCAGGGTCGACCCATCGCGTCGCGCGATCCCAACCAGCCGCAGGTGCCGATCATCGAGCACGCGGATGTGCGGCGCATGCTGCTGCGGCAAAAAGCCATCGTCGAAGGCGGTCTTTGTCTGGTGGCCTTTGCGGCGTGTCAAGCCGACGTCGCCGCGCACGCAACGGATGCCGAAGCACGGCGCCGGGCTGCACACCTGCTCGACGTGCTCACGCCGGTCGCCAAGAGCTTTCCGGCCGAGTGGGGCTTCGAGGCCAACGTGCTCTCGGTGCAGGTGCACGGCGGCTACGGCTATTCGAGCGAACAACTCCCCGAAGCCTGGCTGCGCGATCAGAAGCTCAACAGCATCCACGAGGGTACGACCGGCATTCACGGTCTCGACTTGCTCGGCCGCAGGATCGTCGCCGAGGGGGGCGCGCCGCTGCGAGTGTTACTCGAGGAAGCGGACGCGGTGATCGGCCGCGCCGATCGAGCCGGCGTCGATGCGGCTTGGTGTCTCGCGGTTCGTGAAGCGATGGCCCGCCTGGCGGACCTCACCGCGCACCTCGGGGGCATCGGCCTATCCGGTGACGTCGAGGCGATGATGCTCCACAGCACGGATTTTCTCACGGTCGTCGCGATTGTCGTCGTCGCCTGGTTGTGGCTCTGGCAAGCCGCGCTTGCGAAAGAGGCGCTCGCACGTGGCACAGCCGAGGAAGACTTCTACCAAGGCAAGCTATGCGCTGCGCAGTACTGGATCTGGACCGAGCTCCCGCGGGTCACCCATCTGGCGGAGCTCTGCCGCTCCGGTGAGGATTCCTACGGCCGCATGCGCGACGGTTGGTTCTAGTCGTCCGGCCATTCGTTCGCGCCCTCTCCGAGGGGGCCACGCTGCAGCCGAATCACGCAGAAGCGCTGGCCGGTGGGCGCCTCCATCACCCACCAAGTGCGGACGAACTGCACCCTCTTCGCGCCGAGCGCCTCGAGTCGTTTCACCTCGGCTTCGACGTCGTCGGTCTCGATATCGAGGTGCACGCGGCTCGGGTGATCCACTCTCTGGGTGAGAATGATGAGTTCGCTTGGCTTCGTCGCGAGCTCGCGGTAGTTGCCGCTCTCCGGTGTAGGCGGAAGCACTGCTTTGCCGAGGGCACGGCTCCAAAAATCGGTGGCGGCGTCGAGGTCTGCGTTGCAATCGATGACGATCGTCGAGAGTCGGCTGCGGTGCATGTTTCCTCCTAGCTAACTGCGTCGCCAAAGCACTTGGGCTATACTCGCGCCCCCGAGCCAATCAGATGACCCGTTTTCTTGGTGAAGTTCTGTTCGTCAGCGCCGTGATCGGCAATCTCATCCTCATCGGGGCCGGACTTTTGGCGGCCATCGCTATTTCGATCCGCCGTGGGATAATCGCCGCGCAAAACGCCCCGGTTGCCCCCCCGCTCCCCGAGAGCGACCGAGTTCGCACGCCGTTTTTCGAGAGGGTCTTCAAAACCAGAGCGATGCTGCTCGTCGTGCTGCTTTTTCCGGTCGCGTTGGCACTCGCGTTTCAGGATCGTCGAGGCGGCCGACCCAGCTCGATACCGCTCATTCTCGGCGAGGTCCTCTTCATCTACGCGATCATCGGCAATCTGGTCGGCATCGTGGCCGGTCTCTTGGCCGCCCTCGGCATTTCGGTCGGCCGGGCGGCGAGTGCCGCGCACGACGATACCGTCGCCCCTACTCCAGGGGTGATGGCCGCCTTTCATCACCCCGACCCGATCCGCACCTCGTTCTTCGAGAAGGCATTCATGGGCGGAGCGACGCTGCTCGTACTCGTGGGTCTGCCGGTCGCGCTGGCGGTGGTGTTTCAGTTCGTGATCCCGCTGATCGGCGGCGGCTGGACACGCTGACGTTCACTTGATGTCGATGGCGCATCGGCCGCCGATGCAATTGCCGGCGCCCGAGCAACAGTCGGTGTCTTGCGTACACGGGCCGCCCAGCATCGAGCACGTGGCCCCGTCCGG
>WNGB01002919.1_pt1 | contig 27264 bp, 19 predicted proteins | sample 5400681 | NCBI WGS metagenome assembly WNGB01 (sample SAMN13153367, study PRJNA577476) | soil metagenome | isolation source: 115 cm soil or saprolite under grassland replicate 2 | place: USA:California | collected 2016-06-15
TGATGTGGTAGAGAAGTGCGTGCCGTTGGCTGCTTCGGCCGGACGGCCAGTTGTGGACCAGGCGACCTAAGGCCCAAAAGTTCACCCGCCCGCAGAACTGAGGGTGAGCAAAAACGAATCGCATTTTCTCAGGACTGTGCCCCAACGCTCACCCCCAGTAGAAGACAAACCAAAACCGGCCATCGCCCCTTTCGCTTTGATGCAGCACTGAGGTAGGCTGATAACAGAGCTGTCGGCGGGACGCGCCGAAGTCCCTTTCTCAGCGGCAGCGCTCATGCCGTCGGCGGGCGAGTATTCAGAATATAAGCGACAGGATGAGCGTGGCGATCAACGCCGCCTTCCATTCGTCCTGCACATGATCTGGGAGGACATCATGAAACTTCCCCGCCGACGATTTCTGCAAATGGCCGCGGGCGCTGCCGCGCTACCGACCATATCGCGGATCGCGCGGGCGCAAGCCTATCCGACGCGGCCGGTCCGCTTGATCATCGGCATCGTTCCTGGCAGCGGGCCCGATATCGTTGGGCGCCTGCTTGGGCAATGGCTGTCTGACCGGCTCGGCCGGCCATTTGTCATCGAGAATCGGCCCGGTGCCGGTACTAATATTGCCACCGAAGCGGTCGTGCGTTCGCCAGCGGATGGCTACACGCTGCTTTTGGTTACTGGTGCGAATGCGATCAACGCTACGCTCTACGAAAAACTCAATTTCAATTTCATCAACGACATCGCGCCGGTTGCGAGTATCAGCCGCGAAACTTTCGCCTTGGAGGTCAATCCATCGTTTCCGGCGAAGACGGTTCCCGAATTCATCGCCCATGCCAAGGCGAACCCAGGCAAGCTCAGCATGGCCTCGCCCGGCAGCGGAACCGGGCCTCATATGGCGGGGGAGCTGTTCAAGATGATGGCCGGCGTTGACTTGGTGCACGTGCCCTATCGCGGGTCGGTTCCCGCATTGACCGATCTCATGGGAGGACAGGTGCAGGTGACGTTTGGCCCCCTGACCTCGTCGATCCAATATGTCAGGGCCGGCAAGCTACGAGCGCTCGCGGTATCGAGCGCGTCGCATTCTGATGCGCTGCCGGACATTCCGCCGCTCGCCGATTTCTTGCCGGGCTACGAGGCGACCGGCTGGTTCGGCATCGGCGTGCCCAGGAGCACGCCGGCCGAGATCATCGACAAGTTGAACAGGGAGATCAACGCAGCCATCGCGGACGCCAAGATCAAGGCGCGGCTTGCCGACTTTGGCGGCCTGCCGATGCCGATGTCACCCGCCGACTTTGGAAAGTTTATCGTCGAAGAAACCCAGAAGTGGGGCAAGGTGGTCAAGTTCTCGGGTGCCAAGCCGGAGTGATCCGGCCGGATTCCATAAAGTTTCGTCCCGCGAATTCAGCCCGCCGCTTTGGGGAAATGGGCCGGGGAAGCGGACCCGGGACTGCTCCTCAGTTACTGCTAATTTCCAATTCTGAAATTCTTCGGCGAGTCTCCAAGAGCTTGGGCGAGCCGTCCTCGCGGCCGTTCGCACCTCACCGTCGAATTACACGCCCTGTTCTGCGTACGTCATATGTGTGCCATTGCCGGCAAGGACCAAATTTCGCGGCCGCCGGCCGCCGGCGACACCGACAGTGGGGCGCGAGGGCGCGAAATCCAACATGGGCAATCGCGACGTCAGGCAAATGACCCTTGCGGCGCTTCCACCTCGACACTATGTCACCACTGGTGAATGAACGACCGGCATGCCGCATGGCGGGAAGGCCAGGAGCGTGGAAAGACCAGCGTGGAAAGACCAGCGTGGAAAGACCAGCGTGGAAAGACCAGCGTGGAAAGACTCTGCGGAAAAAACCGCCCGCAAGGGCCCGGGTTTGACGCCGACGGAGGGATCGGTAATTTGACACCACGCATTTTGAGAAAACGAAGCCAAAAACATCCAATGATTTCAATGCTCATATCTACGGCGAGGCAGAAAGGATTGATCGAGATGCCGAGGGAGAACCGATGATGTCGAAGTGGCTGGCAGGCGTGTTGGTGTCCGTCGCAATCATCGCGGCAAGTCCGGCGCCGGCGCAGGACGCGGTCGCGCAGTTCTACCGGGGCAAGCAGATCAATCTCTACATCGGCTCGACGCCGGGCGGCGGCTACGATGCCTACGCGCGGCTCCTGGCGCGCAAGTTTTCGAGCTACATCCCCGGCAATCCGAGCATCATCCCGCAGAACATGCCGGGCGCGGGCAGCAACAAGCTCGCCGGCTACATGTACTCGGTGGCGCCCAAGGACGGCACCGCGATCGGCGCGATCTTCTCCGGCGCGATCGTGCAGCCGCTGTTCGGCGATGCGCTGCCGCACGACCCGAGCAAGTTCCTCTATGTCGGCAACGCCAACATCGAAGTCTTCCTGTGCATGGCGCGCACCGACGCGCCGGTGAAGAGCTTCAAGGAGGCGCTCGAAAAGGAGCTGATCCTCGGCTCGACCAACGAGGGCGGCGCGACCCGCGACTTCCCGGCCATGCTCAACAATGTCCTGGGCGCCAAGTTCCGCCTGGTGACCGGCTATCCGGGCAGCAACGAGATCATGCTGGCGATCGAGCGCAGCGAGGTGAACGGCGTCTGCGGCGTCGGCTGGTCGAGCGTGGCGCCGCAGCGGGCGCGCCTCATCGACAGCGGCCTGGCGCGGCTGATCGCGCAGCTCGCCAGCAAGGGCCATCGCGACTTGGACCGGATGGGCGTGCCGCTCGCCATCGACTTCGCCAAGACCGCCGAGGACCGGCAGGTGATGGAGCTGATCTACAGCCAGCTGCTGTTCGGCCGTCCCTTCGTGCTGCCGCCCGGCGTTCCCGCCGATCGCGTGGCGGCGCTGCGCAAGGCGTTCATGGATACGTTCCGCGACAAGGAGATCGTCGCCGAGGCCGGCAAGATGAAGCTCGACGTCGACGCGCTCTCGGGCGAGGAGGTGCAGGCCGAAGTCGCCAAGGCCTACGCCATGCCGCCCAACATCATCGAGCGCGCCCGGCAGGCGCAGGTCTATCGGTCACGGTAGGGCGGCGCGCTCCGCCACCCCGTAACCCAGCCCGAGCGCCTGGGCGATCACGCGAAAGACTTCGGTGTTGTCCATCTGTCCGCGCACGCGGTCGGCGCCGGGGCCGGCGGCGGTCAGGATCACGTCCTCGCCGGAATGCACGTCGACGTTGACCATCGCCGGCAGGTTGCCGAGGCGCAGCACCGCGCCGGCGACGTTCTTGTAGCGCTCGTTGGCGACGTAGGTGTTGGGCTGCTCGCCCGGCACGGTCGGCTCGTTCGGTCCGTCGAGCTTCGGCCGCAAGGTCTCGTAGTGGTCGGGCAGGCTTGCGGAGAACAGCGCCAGCCGCCGGCTCACGTCCACCCGCGCCGGATAGCCGTCGGCACCGGGCGCCGGGTAGTTCGGGAACCCAGCCTGGCCATAAGTGCGCACCCGCTCGCGCGGCGGGGGCGGCGGATTCTTGGTCATGTCGTCGTCGATCGTGCCGACGAGGCCGATCGGATGATTGTGATCGGCGACCACCAGGATCAGCGTGTCGTCGCCGCGCGCGCTCGCCCAATCGCGCGCGAGCTTCACCGCATGGTCGAGCATGATCGTGTCGTAGACCGCGCGCTCCATATCGAGGAGATGCGTGTACTTGTCGATCATGCCGGACTCGACCATCAGGAAGAACCCGGCCTCGTTGCGCGAGAGCACCTCGAGCGCGGCGCTGACCTGTTCGGTCAGGTCGGGTTGGTCGGGGAACCGCCCGACCGTGCCGCCCCTGAGGAACTTGCGATCGAGCACGCCGTCCATGTTGCCGAGATTGAAGAGCCCGAGCAGCCTCGTGGTGTCGCGCGCACCGGCAAGAGATTTCAGCTCGCTCGCTGTCGCGGCGAACGAATAGCCGGCGTCACGGAACCGCGCGACGTAGTCGGTCTCGTCCTTGCGCTTCGATCCCGCGGCCGACTTCGGCAGGAAGTTCGCGAGGCCGCCGCCAAGGATCACGTCGGGCTTGGCGGCGAAGAAATGCTCCACGATGCGGTCGTATTCGGCGCGCCGCCGGGTGTGTGCCACCATGGCGGCTGGGGTCGCGTCCTCGATCTCGGTGTTGGTAACGATGCCGACGGCCATGCCGTGCCGGCGCCGCACCAGGCTGCTGATATTCTCGACCCGGGGATCGTCGAACGGATCGGCGGTGCGGTCGGCATAGACTCCCATGGCGTTGACCGCCGACTTGTGGCCGGTCGCATAGGCGCTGGCGGAATTCGCCGAGTCGGTGATGATCGAGTCGCTGCCGGCGGTTGCCACCATCGCCATGTGCGGCATGTCGTCGATCGCAAGCTTGCCCAGGGCCTTGCCTTCCGCGATGCCCTTGGCGAGCAGGCGCGCAGCGACCCGATGCGCCGGCGACATGCCGTCGCCGATGAACAGGATCACGTTCTTCGCCTTGCGCGCCCCGGTGTCGTAGACCGTCCAGGCGATTGCGCGCGCGCGCGTTCCGTCCGAGACCCGGACCTTGTAGCTGCCGGGCTTCGCCAGCGATACGTCGCGCAGAATCAGGGCTGACTGCTCCTTGCCGTCCTCGCGCTCGACGAAGGCAGCGGCCTTGCCGAAGGCCTTGGCATGGTCCTCGCCGTTGACTGTCACCGTAATCTTGGCCGAATCGGCAAGGCCAGGGAACTCGACTTTGAAGTCGAACCGCGAGCCCGCGAGGATGTCGGCCCGGTCGATCGGATAGACCGTTTGCGCCTGGCTGATCGTGGCGGCGATTGCGAGTGCGAATCCGGCGGCGGCGGTAAAATATCGGCGCATGGGGGCCTCCATTGATCGGGTGACGGCACCGTATGCCGGCTCCATGACGGCTATGTTGCAGCCCCAGGGTTCCCCACAGTCATCCACCGACCGACGACAGGCCGCCCGACCACTTGTTCGTTTTCGGCTCGATCGCGATCGACCAGAGATCGTGATCGTTGACGTCCTTGAGCGTGACCGTCATCAACTCGGTGGCGGCGTCGATGGCGGCGTGACCGAAGAACTGCAGCCCGAAGCAGGGCGCGAGATTCTCGTCCTGATCCTTGCTGCAGCCGTTCTGATAGACCGCGCGCGGCCCGAACGTGTTGTCGAGCTCCTGCGGCGGCCAGGTGCCGGCGTGGAGCGGCCCCGAGATGAATTCCCAGAACGGCTCGAAGTCCTGGAACACGGCCCGGTTCGGGTCGTAATAGTTCGCCGCCGTATAGTGCATGTCGGCGGTGATCCAGACGGTATTGTGGATGCTGGCGTGCTTGATGAAGGCGAGCAGGTCGGCGATCTCGACTTCGCGGCCGCGCGGCGGACCATCCCCCTGCCCGATCGCATCCTGGCTGATCACGCCGAGCGGCAGATCCGCGGCGATCACCTTCCAGGTCGCCTTCGAGTTCATCAACTCGCGCTTGAGCCAGGCGATTTGGACCGGCCCGAGCAGGTAGGCGTCGGGCCCGTAGCTCGTCAGTTCGCCGACGTTGCCGCCGCGATAGCTGCGCATGTCGAGCATGAACACGTCGAGCAGCGGCCCGTACGGGATCTTGCGGTAGACGCGCCCGGCCTCCGCCAGCGATTCGCGCAGCGGCATGAATTCGTGGAAGGCGCGGCTGCCGCGCGCCGCGAGCGTGAGCACGCTCTTCTCGACATAGCCGCCGCCGCGCAGGTTGTAGCCGGGGACCCAGTCGTTGGTGACTTCGTGGTCGTCCCACTGGGCGAACAGGGGCACCTGCGCATTGAACGCACGCAGATTGCGGTCGAGCAGATTGTATTTGTAGTTGCCGCGGAACTCCGCGAGCGTCTCGGCCACCTTGGACTTTTCCTCCGTGACGATGTTCTTCCAGATCTGGCCGTTCGGCAGTTGCTGTTGCGCCGGGATCGGACAATCCGCGTAGATGTGGTCGCCGCAGTGAATGAAGAAATCCGGCTTGTTGTTCAGCATGGTCGTGTAGGCGCGCATGCCGCCGCGCGCTTCGTCGATGCCCCAGCCTTGGCCCGCGGTATCGCCCGACCAGGTGAACGACACCCCGTGCCGTTCGGTCGGCGCGGTGCGGAAATGCCCAACCTCCTGTGCACTCAGGATTGTCGAGTGGGAGTGATCTTGGAACCGGATGCGATAGAAAATGTCCTGCCCGGCCGGCAGCCCTTCGATCAGCGCCTTGGCGGTGAAATCGGTTTCCGGCAGCGCGTCGACGAACACCGCGCTGTGAATCTTCTTGAAGCTGTCGGTGGTCGCGACCTCGACCAACATGCGCGACGGCCGATCCGATCGTGCCCAGACCATGCCGGAATCGGTCGACACATCGCCCGACTGGATGCCGTGGGTGATGATCGGCCGATCGGCGGCGCGGCTGAGCGCAGGCCTGGCGATGATGCCGCCGACCGCGGTGACCGCTGCCGATGAAGCAGCAGTCGTGAGGAACCGGCGACGCGTCAGTGACGCGCCGGAGCGTATAGCAACGGCCATTGGGCCTCCGCCGTTGATTCGCGGAGGACCATGCCTGCCGATTCTGACAGCGACTCAAAGCTTATGCGACGGTGGGATGACTCGGGCCTTGGGTGACGGTTGGCTGCCTCGAAGGAACACGCATCGGGATGAATGGTGGGCGCGACAGGGATCGAACCTGTGACCCCTACCATGTCAAGGTAGTGCTCTTCCGCTGAGCTACGCGCCCTAAGGTCATCGGCGAGAACCTCATATCGGCTTGCCGAAAATGAGGCAAGGACCGCCCGGCTCCCGCTTTCGAAGTCTGGCCCGCGGCCTACGCCGCCAGCAGCTTCTGCACCTCGTTGACCAGCTCGCGCAGGTGGACCGGCTTCGACAGCACCTTGGCATTCTTCGGCGCCTGCGAGTCCGAGTTGAGCGCCACCGCGGCGAACCCGGTGATGAACATGATCTTGATGTCGGGGTCGAGTTCGGAGGCGCGGCGCGCCAGCTCGATGCCGTCCATCTCCGGCATCACGATGTCGGTCAACAGCATCTCGAACGGCTCCTCGCGCAGCCGCTGATAGGCCGAGAGCCCGTTGTCGTAGGAGATCACTTCATAGCCGGCGTTCTGCAGCGCCTTCACCAGAAAGCGTCGCATGTCGGTGTCGTCTTCAGCCAGCAGGATTTTCGTCATTCGATCCGCTCGTTGACGGCCGCGGATCACGCCGCCGCCCCTCGTGTCCCACGCCTTCCATTAGCCGCACCCCCGGTAAATAACGGGTGAACCCGGGTGAAGTTCTTGGCAACTGCTCTCCGCCCATGGACAATAGCGTGTTTAGGGGCATATTGGAGGCCAAAAAGCCACGCCGGCAGCCGGAGTCTCTGCCGCCAGATCAAGGGCATTTCCAGTCCATGCATGACGCCAAAGACGAGCTCGACCCTCCGTTCGAGATCCTCGAGCCGGCGGAGTGGCGCGGTCCGGTGGTTTTCAATTCTCCGCACAGCGGCAGTGTCTATCCGCGCGCCTTCCTGACCGCCTCGCGGCTCGACGTCGGGACGTTGCGCCGCTCCGAGGATTCCTTCGTCGACGAGCTTTCGCTCGGCGTCGTCAGCCGCGGCTATCCGCTCATGCGGGCGCATTTCCCGCGCTGCTACGTGGATGTGAACCGCGAGCCCTACGAGCTCGATCCGCGCATGTTCGACGGGCGGTTGCCGTCCTTCGCCAACACCCGCTCGATGCGGGTCGCGGGCGGGCTCGGCACGGTCGCGCGGGTGGTCGGGGACTCGCAGGAAATCTACGGACAGCGCATTCCGGTCGACGACGCCATCCGGCGCATCGAAGGCCTTTACAAGCCCTATCACCGCGCGTTACGGCGCCTGTTCACCCACGTCCATCGCGATTTCGGCGCCGCCGTCCTGATCGATTGCCACTCGATGCCCTCGACAGCCGGCGCCAAGGACGAGCGCCCGCGCGCCGATGTGGTGCTGGGCGACCGCTACGGCACGAGCTGCGTCGCCGCCGTGGCGGAGACGATCGAATCGACGCTGCGCGGCCAGGGCTACGTGGTGAGCCGGAACAAGCCCTACGCCGGCGGCTTCATCACCGAGCACTACGGCAATCCAGCCGTGGGCCTGCACGCCATCCAACTCGAGGTCAACCGGGCGCTGTATATGGACGAGCGCCGCTACGAGAAGTCGGCGGCATTCGCAACCGTCGCCGCCGACCTGGAAACGCTCGCCCACCGGCTGACCGACATCCCGATCCAGGAGCTGCGGCCTTATCGCGCCGCCGCCGAGTAGCGGCGCCATCGGCGGCCGCGGCGCGGCAAAGAAAAAAAGGCCGCTCGCGAATGCAAGCGGCCCAAGTCTAGGGAGGAAACGCCCAAGGAGGGCAGCGGTAACGCGAGGCGCTACCGCACCGCAATAATTTGCCACCGCAGCGCACAAGAGGCAAGCCCACTTTTTGAGCAAATCACGGCAAAGTTATTGGCGCAATGCAAGAAAAAGGGCCGCTCGCGAATGCAAGCGGCCCAAGTCTAGGGAGGAAACGCCCAAGGAGGGCAGCGGTAACGGCAAAGCGCTACCGCGTGGCACTGACATATCTCGCCACCCCTAAAATGCAAGGGACGCTGACCTAACCTTCCATGCGAATCTGCAGGTGTGGCCTTCCCGCACCACCGGTCGGTTGCGTTTGCAACCATACGAATGAGCGGGAAAACAAAACCAAATCAGCAGCTTATGTTAAACTCACCGATATGATCGAGCAGATTCGCCTACTACGGTAGCGCCGGTGGCGAACGGTCGCACAGAAGGCGGGCATCCCGACATGACGGCTATCGACTTCGCGGCCTTTGTCGATGAACTCGCCACTGTGTCGGGCGAGACCATCCTGCCCTTCTTCCGCACCGCGCTGAGCATCGAAGACAAGGGCGGGCAGCACGGCTTCGATCCGGTCACGGCCGCCGACCGCGCGGCCGAAACCGTCATGCGCTCCCTCATCCGGCGCACCTTTCCGGGCCATGGCATCCTGGGCGAGGAATTCGGCGCGGAGCGTGCTGATGCCGAATACGTCTGGGTGCTCGACCCGATCGACGGCACCAAGTCGTTCATCGCCGGTATGCCGGCCTGGGGAACGCTGATCGCGCTCACCCGCTTCGGCACGTCGGTGTTCGGTCTGATGAACCAGCCGTTCACCCGCGAGCGCTTCAGCGGCGACGGCGGCGCCGCGCACTACAGCGGGCCCACGGGCGAGCGCGATCTCATGGTGCGGCCCTGCGCGCGGATCTCCGACGCGCTGCTGTTCACGACTAGCCCGCTGCTGATGAGCGACGCCGATCGCAAGATTTTCAATCGGGTCGAGCAGGCGGTACGGCTCTCGCGCTATGGCGGCGATTGCTACGCCTATTGCATGCTGGCGGCGGGCCACATCGATCTCGTGATCGAGACCGAGCTCAAGCCTTATGACGTGCTCCCGCTCATTCCGATCATCACCGGCGCCGGCGGCATCGTGACCACCTGGGACAACGGCAAGCCCGAGGCCGGCGGCCGCATCATCGCGGCCGGCGACAAGCGCGTGCATGCCGCCGCGATCGAGCTGCTCAAGAGCTAGTGCTTCTCAGTCGTCATTGCCGGGCTTGCCCCGGCAATCCATCGCCTGACGAAAAGGATGGATGCGCGGGTCAAGCCCGCGCATGACGTGGAAAGGGTGTGCGCTTCAATCGAGAAGACGCGTTAGCGGAACATCGGCGAGCCCGGCACGAAGGCGTCGAACGCCGCCAGCACTTGGCCGCGGTAGCGATCCTGCTCCATCAGGAGCTCGTGGCGGGCACCCGGCACGATCAGATGCGAGCCTGCCCGCAGCCGGATCGCAAATTCGTCGATCGCGGGCGTCGACACGACCTGATCCTGCCCGGCCGCGACGATCAGCATCGGCTGCCGGATTTTCACGGCGTAGTTCGGCATCGCGAACTCGCGCATCATCTTGAAGGCGGAATCCGCCCAGGCCACCGTCGGCCACGCGATGGCGAGCGAAGGCTCCGCCTCCAGCACCGCGATATTGCGGGCATAGCGCACCGGATCCGAGGTCAGCAGATTGCCGATGAATGGGCGTTGCGCCATCACGGTCGCGTCGCCGCCGGGCACGTAAGAGGCGCCCAGGCCCACCAGCCGCATCGCCTTGACGGCAATGCGCGTCACCCGCAGGCGCCGCATGCCCGGCAGCTGAACCAAGGGGGCGAGCAGGACCATGCGGTCGAACGTGCGAATCCCGTGCGAGGCGGCGCGGATGAGGACCGCCGCGCCCATCGAATGGGCGAGCGCAAAGTGCGGCGGCGGGCAATCCGGCAGCACCACGTCGTGGATGAAGGTTTCCAGATCAATGTTGTATTCGTCGAAGCTGCGCACGAAGCCCTTGCGTGGGTTGCGCAGCGCGCGCTGCGACATGCCCTGGCCGCGCCAGTCGAGCGTCGCGACCGCGAAGCCCCGCGCGCGCAGATCGCGCACGGTCTCGAAATATTTTTCGATGAACTCGGCGCGGCCCTGGAACAGGCAGACCGTGCCCTTGCGTCCCGGCGGCGGCGCCCAGCGCGCGTAACGTAGCTCGACCCCGTCACGGGTCTTGAGCGTCCCGGAGACGACGTCCTCGGGCACCGGGTTGGCGGGAATGGAGACGAGGGTCATGATCTGGAATCGGGAGCCGGAGCCCGGGCTCATGGCCTTACATGAGCCGGCGCGCCGGCTCAACGGATGATGCGGGACACGCTTGCGATTCGCGCAGGCACTCGTCGGTGGTCCGCAATAGCGCGCCGGCTTGAGAGAAAATTTATACTTAAAAACAAATACTTATTACCCCTTGCAGCGGCCGGAGCCGCACCCATATGAAGGTTGCGCAGGCCCCTCCTGGGCTGCGCAATCAGCCAGAGGTCCGGCCCATGGTGGGCGGACCGTCTGCATGTCGCTCAACGGAGGATATGCCATGCGAACTTTCGATCTTGCTCCCCTCTATCGTTCGACCGTCGGCTTCGACCGGCTGTTTTCCCTCTTCGATGACGTTGCCGGACGTGACGTCACGCCTGGTTACCCGCCCTACAATATCGAGCGGACCGGCGAGAACGACTATCGCATCACGGTAGCCGTGGCCGGCTTCGGCGAGGGCGACCTCAACATCGAGGCGAAGGAGAGCACGCTGACGATCCGCGGCGACAAGCAAGCGAAGACCGAAGAGAAGAACGGCGAGACGCTCTACCAGGGCATCGCCGCGCGCGCCTTCGAGCGCGTGTTCCAGCTCGCCGATCACGTCCACGTCAAGGGCGCGTCGCTCGAGAATGGTCTCCTGCATGTCGACCTGGTCCGGGAGATTCCCGAGGCCAAGAAGCCGCGCCAGATCGCGATCGGCAGCGGCGCCAACGGCAAGGTGGTCGACGCGAAAGCTGCCTAAGGAAGCTTCGATCGCTACGATCGGAGGGAGCGCCCCGGTTTCCGGGGCGCTTTCATTTTGTGCGCTTGTGTACGCTCAGTCGAGCGGGGCGACCGGCACCAGCGGGGTCGCCGGGCGGACCGGCGCGGGCGGTGCTTCCGGCACCTCCGCCTGACTTGCGGCGGCCGCCGGCGTTGCGGCACGCGCCGGGGCGGGCGCCACTGCCGCAGCCGCGGGCGTATCGTTCGCCGCGACGCTCGGCCGCGGGCGCGGAATCGGTGTGCGGGCCGGTGGCGGCGGAACCGCTGCGGCGCCCGCCGCGGGCGCATTCGCGATCCGCTGATTCGGCGTGCCGGGCGCGCCCGGCACATTGCGTGGCGGCACCGGTTGCGCGCCCTCGGCGGCGCGCGGATCAGGTCCCGGTCCAGGGCCAGCGCCCGGCCCATGGCTCGGCGGCGGCTCGCGGTAGCCCGGTGGCACGCCCTGCGGCGGCACATTCGAGAGCCGCGGATCGTAGGGAGCGGGCTCGCCATAGGGCCGCGCCGCCATCATCGGGCGCACGCCCACGATCTCGCCCCCATAGGCATCGACGATGACCCGCACCTGTCCCTGGCGGCCGACCGCCGCCACCACATAGTTCGGTCCACGGCGCACCGGCGCGCTCAGCGGCGCGAATCCAGCGTGGCGCACGATCTGCATGACCTGCCCGGGCGGCAGCCCCGGCTGGTAGTGGCGCTGACCGTAGAAGCCTGGGCCGTAGTAGTAGATGCCCTGTGCGCTGGCGCTTCCCGCTGCCATGAGGCCAAGCGCCATCGCTCCGACAAACGCTGCAACTCGCTGTTTCAAGACACGCTCCCTGTCCCGATGGTAACCGGTGGCGCCTTGTTGGCGCAGTGTTCCATCGGCCCGTGACAACGCCACGATAGCCTGGAATGGGGCGAGGCTTTGACGCCCCGGTGACCATCACGCGGTCTTCACAATCCCCACGAACTGCTCGACTTCGTGCTCCACGGTGGCAAACGACGTCACCAGCCGCACCAGCGTCGCATCGGCGGCGAGCACCATCGCATTCGGCAGGCTCTGCGTGGTCCATGGATAGAAGCGCGCGCCCTCGCCCTCCAGCGCGTCGCGGATGCGCTGCGGCAGGACGACAAACACCTCGTTCGCCTCGACCGGCCAGACCGGCGTGCGGCCCGCAGCTGCCAAGCCCTTCGCGAGCTTGCCCGCCATCGTGTTGGCATGGCGCGCGAGCCGCAGCCAGAGGTCGTCGGCGAGATAGGCCTCCATCTGCGCCGCGATGAAGCGGTGCTTGGAGACGAGATGGCCGCCGCGCTTGCGCCGCTCCTGCATACCGGCGCCCCGCGCACGATCGAACAAGACGATCGCCTCTGCCGCCAGCGCGCCGCCCTTGGTGGCACCGAACGACAGCGCATCGATGCCGGCCACCGCCTGTGCGGGCGTCACGTCGAGATGCGCGAGCGCGTTGCCGAACCGCGCTCCATCGACGTGCACCAGCAGCCCGCGCGCGTGGGCGATCTCGGCCAGCGCGCGGATCTCGGCCGGGCGATAGACCGTCCCGCCCTCGCTCGCCTGCGACAGCGACAGCACCGCCGGGCTGACGTGGTGCGGCCCGCCCCACTGGCCCTCGGCGAGCGCCGCCGCCAGCGTCGCGGGCGCGATCTTGCAGCCCTCGCCGGGGAGTCCAATGAGCTTGATCCCGCCGCCAAAGAACTCCGGCGCGGCGCATTCGTCGGTCGCGATGTGCGCCTCGGCGTGGCAGAGCACGGCGCCCCAGGGCGGCGTCAGGTGGGCGAGCGCCAACGCATTCGCCGCCGTGCCGGTCGGCACCAGGAAGACCGCGACCTCGCGCCCGAACAGCGCGGCGAAGCGCCGCTCCACCCGCTGCGTCAGCGCGTCGTTGCCATAGGCCGGCGCCGCACCGTCGCTGGCGCGCGCGATGGCGGCGAGGATTTCCGGCGCCACCGCGGCCGCGTTGTCGCTCGCGAAATTCATGGCACCCCGCCCCCGCCACTCACGCCTTGGAGAGGTGGCGGATCCCCGCATCGAGCGAGATCGCGCCCGGGCCGACCGAGATGAGTACCATGAGGATCGCCCCCCAGTAGACATGCGTTGTCCACAGCGCCTCCGGCATCACGTAGACCGACAGGAGCACGGTCATCGCCAGCAGCGCGAGCGCCGCGAGGCGCGTCGCAAAGCCAAGAATGAGGCAGATCGGCAGCGCGAACAGCCCATAGGCGAATACATAGGCCGCGACCAGGGGCGGCATCGGCAGCGCGGCATACTGCGCCTGAAAGAGCTGGAACGCCGCCTCTTTGACCTCGACCGGCAGCACGATGGAGAACTCGAAGGCGCGCCACGCGAGCGGGATCGTGGGACCGTCGATCATGGTCTGGCCGAACAGGAAGGCCACGCGGGCCATCACGAACCGCAGCCCGAGCCCGACCAGCGCGTAGAGCGTGGCACCGGCGAGTGTGACGAGCGTCACAGGGATCGTTGAATCCGCTGCGCTCGTCGAACCGAGTGCCCGCCGCCCGCGACTATCCGTGACCGTGGCCGCCATCATTGAACCCTGCGTGCGAACCCAATCGATGCCTCGACGCTTCTTAGATACCAAGATAGGGCCGTTGCGGGCGGTTGGCAGCCTGGCGTTGCCTATTCGGCGGCACCCGCCGGCGCCCTTGTGGGCAATTCGGTTTTTCCCTCGGCGGGGTGGTGAAATCGCGACAGAGCGCCAATTTAGAGTTAGGCTAACCCTTGTCTCCATGTCTAAAATTTGGCATGGTGCTTTAGGTCAGCATTGCTGTCCCAGTTGGCGACTTGGCCCAAAACCTGCTCGGCTGATTTTGGCGAGCCGAGCAAGCGGCGGGTGGCCATGCGGTGCAGGCGCACCCAACACGAGCGGCCACGCGCTTGCGCCCCCGGCCGGCGAGCGACAAGGCCGCCAAGATCCAGAGTGGCGGTGCCCTCGGGCCGTCGCGCCGGTTGGCGCAACGGGCAGGTACGCCGGCACAGTGACCGGCGCACGCCGGTGTGTGAGGACGTGAGACATGAGCGCGGTCCGCTTTGACGGAAACAGCCTGGAGCTGCCGCAGGCGCAGGGTCTCTACGATCCGGCGCTCGACAAGGATTCGTGCGGTGTCGGCTTCATCGCCAACATCAAGGGCCGCAAATCGCATCAGATCGTCGAGGACGCGCTCGCGATCCTGTGCAACCTCGAGCATCGCGGCGCCGTCGGCGCCGATCCGCGTGCCGGTGACGGCGCCGGCATCCTGGTGCAGATACCGCACAAGTTCTTCGCCAGGGTGGCGGACAAGCTCGGCTTCAAGCTGCCGAACCCCGGCGAATACGCCGTCGCCCAGCTGTTCATGCCGCGCGATCCGGACTGGCGGCAGGTCAACCGTGACATCTATGCCCAGCATATCAAGCGGGCCGGCATGACGCTGCTCGGCTGGCGCGACGTGCCGACCGACAACTCGACGCTCGGCGTGTCGGTGAAGCCGACCGAACCGGTGCACCAGCAGCTGTTCATCGGCCGCGGCCACAAGATCAAGAGCGAGGACGAGTTCGAGCGCCGCCTCTACATCCTGCGCAAGACCGTATCGGCGACCATCTACCACCGCCATGAGCGCCGGCTCGCCGGCTACTATCCGGTGTCGGTCTCCTGCCGCACGATCGTCTACAAGGGCATGTTCCTGGCCGACCAGCTCGGCACCTATTATCCGGACCTGCGCGATCCGAGCTTCGAGAGCGCGCTCGCGCTCGTGCACCAGCGGTTCTCGACCAACACCTTCCCGACCTGGTCGCTGGCGCATCCCTACCGCATGATCGCCCACAACGGCGAGATCAATACGCTGCGCGGCAACAACAACTGGATGGCGGCGCGCCAAGCCTCGGTGTCGTCGGACCTCTACGGCGACGACATCCAGAAGCTCTGGCCGATCTCCTACGAAGGCCAGTCCGACACCGCCTGCTTCGACAACGCGCTCGAGTTCCTGGTGCAGGGCGGCTACCCGCTCGCGCACGCCATGATGATGATGATCCCCGAGGCCTGGGCGGGCAATCCGCTCATGGACGAGGAACGGCGCGCTTTCTACGAATACAACGCGGCGCTGATGGAGCCGTGGGACGGCCCGGCTGCGATCGCCTTCACCAACGGCCGGCAGATCGGCGCCACGCTTGACCGCAACGGCCTGCGCCCTGCCCGCTACTACGTCACCAACGACGACCGCATCGTCATGGCCTCCGAGATGGGCGTGCTGCCGATCGCCGAGAAGGACATCGTGACCAAGTGGCGGCTGCAGCCGGGCAAGATGCTGCTGGTCGACCTGGACGAAGGCCGCCTCATCCCCGACGAGGAGCTCAAGGCCACGCTCGCCAAGAGCCACCCCTATCGCGAGTGGCTCGACCGCACCCAGATCGTGCTCGAAGACCTCCCGCCAGCGCCGGGCGAAGCCGCGCTGTCGAACCTCGCTCTGCTCGATCGCCAACAGGCCTTCGGCTACACCCAGGAGGACCTGCGCATCCTGATGTCGCCGATGGCGGTCCAGGGCGAAGAGGCAGTCGGCTCGATGGGCAACGACACGCCGATCTCGGCGCTGTCCGACCGGCCCAAGCTCCTGTTCACCTACTTCAAGCAGAACTTCGCGCAGGTGACCAACCCGCCGATCGACCCGATCCGCGAGGAGCTGGTGATGAGCCTCGTGTCCATCATCGGGCCGCGGCCGAACCTGTTCGATCTCGAAGGCGTGTCACGCACCAAGCGGCTCGAGGTGCGCCAGCCGATCCTCACCAATGAGGACCTCGAAAAGATCCGCTCGATCTCCGAGGTCGGCGACGGTCACTTCAAGTCGCGCTTCCTCGACACCACCTGGCCGGCCGAGCGCGGCGCGGCCGGCCTGAAGGATGCGCTCGACAAGCTCTGCGCCCGCGCCGAGGCGGCGGTGCGCGAAGGCATCAACATCATCATCCTGTCGGACCGGCGCGCCGGCGCGGAAGCGATCCCGATCCCGTCGCTGCTCGCCTGCGCGGCCGTGCACCACCATCTGATCCGGCAGGGTCTGCGCACCTCGGTCGGGCTCGTGGTCGAGTCGGGCGAGCCGCGCGAGGTCCATCACTTCTGCTGTCTTGCCGGCTACGGCGCCGAGGCGATCAATCCGTATCTCGCCTTCGAGACGCTCATTGCCATGGCAGGTGAACTGCCGCAGAAGCTCGACGACCATGAGATCGTCAAGCGCTACATCAAGTCGATCGACAAGGGCGTCCTCAAGGTGATGTCCAAGATGGGCATCTCCACCTACCAGTCCTATTGCGGCGCGCAGATTTTCGACGCGGTCGGTCTCAAGTCCGATTTCGTCGCTGAATACTTCACCGGCACCGCCACCCGCATCGAGGGCGTCGGCCTCCTGCAGATCGCCGAGGAATGCGTGCGCCGCCACCGCGACGCCTTCGGCGACTCGCCGATCTACCGCAATGCCCTCGACGTCGGCGGCGAATACCAGTTCCGCGTCCGCGGCGAGGACCACGTCTGGACGACGCAGACCGTCGGCGCCCTTCAGCACGCCGTGCGCGCCAACCTGCCGGACCAGTATCGGGTCTACGCCAAGGTCAGCAACGAGCAGACCGAGCAGCTGCTCACCATCCGCGGCCTGTTCCGGATCAAGTCGGCGGCCGAGGACGGCCGCAAGCCGATTCCGATCGAGGAGGTCGAGCCGGCGCAGACCATCGTCAAACGGTTCGCGACCGGTGCCATGTCGTTCGGTTCGATCTCGCGCGAGGCGCACACCACGCTCGCCATCGCCATGAACCGCATCGGCGGCAAGTCGAACACCGGCGAGGGCGGCGAGGAGGCGGACCGCTTCAAGCCGCTGCCGAACGGCGATTCGATGCGCTCGGCCATCAAGCAGGTGGCCTCGGGCCGCTTCGGGGTGACGACCGAATACCTCGTCAATTCCGACATGATGCAGATCAAGATGGCGCAGGGCGCCAAGCCCGGCGAAGGCGGCCAGCTGCCCGGGCACAAGGTCGACTTGACCATCGCCAAAGTGCGCCACTCGACGCCCGGCGTCGGCCTCATCTCGCCGCCGCCGCACCACGACATTTATTCGATCGAGGATCTGGCGCAGCTGATCTTCGATCTCAAGAACGTCAATCCCACGGGCCTCGTCTCGGTGAAGCTCGTCTCCGAGGTCGGCGTCGGCACCGTTGCCGCCGGCGTGTCGAAGGCGCGCGCCGATCACGTCACCATCGCGGGCTTCGAGGGCGGCACCGGCGCCTCGCCGCTCACCTCGATCAAGCACGCCGGTTCGCCCTGGGAGATCGGGCTTGCCGAAACGCATCAGACGTTGGTGGCCAACCGGCTGCGCGGGCGCATCGCGGTGCAGGTCGACGGCGGCATCCGCACCGGCCGCGACGTCGTGGTCGGCGCGCTGCTCGGCGCCGACGAATTCGGCTTCTCGACCGCGCCTTTGATCGCGGCCGGCTGCATCATGATGCGCAAGTGCCACCTCAACACCTGCCCGGTCGGCGTCGCCACCCAGGACCCGGTACTGCGCAAGCGCTTCGTCGGCCAGCCCGAGCACGTCATCAATTTCTTCTTCTTCGTGGCCGAAGAGGTGCGCGAGATCATGGCCGCCATGGGCTTCCGCACCTTCGCCGAGATGGTCGGCCAGATGCAGATGCTCGACAAGCGCCAGGTGATCGAGCACTGGAAGGCCAAGGGCCTCGACTTTTCCAAACTGTTCTTCAAGCCCGACGCCCCCAAGGGCGTCGCCATCCACAACTGCGAGCAGCAGGACCACAAGATCCACAAGATCCTCGACCGCGAGCTGATCGCGCAGTCGCAGAGCGCGCTCGACCGCGGTGCCAAGGTGCGCATCGTCACCACCATCCGCAACACCGACCGCACCGCCGGCGCGATGCTCTCCGGCGAAGTCGCGAAGCGCTACGGTCACGAGGGCCTGCCCCACGGCACCATCCACGTGAAGCTGACCGGAACCGCCGGCCAGAGCTTTGGCGCCTGGCTCGTGCGCGGCGTGACCTTCGAGCTCGAAGGCGATGCCAACGACTACGTCGGCAAGGGCCTGTCCGGCGGCCGCATCATCATCCGCCCGGCACCCGATGGTGGCTTCGTGCCGGAGGAATCGATCATCGTCGGCAACACCGTGCTCTACGGCGCGATCGAGGGTGAATGCTATTTCCGCGGCGTCGCCGGCGAGCGCTTCGCGGTGCGCAACTCCGGCGCCATCGCGGTCATCGAAGGCGCCGGCGACCATTGCTGCGAATACATGACCGGCGGCATCGTAGTGGTACTCGGCAAGACCGGGCGCAACTTCGCAGCCGGCATGTCAGGCGGCATCGCCTACGTGCTCGACGAGGACGGCACCTTCAAATCACGCTGCAACATGGCGATGGTCGAGCTTGAGCCGATGCCTGCCGAAGAGCAGATCGCGGAGCGCGAGTATCACAGCGATCTCGAATCGCACGGCCGGGTCGAGATCCTGGAGGACATGACGCGCTTCGACGTGGAGCGGCTGCACTTCCTCATCTCGCGGCACGCGCAGCTCACCGGGTCGAAGCGTGCGCAGGAAATCCTTGCCGGCTGGAAGACCTATTGCTCCAAATTCCGCAAGGTGATGCCGCTCGAATACCGCCGCGCGCTCGCTGAGCTTGAGAAGGCGCGCACCATGCAGGCGGCCGAATAGTCTATGGGCAAGATCACCGGCTTCCTTGAATTCGAGCGTGAGGACCGCGACTACGAACCAGTCGCGGAGCGCATCAAGCATTGGCGCGAGTTCGTGCTGCCGTTGCCCGAGGCGGAGGTCAAAAAGCAGGGCGCGCGCTGCATGGACTGCGGCATTCCGTTCTGCCACGGCCACACCGACGTCACCGGCGCGCCGCGCGGCTGCCCGGTCAACAACCAGATCCCGGACTGGAACGATCTCGTCTACCGCGGCAACTGGCAGGAAGCCGCGCGCAACCTGCACACCACCAACAATTTTCCGGAAGTCACCGGCCGCGTCTGTCCGGCGCCGTGCGAAGCATCCTGCACGCTCAACCTCGACGACAATCCGGTGGCCATCAAGACGATCGAATGCGCGATCGCCGACCGCGCCATCGCGGAAGGCTGGGTGAAGCCGGAGCTGCCGCCGGTCAAGACCGGCAAGAAGGTCGCGGTCGTCGGCTCGGGACCGGCCGGCATGGCGTGTGCCCAGCAGCTCGCGCGCGCCGGCCACGACGTGCACCTTTACGAGAAATACGCCAAGGCCGGCGGGCTGATGCGTTACGGCATCCCCGATTTCAAGATGGAGAAGCACTACATCGACCGGCGCGTCGACCAGATGGAGGCGGAAGGCGTCACCTTCCACTACAACAGCCACGTCGGCGTGAACGTGCCGGTCGAGCAACTGCTCAAGGACCACGACGCGGTAGTGCTCGCCGGCGGCGCCGAGAAGGGGCGCGACCTGCCGATCCCCGGCCGCGAGCTCGACGGCATCCATTTCGCGATGGAGTTCTTGCCGCAGCAGAACCGGCGCGTGAGCGGGGAGCCGCAGGAGCCCGCCGCCAAGCCGATCCTGGCCGGCGGCAAGCACGTCGTGGTCATCGGCGGCGGCGACACCGGCTCGGACTGCATCGGCACGTCGATCCGCCAAGGCGCGCTGTCGGTGACCAATTTCGAGATCATGCCGCAGCCGCCGGACAAGGAGAACAAGCTCCTCACCTGGCCGGACTGGCCGTTGAAGCTGCGCACCTCATCGAGCCACGAGGAAGGCGCCGAACGGGATTTCGCGGTCGGGACGGTGAGCTTCTCGGGCGAGAACGGGCGCGTGAAGACGCTTCACTGCGCCCGCGTCGACAACAAGTTCAAGCCGGTGCCGGGCACCGAGTTCGACGTGAAGGCCGATCTGGTGCTGCTCGCCATGGGCTTCGTACATCCGGTGCACGACGGCATGATCAAAGCGCTCGGCCTCGAGCTCGATCCGCGCGGCAACGTCAAGGCCGACACCGTGGCCTACCGCGGCTCCAATCCGAAGGTGTTCGCCTGCGGCGACATGCGGCGCGGCCAGTCGCTCGTGGTGTGGGCGATCCGCGAAGGGCGCCAGGCTGCGCACGCGGTCGATAAATTCCTGATGGGATCGACCACGCTGCCGCGGTAGGCGATCAGCGCACCGTACCCTGCGAGGCGGAAGCCGACGGTCGGACCGCGCCCGGCGGCCGCGGCGGCGCAGTCTCCGCAGCCGGACGCTGCTGACGCTTCTGCTTCTGCTCACCGGCCTTGCCGCTCGCCGCCTGGCCTTTCGGCTGTTCTGCGGCTGCCGGTGCCGATGAGATCGCAGGCGGCGGCGGATCGGCGATCACGGTGTTGTTGCGCGGCCAGCTGAAATCGTCGGCGCGTCCGTTCGGCGCCGGAATCGGCTCACCTTTGGTCAGCACGCGGGTCGCAACCGGGTCGGCGGCAGAGGGACGCGTCACGCCGCCACCCAGGAGTTCGTTGGAGCCGCCGGTCGATACCGTGAGCGGGACAACCGGGCCGATCAGCGGACGCTGCGCCGGCCCGCCTGGCCGCGCGCCTTGCACAGGCGTCGGCTCCGGCGCCGGCAACGCGACCGGCAGTGCGCGGTTGGCGACGGTGCGCTGGATCTCGCGCTCCACATAATGGGCGAGCTTGCGGGCTCCGGCCTTGGTGAAGTAGATGCCGTCGTTGGACCGCAGGCGGCGAATCTGGCCCTCGAAGTCCGGGCCCTGCGCGGTGAACTGGCCGCCGTTGTCGACGAAGCCGTCCCACACATCGACATAGACGATCCCGGCCTTCTCGGCGCGTTGGCGATAGAGCTCGTTGAGGTAGGCCGAATCGGTTGACGCGCGCGCGGTGCGCTGCGGCGGCAGGCCGACCCAGAACACCGGCACGCCGGCGCTCTTCATCGCCGCGATCGTGGCGTCGATGCGCCTCACATAGGCGGCTTCCCATTTCTCGGTGTGAAACTCGAACGGACCGGTATTGGCATTGGCGCCGCGACCTTGCTCGGGCACTGCGATCGTGGGCTCCTCCTGCTTCTCCTGCAGTTCGGCATTCTGCTGATCCGCGCTCTGCTGCGCCTGCAGCTCCGGATCGAGCGGCGCAGCCGGTTGCCCGGGCGCCGGCGCCTGTTTGCCGGCGGCCGCGTTCTGGCGTGCGGCGGGAGCGGCGGCCACCGGAGCGCGCTCGCGGATCTGCTGGCGGTCGTGCACGCCGATCATCATGATAATGAACTTCGGCTTGTCGGCCGTGATGTTCTCCTTCACCACCTGCGCCCATTCGACATCGCGGCGGGTATCGTAGCGGATCAGACCTGCGTAAGTCCGATGCTTGCGCGCGATGCCGATTTCCGGCTTTTCCGAGAAGGCGTCTTCGAGGCCGTAGGCGAGCCAGTCGGCCATGGCGTCGCCCATGACCAGCACCGGGGTCGTCATCGCCGCATCGGCCTTGCGCGTCGGATTGGGCGCACGCGAATAGTCCGCCGGCGCCTCGCGCTGCCCCGGGCCGGAGAACCAGCCGCCGAACGGATAGCTTTGCTGCGGGCGCTGCTGCTGTTGCGGACGCTGCTGGGTTCCGCCCCACGATCCCCAGAACTGCGCGTTCGCGGGCAAGAGCAGAGCCACGGTCACGCATGCGACCGCCGCGGCCAGGAGGCCGGCTGGGACGCGCCGGCGGGATGTGCCTTGTGAACGCATCAGCACCGTCGGACTTGTGTTGCGCAAACGGCCGCGCGCGGCCCCCTCGCGGGAGGCGCCGCCAGCCCATCGGCCAATACTACGACAAAAATGTCAACTTGAAGATGCCCCGGTGGTTACCCTGGGAACAATCCTCAACGGGTGCGCAAACGCTCCAGAATCGACCCCGAGGCGAACCCGTCGGGCACGACACCGACGGCGGCCTGGAACGCGCGCAGCGCGGTGCGGCTCTTGGCGCCTAGCCGGCCGTCCGGCTCGCCGACATCGTAGCCGCGCCGCGCCAGGAGCTGCTGGAGCTCGTAGCGCTCGCCGCGGGTGAGCACGCGCTCATGGCGCGGCCACGCCTGCGCGATCGGCTCGCCGCCGCGTAAGCGGTCGGCGAGATGACCGATCGCCAGCGCGTAAGCCTCCGCCGGATTGTATTTCATGATCACGCGGAAGTTCTGCAGCATCAGAAACCCGGGGCCCTGGGCGCCGGCCGGCACCAGCAGATAGGCCTTGTCCTCGCCGCGCGGGAACGGCTTGCCGCCGACGCGGCGCACGCCGCTGCGCTCCCAATCACGCAGCGTATGAACGCGTGACCGATCGGCGTGGAGATAGTCGAAGCCCTGTGGCACCACCACCTCGTAGCCCCAGGTCTGCCCAGCGACCCAGCCGTCCTTCTTCAGATTGTTCGCGGTCGAGGCGACGAGATCGGGGATCGAGTCGACCACATCGCGCCGACCGTCGCCGTCGAAATCGACGGCATAGCGCTTGAACGAGGTCGGCATGAACTGGGTTGGTCCGAACGCACCTGCCCAGGAGCCCTTGAGCTGATGCGGCTTCACGTCGCCGCGCGCCAGGATTTCAAGCGCGGAGAGAAATTCCTCGCGGAAATAGTCCTGCCGGCGCCCGATGCAGGCGAGCGTCGCGGTCGAGCGGACGACCGAACGCTCCCCGATCGCGGTGCTGTAGTTGGATTCGACGCCCCAGATCGCGGCGATGATATAGCGGTCGACCCCATAGGCCTTCTCGACCGCGTCGAACACGCTCGCGTGCTTCGCCAGGATGGCGCGGCCGGTCTCGATCCGCGCGTCGTCCACCAGGATGTCGAGATAGTCCCAGAACGACTTGGTGAACTCGGGCTGCGCGTCCATCAAATCCATGATCCGAAGGTCGGGCGTGAGGCCGGCGATCTGCGCGTCGAACTCGGCGCGAGTCACACTGCGGCGCGCGGCGTGCGGCCACAGCCCTTCGAGGCAGCCGCGGAAGTTCGCCGCGGCGGCGCGGATCGCGGAGGCCTGCATCTCCGGATGGCCAGAGGAGCCCGACTCGCCGCTCCACTCCTGCGTCGATGCCGCCCGCGGCGAAGCGGCCGGCACCGAGCCGGTGGTCGGGTTCGACGAAAACAGGCTGCGGATGTCGAAGCCCTGCGCCGACGCAGGGCCCGCCACCGTGAGGGCCACGGCGACCGCGCTCAGCAATTCCGTCGACAATCTCGCCATCGTGGTCGGCCCGCGTGTCAGCACCCGAATAAGGCTCGCGTTCCTATGGGGAACATATATGGTTGCGGGACCGTTAACGACGGGCATCCCCCTGCCCTCTCGTCGCATCTTATTGCGGTCCGTTCGCGTTGGATTGAGCCTACAATCGCGGCGATGTCATGAAACCGATTCGCAAGGCCGTCTTCCCCGTCGCAGGCCTGGGGACCCGATTCTTGCCGGCCACCAAGGCCATGCCGAAGGAGATGCTGCCGGTCGTCGACCGCCCGGTGATCCAGCACGTGGTGGACGAGGCGCGGCAGGCCGGCATCGAGCACTTCATCTTCGTGACCGGGCGCAACAAGAGCGTCATCGAGGACCACTTCGACCGCCAGTTCGAACTGGAGATGACGCTGCGCGAGCGCCAGAAGCGCGCCGACCTCGAGCTGCTCTCGCAGGACCTGCCGGGGCCGGGCACGACCAGCTTCACGCGCCAGCAGGAGCCGCTCGGGCTTGGCCATGCGGTGTGGTGCGCGCGCGAGCTGGTCGGGCGCGAGCCGTTCGCGCTGCTGCTGCCGGACATGCTGGTGCAGCACGAGCGCGGCTGCCTCGCGCAGATGATCGACGCCTCGCGCAACCTGGCGACCAGCGCCAACGTCATCGCGGTCGAGGAAGTGCCGCACGAGCGCGTGCACATGTACGGCGTGGTCGGCATCGGCGAGAAGAAGGGCAAGCTGTTCGGCATCACCGAGATGGTGGAGAAGCCGCCGAGCACGAAGGCGCCGTCGAATCTCATCATCACCGGCCGCTATATCCTGCAGCCGGAGATCTTCGACCTCCTGGCGTCGCAGGCGCGCGGCGCCGGCGGCGAGATCCAGCTCACCGACGCGATGATCGCGCTCGCCAAGAGCCAGCCGTTCTACGGCCTGAAGTTCGACGGCCAGAGCTACGACTGCGGCTCCAAGATCGGCTTCCTCACCGCCAACATCGCCTACGCCCTCGCCCGCCCCGACATCGCGCCGGAATTCCGCAAAGAGGCGAAGCGCCTGTTCGGGGACCAGTAGGCCGGGGGCACCCCGCCGCTCACGGCAGAGCCCCGGGCGCGAACCCGGGGCTCTTCTCACGTCGAGCCATTGGATCTGGAACCAACGGCTAGTCGCCCTGCGACGGATCGCGCGCGAGCTGATCGCGCACTTTCCCATCGGGGTCGCTGCCCACGTACGCGCCGCGGCTGTCGTACACGCTGCCGCCGTACGGGCGGACCTGACCGTAGGAACCGTAGGCGCCATAGCCGCCGTACGCGGCGTACGGCTGCTGCGCGTAGGCCGCGCCCGGACCCTGATACTGACCGTAGGCCTGGTAGGCCGACGGTCCATATCGCCAATTCTGCGCGAGTGCGGGCGAGGCGACCAGCGTCACGAGCGCCGCCGTTGCAATGACCATCTTCATGGGGACGTCTCCATTCCGTTATGAGTCAGAAGTTGTGAACCTGCGACTCAGCTCCCTTTGCTTGTCCCGCGGTTCAAACTCCGGTCCCTCGATTCGGTTGCGGTACGAATCGTTGTCATGCGCAATGGTCGATGAATGAGGCTCATTTTATTTGAAGCGAAACTGAATTCACCGTTATGCGGACTTTACGCCTCGTGAAGTCGCATGACCCAAGCTCCGGGCGCTGGCATATAGGCTTCCCTTCTTGTTGCTTCGGTCGCCCCGGTCAGCAGCCGCCCCACTTGGTCGCCTCCCCGGGCGCGTGCGCCCGGGGATGTTTCTGCGATTGCGAGCGTCAGTCGCCCTGGCTCGGATCGCGCGCGAGCTGATCGCGCACGGTCGGGTCCGGGTCGGTACCGACGTACTGGCCGCGGGTGTCGTACACGTTGCCGTTCGAGCGGACGGCCGCGCGCCGCTGGACGGCGACGGAGCCGTAGGACGACTCCTGACCGTAGGCGTTCGGGCCGTTCCACTGGTTCTGGGCGCGGGTCTGCGCCAGCGCAGGCGTTGCGACCGCAGCGGTGAGCATGGTCGCGGCAAGGAGCAAGGTCTTCATGGTAGTCAACTCCGTTGGTTTTGTTTGAAAGCCACCCAGCTTGTCCCCGCCAATGACGTGTGGCGCGCCACCCCTTGCTGCAATGCACAATATGTTGAAATGTCGTGATGGCACCGTGTGTATCCCTTTGGTGTTACGGGAGAAATTTACGCCGCGTTTATGCGTGGATTGGTGTGGCGGATGCGATAATCGCTCGCCGCCATCCTTCGAGACGCCCGCCTCCGCAAGCGCTTCGGCGGGCCCTGATGAGGTGTGAATGTGCGGGCACTGACCAAGACCCGTCATCCTGAGGCGCGAGCACGCAGGCAAGTTTACGCAGCCTGCGCAGGCTTGGCTGCGTGCGAGCCTCGAAGGATGCGGCCTGGGTTTGGCTGCGCACCGGGGCCGTCGCCCTTCGAGGCTCCCCCGGCTCAAGTGGCCGGGGTCGCGCCTCAGGGTGACGGTCGTAGTTTAGTACTCGCATCACTTCCGCTCTCGACATCTCACCGCGCATTCTCACCACCTCACGCATCGAGCGCGGGCGCGAGCGGGGCGCGGCCCAGGATGATGTCGGCGGCCTTCTCGGCCATCATCAGCACGCAGGCGTTGATGTGCGCGGAGACGAGGTCGGGCATCGCCGAGGCGTCGACCACGCGCAGCTTCTCGATGCCGCGCACGCGCAGCTGCGGATCGAGCACGGTGTCGGGCGTCGCGCCCATCGGGCAGGTGCCGCACGGGTGATGCGCGGTGATGACGGTCGAGCGCAGCCAGGCCTCGATCTCGGCGTCGCTCTGCACCGCGTCACCGGGGTTGAGTTCAACACCACGATAAGCATCGAGCGCCTGCTGGTAGACCAGCTTGCGCGCGAACTTGAAGCCGGTGACCAGCGTCGGCAGGTCGTTCGGCGCGGTGAAGAAATTGTACTGGATGCGCGGCGGCTCGCGCGGATCGGTCGAGCGCAAGGTGACCTCGCCGCGGCTGTCGGGATGCAGGAGCGTGGGGCGGATGCCGAAGCCGTCCTGGAACGGCTTATAGACAAGTGGGAACCATAAATGTGGGTGGTGCGAGGTGCCGCGGAACATGAACTCGAGGTCGGGCACCGCGAGCTCGGGCCGTGACTTGACGAAGGCGTGCAAGCCCCCGGGCACGACCGTGGCCGGGCCCGAGCCGAACAGGTAGGCGCGCACCATGCTCACCGCCATGCGGTCGAAGCGCATCTCGCCGTGGAAGACGCCGGGCGAGAGCCGCTCGTAGGTCATGTAGGCGCCGAGGTGGTCCTGCAGATTTTTTCCGACCGGCAGATCGGCCATGCAGGCGATGCCGATGTCGGTGAGATGCGGCGCCGAGCCGATGCCCGAGAGCATCAGCAGCTGCGGCGCGTTGAAGGCGCCCGACGATACGATCACGTCGCGCGCGGCTTCGGCGGTTTTCTTGGCGCCGCCGGTGGTCACGTATTCGACGCCGGTGGCGGTGGTGCCGCGCATCAGCACGCGGGTCGCGTGCGCGCCGGTCTCGATGGTGAGATTCTTGCGCCGGCGCGCCGGGCGCAGATAAGCGCGCGCGGACGAGGAGCGGCGGCCGGCGCGGATGGTGTATTGGCCGCGGCCGAAACCTTCCTGCGTCTTGCCGTTGTAGTCCGGGTTGGGCGGAATGCCGACGGCCTTGCCGGCCTCGACCCAGGCATCGAACAGCGAGTCGGGCG